>Ga0118677_10007141_pt1 | contig 18579 bp, 14 predicted proteins | sample AliMusrvi5mmetaG_FD_86154 | JGI IMG/M metagenome (GOLD analysis project Ga0118677, IMG submission 86154) | reverse complement strand
GGCTTCGGGCGGTGCATCGCTGGCAGGCGTTTTGTGCTTGGGCTTGGCTTCCGTCAGATCCTCGCGGCTGTTTGAGGGCGATACACTGCTCTTATGCTTGGCTTCGGGCGGTGCATCGCTGGCAGGCGTTTTGTGCTTGGGCTTGGCTTCCGTCAGATCCTCGCGGCTGTTTGAGGGCGATACACTGCTCTTATGCTTGGCTTCGGGCGGTGCATCGCTGCTGGCGGGTGATTTATGCTTGGGCTTGGCTTCCGTCAGATCCTCGTGCCTGTTTGAGGAAGATGCGCTGCTATTGTGCCTGGCTTCCGGCGGGTTGTCACCGCTGACGGTAGGCGGCGTGTAACTCTTGCGCTTGGTCGCGGACTTCGGGGCCGGTTCTTCAACGTGTTTGGGCGGTGTGTCCTGCACGGTCGAACGCTTGCTCGATGGATGGCTCGATTCCGGTGTTTCCCGGTGCCTGGGCTTTTCGGGTTCGGCAACATGGGCGGGTGTCTTGTGGACAGGGAGCGGGCGTGGCTGCTCATCCGCTGGCGCGGGCGACGAGGGCCTTGGCACGGGGTGCCCGGTGGGCACGGGCGCGGGGGCGTACTCATAATTCGCGCCTGGCGGCGGTGCAACCCGGCCCGAAGCGGGTGCGGGAGGCGGGGTGCCGGTGGGCGGCACATCGTTCGAAGTGCGGTCCTGGCCATAGAACATGCGGCGCAGGAATCCGCCCACACGCTTGCCCACTTCGTCCCCTTGTTCATAGATACTGGCGGTCCCACCGCCGCCGCTGGATTGTGTGGACTGGGCCCGGGCGCGCGGACTTCCGGTCAACGCCAGGGCGATCACCATCACCGGCATTATGCGGGCCGCGACAGGGTGAAGCGGAAACGTTTTCATATGAGTTGATTAGGTTTTGCTGGAAATCATGAAACTTCAAGCATTTTCATGGCCATGGTCTGCCCATGGCTTACGTGCACTGACGCACCGGCGGGCAGGCAAATTCATCGATTTCGCGCATTCAACCCGAACGCCGCGATTCAGCGGGGGATAGCTTCGGCAAAGGCCGAGTCTCAGGCGGTTTGGCGACGGTGGGACTGTATTTGATCATACCGAGCCCATCGTCGCCAAGCCGCATCAGGCCGGGATTTGTTGAAGACAGCTCCGATCAATCGCGGCGTTCGGGTCCAACCCGGTCGGCTCCCCATGGCACAAAAAAGCGGGGCCGTAGTGGCCCCGCTTCAAGCGCTGCTTTGATCAGACTAACCGGGAACCCTGAACTGGGAACCGGGAACAGAATTACAGGTCGTTCGAACCGAAGTCCGGCGTCTTGTTCTGTGCGTTTTCGTAATCGATGGCGGCGCGGCAGATTTCCCAGAAACTACCGGACTCCAGGCTGGCTCCACCCACCAGGGCACCGTCCACATCGGTCTGCGAGATGAGTTCGGCCATGTTGTTGGGTTTCACGCTGCCGCCGTACTGGATGCGCAGCTTCTGCGCGGTATCGACATCGAACATGTCGGTGAGCACCTTGCGCACGAAGGCGTGGGCTTCCTGGGCTTGCTCAGGGGAGGCGGTGCGGCCGGTGCCGATGGCCCAGACTGGCTCATAGGCGATGACGCAGTCCAGCACGCGCCGCGAACCGACGTCAGCCAGGCTTTCGCGCAACTGGCTTTCGAGCACCTGCTCAATCTGGCCGGCATCGCGCTGTTCGAGCGTTTCACCGATGCAAAGGATCGGATGCAGACGGGCTTCAAGAGCCGCGATGACCTTGGCATTGACGATCTGGCTGGTCTCGCCAAACAGGCTGCGCCGCTCGCTGTGGCCAAGGATTACGTGTTTGACCTCGACTTCCTTGAGCATGCGGGCGCTGATTTCGCCGGTGTAGGCACCGCTGGGATGCTGGCTCATGTTTTGAGCGGCGAGTTCCACACTGCCATGGCGCACATGGTGCAGGGCTTCGACCGCCTTGGGCAGGCTGATGAAGGGCGGCGCGATGATGATGTTGATCGGGCACTTGTCAGGCACCAAGCGGAGGAAGGTGCGCATGAAGGTCTCGGTCTCCTGCGGAGAATTGTGCATCTTCCAGTTGGCGGCGATGATGGGCTTGCGGTGATGGGTCATGGGAAAAGTGAAGGGTGAAGAGTGGGCCGAGCGGAGCGAGACAGACAGCCTAGCTGCCCGAAGGGTGGAGTGGGGACGACATCAAAAGTAAAAGGGGTGACCGGATTACTTTTCTTGCAGTGCTGCCACGCCGGGCAGGATCTTGCCTTCAAGAAGTTCAAGCGAGGCACCGCCGCCGGTGGAGATGAAGGTCATCTTGTCGGCCAGACCGGCCTTTTTCACGGCCTTCACACTGTCGCCACCACCGATGATGGTCTTGGCGTCGCGGTTTTCGGCGATGACTTCGGCGATGTCAAAGGTGCCTTTGGCGCAGTCCTTGATTTCGAACACACCCATCGGACCGTTCCAAAGAACGGTCTTCGCCTTGGCGATCTCTTCAGAGAACAGCTTGACCGATTCAGGACCGATATCGACGCCTTCCCAGCCGTCCGGGATGCTTTCGCCAACGGCAGTGTAGCGGGTGGCTCCCACTTTCTTCGCATCGAAATCGAACGAGTCCGTGATCATCGCATCCACCGGGATCAGCATCTTCACACCACGCTCCTTGGCCTTGTCGAGCGCCGCCTGTGCAATCGGCTCCCACTCGGGCTTGTAGAGGCTTTTGCCCAGCGTGATGCCTTCCACCAGCTTGCGGAAGGTATAGGCCATGCCGCCACCGATGATGATGGTGTCCGCTTTGTCGAGCAGGCGGTTGATGACTCCAATCTTGTCATTCACCTTGGCCCCGCCCAGAATCACCACGAACGGGCGCTGCGGGGTTTCGAGCTCGTCATGCAGGTAGGCCAGTTCCTTCTCCATGAGCAGGCCGGAGACGGCCGGCAGGAAAGCGGCCACGCCCGCGGTCGAAGCATGAGCGCGATGGGCGGAACCGAAGGCATCATTGACAAAGATTTCGGCCAGGTCGGCCATGCCTTTGGCGAGCGTGGGATCATTGGCTTCCTCCCCGGCGTGGAAGCGGGTGTTTTCAAGCAGCAGCACATCGCCGTCGCCCATCGACATGGCGAGTTCCATGGCCTCCGGGCCTACGCAGTCTCCGGCGAAGGCAACCGGCCGTCCGATCAGCGCGCTGAGCGCGGGAGCGACGGGGGCGAGACTTTCATCCGGCGTGCGCTTGCCCTTGGGACGGCCCAGATGGCTGCACAGGATTACACGAGCTCCTTTTTCGATGAGGTACTTCAGCGTTGGCAGGGTTTCCTGGATGCGGGTGCTGTCGGTGATGACGATCTGACCGTCCTGGCGTTCAAGCGGCACGTTGAAGTCCACGCGCACGAGGCAGCGCTTGCCGGAGACGTCGATGTCACGAATGGTTTTCTTGGGCATGGGTCGAGGGGGGAGTCGTTGGGAAGCCCGTGAGACGGTGCAAAGCGCAGCCAGCCGCAGGGAGGGGAGTCGCGAAATTAGCAGGAATTGACCCGTGTGCGCGGGAAATTTTCGCCAGAGGGTGACAAGGAAAGTGGGAGGGGCATCCCTGCCCCTCTCAGACAAAGCTCCAAAGGCCAAGGGGCAGGGATGCCCCTTCCACTTTCTCACCAAAAACCCCACTGGCGGGTTTGCATGACGTAAAGGCCCAGCGCCAGATTGCCCACGGCGTGCATGAACACGCAGGCCCCCAGGCTCCTGGTGCGCACGGCCAGCCAGTACACCAGCGAGCCCCAGACGAAGGCACCCAGGTAATCATGGGGCTGATGGACGGCGGTGACGGCGAGGGTCACGATCCAGAAGGCACGCCAGGAATGCTGGCCGAAGGGGACTGTGCGAAAGTCTCTGTCGCCCGCCTGCACCTGGCGCATGAGGAAGCCGCGCCAGAAGAGTTCCTCAACGAATGGCACGATCACGACCATGCGGAAGAAACGCAGCGCAACCGTGGTCCACCAGGCGGCCGAGTGGCTTGGAAAGACATTGGGGTCGAAGCCATCGGTGCGTGGTACCACACCAAGGAATCCCCTCCATGGCACAGGCTGGCCATCATGATAGAGCGAAGCCGGCAGTACCCACACCGCAATGCCAACGACCGCCAGCATCGCCGCCAGCCCGAGCCCGCGCCACGGTGCCAATTGATAGTGCTTGCGGAAGAACAGCAGCACGGCCCCCACGATCACACACTGGAGCGGATACACCCAATGCTCAGGAGCGCTCTGGAACCAGGGCAGAGCGGAGTTCTCCACCTTGATCTCGGAGGTGACCCCTGTGAGCAGCATGAAGATCACAAGCGGCGCGGCATAAGGCACCGCTGGCGATTCTGTCCAATGGTGCCGTGTGACGATGGTCATGCCCTGCTCAGTAGGCGGCAGGAATCAAGGTGTCAATCTTGGCCGCTGGCCCGGGACCGGATAGATCCGCGGTTGAGCGTTGAGAGCATGAGTCAGACGGGTTTGGGCGATTTCGCGGCTTCACCCGATGGGTGAGCGTCATTTGCCGCCCGCCGGCCAGGAGTAAAAGCCGCTGAGGAGGGGATGGATCAAGGAAAGTGGGAGGGGCATCCCTGCCCCTCTCAGGTAAGGCTTTAAAGGCCAAGGGGCAGGGATGCTCCTTCCACTTTCTTTTTCAATGGCTGGACTGCTTGAGCGCGTTGCGCCCAAGCAGTCCTACGGCTGTGGCCGAATTCGCGTCAGGCGTGCTTACCGGCCTTCACCTCGTTCACGAACTCTTCCATCAGATCCATCGCCTTGTCGATCAAGGCGGGGTCGGTGGCATAGCAGCAGCGCACGAAGCCTTCGCCGATGGCACCAAACGGCGGGCCGGGGACGACGGCGACGCTCTTGGAATGCAGCAGCTTGAGGGCGAAGTCCTTGCTGGTCAGGCCGGTGCTGGTGATGTTGGGGAAGACGTAGAAGGCACCGCCAGGATTGAAGCAAGGCAGGCCCATGGCGTTGAGGCGGCGCACGATGGTGTTGCGCCGTTGCTCGTAGCTCTGGCGCATCTCTTCGTAGGCGGAGGCACCGAGCTTGAGGGCTTCGATGCCTGCGATCTGGCTCATGATGGGCGCGCAGAGCATGCAGTACTGATGAATCTTCATCATCGCCTCGCGCAAGGGAGCGGGGGCGCAGGCATAGCCGAGCCGCCAGCCGGTCATGGCGAAGGCTTTGCTGAACCCGTGGAACAGGATGGTGCGCTCCTTCATGCCCGGCAGGCTGGCGATGCTGGTGTGCGTGCGGCCGTCGTACAGCAGCTCGCTGTAGATCTCGTCGGTGAAGACGATGAGGTCGTGCTTGATGGCCAGGGCGGCGATCTTCTCCAGCTCCTCCAGGGGCTCAACGCCGCCGGTGGGGTTGGTGGGGAAGTTCAGCATGATCACCTTGGTCTTCGGCGTGATCGCCTTTTCGATGTCGGCAGCGAGCACGGCAAAGTCGTGCGCGGGGCTGGCATTGACGGCCACTGGCACGCCCAGCGCCATCTGGATGCTGGGGTTGTACGAGACGTAGCAGGGCTCGTGATAGATCACCTCGTCGCCGGGGTTGATCAGCGCACGGATGGCGAGGTCGAGGCCTTCGCTCACGCCCACGGTGACGAGGATTTCGCTCTTCACGTCATAGCTGACGTGGAAGTGCTCCTCGACATAGCGGGAGATCTCGACGCGCAGGGCTTCGAGCCCCAGGTTAGAGGTGTAGCTCGTCTGCCCCTTTTCAATGGAGCGGATGGCGGCCTCGCGGATCGGCCAGGGCGTCGGCTTGTCGGGCTCGCCCACGCCAAGGGAAATGACATCGGTGCGGCCGATGACGAGTTCGAAGAAGTCGCGAATGCCGGAGCGCGGCAGGTCACGGATGTGGCCGGCGATTTTGGAGTCGTAGTTCATGTCGCGGCAGCGTGTCAGGGGGTTACTGGCAGGCGTTGTTCCTGTTCGCCATGATCGACAATAAAGCCGGCCTGCTTGTACACCTTGAGCTCAAAGAGCGTGCCGGTGGACAGCACTCCGCGCAGGGTGCTGAGCTTCTCGGAGACGAAGCGAGCCACGTCATAGAGGTCCTTGCCTTCGACGAGGACCGCGAGGTCGTAGTCTCCGCTCATGAGCTTGCAGTCGCGCACTTGGGAATACTGCGAAATGCGGCGGGCCAGGCGGTCGAAACCGCCGCCTTGTTCGGGGCTGATCTTGACTTCGATCAGCGCGGTCACACCGCGCTCAGCCTCCTTGCTGTGATCCACCACGGCCTGATATCCCAGGATGGCGCCGGCGGCTTCGGCGGCGGCGATGCGTGTGCTCACATCATCTGCGGTCGTGCCGAGGGCATGCGCCAGCTCCGCCGGAGTACGGCTGGAGTTGGCCTGGAGGAGTTCAAGTAGCGGGTCCATAGGAATGGACATTCTAGTACGGGCCGAAGGCAGATACAAGACTGGAAGATTCAAGAGGCAAGATCTGAGGGCTTGTGACGGCGCAAATCAGGAAAAAGAGCGGATCTGTTCAGGTCTTGAATCTTGGATCTTCCAATCTTGCCGTCTTTCCGAGCATACCCGAAAGGTATTCTCAGCCCACGAACATGGCATTGGCCCGCCGGGCCGAAAGAAGGCATCCTCATCTCACTATGAATACGCTCACATTACGCAAAGGCACTGAACGCGGCCAGGCCGACCACGGCTGGCTGTTGGCAAAGCACAGCTTCAGCTTCGCCGATTACTACGACCCCAGTCACATGCATTACCGCACGCTGCGGGTCATCAATGAGGACCGTGTGGCGGCCGGGCAGGGCTTCGGCACGCACCCGCATCGGGACATGGAGATCATCACCTACATTCTGGACGGCCAGCTTCAGCATAAGGACAGCATGGGCAATGGCCGGATCATCGAGACGGGTGATTTCCAGTACATGAGCGCCGGCAGCGGCGTGCAGCACAGCGAGTTCAACCCCTCCCGGGAGAACAAGGTCCATCTGCTGCAAATCTGGATCGTCCCAGACGCCAAGGGCCTTACGCCTCGCTACGCTGAGAAGCCGATGGCGAACGCCGAGACCGGCCGCCTGCATCTGATTACTTCCAAGACCGGGCGCGACGATAGCATCGCCATCCACCAGGATGCCGACCTGTACCTGGCGCGCTTTGCCGGTGGCGAAGAGATCACCCACACGCTCAAAGCCGGGCGCGGGGTCTGGCTGCAAGTCGCCGAAGGCAGCGCCACCGTCAACGGTACCGCCCTCGAACAGGGAGACGCCATTTCGCTGGATGCGCAGAAGGACACGCTGCTTTCGATCCGGGCCTCCGGGAAGTCCCAGGTGCTGCTGTTTGATCTGGCGTAAGGCACGGGGCGGCTCAATCCCTGCGGGAGTGGGTCTCGCATGGATGGGCCGTCCTCATGTCTGTGCGCAACGCGTCATGGGTTGCGTTCGATTCATCGCCGCTTTTGGTGGGCCGACGTGCTGTGTCTGGCGGATGGGTGCCAGCGGAGACCAGGGGCGGCGTGGCCCGGGATTTGGTTGGCGACACGGCGAGGGGCGTGGCCAAAGCGGCGATGAATCGCCGCACTCCATGACGCTGCCGCGCCGCCCTTGAGCTTGGCGGCCGCTGCATGGAGCGTCGTGCTTCGCCGCATTGACACAAGGTGAACCTCCTTTAAGGGTGAGGGCTGCCGGTGGTGCAACACGTGCCGCCGGCGATTCGCAATTCCTATGGGCCTGGCTCACACAACTCGCAAAATTCTCTCTGGCGACGCCTTTCACAGCACGGTGGCGGCGGTCAAGCGCCTGCGCTATCCGCTGGCTCACCAACCATTCATCGACAACATCGACAAAAAGGAGCTGGAGCGCATCAAGGAGAAGTACTTCAATCCGAAGGACAAGGTCACCTCGCGCAAGTACCTCGATTTGGACGAGTGGATGCCGACCAATACGAAGCGCATCCGCGACATCATGCTGCGGCCGGCTCCACCGAAGAAGCGGGTGCTGGACATCGGCTGCGGCACGGGCTTCTTCCTGCACATCGCAAAGACCCTGGGTCACGACGTGCTGGGCATGGACATCCCGGGCCACAAGCTTTTCGACGAGATGTGCGGCCTGCTGCAAGTCCCGCGCTGCCTGCACACCATTGAGCCCTACCAGAAGCTGCCGGATCTGGGCGCGCCCTTTGACATCATTTCAGCGCACATGACCTGCTTCAACCGCTACGAGGACGGCAAGCGCTGGGGTCCCAAGGAGTGGGCCTTTTTCCTTGATGATATCGAGTCCCGCCTGACTCCTGATGGCAGGATCTGCATGGATCTCAATGCCGAGCAGGACGGCTCGCACATGGCTCCGGCCCTGCGGGAATTCCTTGTCGCGCGCGGCGCCACGGTGGACCGCCGGAAATTCTGTTTGAAAGCGAAGCGGTAGGATCTCGCCCGGCCAGATGGACGTCATTGGCATCATCGCCGGCAACGGCATTTATCCTGAAACCTTTCTGGCCGGAGCGCGCAAGGCGGGCGTACGGCGGGTGGCGGCATGCGCGTTTGAGGACGAGACGAAGCCGGATCTGGCGGCCAAGGTGGAGGCCATCGAGTGGGTGCGCGTGGGGCAGCTCAGCAAGATGATCAAGTTCTTCAAGCGCGAGGGTGTGAAGCACTGCGTGATGGTGGGGCAGATTGCGCCCAAGAACCTGTTTGATCTGCGTCCCGATTTTCGCACACTCATCATGCTGGCGCGCTTGAAACGGCGCAATGCGGAGACCTTGTTTGGCGCGATCGGCGGAGAACTCGCCAAGGATGGCATCGAGTTGCTGCCAGCCACCACGTTTCTCGAGGATCTGATTCCGCAGGCCGGCCATGTCGCAGGGCCGCCGCTGAAGAAGCGCCGCTTGGAGGATGTGGAGTACGGCTTCGGCATTGCCAAGGAAAGCAGCCGGCTCGACATCGGCCAGACGGTGGTGGTGAAGAATGGCACGGTGCTGGCGGTGGAAGCCTTTGAAGGCACCAACGAATGCGTCAAGCGTGGCGGTGCCATGGGCCGCGGCAATGCCACCATGGTCAAGGTTAGCAAGCCGGGTCAGGACATGCGCTTCGATGTGCCCGTGGTGGGACCGGAAACCATCAGCCATGCCGCTGCGGCGGGTGTTGATGCCATCGGTGTGGAGGCCGGTAAAACGCTGATTTTGGGCAAAGAAGAGGTCATCAGGCTGTGCCAGACGCTGAAAGTGAGCCTGGTGGCGGTAGGCGGTCCGAAGTGACCTCATAGGCTTTTCCGCGCCTATGCGCACATTTCTCTTTTGCTGGGAGCCCTGGTCCTGCATAATCTATCCCCATGCGTGCGACCGTTGAACTCAACCATTTGGTCAGGCTGCTCGACGATGATTCGGAAGTCGTACGCGATGCCGTACGCCGGCAGTTGGAAGGCATGAAGCGGGAACTGCCGGACCGGCTGGCCTCGCTGGACCGCCCGCTTTCCCACGATGAAGACGCTCTCATGGCGGAATTGCTGGGGCCCTCGCGCCGCGAAGAACTGGAGGACTGCTGGATGTCGTGGCGGAGGCAGGAGACGGCGGAAGCCCAGATAGAATCGGCGCTGGCGCAGCTTGCGGTGTTCTTGAGCGGCTGGAAAACCCGGCCACGCGAGCTTTCGGAACGTCTTGATGACCTTGCCGAGAGCATCAGGAAGGACTTTGGCGGCAGTTCCCCGAATCCCCGGCAGCTTTCGGAGTGGCTGTTTGGCGGCCGCGGAGACGCCACGCGTTTCCGTGGCAACAGCAAGAACTACTACGCACCGGAAAACAGCAACATGCTATGGGTGCTGGCCAGCGGCCTGGGCAATCCGATCTCGCTCTGCACGCTCTACCGCCTGCTGGGGCGGCGCATGGGCCTGTTCGTGGAGGGCTGCAATTTCCCGGGTCACTTCCTGGCCCGGGTCACCCATGAAGATCAAATATGGCTGGTGGACTGCTTCAATCGTGGCCGGTTCATGCTGGCGTCGGATGTGGCGCGCCACCATCCCGCCTCGAACCCCGCCATGGAGGAACTCGTGCATCGCCCGGCTCCCACGGAGTCCATCCTGATCCGCTTCCTGCGCAACCTGGACGACGCTTTCGACAAGCGCGGTCAAATGACTGAGCGCCAGATGGTGCGGCGGCTGGTGGTGAAGCTGATGGAAGACTGAGCGCGGCGGCATAGAAGAGCCTTCCCTGCACCTGCCCTGATCATTCCGCTCATCGATGCGTTTCCCCAGAATCTCTATTGCCGCAGCCGCCTATGTCAGCATCCTCGCGGGCTGCACCCATCCGCCGCGCGAAGAGTCGGTGCCCTCACGGGTGACCCGGCGCGAGTGCCTGGCGATGGCCGAGGCGTATCGGAGTCATCAATGGACGCCCACCGCAGCCAATGTAAGGCACGGAGTTGACGCCCAGGGCGTGCGGCTCGACACACCTGACGCGAGCTATCATCCCGGCAGCAAGATTTCGGGCTGGTGGGTGCCGGGCCGGCAGACGGAGGGGGTGCCATATCAATGGGGTGGGTTCAGCACCGTGGAGGAATTTGATGCCGGGCTCAAGGATGGCAAGGCTGCTGGAGATGCAAGCAGCCCAGTGAAGCGCGCTCTGCTGGATGACGCCGTGACGGCCGAGGCGGTGGGGATCGACTGCTCCGGCTACATCTCGCGGCTGTGGCATTTGCCGCGCGCCTATTCCACACGGGAACTGCCAGGGCTTTGCAATGAAATCCAATGGGAAGCACTCAAACCGGGCGACATTCTGAACACCCACAACGCCCACTGCCTTCTGTTCGCGGGATGGGACGACGAAATGCACGTCAGACTCATTGCCTATGAGACCGGGAGTCCGCCGACGTGGCGGGTGCTGAGCCATACCATTGACGTGGCATGGCTCAAGTCGCTGGGCTACCAGGCCTGGCGCTACCAGGCCTGGCGCTACCGGGGCATCGTGAACTGAGGCTATGAAGAGCCCTGCCGCGCAGGGGGGGCAGGACTTCAGTCGCCGCAAGAAATCTTGTCTGGCCGGAAGCTATTGCTTCTTTCCCTTGGTGGGGGCATCCGGCATGCAGGTGGAGCCAGGGGCGGTGCAGCAGGCTGCTCCGGGTGTGCAGCATGAGCTTTCGTCCTTCTTCGCGGCGGCGCAGGCGGCCAGGGCGGCGATGGAGGTGATGAGGAGAAGGGTCTTCAGGGTGGTCATGGTTTTCGGATCTCTGACTGGGTTTGACGGGGCGTGTCCCTCGCCGCATGGCACGATCAAGGGCGGTTGCCGTTGATGAAATCAGGTCGGGGCGCCGAGCGCAAGTCTAGTCTCGTCAGTGTGTCACCCGGACGTGCATGAAGCGCCGGGAGGTGGCATCAGCGTTCACGAGGTCGCGTACTTCCACACTCTTGAGGCCGCCCGCCACGTCCGATTCGCTGACGAAGCCGGGTCCGCTGCACGTCGCACCGTGCGTGCTGGCCGCGACCTCGATCCAGGGCCCTGAGGGATTGTTGGCGACTTCGACATGGATCGTGACGTCGTTGCGCCCGGGGTCGCGGTTGAAGACCAGGGCAAGCCGCTGCCCCTCGGCATAGGTCCGCATCTCGCCTGTGGATGGAATACCGGTGCCGCTGGTTCCTGGCGTGAGCACCAGCGCGTATTTGACGAGATTGGTGATGCCGTCGTGATCCGGCGTGGCAGTGTCCGCCGCGTTGCCGCTGTTGGCGATGCTGCCGAAATACTGGTGGCGCCAATCGTCTTGGCGGGTCCAGGTGGCCGCCACAGCGGTGGCGCTGTAATCGGACTGGCCGAGCCTGTTGAAGGCCCCTGCGCGGTAATAATACGTTGTCCCAGGTTTCAGGCCGGAATCGGTCACTGTGGAGGTCGAGGGTGAGACACTGGCGATTTCAATGAAGGTCTGGTTGTCGGCCGAGCGCTCGATCTTGATGCCACCGCCGTTCGCGCCAGGAGGCGTCCAGTTGATTTGCATCTGGGATTGGGATTGGGCGACGGCGGCAAGGCCGATGGGAGGCACCGGGGCTTGGAACGGGGACACAGGGATGAACGATAGAGTGTCCAGAGCGCAGATGCCGAAGCCTCCCTTGAAGACCAGATAGAGGTCTTGCGTTCCCGATACAGCAGCCACGGCGGATGTCAGCGTGACGAAGTTGGAATAGCTGCCGGTGCCGCGGACATTGATTCGGGCAAGGAGGGTGCCGGCCACGCTGCCGCTATGCACTTCGATAAAATTGGTGGTCTCGGTGGCGGCGCTCGATAGCCGCAGTGTGATTTGACCTGCTCCTGCGCCAAAATTAACGGCGTCATATTTGGCCCAGTCTCCGTCGTCGCAACTTGCAAGGACCCCGTCCAGGACAAGTCCGCTCTGGTCGTCCGCGGAGATTGCCGTGATAGTGGAAAAAGCGTCATGACCGCCAACCGTCGCGGAGGCATGATTGCTGTTGGCGGATTCATCAGCCCGCACGCGATAGTAATAGGGAGTTGCTATGACCGCAGTGACATCAGCATAGCTTGTGGTGTTGGGCAAAAGTCGCGCCAGTGGCGTGAAAGTCTGGTTGTCGGCGGAGCGCTCGATGACGAAGGACGATTCGTTGCTGGACTGGTCCGTCCAGGACAACTGAATCGCGCCACCTGCTGCGGTGGCTGTGAGATTCGTGGGACCGGCGGGTATGCCTGTGTCAATGGGGGAGCCCGCGACCCAGGGGGCCTGGTTGTACGCCAGCGCACCATCATCCGGTGCGGACTCCTGGTAGCCGTCCGTGTAGGGAGGCAGAGCGATCCCGGCACTGCGTGCAGGGGAGGTGGCCTGGAGGCGAAAATCGAGGCCGGCAGGTGAGACGAACAGCGGGTCGGTGGGCGTCAGGATGTTGTTGGAAACCGTCGCATCTGGATAGGTCACGATGTCTGCGGTGAAGATGTTGTTGTGTACCTGGGTGCCGGCCTGGCTGCCGGAGTATCCGCCAGTGAGGCTTGTGTTGAGGGCGACCGCCGTATTGTTGTACCAGAGGATGTTGACGCTCGGGAGGTTGTACTCGAGGGCCAGGCAGGTGTTGTAGATCAGGTTGTGATGGACGTGGAAGTTTGAGGAGTTGTTGTCCAGGTAGATGCCCACCGCCGCATTGCCCGCGCAGACATTGTCGTGAATTTTGTTGTACGAGATGTCGGTGTTCTGCCCGTCGTGGGAATAGGTATACACGGCGCCGCTGTCCGTGGTGCCCAGCATCGAACGATACAGGTCGTTGTTATGGATCAACCCGCGCACGAGGCTGCGGATGAGAAGCAGGCCGTGCCCGCTGTTGTAGCAGGTGTTGAAGCGGATTTCGTGATCGGCGGTCGGCGTGTCGCTGTTGCCGGTGTTGATCGCCGCGCAGTCCAGTTGGGCGTAATTGACATCGTGAATGGTGGAGTTCTCCACCAGATGGTGGTCGCCTATCATTGTCACGCCGTTGCCCGCGCTCCAGGCGATGCTGCTGTTGCGCAGGATGTGATGGCTGCCGTTGAGGATCAGACCCGTGTCGTTCATGTGATAGTCCCACGCGTCAGCGACGTCGATGCGCGAGAAATGCGAGACGTAGCGGCAGGTCAAGCCGTCGAGGATGAGGTGCTGGCTGGCCGGCGACGAATTGATGGAGCAGGCAAACAGGGAGAGATTCTGGAGGGTGACATAGGACAGGCCGCTCAGGTCGAAGGCATAGTCCCGCTTCTTCGTTTCCACGAGGTGAGGGTCCGGCGCGTCATTCTGCGGAGGCCAGAGGTAGAGCGTGTTCGAGGGGGCGTCGATGAACCATTCGCCAGGCGTGTCCAGCAGGGACAGCAGGCCGAACAGGTAGTAGGGATTGCCAGTGGCAGGGACCATGTCGGGTGCCATGAGGTTCCAGTGGAATTGCACCGATCCAGGGGACGACGAGGTGACGGTGCCTGTCTGCGCGACCCACACCGGCCCTGGCAGAAAGTGGATTTTGGCCCCAGTGAAGAACCCCGCGGCTTGTGTGAGGGCCGGGTCCGTGTAGGTCCCTGTGCTGGTGCCGTCGGCATTCGGTTTGGGGGTGTAGGAGCCTGAGACGGCAGTGGCTTTCACCTGGCGGGAGAGATCCGGCGTGGTGTTGGGCCAGCGCGCCAGGTTCATCATCTGGCCGTCCACAAAGACCTGGTCCTCGTCGCCAAGATGAGCCGTGAGCGCCGCCTTGTAAATCCCACCGGAATGCAGGCTCCAGCCGCTGACGATCTCCGCGCCGCTGAGGGTCACCGCCTCGGTTCCAAAGGCTTGGAAAGTGAGGGGTGCGGCGGCCGTGCCCGAATTAGCCGGGGTGACGGTCTCGCGATAGGTGCCCGCCCGGATGTAACAATGGTCTCCCGCCACCATCATCTGGGCGGCGTGCTGGATGGTCTTGAAAGGGTGGATTAGCGAGCCCTCGTCGACATCGTTTCCAGAGACCGACACATAGTAATCCGCTGCTGACAGACCTTGCCCGGCGGCGAGGGCGATGGCGGCGCTCGCAATCAAGAGGCGGCGGAGGCAAGTTGCGCCTGGAGTGACCTGGGGAGCCATCATAAGGCGGCTTTCATACGTGGATTCCGAATCGTGGGCAAGCCTTTTGCCTCAGCCTGCCTTGCGTGATCTCCGAGAATAGGCAACACTCGCGCACATGATTCCCTCCAGCCCTCAACGCCAGCCCAGGTTTCAGGGCCTCGGCGTGCGGCTGTTTCGCCTGGCAATGCTGGGCGCGGTGGTCTGGTTGTTGCGCCAGGGCGGCGGGCCGGTGGGCGAGGTGCTCGATGTTCAGCGGGTGCATGATTTCTTTCCCGCAGCGGCGGCATTGGGCAAGCCAGACGTACAATCGGGAGTGCAGGCCGTGCGAGATGCGGACGGCCGGGTCATCGGCCTGATCGCGCAGACGTTGCCGGAGGCGGCCTCAATCATTGGTTATGCGGGGCCGACCAACACCCTCATCGCGATGGATCCGAAGGGGAGCGTCATTGGTCTGCGGGTATTGCACAGCGACGATACACCAGATCATGTGGCGGAAGTGATCAGCAAGCGGAAGTTCTTTGCGCAGTTCAAGGACATGCATCTGGGCGATGCCACTGTGCGGCGGGTGGACGGGGTTTCCGGGGCGACGCTGACGAGCAGCGCGATTGCGGAGGGGGTGCTGCGCAAACTGGGAGTGCAGGGGCCCTCACTGCGGTTTCCGGAGGAGATCACACTGGAGGAAGTACGGGACCTGGATGCACAGGCGGCCGCGCTGCGCATGCGGGCGCAGAGGAAAGATCAGTGGGAGGTGCTGAACGGGCAGGGGAGGATTGTCGGCATTGCCATGCGCACTGCGCCGGCGTCCGATTCGATCATTGGCTACAAGGGGCCCACGGACACGCTGATGCTTCTCGATGCTACCGGCAAGGAGTTGCGCGGCATCCGGTTGCGCAAGAGCTACGACACGCCGCGCTATGTGGGTGATGTGCGGGATGACAGTTACTTTCTCAACCGGTTCAACCACATGACCTTGGACAAGTTGGCCGGGCTGGATTTCAACGCGGCGAAGATCGAGGGCGTGTCCGGCGCGAGCGAGACGAGCTGGGCGGTGGCGGAGGGGCTCAAGCGGCGTGCAGAGTCCTTGCGGGAGAGCCCGGCTCCGGCGTTTCAATCGCTGCCGGGCGTTCGCTGGCGGTGGCAGGACACCGGGCACGCAATGGTGCTGGTGAGCGCGCTGATCATGGCCTTCACCCGGCTGCGGGGGCTGGCCTGGGCGCGGCATTTGCATCACGCCCTGCTGGTGGCGTATGTGGGCGTGTGGGTGGGCGAGATGCTGTCGCAGGCGCTGCTGGCAGGCTGGGCGAAGCATGGCACGCCATGGCGCAGTGCACCGGGGCTCGTACTGCTGGGCGTGGTGGCGCTGCTGGGACCGGTGCTCACACGTCGGCAATTATACTGTCATCACATCTGCCCGCACGGTGCCTTGCAGCAGCTTGTGGCACGTCGGTTGCCCTGGCAATGGCGGCTGCCAGCAGGGCTGTCGCGCTGGCTGGAGCGGGCACCCTTCGTGCTGCTGGCGGTGGTGCTCTTCAGTGTCGCCCTGGGGCTGGGCTTTGATCTTAACGGGATCGAGCCGTTTGATGCCTATGTCTGGAAGGTGGCGGGGCTTTCCAGTGTTATTATTGCCGTGGCAGGGCTGATCGCCTCGCTGTTCGTGCCCCTTGCCTATTGCAAGTATGGCTGCCCCACGGGGGCGGTGTTTAAGTTGCTGCGCTTCGCCGGGGAAGGGGATCGCTTCGGCGTGAAGGAACTCGGGGTGCTCATCGTGGTGACGGCAGCGGCGTTGCTTCGGCTGGGTTGGGCGTAAGCGTTGCGAGCAGGGTCGCATGGCAGGCACCGATGCGAATCCATGGTGGACTTCGCGTTCGGCCTGACACAATCTGCGATTCTCCCCAACGATGCACCTCGAAACCCATCACCGACTTCGGCAAACCGTTTCCTGCGAATTCCTGCCGGGACTGCTGGCAGCGGTGCTGCTGCTGGCGCTGCCTGCGGCTGCCGCCGATAAGAGGTCGCCCATCGTGACGGTTCACGCCGAGCCCATCCACGGAGGAAAAGTCAGCCCGCTCTTGTTCGGGAACTTCATCGAACTGCTCGATGACGTGGTGCCGGCAATGTGGGCCGAGATGCTCAACGACCGGTCGTTCGAGGGAGTCGAGCCGGTATCGACCAAGTATTCTTATAATGGCATGCCGGATTTCTGCGACCGGAAGTGGGACAGCGGCGGCACCTGGACCTATGATACCGACCGGCCCTTCAATGGCGCGCAATGCGCGAAACTGACGGCTGCCCCGGATCACCCCGCCACGTTGACCCAGACTGGTCTCGCCGTGAAAGCAGGAATGAACTACCACTTCTCTGGGTACTTTCGCGCCGACGGATCGCCACTCAATGCCTCGGTCACTCTCAAAACGCTGCTGCCGGACGGTGCCTGGATGACCCTCGCCAGCGCGCCGCTTCCGGAGATTTCAGACTCCTGGAAAAAGGTCTCGGTGACGATGACCTCACGAGGCCTGACGGACCGGGTCGTATTCGAACTGAAGGTGCAGGGTAAGGGTCATCTCTGGGCCGACAAACTTTCGCTGATGCCTGGCGACCATGTTCAGGGCTGGCGGCGCGACGTCGTCGATGTGGTGAAGGACCTGCATCCACCGATCATCCGGTGGGGCGGTTCGATGATCGATCCCGGCGGCTACCGGTGGAAAAACGGCATCGGCGACCGCGACGCGCGCACGCCATTCCGGGACAAGGCTTGGGGTCGTATCGACCCGAACGACGTGGGGATCGACGAATTTTGCCAGTTCTGCGAAGCAGTGGGAGCTGAGCCGTTGGTTTGTGCCAGTCTTGCCGATGGGCCTGAGAGTGCCGCTGATCTGGTGCGGTATTGCAATGGCGATGCCGCCTCGGAATGGGGTGCCAAACGCGCTGCCAACGGTCATCCCGCGCCGTACCGAGTGAGCTACTGGCAGGTGGGCAATGAGATCGCCGGCGACAGGCCTGACTACCTGGCCCACATCGAAGATTTTATCCACCTCATCAAGAAGGCTGACCCCGGGGCCGCTGTGATGTCGTCCTATCCCGGGCAGCAGTTGCTGGAGCTGGCGGGCAAGGATCTGGCGTTCGTCTGTCCACACGAATACACGCGGGATCTGGCGCGCATCGATTCGAGCCTGCGCTCACTTTCGCACATGATCGACACGACGCCCGGCTGCGGTCATCTCAAAATCGCCATCACCGAGTGGAATGTGAGCGGTGGGGACTGGGGCTTGTCGCGCGGCAGGCAGATGACCCTGGAGACGGCGCTTCTCAACGCCCGCCACCTGCACGTCATGATGCGCCATTGCGACAAGGTGGCAATCGCCAACCGGTCGAACATGGCAAACAGCTTCTGCGGCGCGACGTTTGAAACCAATCCCGAAGGCATCCTCAAACGCCCGAGCCACTATGTGATGGAACTCTACACGCGGCACTCGCGGCCGCTGCCGCTCAAGGTGGAGACTGTGCCGGCTGGGTTGGACGTCTTTGCCTGCGGCTCTTCGGACAAGCAATTGGTGACCCTTTTCGCGGTCAATTCCGGCGATAGCCCGGTTGAACTTCGACTCGCTGGCGAAGGTTTCCAGAGGCCACTGCGCATCATCAGTGCGGACAGCGTGTGCGATGCGCAGGATGCCCGGCAGCTCGATGTGATGAACCATTGGGTGGCACCCGGCCGTGTGACGGCGATGAAGTTAAAAACCTCGCGGGACACCGTTGTGCTGCCGGCATTTTCGGCGACGGCGATTGAAAGCGAATCCAGGGAGTGAGCTGAGGCGGTGCCTGCTACGCCTTCTTCCATGGCATGAGGGCGCGCGCCAGCATGACTTTGGCCGTGTTCTTTTTGGCCGGCACCGCGACCGGGTCCGGCTCTTCGCCGGCACGGGGATCCTTGGCGAGGCCCAGCTCGAAATCATCGGCGGTGGGCAGCCCTGCGGGGAGGTCGCGTGTGGAGGTGGGCGGGTGTACGGGCGGGGCTGAAGGTGGGGCGGGCATGGCACCATCCGGGCCCACGAGGCCGCCGGAGAAGATCATCT
>Ga0118677_10007140_pt1 | contig 18584 bp, 13 predicted proteins | sample AliMusrvi5mmetaG_FD_86154 | JGI IMG/M metagenome (GOLD analysis project Ga0118677, IMG submission 86154) | reverse complement strand
ATCTCTACTCGGATAGCAATGCCTTATATTCGACTCCATCCAATTATATCTTTTCATTGAGTCCTGATGGGAATACCTTATCCAACCTTTCCTTTACTAGTCCAATCTACCATATGGCAGTCGACCCTATAGGGAATGTCTTTGTCTCATCGTATAATATTACACAGTATCTAGTAAATACAGTTACAGGGGATTTAACATCAAATGTATCTATTGATAGTCCCTTTCCTGAAGCGAGAATCTATGTTACTGTAGGGTATGTCTACGCCTATTTAACGGGGGCATCCTCGAATGTATACAGGTATCCTAATTGTAAATCGAATCAGATGGCATTTTCATGCTATTCTGGGACCCTTTCCTATTTTTCTGCAGATCCGCTGGATAAGATTCTCTATTCGACAACGACTACTTCCAATATATATTCATACAATACACTAACAAGAGCCACTACACTAGTTACATCTAATCTTTCTTCTGTTGCCTACACATCTACTATAGATCCTTATCTGAATACTATGTTCAACACTCTCCCATCGTCTACAAGCATTCAAGTCACGGCATTGGATACTTCATATTCATATTCAAAGTCCTTATATTTTAGAACCGTGCAAGATACTCCAACAAGTGTCGTGTATAATCCTATTGATTCAAATATTTATGCATGTGTAGGAAATTCTATTCAAGTTATTAATTCAAATGCAGTGTATACGCTCGTAGGTTCATCCAATGCTGGAAACGCAGATGGTTCGAACGCTCAGTTTAACTCTCCCCAGGCATTGTGTATAGATACAACAGGGTCGAATCTATATGTTGCAGATACAGGAAACGCTTCAATAAGAAAAATTGCCTTGACAACTGTCCCAGGCCTCCAACTCTGGTTAGATGGAGCTGACCCGAATGGAAATGGTGTTGCTCCATCGAATGGTGCAACGATATCTTCTTGGATAGATAAATCAGGAAATGGATACCATACATCGAATATTAATAATGGTTTTTCTGCAGGACAATCTAACTATTATACAGCATCGTTTCAAAATGGCTTAGGTGGAATGCTCTTATCGAACTTTGCAGCTCCCGCAGCACCTATTCCTTCAGGAACATTTGGAAATGCAATTACTATTTTTGCTGTATTTCAAGCCCTTCCGACGATGAGTCAATATGCTACAATGCTATTTAGGTGTGGGTTCACAGGAAATAGTGGGTACGATAATCGACCTCATCCGATGGGATTTGAATTTACAAATTTTCAATATGATTCTGATAATAGTCCAAATAATACTTCTACTGTATTAATAGGACTCAATTTTTCTACATTTACAACTCCCATACTATTTACATCAGTCTACACTCAAACAGGAACACCATCTATATGTTTATATTCGAACGGAATACTTATAGCAAGTAATACATCTATAAATCCTCCTCCAGTAGGTAATGATATAGGAAATCTATTTTGTATTACAGGAAGGGGAGATGGCAATGGATATAGTCCAGACTCAATCTTTGGCGAGGTTATCGTGTATAATACTGTTCTAACTTCAGACCAACAACAGAAGGTAGAAGGATATCTTGCCTATAAATGGGGCTTATCCTTGAAACGTTCTCATCGCTATTATGCTATTAAGCCACTTATATCTCCTAGATCAATAAAAGTAGGTACTGTTTCTACTCTAGCGATGTCTGCGAGTAGTAGTATTCCAGGCCTTCAGCTTTGGTTAGATGGGGCAGATCCGAATGGAACTGGTGTTCCTCCAGGAAATGGAACAATCATTCCCTCTTGGATAGATAAATCTGGTAATGGTTATAATACATCAAATGTTAATATCGGTAATTCAGCAGGAAAATCAAATGTATATTTAACTAATTTTCAAAATGGCCTAGGTGGAATATTTTTAAATGATTATGCAGCTCCAGCAGCTCCTATTCCCTCAGGAACATTTGCTAATGCAATTACTGTGTTTGCTGTATTTCAAGGTTTCAGTAATATCTCCGCGAATGCTCCTCTTTTAAACCGAATGAGCAGTAACCTTGGCAATAATAATCGACCACATCCGTCAGGTATAGAATATACCACCTTTAACTATGATTATGGTTCTCCCCCTGATAATAATACAGCGACTACCCTATCAGTTAATCCTTCTCTGCTAAAGGTTCCAGTGATTCTATGTACTGTATTTAGACAAACAGGATCGCCTTCCGTATTTTTATATTCTAATGGTACTTGTATAGGAAGCAATATATCAATGGGCACTGCCCCATCTGGTCTAGATACTGGAAATGTATTTTTACCTGCAGGGCGAGCGGATGGAAATGGTGGTATCTGGAATTCTATATTTGGAGAGGTTCTCGTATACAATACAGCTGTGAATACTAGTCAGCGGCAGAATATTGAAGGATATCTTTCCTATAAATGGGGAATACCTTTGAGTACCTCTCATCCCTATTATCAAAGTATTATAACTACCCCAATAATGAATTCTAATAGTATTACTACCATGGTTCCTTTTATTCCAGGGCTTCAGCTCTGGTTAGATGCCGCTGACCCGTATGGTAATGGAACCACGCCTTCAAACTATACATATATAGCGACTTGGGCCGACAAGTCAGGAAAGGGATATAATGCTGTTGCAACAGGAGGAAGCCCGAATTCATTTTATACTCCCACTCTAAACGGGCTACCTGGCATTCAATTATCAGGAAATACCTTTAACACAGGACCTGCTAACTGTTGTTTTTCTTCTACTATTCCAGCAAGTACATTTCAATATGGTATAAGTATGTTTATTGTTTATAAAGCAGATTCTAATGCTAATACTGATTCTTATTGTACCCCTATAGCAAGAGTTGGTGCTGTTGGAAATGTTGGTTCTCCTGATATTCGGGGATATTATCTCCTTGTTTTAAATAATCCCCCTACTACAGATACTATTATATATGATAATCCTATAAATCCTGTTGGTCAAACAAGTTCACATATATACAATGTAAGTCTAAATCCTTTACAAAGTCCATATATTGCAACCTTTTCCAATGGGGTGTCGTTTCAACCTACTGTACAGAGCGTCAGTGGAACAAGTGCGGGAGCGTATAATATATCAACCTTTGATTCATTGTCTACGAAGATATATATAGGATGGGATGGATATTTAGGATATTTAAACGGAACTGTATATGAGGTTCTCGTTTATAATACGAATCTAATGACTACTCAGCGGCAGAATATAGAAGGATATCTTGCCTATAAATGGGGATTATCATTAAATACCTTTCATCCCTATAAGGATAAGTATGTATCTCCTTCTATTATCATGCAAACAGTTCCTTTTTATTCTGCTAGTAGTCTGCTAAATAAACCCCAAGGAATATGCTGTGATGCATCTAATCTATATATTGCAGATACAGGGAACCATCTAATAAAAAGGTACAACTTAGCAACATCCATTGCGAAGTTTGTTGCTGGTGGAAATTCTACATATGGATTTACTGATGGAATAGCTTCGGCAGCTAGATTTAATTATCCTAAGGGACTTGCTATAAATTCGAACTCTTCCATTCTCTATATTGCAGATTCATCGAATTATACAGTGAGGGCTCTTGTTACATCAAATGCAAGCACAAGTGTATATATGGGCCAGGCAGGTGTTAGAGGGTTCGGTGCCTGTAACTTAGCTGTACCTACAGCCTTGGCATTAAATTCCAATGGAGTCCTCTATGCGACAGATGCTGGGAATAATGCAATAGTGTATGCGAATGTGCCTACTATTCTTTCTTCTGCTAGTAATACATTTACAGGGGCTAGTGGTATATATAATCTTTCTGTAAGTCCATCCTCTCCTAGCATTGTATATACAGGTGATGTAAATACAAATAAGGTACAGTCATACAATCTGAGTACTAGTACACTCACTACCTTATATACGACGGTATCGCCTCCTCGGTCTGTTGTTGTGGATAGTTCCTTGAATACATATGTGGCAGTACAAGGTCAAGGAATATTTCGCAATAATACACTCGTAACTGGAACAAATACAATAGGAATTAACGCTGCACCGATGTGTATAGATCCAACATATACATATATATATACGATAACCAGTCAGAATATATATAAGGTTACTCTTCCAAATGGCCCAGCAGTATTTTTGGCAGGTTCTCCTACAAATGCAACTGGCTATACAGATGGTATTGGGTCCAATGCACGATTTTATTATCCAGCTGGACTATGTATAGATAATGCAGGAAGTAATTTATACGTATGTGATGCATACAACTGTGTTCTTCGTAAAGTAAATCTGTTAACATCTAATGTTACAACTATTGCTGGATCAAATGCAGGTCCGCAACAATATATAGCGTTTGGTGATGGTGTTGGTTCCAACGCAAGGTTTACGTTTATGCAGGGAATTCTTCAAGGACCTTCTGGGCTTTTATATATGATAGATGAGCAATATAATGTTTTCGCACCATATCTGCGTATAATTAATCCAGTCACCTTATCTGTAGTAACACTTGGTCCAGTCGTTGCTACGTCGACAGTTGGTAATTTCTACATAAATCCAACAGAGACTTCCGTATATTTTGGTACGGGAAATGGGTTTTCAACAAATTCTATCGGTTACACATCAGCAGTCCTCGCAGGCTCTAACCTTGGATATGTGGATGGGACGGGAGTAGCTGCCCGATTTAATACTCCCCTCGGCATAACGTGCCAGGGATCAAATGTTATTGTTACAGATAAGGGTAATTATCTCTTACGTGCAATTACTCCAGATTCAAATGTTACAACATATGCAGGGTCAAACATGATTACTCGTAACGTAGATGGGGTAACACCATTTTATGTAAATGTCTATGTATCGATGTTTTCATCTATTACTTCTTATTGTGTGGACAATGTTGGTAATATATATGTAGGAGATGGACAATATATACGACTGGTAAATGCAGCGGGGGCAGTATGTACCATTGCTAGTAATTTTTCTAGTCCGCAGGGAATGGCATTCGATCCCTTTTTTACGCGTTTATATATCTCAGACACTGGGAATAATAAGATTAAATGCTTAACATTATCAAATTATGCGGTAACCCTTATTGCAGGGTCTACCCAGGGTAACTCTGAAGCTACGAGCTCAGTACTCTCGGTAGTTACTCCACCACTACCAACTACACTGCCAGGTCTTCAGCTCTGGTTAGATGGCTCTGATCCTAGTGGAACAGGCACTCCTCCAGCTAACGGAGCAACTGTAACCTCCTGGATAGATAAATCGGGAAAAGGATATAATACTACAAATATTAATACTGGTAATTCTACAGGGAAAATTAATACATACACGTCTACATTTACAAATGGCCTGGGGGGAATAGTTTTACAGGACTATGCTGCTCCAGCTGCACCTATTCCCACAGGAACCTTTGCTAATGCGATTGCAGTATTCGCAGTATTCAAGGCTCTTGGTACTATGAATCTAAATGCCCCCCTTTTACAAAGAATGAACAGTAATACTAGCATTGCTAATCGACCTCATCCTTCAGGCATAGAATATACTAACTTTAGCTATGATTATGGTGCCACACCAACGAATAACACACAATCGATACTATCCTTTAATCCTTCTCTTGCTACAAGTCCAATACTTTTTAGTACAATATATACACAAACAGTATCACCTTCAGTATATCTATATTCAAATGGTATATCTATAGGAAGTAATATTGCTCTGAGTCCTGCTCCATCGGGTCAAGATATTGGAAATGTATTTTTACCCGCAGGGAGAGCAGATGGCAATGGTTCTATATGGGATTCTGTATTTGGAGAGGTTCTCGTGTATAATATCACGCCAACCCTCTTACAGAGGCAACAAATAGAAGGATATCTCGCGTATAAATGGGGCTTATCCTTAGATCCCTCTCACCCCTATTATGGGAGGAGTTCTGTCGTATCTACATATACAATAACTCCTATTCCTGCACAGTTTAATACACCAGCGGGAATCTGTATTGATAGAATGAATGCAAATATCTATGTGGCTGATTATGGTAATAGTGTGATTAGATTAATTAGTCTTGCTAGTGCGACAACGAGTACATTTTATAGTTCTGGTCTTGTTCTTCCACGAGCAATCTGTATAGATGTGACAAGTTCGAACCTCTACGTTGCAGACTCGGCCACAAATGTAATTGTACGCATTCTTATTTCAAGTAAGGCTGGACAGACCTTCGCTGGATCTACGGGCGGCTTTGTCAATGGAATTGGTGCAGCAGCCCAGTTTTCATCTCCATCCTATCTAATCATAGATTCAGGAGGGAGTAATCTATATGTAGCTGATTTAGCTAACAATGCCATACGTCAAATAGTTCTTTCTAACGCGGCAGTAAGAACTCTTGCAGGTTCTGGAAGTGCAGGTTCTTCCAATGGCGTTGGAGTGGCAGCAACCTTTAATCAACCGAACACTCTGGGAATATTTAGTAACATTGTCTATACTGGAGAAGTAGGTAATCTCCAAATCAGAGCAATTAATCTTATAACATCAAATGTAACAACATGGGCTGGATCAAATGCCGCTGGATATTTAGATTCAACTGTGTATTATGTAAATTATACTACACCTCAGACCCTGAGTTTATATTCAAATGCATTATACATAACAATGAGCTCGGCTGTTAATTCAGCAATGGTAAGGATTCCATTTGCATCTTACCCAACCACTACCTTTACCTTTTCTAATCCTGTGAATGTTCAAGTGCAGAATAGCACCGGCAGACCTCTAACACTTAGTGTAACGGGGTCTACTCTAACAAATTCTAATCTAAATTCTTTACCCAATATTACTGACGTCATGACTCTGTATAATACATCTGGGTCTAATTATACTCTTATCTAAACACTTCCTCTCAACAGACACAAGATGGACCAGGTCCAGGCACTCCGCCTTCAGGGGAAAAATCACGAGGCGTGGGCTGCACTACAACCAATCAATGCAGACACAGCTGAGTGTGCATACGAACGGAGCATTCTCAGCTTTTACGTGGGAGTTCCGAGAGACCATGCACTTCTCGATATTGTCCGCTGTTACTCTAGATTCCGAAACATCGACTATGCGAATATCTTTTACTACGTCTCACCCTTCCAGGCATGTACGACTCCCTTCCCTGTTGTGCCAATCGACGACTTTCTCCCTACGTCGACGTCGATTCTGCCCATCGGCAGCCACTTCCTTCTTAATGTACGATACGTCAATTATAGAATCCAGCCAGACGGGTCCTATCTCATGTCAGAGAACGGAGTCCTGAGCCCGCACAGCCACCTCAGAACAAGAAACTTCTTTTGCACAACCAAAGACTTTACGGCGTTTACCCCTCTTGAAGAGATTACGCCAGACCGCCCCCCGCTACATGATAGACATATTCATGGTATTGAAGATATTCGCCTCTTTCGTAAGGGGGGCACCATTCATTTCTCTGGAACCACCTGCGAATACTCTCATAATGGACAGATTCAAGAGATTCAAGGAGTATATGATACTGAGGTCAACCGTCTCACACATCTCGACCACATGTACTCTCCTAACAATACTCATATCGAGAAGAACTGGATTCCCTTTCACAGAGCCTATGAAGATGATTCACGGTTTATCTATACCTGGCATCCTCTGACTATTGGACGGGTAACAGGTGGTCACTTTCATAAAGAGAAAGAAGTAGACACCCCTTTTCTCTTTAGCCATGTGAGAGGATCGTCCACCCTTGTCTTTTCCAAGGGCTTCTTATACACCATGGTCCATTGCGTCGTTGAAACAAGCCCGAGGAAGTATTACCATATGGTTGTCCGTCTTGACCCTCTCTACGAGGTGGCGTACACTGTCCCCTATTACTTTGTAAAAAATCATATTGAGTACACCCTGGGCATGGTGATTCTAGATAATGTGATGACCTGCATTGTGTCTCAAAATGATTGTGACCCCCTTATTGTTAGGATACCCATGGATTCACTGCGGTGGGTCTAGGCAATAGATCGCTACGCTAGTCAGATCGCTACGCTAGTCAGATCGCTACGCTAGACCAAGCATCTTATGTACCCGAGTCTGTGCCCTCGTCTTGTATGAGTGGAATACGTAATACCCACCATGGGTCTTACGAAATCCATTTCTCTCATACCACGGAACTAGCTCATCCCTCTCAGGGTACAAGTGGATACTGCTATTGGAGTCAAAGGCGTCTGTCACGAGTTGCAGTAAGAAGTTGGTCCCGAGACCAGAACCACGGTACTCGGGCTTGAGGGCGAAGTAGTCTATATACAAACTCGTACCCGAGGAACGATGGTAAGAGGCGATGACGAAGCCCACTAGGCCCTTGGCATTGAAGATTCCCATGGAATTCTCCTTTGACCGAAACTCCCAGGAAATCAGGAAGTCGTCTTCTGGTGTATGAGGAAAGGTGGCTAGAAAGAGCTTCTCCACTGCAGTGAAATCATTCTCAGTTAAACAACGGGGACGCATGTCTGCAGCTAGGACTTCCCTGGGGGCGGGAGCCGGCGTTCAATTTTTTCTCGAGCTGAACGCTCAGAAGGGCTTCTTTCACAGTGCCGTCCACTCGAAGGCGTTATCTCGAATAGCGACCTTGGATGGATTGGCATCCATCTGACTTACATAGAACATATACCACACATCGATCTTGCGAAAGGAGATACAGTACTCCACAGAAGGTGAGAAGAAGACAAAGGGCAGAGACACTCTCTTCGGCTTGTAGCCTGCATCCAGCTCCACAAGGCAGTGGTAGTACTTCCTCGGCTTGGAGTACTCCACGAAATGCACCAGAGCCATCCATCCCGTGGGTGTGGCGATGACAGCCGAGCCACGGAAGAGCTGGAAGATAGGCGGAGTCTCATGGGTAATCTGTAGACGAAGAGTGTCGCCCTGAAGAGATCCAATCCTCAGAGGAGACCAGTCATAGATGAACATACCTGTATCAGGAAGAGGAATCCAATTCTTCTCGCACGGCCGGCCGTAAGGCGACTTCAGCACACGGAATTCGTTATAGGAGCCAGTCGCTACGTCGTAGACCGCCTCCACCTGGGCCACGCGAGACCCGTCGTACTCACGCACAGACGTTGCGACGCAACGGAGAACCCCCGAATCTCTGTACAGTCGCACATCCTCCAGTCCCTGAACAGGCGTTGCAGACTTTGGCAAGGCGATAGAGTCTGCCCCCATCTTTTGCACACACATGCCCGTCTCCAGGTTGATGTATGCATTCTGAGTATCCACCGGCCCCCCAGCCGTCTTATAGTCCCCGCCCTCCATCCAGTAATTGATGAACCGTACATTTGCCATAGGATAGTGGTCAACCGAAATAGCCGAGGGAGTGTATCCCGCAAAGGGGGACTCTAGTCGCACCCTCTCGCTTCTCTCAGCGATTGGCTTCATGTAATAATGGAGGTTCTGTACCACATTCTCACGGAACTCTGCAGCCTTTAGCAGGTAGCGAAAGGAGCTCCGCAGCCCCGCCCGCTTATCGTCGTGGGTATAGTACTCAATAATACTCGCCTCATAGTCAAAGAGGCCCCTATAGACATTTGCCTCAATGAACAAGCTGTCATTAGGATAAGGAATCTTCTGACCCAGCTGGATATAGTGATAGGCCTTGTAGTGTTCTCCTACTGCACGAAAGTGTTGGGCGAGCTTGTAGACAGACTCGGCCCGCTCCTTCCTGCACGCATAGGCTCGTAACATCCACGCCTCAAACTCAATCACATCCCCCTTTCGCTTATATAGGTCGCCAATCGAGTAATGGGAGTACCAGACCTCTTCGAACCACCCACCCTGCTCGATGCGTTTCTTGTATTTTGCAATAGCCTCATCGAGCATATTCAGGCAACTGTAGGTCTGAGCAAGATAGAAGGTATAGCGGACATTATCAGGCTCGGCGAGAATACCTGCCTCCAGTAAGGCACGATCGCGGGTGAACTTGTCAGCCTTGCACCCCCCATCATTCTTATCGTCAATGTAACAGGCCTCCTTCTCTAACTGTTCCGTGGGGCCGTCCCAGTACTCGTGCGTTACTCCTACGCACCTCCAATTGAAGTCCATGCGAAGAAGACGGGCGTTCATGTACTCAAGATTTCCATTCTTCTGCAGGGCCTTGTAGCCGACCGCCCCCAGCTCCTTCTCCTTCAGATTTCCGCAGACAAACACCATGTCTGCGTCAACTAGGACGCCATAGGTGGATGCGAGGTCCCATCCACCTGTGCGACAGTACTCCTGGGCACGCTGAAAGGATACTGTGCGATTATAGCCAAAGTTCTGCCATGGCTCCTCTGTTACACACCCTGGATGAGTCTCTAGGAACTCTTTTGCAATTGCTATAGATGAATCTGTGGATCCTGTATCTAGGATACAGTACATATCAACGATTCCCTCCATGGATTGAAGGCACCGAAGAAGAATTTTCTCCTCATTCTTTATCATAAGAATAAGACAAAGCTTCATAGATAGGTATCTTTTCCCTGTGGCCTTAGACCTTATATTCACACCCGAGTTTTGACATAGTAATCCACCATGGAATAATATAGGTCCTCTATACGACGGTCAGGTACTTCTTCATCACCATTTATACTTGAGAGAATTGACTTAATGGGAGCAGTAGAAAAGAGATCCACACCCGATGCCTTTGACGGTATATCTAAGAAAATCGTATGGGCAAACTCTGAGCTGAGAACGGTATAGGTGTGGTGATTAAGAGGATTTGCAAAGAAGTACATGGAGGGGATGGAGTTCTTTGTTGTCACAGAACCGAAGATAGACAGGGGCCAGGGGAGATGCCCCTTGAACTTATGTAAGACCACTAATACCCCTGTAGTCAGAAGTACAGAGATAGGTTGGGTAAGAAAGATGGTAACGAGTTCAGAGGAGGCGTAGCTTGTTAAGATACCATCACCTACAGAGGATGCATGGGATGCGGCAAAGAGGAGAAGATACTGAAGACACCAGGCGATCCAGCCAAAGGTGGCGAGGAGGAAGGCCCAACCATGAAGAGTATGGCAGGGGAGAATATCCCATGAGGCTGCATAGGTAAAAAACTTAGGATACTCCTTCTGTACACAGGCTGCCAACTCCTTTAACACTACGGATCGTTCCTTGACAGGGGCCTTCTCCTTAGCCTCTATAGTACGTGGGACTATCCAACGAAGAACACGCAAGAGAATTCCTTCTTCTTCATCGCCTTCGCCTGTAATATCTTCTTCGTCATCGACTGAAATAGCTTGCTTTTCTTTGGACACTGTATCTACCTTATACAGGGGTTCGGCAATCTCCTCAAACTCTACCCGCCTCATGTATTCGTCATATAACATGGGAAACTGATACTGAAACTCCTTCAGGCCTACTGTATTCATACACTGAAGCCCTATGCGAACACAGGGAATTGTCACAAGAGAAGTGAGAAGAGATAAGAGAATTGTGTCAGAGGGGTTCAGTCCATCCTTGGACCCGAAGGAGAATCCATAGAGAAGGGCGGTCACGAAGAGAGAGTGGAATTGCATGAGAATAAGGAAAAGAATACGGAAGGAACGGCTCAACCTGGGATCGTAACGGAGGAGCGACTGGAAATAGGAATGCTGCACACACATACGACGGCAAGGATTGAACTGAGGCACTACTTCGTGGCCTGGGGAGCCGAGAGCACAGTAGCGTTGAAGCGACGACGAACTGTTATAACGATATATGGGCGTCATAGGAGTTCGCTCAAGAATAGACTTGAATTTCTTATTTTTCATGAGCCAATCCACATAGAGTCGCCGAATAGGAAAGTCGAGCCAGGTTCCTATGGCAAACAGGACTATCGTTATGAGAGCGAGGGACCCAAAGATTCCATACCATTTTGCATAGAGCACAAGGCCCTGCTCTGAATATACGGAACTGGCGATGGCAAAGACCTTGGCATTCTCTGATGCGACGCCCTGCAGGCGTACACTGAAATCAGTCATATGGGTGCAATGACAGAGCATATCATTCCCAACCACCTCTTTTACACAGCCATCAGAACTCCAGGTCGAAAAACTCTTATTCCAGTATACACAATCGACAGGGGGGCAGGTATAGGTTTGTACAGGGCAGGAGACATTGGTGAAGAAGGATCCGCAGGGAACGGTCCAGGTTGAACCACGCCGTGTAACATTTGGAGCAGACACGAAGACAGACGACTTATTTAACAGAGCAATCCCCTGGTCACAAAAGAAGGTGTACACAGTGGGTTCAACGGTCCACTTTGTGGTAAAGGGGGTGCTAAGAGAATGGATGGGGAGTTCAGTTGCATTTTGACTAAAGGCGGAGACGGACATCACTGGGTTAGAGGATTGGTCGTAGGGGTTCGTTGTCCATTGAATTGTGCTTGCAAAAGAACCGGAAGGAAGGCCTAGCGATGGTAGAGTAAGTCGTGGAAGGACGAGAGGTTCTGGGCTAAGAGTCTTGCTTTGGAGAGCAAAGGCGGGTGTCTGAATAGCGAAGGATCCATTCCCTTTTTGCAGGGCTGCACTCGTGAGAGTGTTGAGAGCACCCTTAATTTCCAGGGGACTGTAGGCTGAGAAGGAAACAAAGAGAGAGGATAGGCCGTCCAGCGACATATGGGTGAGATCAGGTAGGGTTGGGATTGACCCAGGGGGGAGCGAAGCCAAGGGGCTGGGTGAAGCTGTAGGGGACGTCGAAGTACTCATACTATACGACATACTTCTTGTAGACGAGATAGAATGTGTAGACTTTCCTGTTGGACTGGCTGAACGACTGCGTGTTACCGTTATACTTGTCGAATGGCTCTGTGTCTGTGTTTGGGAGCCAGAAGTGGAAGATGACCCGCTCGCAGAGCCACTCACGGAGCCACTCACTGAGCCACTCACTGAGCCACTCGCCGAGCCACTCACTGAACCACTCACGGAGCCACTTACTGAACCACTCGCGGACCCACTGACTGAGCCACTGACTGAACCACTTACTGAGCCACTCGCTGACCCACTGACTGAGCCACTGACTGAACCGCTCGATGAGCCAGAGCCACTCACAGACCCTGTACCTGAGGTTGACCCTGTTTCAGAACCACTGGACGAGAATGCTGCTGTTACAGAACCACGTACAGTACTCCCTGTAGTTGCCGTAACACTTACAGTACTACTTGTTGACCGGCTCACTGTTCCACACCGAGTGGGACTTACTGTAGCCGTTGTCGTACGAGTAACTGAACCACATACGGTAGGACTGACCGTGCGAGTAACCGATGGCGTTGCAGTAGAACACCCCGTGCGACTTACCGACCTTGTTACACTACCAGAACCAGTGCGACTTCCAGAAGCAGACACAGACCCTGTTACAGAATCACTAGCCGTCTGGGGAGAAGGAGACGGACTAAGGGTTCCTGAAGGAGAGCCGCTAACGCTTAGACTCCCCGAGGTCGAACCACTGGTGCTAAGGCTTCCTGAAGGAGAGCTCGTTTGACTTATCGTTCCACTAAGCGTAACTGAACTAGTAGTACACTGCGATGCACTACTACACGGAGATACTGTGGATGTGCCTGAAGATAAACCTGTTAGACTTGGTGTACGTGTCGTACTATGTGTGCTAGTGACAGAACCACTCCCTGAGGGGGATAGAGATGGCATTGAAGGAGAAGGTTTCGCTGTTCCCGAAGACGTAGACGAAGCCACAGCTGAAGCTGTAGCCACAGGGGTCGATGTTGGAATATAGGATACAATGGACATCGTAATACCTGTCAATTCTGTGTCACTGTCTGATGTGAATGCAATTGTTGCAGGGACTGCAACCACCTGGGGTGAGGGGACTACAGACCCAGAGCCAGTAAAGACATTCCCTGCAGATGTACCTATACGTAGGAAATCACAGCATCCTTCTGTTGTAAATCCAATAAAGGTCACTAGTATATATCCTGTAGCACTTGAAACAGTCTGCTTACAGTTTAAACTACTCACATAGTTTCCAGCAGTATTTGTTTGAAGAGTAAATGACGTCGTGGTCGCAGTAAATGACCCTGACGGACAAATCAAGGTAGATGAGACCGATGTAAGGAGAAGCAGCAGAAGCAGCACCATCACTACTTCTTCGGATGAAATGAATTGTTCTACTGCCTACTTACAGGAGATAGAATGCAGGGAGAGTTCGAAAAGGCTAATCCGGCCGACGAAATCATTCCAGGAATCTGGATAGGCAGTCATAAGGCCGCACTAAATCAATATTGGCTTACCGAGCATCGGATTGCCTGTGTCTTTAACTGTACAAAAGACATTGCCTTTCACCCCTCTGTGACAACCAAGTATCGTGTACCGGTGGACGATAACCTCAAGGAGGAAGAAATACGCAACCTTGAGCTGTGGTCCTACGAGATCGTCTACAAGATGATTAATGAATACAAGAAGGGTCAGCCGATCCTTGTACACTGTGCCGCTGGAATGCAGAGGTCGGCTGCATCTGTGGCGATGTTCTTGATTACTCTGAAGAATATGAAGCCGCAGGAGGCAATCGACTACATTCGGTCAAGGCGTCCTATCGCTTTTCGTCCGGCAGTTAATTTTAAACAAGCTATTGAAGGCTTCTACACCTCATACAAGTCTGATGGGAATAGACAGATTATTGGTTGACGCCGAGGCCTACACACACTTGTATCCACTCTTAGTAGATGTCCGCTCCAGGACCCTTTTACTCAACCGTAACTCGGATAAAAGATTATGAATCAGACAACAAGGTGAATCTTGTCACCCTTCCAGCAGGGACTGTCCTCTTCAGAGGAATTCGTATGCCGACGGAAAATCCCCTCTCCTTTTACACGGATTTCCTAGGTGTCCCCTCCGTTATGGGGGGTTCGCCGACCATGTGTCTGAAGCCAACGCACAATGTCTTCTTTTACGCCCACCCCCTTGTCTGCTTCGGTGCCCATAGTGTGGGCCCCCTGTTCGACGCTGTGCAGGTAGTCGTCTTAGTGAAGGATGTGAATGTGATTTGCATGATTCGTCCTTCGCCCATGGTTCGTGGTGAGGGAAAGCGTTACAGTGGAGATGCTCCTATTCAGCGGTGCTCGAACTTCAAGGAGTCGTGTGTGGAACTCACTGAGGATGCCGTGAAGCAACTCTCCTATGATAATTGCCTGTCGCCGGCCTATCAGAGACGCTCTGGTACTCGTGGATGGATGGCCATTGCGAACCTCGATTCGATTGAGCCGAAGTTAGAGGATGAGCAGGTGGAGCTGAAGCCGACGATGGCCCCGTATCTGAAGGGGCTTGAACGCAGACAGCCTGGGGTGGGGAGCCTTCTTGCTGCGTCCGTGTACGTGGATGCGACAAAGACCGAGAAGGGAAAGATGCCTCGTGCGGGATTCCCCGAGATTGTTCTGTACCCCTATGCTACTGCACCCGAGGATACGAGTCTGCACCAGATATGTTCGACGGATATGCAGGCTATGGCTCTGATCGCCAAGCAGGCAAAGAGGGATAATCTCTTATACCTCCCGCTCGCCACAATCACTGCAAAAGGGGCTGTGGATATGATCAGCGGACACTTCTCCTTTGACAGAGTTCGTACGGGCGGGAACCAAGCTGCAGTGGAAGCCAATGTGACACGGTATTTGAATAACGTCATGCGGTATGGCCTGCGTCTCCCCTTTTACGGGGGTGGAGCAATGTCCTTTGACATGCGTACAGGATTCTATGTTATGCCACAGGTGGTTTCCCCCACCTACAAGGGCAATGTCTTGCCGATTGACAGTAATCAGGCACCGGCGAAGAGGAAACTGCACCAGGAGGCTCTGCGAAAGTATTTACTGAAGGCGAGAATGTACTCTGACGAGACCTATGGAAAGGAGCTTTCTCTTCCGACAGGGGCTGTTCCGAATGCCTTCATCTTCAGTCGCCCTATACTGCTGACGCCCATCTTTAAGGCCATTGGAATAGGCATGCCGAAGGATTTCTATCAGTACATTACGGAACTAAGAGAAGAATACCAGGCTGGACGCCCACTCACTATTCGACTGCCTGAAGCTCCTCTAGCGGCGGCCGCTCCCCCCCTGGCCCCAGGAGGCCGTACACCCGAGTTTGGCGGTACCCCCACCTTTGGCCCAGGTCCAGGCCCAGGCCCAGGCCCAGGCCCAGAACCCCAGTCTCCTGCATTTTATGTTAACTCACCCAAGACTCCGGCCTACGGGCCGACCACTCCTGTACCCCAGTCTCCTGCGTATGCTCCAAATAGCCCCCCCTTTCGTGTAAATGAGAGCCCAAAAGAGATAAATGCAAAGGTGCAGGCTCTCATTAACCAAGGCGTTACGAAGGCTGATGTAATGGGCGGATACGGTAAACCCTATAACCCCCATGGATTAACTGCAGAGCAACAAGCTGCGTTCTTTGCGGCAGCACCGAGGGGTGGAGGTCGTACAAGGTCTAGGGCCAAGAAGGCAACGAAGAGGACAACCGCCAGAAAGTCGAAAGATCCTCTGAAGCGCTACGCTAAACACTTTAGCAGTCTATGGAAGATGTTTGCCAAAGGAAAGATGTAACCCAAGTAGAATGGCAACTGAACGAAAGTACAAACTTACCGCCATGAGTGCAATGAAATGGGCCGAGCATGAATTAAAACATGTTGGGCGCATTGTTTCCGTTGAAGACCCCGATATCCAGTACTCCTACGCCATGAGTACCTTATATGGAATGCTTCATTTAAAGAAGGCACTTACCGAGCTGGTGAATGACTCTGCATACTCGGTGCAGAGAGAGGACCTTCAGCGTACACTCGATCAGGTCGTGCGGGCTATCAAGCACTTAATCAAGGATTTCTCCCTTGACCTGAATGTAATCCAGGCCTTTAACACAAAAAAGATCCTGGGCGATCTGGCCAATGTACGGCCAGCCCCCTCTCCCAATCAAATTCAGCAGAATGTCACACGCAGCCTATCAAATAACGCAAAAAGGGCGGCGAACAATGCAGCAAAAAAGGCAGCAAACAACGCTGCACGTAGGAATACCACACAGAAGAAGAATGCCGGATTCTTTGGTTTTCTCGGCTTATGAGTTTATGCATTCCACACGACCTGGCCCGTCCCTAGGGTACGCCCCTTTCCAGAGAAGGGGATAACTCCTCTAGGGGCCAAGGGTGCAGCTGGAGGCAGGAAGGAGAAGTTCTCATTGGATCCAGTCGATTCTTGAACCACATTCTCCTCAACCAGTCCCTCCAGAGGAGGAGTCATCGGCTGGTGTAACGGCTCTACAGGCAAGTCCATAAGCACGTCAATCTCAATGTCTTCTCCGTCGAGGAAGAGAAATTCATCCGCCGGCTCAGCCGACTCTAAGATGAGTACAACCGAATCAAGGACTGGTACTGGAAGTATCTGTCCTTGCTTAATAACACCCAGCTGTGATAGAGGCTCCTCTAGCACATCTCGCACATCTAGCCAGTCAGGAAGAGGCTCGAGGCTCTTGAATGTCAACTTCTTCGCCGAAGTCATCCCCTCGCATGGCTGAAAGTGGACAATGATCTCCTCACCTGGGACAATGCCGGTCGCCTCAATAAACCACTCAGGAAGGTCCAACCGCATCCCAGTTCTCCCATTAGGGCTCCCCAGGGCAATCCTATGCTCCTCGCCACCAACCTTAAACGTTGCAATCCACCTCATGCTATCGCCCAAGCGTTGAACAAGAGTATTACTAGGTACAGCCGACCATGAGGAATCGCTCGTCTTCGTATGAATGGCCACGTGGTACATGGGTTCGGACTTTCTGTGCACGCCAAATGTTAGTCAATTTTTAGATGGAGGCCATACGTGTTTCCCCTGAGTTAGTACCAAATTCTCTACAATCCGTCGAACAAGCAGTAAAACGAGAAATCCAAGCTATCGATGAAGCTATCTCTAACACAACCCTTAGCCAGAGCCAAAAACGCATCTTACAATTACGAGTAAATGGACTCTTGCGGGAATATGGCTTTCGTACCCGTATCTATTCTATCAGCTTCCATAGCCTCCGCACAACGACCACCGTGGGGTCCCTCATTGTCCCTGCCCTCCTGTCTGCCCAGTACGTCAATGGAAATGTCACCTCGGATACGGCGAATATAGGTGTAAGAGTGTATTGGTCGGTCTGGGTTATCTCTCTCTTTGTCACTATCTGTAACGGTCTGATGAATCTCATGAAGATAGATAAAAAGTACTATATGTTACATACCTGTTATCAGCATATTGTTAGTGAGGTCTGGCAGTACGTACAGCTGTCGGGCAAGTTCAGTGGACAGTATACGCCAGGTCAGGAGCCGACGCATACGAATCAGTATATTTATATTTGCAGTATTCTTGAAAAGATACGAATGAAGCACATCGAGGAAGAATATTATAAGGTTACCGAGCAAAATGCTACTGGTGCGTCGGATTCCCTTGTCCCTCCTACGCCGCTGAGAGAATTATCTGTAGCTCCTGTAAATGGCCCATCGGCCCCCACCATTGGCACAACCCTTAGAAGGCTCCCTGAAGCGGATCTACACGGGCGGCCGGTACAGCAGTCCCCTGGATGAGTTAGAGCCCATGGTTATTATTGAAAATGGCAAAGCCCTGTG
>Ga0118677_10007139_pt1 | contig 18585 bp, 15 predicted proteins | sample AliMusrvi5mmetaG_FD_86154 | JGI IMG/M metagenome (GOLD analysis project Ga0118677, IMG submission 86154) | reverse complement strand
ACATTGCAAGCCGGGGCAGCATCAGCAGAAGAACGGCGTCCAACCCCGCCCCAACGGTCAGTCGGATCGAGCATCGTCTCGGCTGAATTCCCACACTCATCGCTTCACACCGCCTCCATGCTCCGCCGCTCGGAAATCAAATATGAAAATCCCCCTGAACTCAACTTGCACCCCAAACCACATTCCTCCTTTTCGGCAAACACGTTTTCCACGTTCAATAGTTGTTGGCAAACCACGCCGTCTCTAGGGCGCTGGTCGTGCCCGGAAGAACCTGGCAGGATCACTTGGAGCGAGCCACAGCTCGGCCGGCCACCAGGGATAATCATCCTGCAGCCACTCGGTCCAGCGGCTCAGGTCGGACGAGGTCTCCAGGATATAAGGGAACTCGACTTCTGCCGGCAAGGACAGCCGCGAGGGCTTGCCTGCCAGCAGCTCCAGCAGCAGCCGTCCACGCAGCGAACCGTCCGGGTCCACCCGCGCCAGCCGACGGCGGGGCTCGGCGTTGATCGAATCAAAGGCGCCGGCCAACACCAAAACCCCGTCGGGCTGCCGCGCCAAACCCACGCTCGGGACGATCAGTTCCGGTCCCAGGGAACTGACGAACGTAGGACTGTTAAACCAGAACGGCCCGGTCTGTTGCAACAAGGGCAGCGCGCAAGTGAGCGGAGTGAAGCTGGCGTCCCAGGAACCATCAGCCAGAAGCCGTCCGACAATCACATGGTCGAGGTTTCCCGCTGCCCTGAACGGGCCGCCCGAGCCCTGCACAAATAGCGCGGCGGAAAAGAGGACGCGTCCATCCGGCTGCACAAGCAACTGCCGAACCTCAGACGAGTAGGCGGAGACAGATGGGGCATTGCGAACGCGGAACGCAGTATCCGTGGTTCCGTTCGTACCCAGACGCCAGACGGCCAGCCAGTTGGTCATGTAGGCGCCGCCGGCGAGAATCTTGCCTTCCGGCGTCAACGCCAACGCATAGGCCGTGTCAGTAGTGCGGGTGTTGGTGAAGCTGGAATCCACCAGGCCGGTTTGGCTCAGCCTCACTACCGGGAACTGGCCAGAGATGGTGCTGCCCGAGGAGATGTTTAACACTCCGCCCGCCACAAGCTGTCCGTCCGGTTGCTCAACCAGTGAGTAGAGCGCCGAGGTGTCGGTTAGTCTCGGATATGGATAAAAGAAAGTATTCGGGCTGCGGAACGGAGAGGTGAAAGTTGTATCCACGCTGCCATTAGAGAGGAGTTTTGCCAGCAGCCGGCCATAGCGGTTGTTGAAATGAGTAAACGAGCCCCCGACCCACACGCTCCCGTCGCTCCGGGGAAGCAGGACGCGGACGAACGCGGCGCCATTGGTGTTCCGAATGCCCAGGCCGGGATCGAACGACGGATCGAGCGAACCGTCGGCGTTCAATCGTGCAAGGCCGGCGCGTGGTGTCCCCGCCACTTTGCCAAAGGCTCCCGCGATGAGAACCTTGCCATCGGCTTGGACGGCTACAGCGGTTACATCCGCGTCGGGCCCATCGCCGGTGGCAAATCCGGCATCCACCTCGCCGCCGGGCAGGAGCCGAGCTACCCGGGAGCGCGCCACGCCATGCACGCTGGAGAAGTCCCCTGCCAGATACACCCCACCCCCTGGCGCATTGGCCATGGCTTCAACCACGCCGGCTACGCCGCGAGCGGGCGTGGTGACAAAGTCCCGGTCGTCGAGAACCAGCAGGGCATTCGACCGCGGACCGGCGACCAGATTGGCACTACCGCTGAGTTCCAGCCGGAACAGCCGCGTCGGTTCGTGTTGCACATCGTCCACTACCGGAATGCATAACGCGTTGGTGTAATACTTCGTTCCCGTTCCATACCGGACCGTCAGGTTGGAAACACCCAAGTCCCCGCTGCTCCCGGTCACTGGCACGATCCTGATCTGCGCTTGCGGGTTGTTGGACAACGCGCCACTCCATCGAACAACCGCCAGCGCGAACCCATCTTCCTCGACGACCGGAAACTGGTCCTTGGTGAACTCGATGCCCGCATCGTTATCCTGGATGGAAATGGTCACCGTCGAGGGTTGGCCCAGGCTGAAGCCGCCCGTGGCATTGGTCAGGCGCAGGCTGAATTGCTCGGTGGCCTCAGCGACGACATCCTCAAGAATGGTGACCGGAACGGTTCTGCTCCATTCGCCGGCCGCAAACGTCAGGTTGGTGTTGAGCGGCAGGTAATCGGCCCCGGCGGTGGCCGTGCCGTCTTGCGTGAAGACCGTCACGCTCGCAGCCGTGGACGCGTCGCCCCGGCGCCGGACCTCGAACGTAAGCACGGTGTTGGTCTCCATGAGACTCACATTCGTGACAGCAAAAGCAAAGGTGTGCGGCTGCAGCAGGGATTCCGGCAACACCTTCACCAGGTAGCGCTGGCTGAATCCGTTGTAACCGCCGAAATCCCCGCCAGCCAGCCAACCCCCGCCCGGCAGCGCAGCCAGGGCGTTCAGGCTCACGTAGCCGCTCGCGGGCGCAACGATGAAACCCGCCCCCGGGTCGAAGCTCCAGTCAGGCGAGCCATCCGCATTCAAGCGGCGCATGGTCCAGATTGAACTGCTGCCGGTGGAAAAAGAACCGGCTACCAGCACCCGCCCATCGGGCGCGCTACTGATGACATCCGCTGATTGCAGCGTTCCAAACGCAACGGTGGAATTCGAAACGCTAAAACCGGCGTCCAGCGACCCATCCAGGTTGAGCCGCCACAGTGGCCCCGCGCTCAGCAAACCGTAATACGCGCTCGCCAGCCACGCCACCACCGCGCGGCCATCCGGCAGGAGGTTCAAGTCGCCGCTATAATAAGTGGACTGCCGATCCGCTGGCGGGACGAAATCAAGATTCAGTGCGCCATCCGGGTGGAGCCGGGTCAGCGTGCAGCCCAAACCGGCCCCGAACAGGAAGAAGTCCCCATCCGGCGTTGCCTGGAGCCGATGTGCCAGAACCTCGGGCGGCAACCGGTTGCTAAAGGCCGGGTCAACCACCCCTGCCGCTGAGAGCTTGAGCAGCACGTCATAGCTGTCATAACCGGCGCCAGGAACCGTGGCCGAGCACACGATACTTCCATCAGCCAGAACGGTTGCGGCTTGCAGCGTTACACCGCCGTAGGCGTTGGTCGGCACAGCATCAAAAGGCGCAAACGTATTGTCCAGGGCCCCATCGCTCCCAAAGCGCGCCAGGCCCGGCCGCCAGAGGCCGTCCACATGCTGGAAATACCCGGCTACCAGCAGCCTCCCCTCGGTATCCATCGCCAGGGACATTACATCGCCATCCAACGGTCGCGAGTGCAGGAACGCCGTCTCGAGCGTGCCATCCGCACGCAGGCGGGCCAGGTTCGGGCTGAACTGCCCGTTGACGTTGGTGAAAGTGCCCGCGACCACGACGCGCCCGTCGTCCAGCGGAAGGATGGCCTGGACCGGGCCATCCAGTTGAACCACGAAATTGGTGTCCGGCGCACCGGCCGTGCCCGCTGGGGCGTCCGTAAGGGTCACGACCGCGTTCGTCAGCGGCCCCAGGGCGGCCCCGTTATTGGCCTGGGTGAGTTGCACCTCGAAGCTCTTGGGCCCTTCCGTGACGTTGTCACTGTAAAGCGGAATGCTGATAAACTGGCTGCGATCACCGCGCGCAAAGCGCACCGTGCCGCTCGTCACCGCGTAGTCAGTGCCGCCGTGCGCTGAGCCGTCGCGCGTAGCAAAGGCAACAGTTTGCTCTAGGTCCGCCCCGCCGTGACGCACCACCGGAATAACGGCCCGTAGCGCATCCTCCCGGAATTGCAGCACGGGCACAGCCATTTCGATGACTCCGGGGTCACAGCCTGCGGGCCGCAGCAGCCGCAGCAGGTACGGATGAGATTGCCCCTGCAAACCGCTGAACGAGCCGCCAACCACGACGTTTCCGTCCGGCATTGGTGCCACGGCCATCGGCGCCCACTCGCCACCCATCGCCACGTCAAAACAGAAGTCCAACACGCCGTCCAGCCCAAGCCGGGCCAGCTTCCCTCGCGAAACACCGTTCACCCGGAGAAAGGTGCCGCTCAGGAGAATCTTTCCGTCCGGCTGCAACGCCAGCGCGTAAACCGTGCTGTTATAGGGAAAGCCGGGCGATTCGAGGGACACATTGAAGGCGGGATCGAGCGAGCCGTCGGAGTTGAACCGTACAAGGCGCGGCGACGTGTTGGCCATACCGTAATCCGCATAGCCGGCCACGGCTGCCACTAATCGCCCATCCGGCATCAGCAGCCCACGTATCACGCGTTCCCCGGCTACCAGCCCGGACCGGAATGAAGGATCAACCGAACCATCGGGATTCAGCCGGACCAGGTTAGTCACCGCCACCCCGGCGAGGTTGGAGAAGGCTCCGGACAGCAGCGGCTTGCCATCGGGTTGGACGGCCACCACGGCAACCGTGTCCGTGGCGCCAAAGGGGGACTGGAAAGACGGATCCACCGCTCCGCCGGACAATAATCGCGCCACCCGATTACGGGGCAGCCCACCCAGGTTTGTAAACGTGCCGGTCACCCACACCGTGCCATTGGACGCCGCCAGCCCGGTAACCGAACCAGACGCACTCAACCCGCTTGGCGGAATAAACCCACCGTCCAACCCGCCATCGGGTTGCAGCCGGGCCAGGCCCGGGCATGCCACACCATTGACATTCGAGAACGGCCCTGAAATCAGGATTCGCCCGTCCATCAGCGCCTGGATGTGGGTCGGCTCGGAACTTACCTGCGTGACAAAGCCCTCATCAATAACCCCATTGGTGCCAACGCGCGCGATATACCGGTGTGGCGACCCGCTCACATTCGTAAACGTTCCACCCATGAGAACCCGTCCGTCGGCTTGGGCCGCCAGCGTGCGAACCCACGCGTTGGGTCCGCTGCCAGCCGGGAAAGTGGAATCCACGGTCACCCATTGCGCCAACACAGGCGTGGTTAAGGCCATTAGGATCGCCAACCCCACCTCCCGCACCCCCGGAAGCGGTAGCAACATCATCTGCAAATACACCGAGGCATCGGGCATGCCTCGCCCGGAAATCGGTCTTACGGAGGCCTTCATAACTCTTGTTGGCTGATTTATAGCCAATCACGCAGGTGAATTAATGTCAAGAACCACATCAACCCCCACCGCCAAGCAGCCAAGCGGTCTCCGCAGCCGTGTAGCAGGCCCGCCGTTGCCATTACCCGCGATCGAACGAGGCAGCCGCATGATGGGGACCCTCCAACAGTAACAAATGGCGTAAAAAGGCACCTGAGATGCATGCACGTTACCCGATACCGTTACGCCACACACCTCCCCGCCAAGAGAAGATGCGCGAACCCCTTGATTCTACAGGGTGAAGTTGAGGTGGTGCCGGTGGTGGGACTTGAACCCACACGGCTTTTGAAGGCCCCAGGATTTTAAGTCCTGTGCGTCTGCCATTTCGCCACACCGGCAACCGTTGACTACCAACGACTTATGCTGTTACTTGCGACTACAAAGGAGGCCTAGTGCCGCTCTCTGTGCCACAGGGATACTTTAGCGGTGGATGATGAGCCAAGCAATTGAAAGTTGAATTGCAAAAAGGGCGCAGTCCGGTTGGACTGCGCCCAGCCACCGGAGAGCAACCAACCGGTGAAAGGCCATGACTACTGCCTCTCGCGCAAACTACCACACCGCAGGGTCACAAGTCACCCATATTGCAGTGAACGCGTGGATTTATGCAGTGAGCGTAGAGGTTGTGGGGTCTTACCCGATGCGCGGCACCGGCAGATCGGTCATGAGGAGCACTCCTGCCGGGGCCCGGAGGAGGTTGCGGGCAGCATTAACGAGCGCCGCAACGGTGGCCTGATCGCCTGCAACGCCCCCGTTGATGATGACGTCAAGGGGCGGTTCCCCTTCGATTTGGACGGCGTCATGGGGGTTTGGGGCATCAAGATACATCTTCAGGTCGAGCGTGAGCCGAACCTTGCCACCCACCTTCGCCTCAGCGCGCTGGTGGAGGCCGCAGGTCTGCCCCTTCTTAACTTCCAGATGCTTCGTGCGGATATCGTGGTCTGCCACGACCGGCTTGCCGGTCTCGACGATGTCGGTTGCTTTCCACCCCAAGCAATGGGCGATGAGGGCCAGGGATTCCTTGAGCCCGGCATGGCCGGCCCGGCCTTCCTTGAACAGGCGACGGAACCTTGCGGGGGGCCAACCGCTGCCAATCTTCTTTTGCAGCGGCGCGCGTCGGGTGGAGGCATTCACGACCCGCTGCACATGGACCGCACGGACTTCGCGGCTGACGCCGGTCAGGCAGACAGGCAGCACGTCCATCACGAACCCGGGATTCACGCCGGTGCCGACGACGCGGGAGCCGGAGTGCTTGCATATGGCATCGAGTTTCGCAGCCAGCCCGGGCGCGCGCGACCAGGGATAGAGCAGTTCTTCGCAGGAAGAGACCACGCTGATTCCGAGGCGGGCCATGGGTTCGATCTGCCCGAAGGCGTCCCTGAACCTGGAAACGGCGGTGTGGAAGATGATGTCCGGTTTGGCGCGGGCGACCAGTTCTTCCAGCGATCCGTAAACCAGGCGTCGGCGCAGGGCTTTTTCGCCGGTGAGATCACCCAGGTCCTGCCCGATCTTTGCCGGGTCAATGTCAATGCCGCCAACGATTTCTGCCCACGGCTTGGTCGCGGCGAGTTTCAACGTCTCCAGCCCGATGGGGCCAAGACCGAATTGTGCTACTTTGATCTTCATCTTTTAGTGGATAGCGGCCGAAGCGCGCGTCACACTGATAGAGAATCGGCTGACTCTTGACAAGCCAAACTCATCGAACCGTAATAGGCGTTGAGCAGCCTCCGGCCAGATCGAATACCGATCCCGCAAGTCCCGTCGAAGTACAGGCGGTGGCAATGGGCGGGTTCAACCCGGCACCAGGGATCGGTGTCCGGGGCTTGACGGTCCGACCTTTTCCACCGAGGGTAACGTGGAACTGAAACACGATGTGTTATGAAAACGCAGACATCTGGAATTAAATTGTTCTTGGGGGTCGGCGTGGTTTCCCTGGCAGCCATGGTCGCCGCCGCCGGGTCCACGCCGCCGGCGGCGCCCAGCGGAGTGGCGGCTCCGGCCGCGAAGCCCGGCGACAGCGCCGCCGGCGGGGCCGGCGGCGGCACTGCCGGCTGGTAGGCCTGAGCACCGACGGCGGGAGAGGCGTAAGGCGCGGCAGCGGGCGCCGGCGGGAGCGGAGCTCCCGGCATGCCCGGGGTCGCCACGACCGCGGTCTCGCCGCCGGCCTGGAGATACATGGTGCTCACGTAGCAGATGACGAAGGGGCCCGCCACGATCTCGAGGGCCAGGGTGAGGATCCCGTTGAGCGCCGACGACACGCGGCCGATCAGGCCGATCACGATGCCGATGACGAAGATGGCGGCCATCAGCACGGCGACCAGGCCGAGGGTCTTCCACCAGCCGGTGCCCTTGACCATGGCGCTGCTCGTCTTCGCCGCCTCGCCGAAGGTCATGCCCCTGTCGGCGATCAGCGGGAGCACGTAGATCCAGGTCACGCCCAGCCACACGAGGAACACCAGGTCGGCGATGATGCCGATGACCGGGATGAGGGCGACGATCCCGCAGACAAGGCCGATGCCGACGACCACGAGCCAGAAGATGAGGAACTTGCCGAACTTGCGGAAGCCACCGAACACGTCAGCAAAATTGACGCCGCGCCCTTCGCGAGCCGCGCCGATCACCATCTCGTAGATGCCCCCATAGAACACCATGGAGAGCACGGAGATGATCAGGTAGCCGATGAAGCCCACCACGAACGCCCCGATGAGGCTACCGATACCCAGGCCGGTGAGGCTCGTCGAGTTGCCGTTGCTGCCAAGGGCGATGCCCCCGATGCTCACGGCCGCCATGCCGGCGACGATCGCGAAGACGACGACCGCGACGACGCCGACGATGAGCCCGACCACGAGCCCGGCCAGGATCAGCCAGCCGATGTCCTTCTTCCACAACTCCCACGCTCTGGTGAACACATCGCCTACGGTCATGCGTTCCCTCCCTTGTCCCTGGCCTGCGAGGCGCCTGTCCCTACACCTTCGTCGTCGGCCAGTATCTCCTGACTGTCTCGTACTGTCACGTAGTCGTGCCCGGCGGGGGCGGAGGCGTCGGCGCCTCCGGAGCCGCCGGCTGGGCCGGCGGGACTTCATGCGCGGCCGGCGGAAGCTCGTGTGCGGCCGGGGGAAGCGGCGGCGCGGCCGGCAGGTACTCCGCCGCCGGCTGGCCCGGTGGCGGCGGGACGACCGGCGGAGCCGGGGGCGCCGCCGTCGGTGTGTACGGCGTCGCCGTCTGCGAGTAGGGCGGCGTGCCGGCGGGCTGCCACGAGCCGGCGGGCACGATCGCCGCGTCGACCAGGGCGCCCTCCCCCCGCGCGCGGAAGTACATCGACGTGAGGTAGGTGAGCATGAAGGGGTACACGACGATGGCGGCCGCGAGGCTGCCGATGAAAGGCACCAGCCCGAGCACCATGCTTGCGCCGATGGCGGCGAGATACACGACCAGCAGCGCCGCGAACGTCATCCACCAGCCGGTGCCGTGCACCAGACGGCGGCTCTCCCCGAGCGCGGCGACGACGCCGCCCTCCCGGTCGACGATGAGCGGGAACAGGTAGACCCAGCTGATCTGCAGGTAGATCATCGCCACGATGGCGAGCAGCATCACCGGGGCCGCGAGGGCGCCGATGATCCACGAACGCGCCACGCCCGCCGCGACGAACAGCGCGATGGGCACGAGTTCGATGGCCAGGAAGATGACCACCAGGAGCAGGACGGCCGGCACGACCCTGCCGAAGAGGCGAAAGCCGCCGAAGGCATCGCCGTAGCCCATCTCGCGCCCCTCGCGCACGCGCCTCAGCACACCGTTCAGGATGCCGGCGTACAGGGGGATCGACACGAGCACGGAGGCGAGGATGGCGAGCACGCTGCCGACGATGAGGAGCGCCAGACTGGACCCGCTCACGCTGGTCACCTGGCCGCTGCTGTCGGTGGTGAAGCCGGAAAAGCTCGGGAGGATCGTCGCCACGAGGATCACTCCGATAGCCAGCGCCGGGACGCAGAAGGCGATGAGCATCCCGACCATCAGAGGGCCGATGTCCTTGGTGAACAGCCCCCACGCATCGCCGAACAGCTTGCCGATGTCCATCGCCGGCCCTCCTTACCCGATCGCCGCGTCGATCAGGCCGCCTTCGCCGATCGACTGGAAGTACATGCTCATGAGGTAGCCCACGCCGAAGGGCACCGACACGAGGCCGATGATCATCCCGACGATCGGGATGATCGACAGGATGCCCACCACGATGCCGATCGCGAGCGCGCCCACGAACCAGGTGATGAAGGTCGTGAAGTAGCCGGGCGCCGCCGACATCGCCTGGCTGTCGCCCATCGCCTTGCCCACGCCCATCCGGCGATCGACGATGAGCGGCAGCGCGTACAGCCAGAGCGTGGTCACGATGAGGCCGGGGATGACGAAGAGCGCATAGCAGACGGCGACGATCACGCCGAGAACGAGGTACGCGATCATGAACGTGCCGAGCTCGCCGAACTCGGCCATCTCGGCGTAGTCGGCCGGGCGGCGCTCGCGGATGCGGCGCAGCATCATGCGGATGACGACGCTCAGCATCCACGAGTACACGACGACGGCTACGATCGCCAGGACCACCGAGGCGAAGAACCCGGCCACCGCGCCGACGCCGGCGCCGAAGGCGCCAAGCCGGCCGACGGCGATGCCCCCGCCGGCGATGAGTCCCACGACGACGCTGAAGATGCCGACGATCGCCGCGGCGACCAGTGCCGTGACGGTCAGCGGCGCCCAATCCAGTTTGAACAGCCCCCACGCGTCCTTGAAGCACTTCGCGATGTCCACTGGCCCAACCTCCTGCGATCGCGCCCGCGCGCGGCGCTGCGACGCCGGCGCACTGGGCATGCTTGCGCAACTATGTTGACAGCCGATGAGTTCGCCTCTCCGCGCCGCTACCCTCGGCCAGGTCATGCGCGAGTGTACAGGTAGAATCGCGGGAAGATGAGCGACGACCTTACTTCGCGCCTGCACGACGCGCCGCTCCAGGCGGCCACGTCACGCCACGAGGCCATGATGGCCGAGGCGCGACATATCATCGACGCCGGCAACGACCGCGGCGTGGTACTGCGCCTCACCGGCGGCCTCGCCGTGCGCCACTACGCCATCGACCTCGAGTTCGCCGAACGCGACTACAGCGATATCGACCTCATCGGACTCAAGCGGCAGACGACCGAGATCCATCAGGTGTTTCTCGACCTCGGCTACCAGGAGAACATCCACGTCGCGATGGCGACCGGCAACAGCCAGCGCCAGTACTTCCGGCCGCAGCACGCTTTGGAGTCGCGCGTCCACATGTCCAAGCGCGCCCACGCGATGCCGGTCATGTCGGCGGTGCCGCCGAGCGACCATATCGACGTGTTCATGGACGCGATGAAGATGGACCACGAGCTCGACTTCCGCGACCGCCTCGAGATCAACACCTACGCCGTCGACCCCGCCGACATCTTCCTCAGCAAGCTGCAGATCGTGAACCTCAGCGAGAAGGACGCCCACGACGTCGTCACGCTGTGCAAAGACGTGTACGTCGACTTCCACCCGCACCCCGGGGTCCTCGACCTCGAGCACGTGGCAGTGACGTGCGCCGGCGACTGGGGCCTCTACATCGACGTGATGAGCAACATCGACAAGGTCCTCGAGCGGCTGGACGACTACGACCTCAGCCCCATGGAGACCAATCGCATCGCGCGCACGCTCGAGCTCGCGCAGGACATGATGACAGAGCACTCCAAGAGCCTGCGCTGGCGCATGCGCGCTCGGGTCGGCAAGCGGCTGCGCTGGTACAACGAGGTCGACGAGACGTTCGGCGGCCGCACGGAGGAGACGGCCGCCGCGGTGCGCACCAAGGAGGGCCGGGCGGCGCCGCAGGCCGCGACGGACGCGGGCGCCGGCCAAGTTGCGGCCGATGAGGGCACGGGCGCAGCCGCGGCCGCTGCCGGCACCGAGTCCGGCTGAGCCGATCTCCGGTCTTCACCCCACCCCCCGGTCGCTTGACCCGTGCGGCGGCGGGCACAATCAAGGTGTACCCGCCGACGGGACGGCGGGCCGCGTGAAGGGGGAGCCATGGAGTGCATCGAGATCCTCAAACGCGAGCACCAGATGGTCCGTCTCGTGATCGCGGCCGCGCGTCGCGACGTCGAGCGCGCGGCGGAGACGCATGCCGTCGAGCCTGCCGAGGCGGAGCAGTTGCTCGACTTCTTCCGCTACTTCACCAACTCGTGCCACGACCCCAAGGAGGAGGACCTCCTCTTCGCCATGCTCCATCATCGCGGCATGGCGTGGGATGGCTACCCGCTCCGCGACCTCGTCAAGGAGCACGCGGAGATGCGCGTCGTCCTCGATTCCGCCAGCGACTGGCTGAAGCGGGCCGAGTCCGGGGACCCGGCGGCGCTCGAAGCGCTCCTGCACGATCTGGGCGTGTACCTCGATCTCGTGGACGCCCACATCGACAAAGAGGAGGACGAGGTCTTCCCGCTCGCACTCCAGTGGCTCACCGCGGGAGACCTGGAAGAGCTCGGCGACGCGTTCACGGCCATCACCTGCGAGGAACTGGACGAGGGCGTGCACGCCTACTACTCAGACTTGGCGCGCCACCTGGCGGGCACTGCGGCCTGAGCGGCGCGCGGCGGCCGGCACGGATGGGGCCGCCGCACGACGCGCCGCCGCACTGCAGCCGGAGCCCAGGCTCCGGCGCCGGCGAAGACGCCGGCCAGCTCCCCCTTGCCGGCGCCTTCAAGCCCGGATGTCGGGATCGAGGATGCTCCAGACGGTGGCCCGCGGCCCGAGGACCAGGGCGCCTTCGCCGGCGGGTCGATGCACGTCCACCTTCTCCCCTTTCCGGACACGGGAGTCACGCCGGCGGCCGGGCAGCGCGCCGGCGGCGCGCGAGGCGCTGGCCGCGCGACCACTGCGGTGGTATCCTGCCGCTCCCGTCCCGGCACTCCCGCGGCTGCACATCATGAGCATCGTCACCTTCAACAACGTCGAGAAGTCATTCGGCGGTCAACGCCTCTTCACCACGGTGACGTTCTCCGTCGACGCCCACGACCACGCCGTCCTCGTGGGCCGCAACGGGACCGGCAAGACGACGCTGCTGCGCCTCGTCTCGGGGGCCGAGCACGCCGATTCCGGCACCATCGCCCGGGCTCGAGGCCGGCGGATCTGGCTCCACGAGCAGACTCCCGAGCTGGAGCGCGACCGGCCGGTCGGAGACTACCTTCTGGAGGCGTTCGGCGAGGCCGTCGAGCTGGAGGCGGCGCTGCGCGCCACGGAGGAGAGCCTGAGCGGCCTCGCCGAGCACAGCCCCGAATTGCGCGACACGATGCGCACCTACCAGCAACTGCAGCGCCGCTTCGAGGCGGCCGGCGGCTACGGGTACCGGAGCCGCCTGACCGGCGTCGTCGAAGGCCTGGGCCTGCCCGACGACATGCTCGAGCGCGGCCTTCTCTCCCTCTCCGGCGGCGAGCTCACGCGCGTGACCCTGGCGCGGGCGCTGCTCGCCGACGCCGACCTCCTGCTGCTCGACGAGCCCACCAACCACCTCGACATCGACTCGGTGGAGTGGCTGGAGGGCTTCCTCGCCGACTACCCGCGCGCCTTCGTGCTGGTGACGCACGACCGGCGCCTCCTGGAGAAGGTCGGCAGGCGCGTGTTCGCCGTCGAGCACGAGCACGTCGAGGTCCAGGGCGGCGACTTCGCCACGTACCTGCGCGAGAGCGGGGCCCGGCTCGACCTCATGCGCCGCGAGTACGAGCAGGACCTCGAGAAGATCGCGCAACTGCAGCGCTTCTACGATCGCTTCCACGCCAAAAAGGACAAGGCGAAGCAGGCCAAGGCCAAGCTCACGCAGATCGAGCGCATCAAGCGCGGGCTGCGCGAGCCGCCGAGGCAGACGAAGAGCTTCAAGCTCGGGCTGCCGCAGCCCCAGCCGTCGGCACGGGTCGTGCTCGAGATGAAGACGCCGGCGCTGACCGTCGGCTCCGCCGACGACCCCGGCGGCACGCGCAGGCTGGTGCGCGACGTCGACATCGTGCTCGAGCGCGGCGAGAAGGTCGCCATGCTGGGCGCCAACGGTTCCGGCAAGACGACCCTGGTGGAGACGGTCGCCGGCCTGCGCAGCCTCGCCGACGGCGCCACGCACCTGGGGCACAACGTGCGCGTCGCCTACTACTCGCAGCAAGGCCGCGAGCTCGAAGAGACGGCCACGTGCCTCGAGACGGTGCTGCCGCTGGTCGGGCACGACGAGGAGCAGGCGCGCAAGCTCCTCGGCCGCTTCCAGTTCGGTCCGGACGAGGTCGAGAAGCGCGTCGAGATGCTCTCCGGCGGCGAGCGCAGCCGCCTCCGCCTCCTCACGCTCCTCGTCGGGGACGCCAATTTCCTGCTCCTGGACGAGCCCACCAACCACCTCGACATGGGCTCCGTGGAAGCGCTCGCCGACGCCCTCGAGGACTACACCGGCACGATCCTCCTCGTGACCCACGACCGGCACCTCATCGACCGCGTGGCCACGCGGGTCCTCGAGATCCACGACGACGTCCTGCTCAGCCACCTCTCCTCGGCGCGCTACTGGGAGTCGCGCGCCGCGCGGCAGGGAGGCGACGGGACGGAGCTCGCGCCGAGGACGGGCGCGACGGCCGCGGCAGGCGAGCGTGGCGCCCCCGGTGGACGCGGCAGAGGGGGTCGTGACGGCGGCGCCGGCGGCGTGACCCCCGGGCGCGGCGCCGCGCCGGCCGGCGCGGCCAAAGTGCGGCAGGGCAAGGAGACCGCCGAAGAAGCGCGGCGGCGGCGCGCGCGCCTGCGCGCCGTCGAGGCGGGGGTGCTGCGCGCCGAGAAGCGGCTCGGCGAGATCGACGGCGAACTGGCCGAGCCCGGCACGTACGCCGATCGCGACGTTCTGAACCGCCTGCTCGACGAACGCGGGATCGTCGAGGGCCAGCTCACGCGCGAATACGCGGAGTGGGAGCGCCTCGTCGACGAGGCAGGCTGAACGGGGTCGGACGCGAGCGCGCCGCCCGCGCCTGATGAGCCCCACCCGGCCGGCGCCACGCGGGTCCGCCCCCGGCCACCGGGCGTGCTAGGCTCAGATCGTGAACGCTGGACCGCAAAGGGACGCCGTCGCGCCACAGGGCGACGCCGTCGCGCCAGAAAGCGACACCCTCGCCGCGCCTCTTCCCCAGGCTCTGCGGCGCCTCCAGCGGCGCATACTGGGCTGGTACGCCGGGAGCCGGCGAGACCTCCCGTGGCGGCGCACCACGGACCCCTACGCCATCCTCGTGAGCGAGGTCATGCTGCAGCAGACCCAGGTCTCGCGCGTGGCCCCCAAGTACGAGGAGTGGCTCGCGGGCCTCCCGACTCTCGAAGCTCTGGCCGCCGCGCCTCTGGAGGAAGTCCTGAATCTGTGGCGCGGCCTCGGCTACAACAACCGCGCCCGCCGGCTGCGCGAGTGCGCGCTCGCGGTCTGCGCCGCGGCCGATAGCGCCCCCGCGTCCGGCGTGGCCCTGGCGGCCGGCGGGACTCCCGCGTCCCGCGCTGCCGGCGCCTCCCTGCCGCGCGACGCCGCGGCCCTGCGCGCGCTCCCGGGCATCGGACCGTACACGGCCCGCGCAGTGCTGATCTTCGCGCACAACGACGACCTGGCTGCGGTGGACGCAAACGTCCGCCGCGTGCTCACCCACGAGCTTCGCTTGCCGCAGGACACCTCCGACCGCCGGCTCCAGGCGATCGCGGAAGCAGCGCTGCCCCGAGGCCGCAGCCGTGACTGGCACAACGCGCTCATGGACTACGGCGCTTTGGTCCTCACGGCGCGCGTCACCGGGATCGCGCCGCGCACCAGGCAGAGCGCTTTCGCGGGTTCCCGTCGCTGGTACCGCTCGCGCCTGCTGCGGATGCTGCTCGACGAGGGGGCGCAGGCCGTGCCCGACCTCGCCATGCGCCTCGAGGTGCCCGAGGCGGAGGCCGCCGGACTCGTGGCGCTGCTCGAACGCGACGGCCTGGTGCGCCGGGAGGGCGCGCTGGTGTGCATCGCGTAGAGACGGCATGGGTGGGCGCCGCTTGAGCCGGGTCTGCCGCTTGAGCCGGGTGTGTCGCGGGTAGCCTGCCCGCAACTCGACCCTGACGGGGAGGAACGTGATCTACGACGTCGACATCGTGGCCGTACCGGAGCAGGCCGTGCTCTGCCTGCGCGAACGCGGACCCCTCAAGGACATCGGCCGGCGCACGAGCCGCCTGCGCGAGCTTGCCGCGCAGGCGGGCCTGGCGCCGGCCGGCGCGCCGGCCGCCCGCTTCTACGGCGACGAGGAGGGACCCGAGCCGGACTACGACGTCTGCCTGCCGGTGACGCTTCGGCCCGACGGCTCGGTGCCCGACCGCGTGGAAGAGGCGCGCGGCGAGCTGATCCCGCTTCACCACGTACTGCAGGCGACCCACGTGGGCCCGCACGATGCCATGCAGGACGCGTGGCGGGCGGTGCGCGAGGCCGCCGCCGCCCTCGGCTACACGCAGAGCGGGCCGGCGACCGAGGTCTACGTCACCGGCGGCGGCTCGGGCGCGGGCCCCGCGAGCTACGTGACGCTGGTGCGCCTGCCCTACGCGCGCTGAGCCTCAGGTGCGGAACATCGTGAGCAGGAAGACGAGCTCTCCGTGTGCCTGGACGGCGTGCTTGAGGTCGGCCGGCATGTAGAAGAGCTTGCCCGGGCCGGCCTCGTACTCGACGCCGTCGAGGACGACCGTGCCGGCGCCGTCCAGGATCTGGATCACGGCCGGCACGCTGGCGGTGTGCTCGCTGAGTTCCTGCCCGGGAGCGAAGGTGAAATGGATGATCTTGTGGTGCTCGTTCTCGACGATCGACTTGCTCACGATGCCTTTTTCGGCCACCTCGGTCATGCTCGCCAAGTCGGCGACGATCGGCGTCTTCACGTCCATGCGGTCCTCCTGGTCGATCTGCTTGCGGGCCGCTCCCGGCCCATCGTCATGACCGTACCCGCCCCGCGTGCAGGCCGACCTTGACCTTGGTCAGGAGGTCCGTTTGACAGAACACGGCCGCGGGCATATAGTTTGTGTTGACTTGCACAATATTGATTGTTTTCTCATGGAGGAGGGTCGCACTGATGGTTCGAGTTCTTCCCACGATCAAGCGCTTTTTCGAGAGCACGGCCAGCGTTGTGGCCAGCCCCTTGGGTGACGCTTTCAGTCGCGAGAACCGCAAGGATTTCATGGCCAACGACCTGACCGGCACCGCCCGTTTCTACGGGCGCTGAGCAGAGAGGCGGCAGGCACCATGCAGAACAGGATACTCCGCTCGATCGGCCGTTTCTTTGCCGGCACAGGCGACGTGGTAGGGACTCCCTCAGGAGACGCCCGCGGCCTGGTGCGCGTCTACGTCAAGGACGCCGACACGGTGACGCGGGGCCGCAGCTTCTAGGCACCCGAAGCACCACACGAAGATGCCTCCGAGCCGGTCGTGGCTACCCCCCAGCCCTTCCGGCCTGATGCAAGGCCTCCCGTCTCCCTGGTCCGGCCCAACCTCCGGGGATCAAGGCGGGAGGCCTGTTCTTCGTTTCAAGGACGCTGAGGGCAGAGCTTGCGAGTTGAGCCGGGCCTGCCGATACTGAGTCCCAGCATGGCGTCCGCAGTATCCTCATCCCCCGCCGCCACGACCGGCCGAAAGCCGTGGGTCTACGCGCTCTGGTACGCAGAGTCATGCTTGGCATTCGCAGCAGTCTGGGCCCTCATGAGCGACCGTGCGCCGCGCACCTTCCTGGAGGTGGCGGCGTTCCTGCTGCTGTGCGGGGCCGCACTCATCGTGCCGGCGCACGCGCTGCGCGCGGCGCTTCTCCGCGCCGGCGCCGGCGCTGCCGTCCGCCTCAAGCTGCTGGAAGCGTTCCTCGTCCTGGCGGCGGGCGGGACGGCGGCGGCCCTCAGCACGGCGCACGGCTGGGCCGCCATCGCGTGCATCCTGCTGATCGGGAACGCGCTGTGGGCGCTCGAGATGGAGTCGCGGGCCGCGAAGCGCGGCCGCAGCCTCACTTCGTGAAGTAGGCCGGGTAGCTGCGCGGCCTGTGCTTGCGCCGCTGGTAGGTCCGCGCGAGCTCGAGGAAGATCCCCACGTCGCGCTCCAGGTCGCCCTGCGTGCCGTCGAAGTAGAAGGTGCGGATCGGCATGTTCTCGAGGTCGCGCTGGAGCGTCGGGTACACCGCCTCGGTCACGATGCCGTTCATGCACGTGAACGGGCTGATGTCGATGATCCCGTCGGCGCCCTTCTCGTAGAGGTAGATCGCCTTGCCGCTGCTGAGCACCATCTCGCCGAGGGCGCCGGTGTACGGCAGGTACGGCTTGCTCATCTCGAGGACCTCCCTGACGTCCGCGGGCTCCTCGTACCCCACCAGGTCCTCCGCGAAGGGGCCGTACAACGCGTGCTCGTCCGAGCGCATGACCTTGTTCTTGAGGAAGCGCACGGCGTTGTCCTTGGAGATGCGCCGGCCCTGGTCGATGAGCCGCCGGCGCTGCTCGTCGTCGGTGTACCACACCCACTCGCCGATGTCCGAGAGCCAGCACTCCCCGCCCTCCTCCTCCACCACGCGGATGAGGTCGAAGTTGGAGAAGGTGTTCTGGCGGCAGAAGATCTCGCCCACGATGCCGATGAGCGGCCGCGAGCGGTCGTAGTCGGCGGGAACGGCGCGGAACCGGTCGCGCGCCCTCAACATGGCAGAGGCGGTGGCGGCGAGGCGTTCCTTGTGCGAGACGCCGTTCGAGCTCAGCGCCGCGCCGGCCTCCTCGAGACTCGTCATGTAGGCGGCGTCCGCACTGCCCTTCTCGCGTTCGTAGGGCCGCGTCTTGAGGAGCATCTTCATGAGGATGTCCTGCGCGAGCACCGCGCGCCACGCGGTGCGGATCAGGTCGTTCGAGTAGCTTCCGATCGAGGAATAGCCGTCGCTGGACGTGATGCTGATGATCGGCACGTCCGTGTAGCCGAGCTCATCGAACTTGGTGCGGATGAGGTGCAGGTACTGGCCGAAGCGGCACGGACCGGGCGCGGACGGCATGAGGAAGGCGACGTTGTCGCGGCCCTCGTCCTCGATGATGCGCAGGAAGTCGCCGATCGTGATCTTCTGCGGGTAGCACTCGTCGCCGGACGTGACTTTGCTGCCCAGTTCGAGCGTGCGCTCGTCCGAGTCGCTCGTCGGCCACGCGTCGAACCCGATGGAACGGATGGCCGCCGCAAGCAGGTAGCTGCCGCCGTAGGGCATCTGCGGCAGGTACAGGCGGCGGCCCTCGAGGCCGTTCTCCTTGATCGCCTGCCTGATCTGGGCGTCCTGGACGACGCCGGCGGCGCCCCGTTCGCTAGTCGACGACAACGGCCACCTCCTCCACGGGCGCGCAGGCGCCCTCGTCGTCCGCCTGGGACCACCAGCGCAGGAAGCCCTTGCTGTCGAGGTACGCCTCGCAGCGCGTCATCGCGCCGGCGTCGTTCTGGTG
>Ga0118677_10007138_pt1 | contig 18585 bp, 14 predicted proteins | sample AliMusrvi5mmetaG_FD_86154 | JGI IMG/M metagenome (GOLD analysis project Ga0118677, IMG submission 86154) | reverse complement strand
TTATAGATCAGGTGCGCGTTGGTTAGAACGCGGCGGTTCGCCGTATCCAGCAATTTTCCGACCACGATCCAGCGCGTCGGATTGGCGGCGGTGACGCGCAAGTTAGCCAGGACGTCCGGAGGTATCGACGGGGCGGGCATGGCCAAATCAGTTAGGATCGCTCCACAGTTCCATCAACGCGTCGAGTTGGCGGTAGCCGGCATCTTCGGCGGACTCGCCGGCGCGCACGCGGCCTTCATCGAGGATGCGGCTGAGGTCGCCGACCAACTTGGCATCGTGAGCCAGGGGGACGGTGTTTTTCTCGGGATTGGCGAGCGCAAAGTCCATGCCGGCGTCCATCGCCAAACGTAAAAACGCCCGTTCCAGAGCCACTTGCATCGCCTTGGGCGCGCCCAGCGCAAAGTTGGATAGACCCACCGAGATGTGGATGCCCTGCAGCCCCGGGTCCGCACGCAGCGCGGCTATCGAATCGAGGCACAGGTTGATCAAGCCGCTGGTGTCCGAGGCTATCGGTGCCAACCCCGGATCGACAATGATGCGATCACAGGCGATGCCAGCCTGCTCATGGAGCATCGCAACAAAATGACGTGTTGTATTGAGAATATCATCGACGCTGGTTGCCGGGCCATGCGAGCCGCCGGGCATCACGCACTCGGAGGCCATGACGATGACATTCATCTCGTATTCCTTGACGAGTTGAATCATGGCGGCAATGTCATGCCGCGATACTGCGATGGAATTGAGGATGGGACGCCCGGTGGATTTGGCGGGATCGTAGTGTTTGAGGCATTCGCGGTGAAACGCGACGTCGGGGTTATCGAAACTAATCGGCACGGTCGTCACTTCCTGGATGGCGGGAATGAGATGTGGCAGAAAATCGAGCATTTCCTGGAGCGTCACGGGGAGTTTTTGGGTGCCATCGATATTGAGTGTTAGATAGGAGACGCCCAACGCGGATTGGAGGTTTGCCAGTTCCTGATAGCCGGTGATATCGCGTGTTTGCCAGGCCTTTCGAGCGCGGCCATAGGAATGGTTCATCAGTTCGCCGATGATGTGGAGAGGAGGTGGGTTCATGGGGTGGAGGTTGCGTCTGTCTTTGCGGTGTGATCTTTGCCTAGCCAATAATTCGCCCAACTCGAAGTGCCGCGCAAACCCTGGTTCTGGACGACCGGCACGTGCCCGAGCAATTGTTGGGACCGGCCCTCGTATTTCATCCGGTCGTAGGCGCGGGCCCAGATGCATTCATAGTCGAAGACCTCGCATTTGCCGTCGCGGGTACCGCCACACGGGCCGTTGCGCTGGTTCTTAGCGCACTGCGATTCGGGGCACAGGAATGCGGTCTCGCCTAGCGAGCAATCGCCGCAATCCTTGCAGCCATACCCCAGGGATTTAGCCACGCGCTCGATGCTGCGCAGCCACTGTGGTCCTTGGTTGGGATCTTTGGCGTTGTGGCAGATGGTGGCGGCCAGTGGCGCAAGACCCTTGCCGCGTTCAAACATCACGGAGTGGAAACGTTTGGAGAGGCGGTAGCCCAGACTTACGTGTTTATTAGATCGCTTGGCCGTCAGCGAATTTTGCCAGTCCGAGTTGACGGTGCCCTGGCGGGAGAGGCCGGTGTTGGGGTCGGGTTCGAAGAGGAAGAATTCGCCGGGGCGGGAGAAAGAGATTTCCTTGGCGAAGAGTTTCCAATCATCTGCGGCGAACGAGCTTTCCATATCCAGAATCGCTTGGATTTCCGCATAACTGTGTACCCCGCCCAAATACCCTGCGCGGTACCCCAGCCCCCGATAGATCGCCAATTGCTTCGCGGCAAACTCATGGAAAAACCGTTTGCCCTTGTCCGGCGAGGCTCCCTGTTTCTGACAAATCGCCTCCAGCTCGTCAGTTAGGACAACACCGGGGATTTTCATCTGGTTGAACAGCCGCGCCACAAAGCGGCTCAACACATAGACGTTGCCGATCAACGGAGTATGCTCCAGTTGGCGCAGGCGCAGGTACTCGAGCAGTTCGTGGCCCTTGCGGGAATCAAAGCCGATTTGATTGATGATAAATCGCGCACCAGCCGCAATTTTTTTCTCCAATTTGTAGTACTGCGGCACCAGCGTATTTTCGCGGAATTTGAAATTACTGGTCACCGCCCCGGCGAAAAAATGCGTTGCGTCCAACTTGGTCGGCACCTTGGCGCTGCCGGAGGTGACATCCAGCCCGCCGTTCATCTTTTCGATGAGCGTGAGCAACGTTACCGAGTCGAGGTCAAACACCGGTTTGGCACAACCCTCGAAACAATCAATCGGATAGTCGCCAGTCAGCGCCAGAATGTTGTGAAACCCCTGGCTGGCCAGCAGCCAAAGCTGGCTCTCCAGCGCGTAGCGGTTCAAATCTTTACACGTCAGATGAATCACCACCTCCTTGCCCGCAAATAATATCGGAGTGCCCAAGGCGATGGGCGCAAGTTGTGGGTTGCCGCCGGCATTGTCGGTGATAGACACCCAGTCCACCCGCGGGCTGTCCGTCAAATCTTGCGAAAACTCACGGGTCTTGCGCGTGAGTTGTTGGCTCATGGTGCCGCGCGTGGACACCAACTCGACGCCAAGCGGAAATCGCCCGGCTTCCGCTAGGAATTCCTTGAGCCGCAGGTTAGAGGGCAGATCAATCATGATACCGTGGGCCGGTGGCGGCGTGGCAGGCCGATAGCCTAAACCAAGCGCATGCGCCCGGCAACACTTTTGCATGAATCCTCACTATTAGAGGTATTCAGCTAATCATTAGCCACCTGCCAACAGTGAGTCTATGATTATTGCCTGATGGCCTCTCAGCAACTGAAGCACGCTGCGGAACTTGCATACGGCCTGCGGCGCGGAACGCCGCAGGCTCGGTGACGCCAATACTGTTCGGTTAGCTCTTTCGGTGGTGTTTGAAGGCTCCGGGCAGGATACCCGGGCCACGTGGCGCGGGCATCTTGCCCGCCGCCATTCTTCCTCTGCCTTCCTGCGGCGACTATACGAACAGTATTGCGCGGTGACGCGGCGGACTTACGCCTTCCCCAGTAACTTTTCGCCCTTGCGAATGGTCGTTGCAGTGTGCTTGCCATTGACCCGCTTGGAACCGTCGAGGAAGGTCTTCAACTCGGCCAAGGTGGTCTCGGCTGCTTCAAACGATTTCTTCTCGTCACCAAATTTTTTGTCTGAGAAATACTTGGTAAAGGTCGCTCCGGCGCGGGTGATAGATAAACGCCAGCCCAGAAAGGCTGAGGTGTCATAAGTGAAACGGGTTAGATTCTTGATAGATTTCATAGTCATATTGGTCTTGTTGTTGTGTTTGGTTAGATGCTTGACGGAGAGAAATCTACCTGTTATTTCAAGAGCAGCAAGCCTTTTTTCAGCCATTGGCAATCTTTTTCCGGTTTTTCAAGCGTTTTTTTTAGACAATTGCGAATCATATCATCGTTTACAGCACGAAACCTAAGCTTGCGGTTTTCCACGCCACTCACTCATGCAAACGACAGAAATAGATGACTTAAAACAATTGGTGGCGGAATGGCGGGCACAACACGTCGCTCAACAGGCCAAAGAGCAGCGCGAGCAATGGACGAAATACGTGTCGCTGACGATGGTGGTCATCGCTGTGCTCGCGGCCATTGCCACCCTTAAGGGCGGTGCGTTTTCGACGCGCACCTTGAAGGAGATGAACGAGGCGACGTTCTATCAGGCGAAAGCATCGGACCAGTGGGCGTTCTATCAGGCGAAGTCGATCAAACAAAATCTCTATCAAATTGAGTTGGATCGCTTCGCTGCCGCGCCGACCCCGGATGCCGAAGTGCTAGCAAAAATGCAGGGCAAGATTGACAAATACGACAAGGACAAGGCGGATATCACGATTGAGACGAAAAAAAATGAGAAGTCGCGTGACGATGCGCGAACGAAGGCGACGAGTGAGGCGGAGCATTCGCGGGAAATGGGTTTGTCCATCACACTGTTTCAGGTGGCGATAGCGCTGGGGGCCACGGCGCTCATTGTGAAGAAAAAGCCGCTGTGGGTGGTTTCGACGGTATTTGGGGCCTTGGCTGTTGCGCAGATGATGTATGTCCTGTGGTGGATGCCGCTGTGAGGCAGATGGCAGTGATCATTTGTATTGGGCTCGCCGGAACAGCCAAAGTCCGACGGCCACGCAAAGCAGATTGGGTGCCCACAGCGCAAGCGAGGCACCGGCTGTGGTTTTGCTGTCATTGGCCAGCATGATAAACAGGAAATAGCCGGTGCCCAGTAACAAGCTCATCAGCAAGCCGCCGGAGGAATCGCGGCGTCGCGCTTGCATTCCCAGCGGCACGGCGACAAAGGCAAAAGCCAAGCATGCCAGTGAAAATGAATAGCGCTCGGTGATCTCGGTGCGATACTTTACCCGTTGTTCCGCCGTAAGCTCCGGATGCCTGGTCAGATAGGCGGCAATCTCCTCATTGGTCATCGCCGTGGGTTTGCTCTTCTCCGTGCGGGCAACTCCATAGGGAATTAGATAAGGCTCTGCCTCGTCGGCAAAGAACATATCGATACTCCCATCAGGCTTGTGCGTCTCAAAGCTGGCATTGTACAATTTGAGACGCAGCTCCTTCTTTGCGTCATCCACTACAAACGTGAAACGCTCGGCATGCAGGTAGGCATCCAGCGGGGCATCCGGCGCGGCATCCTCTGGAGCGCGGTACAGATGTAGGCCGCTGAACGAATCCCCCGATTGATTTTCCACGAAAAACTTAACGTCCTGCAACCCGGCGTGTACCATGCCCGGATTGAGCAAGGATCGCGGATCGCGTTTGGCCTGTTCGTAGAGCAAGTCTGTGAGAGAACTTCTGGCCTGTGGCACAACGTTGATATTGAGCCACAGGCAAACAGCGCACAGCAGCGCGGCTAGCACAAACACAGGCATCACCAAGCGTGCCAAACTTACCCCGGCGACCCGGAAGCTAGTGATTTCCTGATCCGAGGACAGGCGGCCAAAAACCAGTAGCACCGCAGAGAGGAAGCCCCACGGAATCGTGAACATCAGGGAGAATGGCAACACCGTCAGCACGAAGCGCAATACCAGCCACAATGGCGCGTGCTTATCCACCAGCAGCGGGCGGATCTGCTTGAATAAATTGCCCAGCAACAGGACCATGCTCAGCACCACAATCGCTAACAGCGTGCCGAATAGCACCTGTCGTCCGATGTAGCGGTCAGAAATTCGCATGGGGTCGCGCCAATTTGCCCCGCGTTGCCCCGGCCTGTCCAGCAACAACGTAACAACCCCCCGCAGCTCCTGCGCCCCGCACGCCGCACCAACGCTTGAAATATGCTCGTATTTCTGCCACCTACGGATTAAAAATTCGTGCGCACCCGCTCGCAATGGCCAACAAACTTCCTGCAAAGTACCAACCATGGGTAGATGCCCGAACAAGGTTTCACCTGTCCCACGCGCACATTCAAATGGCCCGGGAACTCGGCTTGAATCCAAAAAAATTCGGCAGTCTTGCCAATCACCGTCAAGAGCCATGGAAAGCCCCGTTGGCGGTGTTCATCGCCGATATTTATCGGAAACGATTCGGCAAGGAGCAGCCGGATGATGTCCGGTCCTTCGAAAAAATCGTTGCCGATCAAAAGGCGAAACAGGCCCGGCGCAAGGCCAAAAAGTGTGAAGCATCCGACCTGCCGGAGTAAGTGGTGAGGGCTATTTCTTTGCGGCGGCGGCCAGCGCCTCGCGAGTCAAGCGGGTGATCTCATCCCAGCGCCCAGCGGCCACAAGCGCCTTATCGACCATCCAGGAGCCGCCGATGGCCGCCACCAGTGGCACTTGAAGATAATCGCCTATATTTTCCGGGCTGATTCCACCCGTCGGGATGAATCGCAACCCGAGATGTGCGTAAGGGCCTGCAAGTGCCTTGAGCATCGCGATGCCACCGGCGGGTTGCGCCGGGAAAAATTTGAGCAATCTGCAGCCAAGCGCCCATGCTTGCTCCACTTCGCTCGGGGTCATCACCCCTGGCGCAAACAGCATATCGCATTTGGCGGCAGCTTCAACGACGCGGGGGTTGAGCCCCGGGGCCAAACCGAACACCGCACCGGCGTCGCGGGCCAACTCCACTTGCTCGGGATCTAACAGGGTCCCAGCGCCCAGCAAAATCTCCGGATAGCCGGCCGCGATACGGCGTATGGCAGTGAGAGCCTCGGGTGTGCGCAACGGAATTTCCATCACATCCAAGCCGGCGGCCAGCAGCGCCTCCGCCACGGGTGCGGCGTCTTCCGCGTCATTCAGCACCACGATGGGAACAATACGATTGCGTTCAATTCGTTTAAGCATAAGCGTAGAATGAACGCCGCCGGGCAGCCGACCAGCAAATTATCATTCGAGGATAAAAAAGGCCGGGAGTTGGGCTCCCGGCCTTGGGTTGTTGGCTCACTGGAGCACCTGCATCTCCTGCTAGACCGGCGGCATCACGGCAACACAGCTTGTACTCGAACGAACAAGGTTGCAGTGCTCAACGGTGCCCCGCTCAGCGTGACTGGCACTGTCTCGATGTCTCCTGCCACGGTGCTTGCCCCCTCGAGCGCCCCGGAATCGTGGCTCCAATTGGCGAGATCCGCAGATGTCCACACCGTGTACGAAATGCCGGTGGTGGCTGGGGTCGCACGCCGGGAATAGGTGAAGGTTCCCGCTGTTTTGTCGAGGGTCACCTTGATCGGATTGATGTCGGTGAAGCGGGTCGGATCCAGGCCGAACGCATATTTTTGCCCGTTGGTCAGACCGTTGCCGAGCGTATCGGCCGCCGGGTTGCTGAGGTCGTTGCCCGGATAGCTGTTCGCCCAGTTTTCATAATCACTGCCGCCACTGACGACAAGTTTCACGAAACCACTGCCGGTGGTCACGCTCGCGGTGGATCCCGCGACCAACGATCCGCTGTCAATGACCGGGGTGCCATTGAAGGAACCGGTGCTGCCGGTGGCCAGGTAAGTAGCCAAGGTATAGGTTCCGCCTCGCAGATCGGTCGGCAACACCAGGTGGACGACATTGTCATTCAATGACAGCGTGCCGGCGATGGCCAACGGCGAACCCTTGGTGAAATGTGCAAGCGCGCCACTGGCATAAGTGACATTGCCGCCGATGGCGCCGATGCCGCCGAGAGTAGTGGTCGCTGCCACGGTGACCGAGCCGGGGCCGCTGTTTGTCCCGTTGATCAGCAAGGTGCCGCTGTTGACGGTCGTGGTACCGGTGTAGGAGTTGATGCCGGAGAGCGTCCACTTGCCGGAACCGGTTTTGACGAGGGCGGTGGCTCCGCCGGAACTATCCGCGATGGCTCCGGCGAATTCGCCCGTGCCCGCAGTGATACCTTGCAGGGTGAGGGTTTTGGCACCGACACCGGTGACGGCGAGGGCGCTGGTGAACTTGAGCAAGCCACTGGTGCCCGCTTGCTCGAGCGTCGCGCCGCCGCTCGTGCCGGCCAGATCGATCACACGGTCGGTGGTTTCACCCGTTCCATGATAGTAAAGGGTGGCCGTCGTGGCACCTGAACCGAGCAAAATCGTGCCCATAGCCACGGTGGTCGGAGCGCCCAGGTTACTAGAAGGCGTGCCGCCGCTGACGCTGTTCATTGAAGCCACGGACAAGGCACCGGCCTGCACCGCCATTGAGCCGGTAAAGGTGTTAGCGTTGCTGAGGGCCAGCGTGGCTGGACCCGTCTTGATGAACCCGCCCGCACCGCTGACGATGCCCCCGAAAGACATGGCATAAGCGGCATTGACAGTTGTATTTGAATTCAGAGTGACTGCACCGTTCCAACTGTCACCAAATCCATTGCCGGCAATGATCGTGCCGCCGTTCAAGGTCAGATCGTTCGACACATTTACTTTTTCGAGCCACAGGGTGGTGCCACTATCAAGCGTCACCGGACCGGTTCCCAAAGCTGTGCTTACCTGATTCATTGTAAGCTGACCACCGCTGATGATGGTGGGACCGCTGTAGTTGTTAGCCATACTAATGGTCAGCGTGCCGCCGCCGGTTTTTGTCAGGCCGCCGTTGCCGGAGATCACACCGTTGAGTGTGAGTCCGCTTCCGGTCACACCCACGGTTGTATCGGAGGCCAGAGAGATGTTATTGCTAATGGTGCCACTGGCCGTGGTGGACTGATTGATTTGTGGTGGCGTGGCGCTGTTGTTAGTAAAAGTCAGACTATTGCCCGCGACGGTTGCGCCGGTGAGGTTGAGTTGGTTAAGCAGGAACCCTTGGCTGAGGTTCTGGGTGGCGGTATAGGTTCCAGCGATGGTGAAGTTGAGCGTGTAGTTAGTCTTGCCAGCAATATCCAGGCCCGCGACCACACCTGCATCGTTTGTCCAGTTAGTCACATCGCTCCAGGAGCCCGAGGTGGCGGTTTTCCAAGTGAAGATCGAGGGGACGAGGTTGACGGTGATGCCGGACTGCGTGCCGGTAAGGGTGTCCGTATAGATGTCAGTAGCAGTGATGGATTGCGTGCCGGCCGCGGCAAAAGTCACGCCGCCGACGAAGTTGTGAACACCGTTGTCAGTACTCACGAAGGAATAGTCGGATGGCAAGGCCGCCCCGAGGTCGCTGCTAGTGAAATGAACGATGCCGGTATAACTGCTGGCGATGTTGCCATAAGTATCATGAGCCGTGAGCGTCACACTGCCAGCCGTGCCCACCCATTCCGGGCTCGGAAATCCGCTGACTGACAATGTCGTCGCCGCTGCGGAACCTGCGGTGATGCCACTCTGGGTGCCGGTGATGGCCGTCACGGTATCGGTGGCGGTGATAGACTGCGTGCCTGCCGTCTTGAGCGTCACGCCGCTGGTGAAGGTATGGATGCCGCTGTCTCCGGGCACAAAGGTATAGTCAGTCGGCAATACCGCCTGAGGGTCGCTACTCGTGAAATGGACCGTGCCGGTGTAGGTGGTGATGAGGTTGCCGTTGGCAGCTTGGGCCATGACCGTCAAGCTGTCTGCGACGCCCGCCGTTTGTGAACTCGGGAAACCGGTCACCGCCAGCTTGCTTGCCACCGTGGCTGGAGTCACAGTGATACCGGACTGCGTGCCGATGATCGTCCCGGTCACTGTGTCAGAGGCTGTGATGGCGACGGTCGGGGGACTCACCGAGTTGAGGGTTACGCCTCCGGTGAAGGTATGTATGCCATTGTCCCCGGACACAAAGGTATAATCAAGCGGGAAAGCAGCCGCAGCATCGGTGCAGGTGAAATGAACCGTCCCGGTATAGCCGGTGGCAGTATTGCCATAAGCATCCTTGGCTGTGACCGTCACGTCAGCCGCCACGCCCGCCGTTTGCGATCCCGGGAAGCCGGAAACCGTTAGCGTCGCTGCGCCTGCCGATGTCACCGTGATGCCGGACTGTGAGGCGGTAATGGATAGGGCGGAATCGGTGGCTGTAATGGATTTTGTTCCTCCCGCCACCGTCTTGAGTGTCACGCTGCTGGTAAAAGTATGCGTGCCGTGGTCTGCGGGTACAAAAGTATAATCGGCCGGCAACACCGCTGTAGGATCACTGCTGGTGAAATGAACCGTGCCGAGGTAGGCCGTGTCGGTATTGCCGCTGGCATCCTGCGCCATAATCGTCACGCTGCCCGCAGTACCCGCCGTTTGCAAACCCGGGAAACCGGATACCGCCAGCTTGATCGACGAGACGGTGAGAACCACGTTCTGGCCACTAACGGAAATGGTACCGGTCAGCCCGGTGCCGATGGCCGTGCCGGTGGCACTGGGGTAGGTCCCGGAACTGGAAATACTGCCGGTGGTTTCCGTGACAATGTTGTAAGCTCCGGCAAGCAAGGGAGAACCGTTGACAGTGAAGGCGTTGCCATTGAGCGCTAGCGTGCCCTGGGAGACGGTGAGTGCTGGATGCGTGCCATCGTAAGTCAGAACGACCGGCTGCGAGCCTAGGCTCACCGTGCCACCGGAAGCGCCTTTGAGGTTGGCGGCCGTGGTCGTGCCGGCGGCACCCAAGGTGGTGTTCGTGCTCAACGTGTAGGGTGAGGTTTTCAACGACACATCGAAGGTCCCGCCAGCACCGATGGAAATGAGCGGTGTATTGTTGATCGAGCCGGTGGCGGCCAGTTGGACTGTTCCGAGGGTAATGATCGTGTTGCCGGAGTACGTATCGGTGCCGCGAAGGATAACCGAGGTGCTCGCACTTCCTGCGGTGCAGGTAAATCCACCGCTGCCGCTAACCGTATTTGTCAGGTCCAATTTAGCACTGCCATACGGGACTGGCTTGAAGGTGTTGTTGCCATAGAGGGTAACGGCACCGTTCAGAATGATTCCGTTATCACCCGCAGAGACCGTGGCGTTGTTGAAGACCATGGTGTTTGCATGAGTGATTTGGCCGGCATTGGAGGAGAGAGTGCCATTATTGATCGTGACGGTCCCAGTTCCCAGCATCTGCGCTCCTGCCGGCTGGCAATGTAGATCGCCGCCGTTGCAGGTGGTGCCGCCGCTGTAGGTATTGGTGGTGCTTGAAATATACAATTGGGCGGTGGGGGTAGCGCTGTAGTAAACGAGCGAGGACGCGCCGGCGCCGTTATCAACAATATGGGTTGTGGAACTGATGGTGGTTTGTTGGCTGTTGCCGACGACCACCAATTCCTGATTCGGGCCAATCACGAGGTTTCCGGCACCGGAGATTGTTAGAGCAGCAGACCCGGCGTTCATCAGACCGTTCAAGGTGAGACTGTTGCCAGCGTTGGTCAAGGTGCCGGCGGTAGTTCCGGTGAAACGCAAGGTGTTGGCGCTAATGACTCCTGTCAGGGTCGGCGATGGGGTGGCTCCGAAGGTATAGTTCGTCGTCGCGCCCGTCACGTCAGACAAATTGGTCGGTTGCGCCGTGGTCGCGGCTCCAGAATAGGAGACGATCTGGTGACTGGCGTTGACGGTTGCATATTGTGGGGCGGCTGTGGTGCCGAGCAGCGCCCAAGGCCCCAGGATGCCGCTTGTTTCGTTGCCGTTTGGCGTGGTGGCGATGACGGTGGTGGTATTGGGCGAAGTGCTAAAATTCAAGGTGCTGCCGGCGTTGCGGGTGATGGCTCCGAGCACGGCGGTCAGGCTGGTGGCGCTGTTCTGCGTCAGGGTGATCACGGAGCCACGGTTGGCGCTCAGGGTGGTCGAGGCAAATGTCTGTGAAGAGACCGCACTGGCCTTGCCTTTCACCGTGAGCGTGGCAGCACCGAGCGTGAGAGCGTTGCCGCTATTGATCAAATCTGTCGGCGTGGTTAGGGTGGAAAGATCCACTGTGAGGGTGCCATTATTGACGGTCAGCCCACCGGTGAAGGTATCGACTGCAGTGCTCAGTGTCAGTGAGCCCGCTCCAGCCTTGGTCAGGCTAGAGCCGCTGATCCCGCCAGAAGCGGTCAACGATTTTCCGGAGGCCACGCTCCATGTCTGACTTGCGCCGAGGGCAACGGCGTTCGCAAGTGTCAGATTTCTCGCCGAATAAGACATATCAATGCCACTGGTACCAAGGGTGAGCGTGCCCGCTCCCGAGAGGGTAGTACCGGCGCTTGCGTCGGTCATGCCGATGCCACCCCAAGACACGGACGTTGGCAGGGACAGGGCACCGCCGAGTGCGGTGCTGCTGAACCAGGCGGCGACGTCGCTAGAGCCGGGAGCGGTGCCGCCCCAACTCGCGCCGAGCGTCAGGTCGGTTCCGGTGGCGATCTTGGTGATGGTCGCGGCCTGTGAGCCGGTGACCAGAGCGAGCACAGCCAGCGTTAGGGCTGGCAAGGCAAACATGCGGCGGATGGTATGATCGGGTTTCATGATTATGCGGGTTCGGATGATTGGGTGGGGGTTGCTTTTCGGGCCAAGCGACTCAACCTTCTGCGGCTTACCGATAGACACCAGACGGGTTTGTAGCTACGCATCAGCTTTTTACCACGCATGGACGGCGAAACAATGATATTCCTCGGATAAATTTTTTAAAACTAGCCCTAACTGAGAATCAGTATTCAGGTACGAACTCGGTTCCGCGCCTCACCGTGCCCGAACGGGTCGCCGCGCACATGCGCGAGGGCATCTACCGGGGCTGTCTCGACGCGGTATGCGACGAGCTTGATGGTGTCGATGAAAAGCACGCCAGCGGCCACTTTTCAAACAACCCATCATAGGGGCGGGTGTGGCGCAGCAGGCCCAGGATCTCAGGCAGGGCCAAGAAGTTCACCTTGCGCTGGCCTTCGCCGGTGGTGGCATGGGGCCTGCCCGTCATTGACCAGCCGGCGTCAGGCGACAGTCCAAAACAGGCCTTCGCCGCCTTCGCCGAACTGGAGACCTTTGCGGATTGATCTGAATGGGATCGGCCATTTGGCCTCCAATTCCCAATAAATGATCATAAATAATCATTAAAAATGATCGATATGGTGGTTATTCAACAAAAAAATGTTTACAAATGATCGGAATCGCGTTTTTTTGACGGCGTGCATTTTCAAATTGGCATCAAAAGCGATCCTGTGGAATACCGCTATTCCTATGAATGGCTCTTCCGGCTGATGGAGCAGGAACAGATTTCTCATCTGCAACTCGGCACATTTTTTGAAATCTACCACCTGCCGGACGCATGGTTTGCCGATCTGCGCCGCAAAGCGGAGGATCACGGGGTCGCCATTACGAGCGTCTTTACCGCGCACCGCGAACTGGGCGGGTTTTTCCGCGACGACGGTCCGGGTTTCGAGGCGGTTGCACGCAAGACATTTGAACGGCTGATTGATGTGTCTGGATTGCTTGGCGCACGGTTTGTCGGTTCGAATCCCGGGGCAGTCCTGCGGGACCGGATGGGCACCAAGTCGCAAGGCACGGAAACGTATCTGAGAAACTTCCGCGACCTTCAGCGCCGAGCCGGCGATCAGGGGATTGATTGGCTGACGATTGAACCGATGTCCTGTCTGGCTGAACCGCCGACACTTCCCGAAGAAATCGCCGCCTATATGGAAGCGGTTCTGGTGGGCGGACCGGGCGTGGCGCGGGCCGGTTACTGCTTGGATATTTCGCACGGTTATGCCAACGCGCAAAAAGAGGTCATCTACGATCCAATGGAGCTGCTCTGTTCGGCGCTTGCACATACCTGCCAGATCCACCTGAAAAATACTGATGCGCTTTTCCACTCCACATTCGGATTTGGTCCCGCAGAGAGGATGAAAGGGATCATCGATGTGGCAACTGTGCGCAATTTGCTGCTGGCCCAAGCCGATAGAATTCCGGTCGATCCGCTGATCGGCTATCTCGAAATCGGCGGTCCCAAACTGGGCCGCGATTATACCGACGGGGATCTCGAACGCAACCTGCGCGAATCACTTGCCCATCTCAAAGAATACTGGCTGGACGGCCAAGCGGAGGCCGCCCCGGTCACCGCCAAGCCGGTTGCATTGAAATCCGTTTCCCAGATCCGGATCGAGCCGTCCGTCATGTGCGCTGATGCCGGACATCTGGCAGCGGAGGTTCGCCGGTTAGAGGGAATCGGCGTTCATGCGTTGCACTTCGATATGATGGATGCCCATTTCGTTCCAAACATGCAGGTGGGGCTCGGCACGATCGAACAGATCCGGCCACTGACTTTGCTGCCGTTTGACGTCCATTTGATGGTCGATGATCCTGCGTTCTTCATCCCGCTGCTGGCGAAAATCGGCGTGGATTACGTATCGGTGCATGTTGAAACGATGCCCCATGCCGACCGCGTGCTCACCATGATTCGCGACCACGGCATGAAGGCCGGCCTCGGCTTCAACCCAGGCACCCCGCTGGATTCGCTCGACTATCTCGTCCCGCGTCTCGACTTCGTGCTGATCATGACCGTCAACCCCGGATTTGCCGGACAAAAACTGGTGCCCACCACGCTGAAAAAAATTGCCGACTGCCGCACCCGGCTCGATGCGCTGGGTGCCAACATTCCTATTCAGGTCGATGGTAACGTCAGTTTTGAAAACATTCCGGCCATGGTGGCTGCGGGTGGCGACTGGCTGATTGCGGGAACCAGCAGCTTGTTCTCAAAACAAGCATCGCGGAGCGACAATATGGCCCGCACGCTCAAGGCTGCCGCTGAAGGACTCGCGCAACGGAACAAGGTATCTCACAAAGTAGCGTAAGGGAAACAATGAACGCACTGGTATTACATGGCATAGGTGATCTTCGCTATGAACAACAAGCAACGCCAGAGCCTCAGGCCGGCGAAGTACGCGTGCGGATAGGCTTCTGCGGCGTGTGTGGCTCCGATATTCCGCGTTGCTTTGTGAAAGGCACCTATCATTTCCCGACCATTCCGGGCCACGAATTTGCCGGCACCATCGATGCGCTCGGCTCAGGCGTGGAACGATTTTCCGTTGGCGATCCGGTCGCCGTTTTCCCGTTGTTATGGTGCGGCAAGTGCCATGCCTGTCAGCGTAAGGCATACGCTCAATGCAGCGACTACGACTATCTCGGATCCCGCTGCGACGGTGGATTCGCCGATTATGTCATTGCGCCGGTCCGTAATCTGATTGAGGTGCCGCAAGGCGTTTCGCTGCGCTCGGCCGCCATGACAGAGCCGGCGGCTGTAGCCCGCCATGCGGTGCGGCGTGCGGGGGAGATGAAGTCCGGAGATCCCGTTGCGATCTTTGGTGCCGGACCGATCGGACTGATGGTCGCACAGTGGGTGCGCGCTGCGGGCGGCGATGTGATGCTCTGCGACATTGTCCCCGAAAAACTGGAACAGGCCCGCACGCTGGGATTTGACAAGGTATTCAACAGTAAAACCGGCAACCCGGTGGAGTGGATTGAGTCGCAAACCGCTGGCGAGGGCGCGGCCGTTTGCATCGAAGCGGCGGGCGTTCCGGCCACCATGATACAGGCCTGCAAGGCCGTGGCCCGTGCCGGATGTCTGGTGCTCATGGGCAACCCTTCCTCAGACGTCACCCTGCCGACTACACTCATTTCCCAACTGATGCGCCGTGAAGTCAGCCTGCAGGGAACCTGGAATTCGTTCTACGACCCCGAGGCCCCGGCTGACGATTGGCGCGAAGCGCTCGCCGCCATGGCCGACGGCCGTCTGCAGGCCGAGCATCTCGTCACCCACGACATGCCATTTTCCCAGGGTGTTGGCGCGCTGGAAATGATGCGCGATCAGACCGCGTTTTTCTCGAAAGTCATGCTGCGGCCCGACGAATCAGCTTCAACACAAGAGACCTTCCGATGAAAAATCTCGTTTACTATCTCAATAAGCCCGGCGGGACCTTCACTGCCACAGAAGAGGAAATCGGTCATCCGGGTCCGGGCGAAATCCGCGTGCGCACGTTGCGCAGCTCGGTCTGTCAGTCCGATGTGGTGATCTATCGTCAAGGGCTCTCCAGGATTAAGGCATGGCCAGCGGTCCTGTTGCACGAAGCCGCCTGCATGGTTGATGCCGTTGGCCAAGGGGTCACCGCATTTCAATCCGGCGATCTGGTCGCACTGGGCTGCGATATTCCCTGCGGCGATGCGCACTGTATTTACTGCGGGGACCACGGAACCGGCGAGTGGACGAGTTGCCCGAACACGCAGGCCACCGGCCACGAGTTTCCCGGCTTTGCCCGCAAGTATGCCATCCTTCCCGACTGGTTTGTACGTCTCGGGCCGATCGTCAAATTTGATGACCCTGTGACCGCCGACGAAGCCTGCCACCTCGAACCGCTCGCCTGCTGCCTCGAAGGGATGACCCGCGTCATCAATTGCATCGAAAACCGCATCGTGGTGCTGGTGGGTGCCGGATCGCAGAGTACCTATGCGTTGCAATGCGCACTGGCAATGGGTGCGCGCAAAGTGATCATGATCAATCGCGGCAAAGAGCGCCTTGAGCGTGTGATGAAGGATTTCGAGGATCCGCGCTTGGTCGGCTTGCTGTGGACCGAGGATGTGGTCGAAAACGTGATGGAGGAATGCAAGCCATTCAACGAGCCCCATTTTGTCATGATCAACGCCTCCGCAGAGGCCGCCTACATGCTGGGCGCCCGGGTGATGGGCTACGGCTCGGTGCTCGATGCCCACGCCGGCGTGAAGGGCGCTTCCGGCAGGCCGCGCATTGAGCATACGATCGACATGAACAACGATATTCACTATCGCTTGCAGTGCTATCAGGCCACCCACGGATCGGGCATGCGAGGCATCCGGCTCGCGCAGCAAATGCTGGCGGGCAAACGTCTGCCGCGGATCCATCGCATGACCTACGACAACGAACGGTTTCACCATTCACAGATTTTCAGCGCAATCAACCGAGCCTCCGATAACAATAGCCTGAAAATCATCATCAACTGGGAAGACTAAACTCATCATAAGGAGTAAGATGCACCCCGAAATACAATATATTGTCGCCATTCTTCTCTTGCCTGTCGCCAGTGCTTTTGGTGCCAGGCTCAAGCCGTCGTTCATCGATACTCAAGATGATACCATCGGCGGCGAGATTAAGACAATCAGCAACGTGACGCTCTGCAATAGCTATCGTGGCATTGACCCGAGGATGTTCAATGGGGTCAGTTTTGCCAATATCCGCGGTACCGTGCTGGCCTCGGGCATCCGAGGAGTTGAGAGCAGCGAGGTTTCTTGGGTGCACGACGTGACATTCACTCCGGATGTCTGGATCAACTCAGCCGGGGACGGGATGATCGATGATACTGCAGCTATTTCAGTTGGCGGCGGATCGCAAAACGGCAGGCTTGAGCAAATCTGTTTCTCCTTCGGACCGTGGCTGGAAGCAGGGCGCGCACTATCGTTGTGGACCACGGCGCTGAAATCCACCATGACCGAGTTTTGGCAGACGATGCATCAATTATCCGTTTGAAGACGCCAGTACAACAGGAAGAAACCGGAGAAAAGCGAATAGCTAACAGACAATAACAAGATGAAGACAAATTCTAATTGAAAGTAAGTGATATAAACTAACCATTAAACAAGCAATATATGAAAAACATAATGACAGGAGCCGCGCTGGGAATGATCTGCGGCAGTATGATGCTCATGGCCGACGAAGCGTCTGACAAGGCGGAGAAGTTGGAAAGGTCTGGCCCGGGCATGGTGCTCGGAGAGCCGCTCTGGCGCACCGTGGCGAGTGATAATGAGCCGGTGCTCTTCATCTTGGAGGAAGGCAAGGAATTGGCCACCGGCAAACTGCTCTTCATTCCCAGCGAGAAATTCCGGGTCGCGCATCCTGATCAGAAGATGCAATATGAAGATGGCAAGGATTACACCTGGAAACCGGGCACCAATATCATCGAGTTGACGCCTAACTCCCGCATTCCGTTCAAGACCCACGCGCAGATGATGCCGCCGAAAGGCAGTTTTAACATGTTTGCCTCGGTTCTGCATTCCGAGGGCCGGTTCTTCCATGATCTGCAGGTTCAGGTTTCCTACTGGCATAAGACCGACCTCTGGCAGCAGCCATACAAGCAACAACCCGAACGGCTCACGCGTGTGCTGGCTAAACTCAGGGCCAAGCAACCGATCAAACTCGTGGCTTTGGGCGACAGCATCACCCAGGGATTCAATGCTTCAGGATTCGAGCCCGCCCTGGCCGAACCCTATCAGCCATGTTATCCGCAGTTGGTCGCCAACACGCTCCAGAAGCGCTTCGGCTCCAAGGTGACCTTGGTCAATTTCGGTGCCGCCGGTGCGGAAGCCGGTTGGGGTGTGGAGATGGTTCCCAAGGTGACGGCGGAGAAACCTGATCTGGTGTTTCTTGCCTTCGGCATGAATGATGGCGGTGGCTACGACAAAAAAATGACAAAAATGCGCGATGATATCATGGCCCAGAATCCTGGTGCTGACATTGTGATGGTCTCTCCCATGACGATGAATCCGCTCTTTGCCGGTGCCGAGGGCTTCGTTTGGAAAGCCAAGTTCCTAGGCGAGCTGGTGAAACAAAACATGGCGTTGGCCGATGTGACGGCACCTTGGATCGAAATCCTCAAGAAGAAGAACTTTTCAGACATAAGCGGCAACAACGTCAACCATCCCAACGATTTCGGGCACCGTCTCTACGCCCATGTCATCCTTGAGTTGCTTCCTGTCACACCTATATCACCTGAAGCAAAAAAATAATTAATTAGAATCACTGAAAGCAATGACCATGAAACGTGAGCGGATCCTGATTGCAGCACTGATGGGACTGCTCACGGCGAACGTGACGCATGCCGGGGACGCGTTGGCGCAGAAATTCGCCACGCCCCCGGCGGCGGCACGTCCGTGGGTTTACGCGTTCATCGTGGATGGCAACCTTTCCAAGGAGGGCATCACCGCTGACCTGGAAGGGATGAAACGTGCCGGCATTGGCGGCTTGCTGGTGTTCGATGGAACCCAGCAGATGCCGCCCGGTCCGGCGCGGTTCATGAGTCCTTTGTGGCTGGAGTTGTTCAAGCACCTGGTCGCCGAGGCCAAGAGGCTAGGTCTGGAGGTGAGCATCAACAATGATGCCGGCTGGGCCGGTAGTGGCGGCCCATGGAATACACCCGAAAATAACTCTCAGCGCGTGGTCACCTCCGCCCTGCAGGTGACCGGCCCCAAGCAGTTGGATGCGCCCGTTCAGCGACCGTTCATGAACTTGGATTTATAC
>Ga0118677_10007137_pt1 | contig 18589 bp, 12 predicted proteins | sample AliMusrvi5mmetaG_FD_86154 | JGI IMG/M metagenome (GOLD analysis project Ga0118677, IMG submission 86154) | reverse complement strand
TCGCCAACAATCATGGCCCACTTACTGCCCGGTGTGGAGGCAACCGGCGTGCTGGCCGCATCAACTTGCAGCCCAGTGACCCGCAGCACGTTCAGGCCGCTTTTTCCTTCGCTGCCCCAGCGTTCCTGTTGCCACGTCCCTTGCTGTAGATAGACAGCCAACTCGTGGCGTCCGGCACCTACGACTCCTTCGATGGCGATCTCGCCCGCGCACGGGATATTGGATTTCCAAATGCCATCGATGAAATAGGCTAACAGCGGTGGCTTGAAGCTTGGCTGATAGGTGGAAATGTCGAGCCGGAGCCTGGCCACCGGTTGCGGGTTCTTGCTTTCCCAGGTCACCCGGAAATACACCCCGGGGTTCCATGTCTGGCGGAAGTCCTTGCCTGCACGGCCCGCGTCGCCGGTCCAGTTGCCCGGCGAAAACACGAAGGCGGGAGAGTCAACGGGGAGGGTCATCAATGTTGCATCCGCGGCGAAACAGTTCGACTGTCCGGACAGCAGACAGAGAATAAAGACAAGTGTGTTTTTCATATAGGATTCCGTTCGCATGTTGGTTATTTCTCGCCATCGTCCAATCATTCCCGTCCGGTGAACGCGAGTTTCTGTCCTGGCTGCGTCGCACGCTCGACGATCTTTCCCGTCCACGGGTTCAACAACCGCAAGGTTCCGCCAACGGTCGAGGTGATTTCCAGCTTTGTCACCTCGCCGTTCTTCTGTTCTGCGGACACGAGGAACCCGCCCTGTGCGCGCAGGTTGGTGAATTTCGCGTCCTGCTCCTTTGGCCAACAGGGAAAGACCCGGACGGTGTCCCCGACGCTCTGCATCAGGAATTCGGTAACAATGGCCGCCACGCCAATGCTTTCCGGCATGAACGTGCCGTGCCCATGCCCCTGCCAGACAAACAGGCCATTGGGCAATTCCCGGCTCTTGAACCATGCCTTGGTGTCCGCGAGTGCCTCCGGCATTGACAGTCGTGCCTTGGCGATATTGAACATGACATGCGAGTTGTTGCCGTTGAATGTGGTGTCCTTGATGGTGCGGCGGAAAAACTCCTTGACCGGTTCCGGAGAAAACCAAGTCACTTGCTCCGCGGGAAATACCGGTGATGCCGGAACGGTTAGATTATGCTCGCCGACCTCCTTGTATTTGCAGCCTGCCCAGTCCACAACCACCGGTTTGCCATTCGCATCCAGTGCCACCGGATAGTCCGCAAGCAGGGCTTTCATGGCGAGGCACTCGACGGCCAGATCCCTGTCCTTTCCCAATTCCTTGGACGCCTTGTCGAAGGCGTCGAAGGTATAGTGCACATATGCAATGTCGAAAGGACAGTTATTGATGCCAAGGTCACCATGTTCCGGACTATACGACGGCCCGAGCAGGATCTTCCCGGCGGCATCCTTGCCGCACTGTTTCATGAACGAAAGATAGAACCGCGCTGCTTCGCGAAGGGTCGGATAGATATTGGTTTCCAGATAGGCCCGATCCGGTTCGCACAGATGCTTGTGCCACAGATTCTGCGCGGTCATCCCGACCATGCCGATGGTCGTTCCCCACGGGCTCATGACGAGCGAGCGCTTGTTCACACTCTTGCAATCGGCGGGATCGGGTTCATGTAGAAATTGGCTGATCGAGTAATACACCCCCTCACAATCAAACACCTGTTTGGCCTGCCATTGCGCACGGGGCAACAAGCGGTTCACATAAGCGATCCAAGGGTCGGCGAGTTCGGGATGATTGGCGGATATCACCGACCAGAAAGGCTGCCATGAATTGTAGTTGAAATGAAAATCCGCGTGCCATGGAGTGTCATCCGTTGCCAGCGGTGGCATCAACCCGACAGGGAACTTGCCAGCAGGCCGGGAAACGGTCCTGGCGAAATACATCATCCGGTACCACCAGTGTTGGAGGTCGCGGTCAGCCAGTTCCACGCCGCTGCGGGCCCAGAAATCGCGCCAGATGTTTTCATGGCCGGCAATCAGCTGTTCCGGGGCACGCTCCATTTCAGCCACGGTCTTCTTCGCAAGCGCAATGGCTGCACCGCGCACATCGCCCGTGGTTAGGTCAAATGACGTGACCAAAGCAACCACCTTGGTGCCGGCTGTCCCGGCAACCGCGACACAATATTCCATGCCCTTGTAATCGATGTCGCCCGGCAGTGTCACATGCAGCCACTCCACGCCGTCGGCCTTGCCTGTTAGTCCGCCATGGCAGGGCTCGATGCCCACCGCCTCCTGGGTGGTGATAAGAACAACATTTCTATCAGCCAGCACCCGAAGCACGGCTTTATCGCCATTGCCCGCAGCGAGGGTGGCAACCGCACGTTGCAAATCCAAGGTGCCTTGGGTCGCGGTTGATGCACCGATGCGCAACGCCGCTGCACACAGGGGCTGTGGAAACGGACGTCCATAGCTTGGAGGAGCGCCTCTCGAACCCGTTACGGCCCTGGTACGGACATTCACCTTGGGCAGCGGGCCATCCTTGGAAGCGTCCACCCGCGCATCCCAGATATCGTTCTTGGTGATCCGGAGGAAACGGCCGCCCGCCTTTTCCCAGACAATTCCGTAAAGATCACCATTGCCAATGATGAGACTCTCCGTTTGCCCTTCCGTCATTTTTGACAAATGAACCCCGGCCTCCTGCAATGCATCAGGGAATGGAAGCACAGGCTTGCCGGGCGTGGTTGGCGCAAGCTCGGCGGCGGAGCCGAGCAAGGCCGGCAGGCCAAGACCCAGCACCGCCCCGAGGCATTTACTGATAGATAACACGTGCATATGGTTTGTCTTCATGTTTTCAATTTCATTTTCCTAGCATGTTGACCACGTCCTTGGCACGGGTCTCCGGTGTGACCTTCAGTTGTTCCAATTTGCCAGCCTTATAAACGCCCTCCACCGTGGTGTTGTACGGTGCGTGCAGCTTGAACGAGACGTCCCAGCCTTTCGGCCAGGCCGGCAATACATATATCTTCTTTCCATCAGCTTGGAGCAGCATGAATTGGAGAGTCGTCAGGATATTGGCGCCGTGGTCTTGGTCGGGGATCCAGTCAAACCCCGACCACATCGCCGGGAAGCGATAGGCCCGGTTAATCCTGGCACGAAGGGCGACTTGTTGTCCCGCCTCATCGCCGAGGCCGAGGCAGGCGGCCTGGATGCTGTCCTGGCACCAACCATAGTTGATGCGGGAGTAGCGCTTGCCATAACTCGCGCGTGCCATGTCGAGGTCAGGTTTTCCGACACCGAAAAGCCGGTAGGGAAACACGGCATATAACTCGGGATTCTCGGATGCCTTGACCAACCCTTTGGATGAAGCAAGCAGGAGTTTCACACCATCCACCTCGGCGACAGGCAGCGGGGGCATTTCCTTGAGGATCCGCGCCCAGCGCGTTCGCTGCACCTCGGTCGTGATGGTGTGCTGCAAGGCTAACAGTCGCGGCAAAATGAAACGCAAGCCGGCGACATCCGGCATGGGATTGACCGCCATCCCGGCCTCGAGCGCCTGGGCTGGATCGACGATGATATTTCCGTTAGGGTCGCGTTTCGGCCAGTATTGGTCGAAGAAAGCGACGATCGGATCAGCCAGCGGCACCAGCGTGTTGCGGGCGAAATTGTCATCTTGCGTGAAGTCATAGCGATCAAGCATGCAGGCCGTCAATTCCATGCCACCGCAAAAATAGTGACCGATGCACGCATTGCCCGGCTCCGGGCCGGCATTTCCCCAGCCCCAGTCTCTGTTGTTAGGCATTCCCCAGAAATTCATGGTCTCCTGGAAGGATGCGGCGCCCTCGAATTTGTAATATGCCTGCATGCGGGCTTTGCTTAGCGGTAGCGCCTTGATGTACATGCGAAACCACGGCTCCATCAGATCGAAATCGCCGCTGGCCAGCATCGGCCAATAAGACAGTCGCGTGTTCTGGAACCAATAACTGCCACTCCAACACCGCCAATCCGGATCACCGTCGGCCGTTTCGGGCAGCGCGCCGGGAGTTTTTTCCACGGTGAAGATCGAGCCGTTGAATTTGATAGGCGAAGCGCCGCGGCCGGAACACGCATTCATGAAACGTTGCATCACGTAACCGTTCGTCACCTCCGAGGGAGGCACCGTTCCGCTATCACGCTTGGCGACGACCTTGCCATCCACATAGATGATCCACCCGCCGGATGTGGTCCGGTCGAGCGTCACCGCAACGTGCTGCCATTGGCCGGGTTTCAGGCAATTGTTAGCCAACAAGCTGTCCGGGCCGATAATCAAGCGCAGCGACGACCCATTGGTATCCAACAGGAATCCGTCACCGTCCCCAGGCGTGCATTTGTCGAAGATCCGTCCGCTTTCCCCGGGTGCAGGCTTGACCCACGCCTCCATGGTGAGACCGTTCGGCCAGGTCTGCTTTGCCGGCGCGATCTCTTGAGGAATCGCCGACGGCTGCGTCGGCGGCTTGCGATCTAGCAACTCAGCCGGACTCAGCGCCCGGTTATGCATTGCCGCCGCCGCAATCTCGCCGCGGAAACGGGTCTCGCCCTTGGAATCCGCGCCCAGGGTGACCGGATGCGCATTGACCGGGATCCCGGCGCCGGCATCCTCTTCGGCAAACACCCAGCTCCGATTCCAAAACTCTTGCCACCACTTCGATGTCGTTAGGCGGGACTGTTTATCACTCACCTGCAATGCCGCCTTCTCGACCCGTTCGAGGTCTTTTTGCCAGGCGTCGGTTGTATCGGCACGTTCCGCAAGCACACACACCGACAGGTGATGGTATTTCGCAGGTGCGTTAGATTTCAGCGCCTTGGTGCCATCCGCAACCATATCAACGCCGCGCACGCTCGCACCGAATGTATGATTCAACAGCGGATCGACGAATTTGCCTTTTAACATTTCCAGATGTTGGACCTCCAGGCACACGGGGTAAAGGGATCGCGTGTTGCGGTGAAACCAGACCACTTGCGCTTGGGTGGAAGTTGCCACCACATCCGGCAACACCGTCAGTTTGTACGATTGTGCCAACGGGTTCTTGCCGTCGCCATAGCCGTATTCCGCCGCCGGATCCAACGGCCGCTCGCGCAGCCGCCACAACTCCACTTCCGCGCGGCAAGTGACCGGCACCGCCGACTCCGCTTCCAAACGAACCACCGGCTGATCCGTGTCCAGCCACAAGGAAATGTTGGATGGTTGATTTTGGATTTTGGATTCTATCTGAATGACTCCCTCGCGAAGTTTCAATTCCTGGTGGAATCGCGCCTTGGGATCGAGCGGCGGATCGAACTTCACGCGCACCCGGCCGATCTTGCACAGGCCGGCGTTCTCGTCCCAGGCGTCGGTCTTGCTGATATAGAAAACCAAATCGCCGGATGGCTCCACCCATGCATTGATCCCGACATCACCATTGCCGAGCGGCATGGACCCGTGCGCATTCTCACTGGGTGTCGTCCAGACGATGTTGTAACTGTCCAAGGGATCAGCCCGTCCAATTGCAGCCCCCCCCGCCAGTAACACTAATGCGCAAATATGATTTATTTTGTTTTTCATCGCAGCTATTTTTTCCCATCCAATTCCGAAATCACCCGCAATTCACATGTGAAATGGGGAATTGCTTGTGCCCTGGACCGTCTTCTGGCACTCCATGCAATAAACGTTGCCCCCGAATTTCGCTTTGTTGAACCAGCAAAATCTTGCCACATTTATGGCCACCGGATCCGAGCATTTGGTGCAGATCAGCTTCTTTTTCGGTCTTGAGTCCTCTTGCACGACTGCCAAGACTTCCGCCGCGGGAATTGTCGCGTAAAGCGGTGTCTGCGATGGCGCGTTTGGACCTGACCCCAGGTTGCCTGATGGCGGTGCCTCGGCAAGCCCGAACTTGGCCGCCCAATTGAAAGTGATCGGCTTGTGTAGAGCCGCGACTGACCGGGCAAAGTTTTCCAATGTATCCTGACCTCGCGCGGGGTGAAGTGGTCCCCGGCGGTCTCGTTGGCGGATTCGTTGAAGCGCCGGATGAGATCCTCGAAGACGAGTCCCATGGTGATGTTGTCCACTCGCTCCGGGTACAGGTCGATCTCGGCAAACTTGGAAACGACGAGGTAGAGGCGGTTTGAGTCCTCCAATTTCTCGACTTCCTTGTCGAACTCGAACTTGTCGAAGATCTCGCGGATGTTCTTCGAGAAGCCGTTGATGTAGTCCTGTAGGTGGCGGCCGACGTTGTCGGGATCGCCCTTGAGCTTCTGGAAATTCAGCGGGCTGTGGTTGTGGAAACCGAGTTCGCGGCCGTCGATGTCCTTGGCGATCTTGTTGAGCGTGGGGTCGAAGTCGTTGATTTGCTTCGCCGCTGGAAGTGTCTTGTTCTTTGCCACCATCGCCACGTGTTTCGCGAGGATCTGGTTCTTGGAGTGCTCCAGCACGCAATCAAAGCGCCGGAGTACGGTCATGGGAAGCATGACCCGCTCATATTGCGGCGGGCGGTACGGGCCGCGAAGCAGGTCGGCGACGGACCAGATGAAATTGGAAAGAGGCTGGAAATTCCGGTTGGACATGGGCTTGGCTAATCAGCGATTACTTGTTCATTCTAAATTCCTGGCATAGCAGAGCGCCATCGCCGTCAGCCATACTCCGGTCTCAATTGGGATTGGTGCTGGCGTCGAAAGCCACAGGCGGAGGAAAGCGGGAAATCAGCGATTTGGAAAGATTAAAGGAGGGGTTTCAGACGGCAAGGTCGAGCAGGCCCCGATTGTCGCGTGGGGAGACGGGTCGGCGGGCAGGGCCGCAGATCTGGTTGATGATGGCGGCGGGGTCGTACTGCTGCTGGGCGCCGGAGAGGCCCTTGCCCTCATCAAGCACCCTCTCAACCTGCTTCGCAGACCCCTTGCTCCTTGGGTTTCGGCATGGGAGTGATGAACTCGGCGCGGCGGCGGTTTTCGATGATCCGCTGGGTCGGTTGTCCATCAGACGCCGGTTCCCAATGCCGCCGGGGGCACTCGTAGGGCGAATTTAGATTCGGGTGGTCAAAGGAGGGGTTGGACATCGGTGGCGACTGGTACCTAACGAATTGCAGGAAGCTAGCGTCTGAATGCCAGCTTCCCTGCGTCATTGAGGCAAATAGCGGGGCATGGCGGAAGCGAAATTGTGAGAAAGCCGCATCCGCGGCATCTTCACGTCCGGCAGAACTCAGCCCATTCTCCTGTCTTCATTCTCTTGTCTGTTACGGCTTGGTCTCAATCGGCACATCGCAGAAGGTGAGTGCGGCGATACCGTTCTTGCCGAAAACCAGGTCGTCCTGGGTCCAGTTCATTTCCTTGAGATAGGTGATCTTGGCGGCGGTGGCGGGTGATTTCAGTTGCAGGGTGATCACGTTCCCGCTCACGCTGCCCTTGGCCACCTTGTCCTTGGCGTCATCCAGATAGAACTGGCCAGCCAGCGAATCCAACCAGATGACCGGTTGGTCAAACTCGAGGATGATCGCGTCCTTCGCGCCGCTGGCATAAGATGCCCGTTTGAGATCCGGCGCGGTGATTGGCTCGGGCACCTTGCGGCCATAGAAATCCCGCTCCATGAGCGGTTGCATCAAGCGCGCGAATTCGGACCAGCCGACGAGCGGATAATGGCAACCTCCGGGCGGCTTGATGCCGAGCGTGGACATGACGTCCAGGTTCGAGTAGAGCCGCGACAGGGTCCGCTGCCTCTCGCGCAGCATGTCGCCGTGGCCGCTGCCCTGGCTGCAGCCATTGGGCCAAATCTGGAACACATAGTAGTGGCGGATGTTGGGCATGTCCTGTTTCCAGGCCGCCGACATCTCGAGGAAATAATTTTGATAGGTCTCCCAGCCATAACCGCCGTCGGGACCGTCCGAACCCTGGTCCGCTTCACCCTGATGCCAGAGTACCGCGCGGATGCCATGCGTCAGCCGGGCCTGCCGCACGCGCCAGAGCATCCGGCCGTAGATTGTTGTTAGGTCCACGGGATTGGCCTCATTGCGCTTGTGCTCGTCAATCCGGGTGCCGCCAACAGCGGCCTGAATGATGCAGATCGGCATCTTATTACTTTCCAGGAGTTTTTTTGCGAGATCCATGCCCCACCAACCGAGGTATTCGCTCGATCCCGGATACGGCCTCCAGGCCGGGCAGGACCACAGGTTTGGCCTCTTGCCGTTACCGCCCCTGTCGGCGTCGTCGTCTCGTCCGGTCGGCCCGCCATAGCCGCGAATCCACTCGCTGGTGACATTGGGCGACTGCTCATTTGTATCAAGCGCCAGCGCGTTGGATTGGCCGTCGATCAAATAGGCGTCACCACAGACCAAGTTGTTGACCGTCTGCAATAGCGTCTCGGTCCCGCCTGTCTTGGTGCCGAACTCAACTTTGTATTTGATCAAGCCGGCCTGGATTTTGACAGTGAACGCATAGGCGTTTTCGGCCGTAGGCCTCAGGGTCTCAGTTTTGATGAGCTTGTCATCAGCGTAGAGTTTTAGAAACACCGATTCCGCAGCATTGGACAGCGTTCCGTTGAAATAGATCGTGCCCTCGTTCTTGTCATCACGTGCATAGAACTGGCCAGCCTCGGGCTTCTCGTCCTTTTCTGCAATCCGCTGGACCCACACATCTTCATGCGGCTCTGTCACCATGATCGATGCGGTGCCTGCGCAGGCCGACCCGCCATTATCAATCGCCACTTTTACGGTAAGCGGGCCACTGTATTGCGAGCGTTTGAGAATCAACTTGCCTGGCACAATCTGCTTGATCACGGCCCCGCCCGAGACTTTCCAGATGTAGCGCAATTCGCCGGCTCCTTGATCCTTCATCTCAGCTAAGTTGCTGATCGCCGGCACGACTTCAATCGTATCGCGTCCATTCCATTGGGTCGGCGTCTTCAGGGTGAATAGCGGATCGGGAATGCTGTCATGGATCGTCACTGGTATGTCCTTGGTCTTGACTCCATTGGCATACACCGCCTTGAACTGCAGTGTGAATGATTGATCGCCCGTCACGCGCCCGGCATCCAGCGTATAGGAAAACCGGTCCACGGCGACGACAGATTCCACACCGTCCTTCTTGAGAGTCCAGTAAACCTTCTGGGCACCGCCGGCCTGGGCCCTAACGGTCATGCTCTTTCCCTCATCAACCTTTACCCGATCAGGTGAAACCGCAAACGCGTCCCCTGGCTTCGCCAGAATACCCACCAGTGTTTGCGTCGGTTTCTGGTTCTCGTACTCCAATTTGATCCAGTCGGCGGATCGGGTCACCTTGGAGACGCGGACCTCGTCGAGGTCGCCGACAAAGTCGTAACGGTGTCCAAAGCCGCCGATAGACATTTGAACGGGAGCGGGAATGTTCATGCTGCCGGCCGTGCTGCTGTTATCAAGCACGCCATTCACATATAGCCGTGCCTCGCCGTTCCTATATGTGTGGGCCACGTGATACCATTGAGACAGTGCGATCGTGCTGCCGCCGGCAACATTTCCTCCCCCCCAACAATTCATGTTAAGACGTGGCGGACTGGCCACCTGCATCACCACGATGCCCTGGGGTATCGAGAGACCCCAGCCCAGCAGGGTGTTACGGGTCGCGTTGTCCCGGAACCATGCTTCCGTGGAATGCGGGTTGGAGCCGGAAGGGAAATTCCTGAGGTCGATCCCGCAGTTGATACCCTGTCCCGCCACGAAGTGCCGACCCTGGCCGATCACTCCTGCGGACGCCGTCGTGCCGGCGTTGACCGGAACCGTTGAGCCGGCTGAATCCGTCACGGCGTCGTCGAGATGCAGGACGCAGACAAATCCATTATCTGCATTGAATACGGCGGAGCCGCTCGATGCGTTGAGCGCGTCGGTGCTGCCCCAACGCATCTTGATTTCCTGTTTGGTATTGCCCTGAATGAGTGGAATACGCAGCCAGATGGTGGCGGTCCCGCCGGACGGGTCCCATTGCTCGATCTCATGAGCCAAGAAGGCACCGTCGGTTGTTGCAAAACGGATGTCTCCGCCATCGCTTCGGGCCTGACTGAAATCAAAGAAGTCGGCATTCAGCCGGACCAGTACCGGGAAGTTGGCTTCCGAGGCTGAAACTGCTAGATTCGCCCCGTCGGGCGTAGTGATAATGAAAAGGGAAGCGGAGTGTTTCCAAGTCGGAAAGAGCACCCGCGTGCTCACCTGTGCGGAATGGGCGCTCTCGCCCGTGACGTTGGCCGCCGAAATCACGTAGTAATAGGTCGTGTCGCTGGCCACGAGGGTGTCCGTGTAGGCCGTCCCCGTGGAACTGCCGATCACCGCATAGGGTCCGCCCTGGGTCGGCGCGCGCATGACCTTGTAGTTGGTCGCTGCAGTTGACGCGTTCCACTTCAGACTCACCTGCGAGTTGTTTCCTGTGATAGCCACCCCTGCCGGTGCGGCGGGCACGGGGGGCGCTGTCGGCGTGGCGCTGGCCGCGCTTGGATTCTTCCTGCTGCCCTTCGGTCGCCGCGCTCGTAAGCTGATCCTCGAATCGTCCGGACGTTCCGCACAGCGCTTCTTGATTCTGCTCTTGCTCCTTGCCGGCCTGGCGGGTGCGGGCATCGGATGCACAAGTAATGCGGCGCTCATCGCAAACGGCACTCCTCTGGGTGTGGCTACCCTCAAAATCACCGGGTCGGCCTATGTGAATAACGCCGTCGTGAGTCACAGTGTTTACCTCACCGTCAACGTCATCGCTCCAGGCACAACGGCTCCATAATCAGGATTTAGGTTCAAATTTCGATGAGCGAGGGCGGCCGGGTTCCGGCCGCCCTCTCGCGTTCGTCCGGCAGAATTCCCCACGCGGAAGTGGTACGCTGGCTTGTCACACCCAAGGAGCCTTTTTCCTGATGTCTTCCAGCCAGCCGTTCCATTTCAATCTTGTCGCCGCCGCCCACGCTACCATGATCGAGCACGGATTCCAGCCGGAGTTCCCTGCGGGAACCGACAAGGAACTGGCTGCAATTCAAGCCCATCCCGCGCCGCCTTCCGTCCCTGGTGCACAGGACCTGCGCAGCCTGCTCTGGTCTTCGATCGACAACGACACCTCCAAAGACCTCGACCAGATTGAGTGGGCTGAACAACTCCCGGACGGCCATATTCGCGTACTCGTAGGCGTGGCTGATGTTGACGCCCGCGTCCACAAAGGCGCGATTATCGATGGCCACGCCCAGAGTGAGACAACTTCGGTCTACACCGGCGTCAAAGTCTTCCCCATGCTGCCCATCGAACTCTCCGAGGGCATTACCTCACTGAATGAAAATGAAGACCGTGTGGCGGTGGTCATCGAGTTTGCCGTCGATGCGACGGGCACAGTGTCCAATGGCAAGGCCTACCGCGCTCTGGTGCATAACCGCGCGCAACTGGCCTATAACGCCGTTGGCGCATGGCTTGAAGCAAGAGGCCCGGCTCCAGCCAAAGTGGCCGCCAACACCGCTCTGGCCGCGCAACTCAAGCTCCAGGACATGGCTGCGCAACGCATGGTCGATGGCCGCTTCCAGCACGGAGCGCTCGATCTGGAAACCATCGAGACTCGCCCCGTAATGCTGCCCAAGGACGCAATCGAGATCGCGCGCCTCGAGAAGAACCGCGCTACATCGCTCATTGAGGAGTTCATGGTGGCGGCCAACGGCGTCATGGCCCGCACTTTCGAGCAGGCTGGAGTCGCCAGTATTCGCCGCATCGTGCGCACCCCCAAGCGCTGGGATCGCATCGTTGAGCTGGCCGAGGGTCTGGGCACGACCCTGCCCGCGCAACCCGATTCGAAGATCCTCAACGACTTCCTGCTGGCCCAGAAGCAGAAGGACCCCGACCATTTTCCCGATCTATCGCTCGCCGTCATCAAGCTGATGGGCCCCGGAGAGTACGTGCTGGTAAAGCCCAACGAGGTTTCGCCTGGCCACTTCGGCCTGGCTGTTCAGGACTACACGCACTCCACGGCCCCCAACCGCCGCTTCCCGGACGTGGTCACGCAGCGTTTGCTCAAGGCGCTTCTGGCGCACGGGCCGCAGCCTTACTCCGAGAACGACCTCAACGCCATCGCCACCCGCTGCACCCTCATGGAAGACAACGCACGCAAGGTCGAGCGCGAGATGCAGAAACGCATCGCGGCTGTGGTCCTGCATCCGCGCATAGGCCAGAGTTTCCCGGCCATCGTCACCGGCGTCAACCAGTACGGCACCTTCGTCCGCACGCTCAATCCGCACGTGGATGGAATGGTCGTGAGCGGAGGCAAGGGCCTGGACGTAGGCGACCGCGTGACGGTCAAGCTTGTCAGCACCGACCCCCAGCGCGGGTTCATTGACTTCGCGGCGTGAGGCGGTACTATTCCTTTAAACCGCCGAAGCATCCTCGCCGTTGAATAGAGAGAGTTGCAAGAGCACGTCCGCGCTCCAACCGGATGGCGGGACAGCTTGATCAAAAACTATTCGTCTTCGCTTCCCGAAAATGCGTCTAACCATGAGAATCATGCACTTTGAGTGACATGAAGTCTCCGGAGCGCGCACATAAGCACAAACTCCGTTGACGGCGAATTATCTCAGCGGCAGTCCCCGGCCCGATCTTCCCTTCGGGGTGAATCGCGCAACTGGGTGCCGACTCCACACCTGGTGAATTGATGCGTCCTGGTTTCGGTCCAATCACTGCGGTATTTCTGTCGAGCATTGCCTCTTTGGGTATGCTCTCTCCCCTGCATTCACAGCAACCAGCCCCGGTGCTAACTGCCGCGGTCGAACTTCCTGAAGCTCCCCAACCGCACCCGGCGTCTCAAGGGGGCTCCAGTTGGCAAGTACCCTCCACGCAAACAAGCCAGCACCAGAAAGCCGACCAGCAGATCAAGGAACAGGAGCATCAGCGCGTGTTGGGGATTGTTCCCGCGTTCAATACCTCATACCGTAGCGATGCCGTTTCCCTCACCGCGCGTCAGAAGATGAGTCTGGCCTTTCATTCGACCACTGACCCCTTCGCCTTCGGCGCGGCATTTCTGGTGGCGGGCTACCACGAGGCAATGGACGAGGATAGCGATTTCGGCTGGGGCATTGAGGGATACGGAAAGCGGTCCGGCGCCGCTTATCTTGACGCCTTCGACGGCAATATAATCGGCAACGGCATCCTGCCTGCTTTGCTTCGCCAGGACCCCCGCTACTTCCGTCTTGGTCACGGAACCTTCAGTCACCGCGTGCTCTATGCTGCCGCCGCCACGTTCATCTGCAAGCACGACAACACCCATAAGTGGGAGCCTAACTACTCGAACGTTGCTGGCAACATCATCTCCGGCGCGCTCTCGAATTACTACTATCCCTCCAGCGAATCCGGTGCTGGGCAGACCATCAGCAACGGAATGGTCGTGACCGTCGAGGGCGCATTTGGTTCTGTCTTTCAGGAGTTCTGGCCGGATATCTCGCGCAAGTTCTTCCACAAGGATCCAACCAACGGACTCGATGCCGAGGTGCGCGCCGCAGACAAAGCCGCAAAAGATACTCGTAAGAACCTCAGGTAGAGCCGCGGCGTTCCTTCACATTGATAGAAAATGAGAGTGTTCCCATCACCCACTACTGTGGTCAATGCGCTTGCGCCCTCGCAATGTTTTGATATATCGTGGACAATCGATCCCACACTGGCAAATATATGTAGCCGAAGTGTGGATGCGGCATTGTTAAGGGCCGCCACGGCGGGACATTGAGACGCGCGGACTCATGGGCCCGCGGAAGTTCTTGCTCGAAGAAGGCATATCGGGAGGTGTATTCATGAAACGGCTCGCAAACGGTAATTCGATCTTCCTGCCGTATGTTCTTATCCTGGTCGCAGCTATCCTGCGGCTCACGGTGAGTCATCCTTACAACTTCATTCCGGTCTTCACTTGCCTTTTGTTTTTTGGGGCATACCGCCCCAGGCGTGAGTTTGCGATCCCGTTGCTCGCTTTGATGGGCGTCGATATATTTCTCACTACGCACACCTATGGCTATGCGCTAACCAGCGATCATGCGGTGACCTGGATCTGGTATCTTGCCGTGATGATTCTTGGCGCGGGCGTGTTAAAGAAATCGGCATCGAATCTGCGCGTAGTTTCGGCTTCGCTCACGGCTTCCGTGTCGTTCTACCTGGCCAGCAACTTCGCGGTCTGGGCTGCATGGGCCATGTATCCAAAAACAATGGGCGGCCTTGCGGAAAGCTATATCGCGGCCCTTCCGTTCTTCCGCAACAGCATTGTCTCTGAAACAGTATTCAGCCTGCTGATCTTCGCCGCCGTTCGTTCAAGCCAAGCTTTCGCACAGGCCCGGCGTTTGCAGGGAGCCTGCTCTTAGTCCCGACGCAGTTTTGAGAGGTATAGAAACATGGCGCAATCTCCTGAACTTTATGATGCAATTCTTAACGGCAACGCGAAAAAAGCACATGCCGTCACGCAGGCTGCAATTGATGCGGGCGTTCTGCCCATGGATTTGATCTCCGAGACCATGGTTCCTGCAATGGACGAAGTCGGGCGGTTGTTCGAGGCCGAGGAATACTTTGTCCCCGAGCTGTTGCTGGCTGGCCGCGCCATGAAAGGCGCGATGGAAATACTCCGTCCGCTCCTGGTTGCCGCCGGGCAAAAGCTCGCGGTGCGTGTGATTATCGGGACGGTCAAAGGCGATTTGCACGATATCGGCAAGAATATCGTTGCTTCCATGCTCGAAGGCAGCGGCTTCGAGGTTATCGATCTCGGCGCCGATGTCTCCCCAGAGAGCTTTGTGGCCGCGGTAAAAGAGCGCGAGCCGCACATTGTCTGCATGTCTGCATTGCTGACCGTGACCATGCCCGCCATGAAGACGACCATCGACGCGCTTACCAACGCCGGCGTGCGTACTAAGGTGAAGGTGTTGATTGGCGGCGCCCCGGTCACCAGTCAGTACGCGAAGGAGATTGGCGCGGATGGATACAGCGAGAACGCAAGCGGAGCTGTAAGCCTCGTTAAGAACCTTCTCGCTGTAGCGTGAAGCGGCAGTTCGGAAATATTTCACATTCGCGACCCCGGCCATGAAGAACCGGCCGCCTGCCAAGGCCTTGCCCTCCGGGCCTGTTGTAGGGAGGAAGCAGTCCGATGGATCGTCAGTTCTATCTTGACCTTGCGGCACGCGGGTTGCGTATGCCTGTCGGCACCGACCTGGTCATGAACGAAGAGAGCGAGCCCGAGAAGGTTCGCAACAATGGTGCGGCGCTTGGCCGCGTGGTTGTGCGCTCGGCTCGGCGCTGGGGCACTCCGCTTGCGATTCCCCTCATGGACCTGCGCCTTGAAAAGATGGATCTGCTGGCATTGGCAGGAATCGCAGTTACGGATGCCGAGCGCTTTCACTTTACCGCACTTCTTGACGAATCAAAGCTCGCAACCTTGTGCGCGGACCAGACCGTTGCTCTCTGCGCCGGCAGTGTCGCTCGCGATGAAGCGCTTGCCTATGTCGCCACTCAGCAAGATCTGATTCCCGTCGGTATGGCCATTGGTCCCTTCTCGCTCACTACGCGCCTGCTGGCCGACCCCATTACCGCGACGGCGCTGGCTGGCTCGGGCGTTCAACCCGAAGATTCGGACGAAGTAAAGCTGTTGTGGCAATGCCTGCGCGTTTCAGAGGCCGCGGTCCTGCGTTCAGCACGCAGCCAGATTGCGCATGGCGCACGCGCCATCATGATCTGCGAGCCTACCGCCTGCACGGCGTTCATCTCGCCTCGTCAGATCAAGGCGGGCTCCAACCTCTTCGAGCGCCTCGTCATGGAGCCGAATCTGCGCCTCAAGGCCGTACTTGACGAAGCCGGCTGCGACCTGATCTTCCACGACTGCGGCGAACTGATCGATCCCATGGTCGAAGCCTTTGCCAACCGTCTGCATCCTGTCATCCTCAGCCTGGGCAGTTCGCGCAAGCTTTGGGAAGACGCTCGCCTCGTCCCCAGGGACGTGGTTCTTTACGGCAACCTCCCCACCAAGTCTTTTTACTCCGATGGGGCCATGCCCATCGAAGAGGTGGTGCGCCGCACGGATGAGTTGATCGCCAATATGAAAGCCTGCGGCCATCCGTATATCGTAGGCTCCGAGTGCGACGTTCTCTTTGTTGCCGAAGCGCAGGAGACTATCGCGAAAAAAGTGGATGCGATGATGGCGCGCGTGGTTCCGCAGGCTGGATAGAGATGGCCTCAGCGCGGCGCTTTTCCACGGCACGATCGATTTGCAGAGGGGAAAACGATGCAGCAATCAGTGCGGCAATTCTCCAAACTTGCGATTTCCAGCCCGGATCAATTGCTTTATGGCGTCAGCCCGTATCCGCTTGCATGCGGTCTCGGGCTCACCATAGGCGGCGGCACCGTTTTTCCTGAGGTCAACTTCACCCTGCCCGCCATGAATATCGAGCTGGGCACCTGGACTGAAGTTGTGGCCCATTACGATGAGATGGCGGCCAATATCCTGCGTCGCGCAGTCTCGCTTGGCGTCCCAGGCATCGTGCTCGAGTTTGAACTCTTGCCACCCATGACCGAGCGGCCCGAGTGGGGCGCGGAGATCACTGCGGTTCTCAAGCGCCACCTTGCCGCCTGCCATGAAAAGTACCATCTGCCTTGCGCTCTGCGCGCCACCCCCACCGACATACGCGACCAACAGAAGCCCCCTCTGATGCGCACCGGCGAGCCGTGGATGCGGCTAAAGAGTTCCCTGGAGCAGTGCGCCGCAGCCGGTGCCGACATCCTTTCCATAGAGTCCATTGGTGGTAAGGAAGTTCACGATCAGGCTCTGATGTACGGCGATTTCCCCGGCATCGTCTTTGCTCTCGGCGTGCTTGCGCCTCGTGATATGTCGTGGCTCTGGGGACAGATTCGCGAAATTTGCGACGCTCATCCCGGCACGGTCAGCGGTGCGGACTCCGCCTGCGGCTTTGCCAACACCGCCATGCAGCTTGCCCACCAGAAAATGCTGCCCGAGGTTCTGGCCGCCGTAGTGCGAGCCATGAGCGCTGTCCGCAGCCTCGCGGCCTTCGAGCAGGGTGCGGTGGGTCCCTCCAAGGATTGCGCATACGAGGGGCCCGTCATCAAGGCCATCACTGGCCGGCCCATCTCCATGGAAGGCAAATCGGCCAGTTGTGCGCACTTCAGCCCGCTGGGCAACATCGCAGCCGCCATGTGCGACCTCTGGAGCAACGAATCGGTGCAGAATGTACGCCTGCTATCAGGCAACGCGCCAGAAGCCTACACCGAATTGCTGGCCTACGACTGCCGCCTGATGAATACCGCGGCAGCCGCTACGGGCGGCGCTCTGCAGATGCGCAACTGGATGACCGCATCCGACGAGTGGCTCAGCCCACAGGCAGCCGTGCTCTCGCCTCAAGCCACCATCCGCATTGCCTCGGCCATCGTTGCCGCGGATACGCCCTATCATCGAGTCATCGCCGCCGGCCGCGCCGCCGTTGAAATCCTGAAGGACGGCCTCGCGCAGCAAAAGCTCACCATCTCGTGCAAGGAGCAGCAGTGGCTCACGCGCATCGACGAGGCGCTGGATGGCTTTCCTGCCAGCGAAGAGGAGCTCACGGCCGAGATGGAGCCGCAATATGGTAGCCTCTACGACAAAGCGAGCTATGGACTGTAGTAGAAGCTGAGAGCTGCCTTTATGCGTTTCAAAGCCATCATCTGCCAGGTATTCACGCGCGAATTTGACGACGTCCTCTCCCGCACTCCGCACACTGTGGACCTGGACAACATACCCATGGGCCTGCACTCGCTCGGCATTGACATGCGCCCCCATCTCCAGGAGCGTATCGACGCCGCGGACGCGCTCGGCTACGACGCCATCCTGCTCGGCTACGCGCTTTGTGGCCGGGGCACCGAAGGCCTGCACGCAGGCAAGACTCAGCTCGTCCTTCCCCGCGCCCACGACTGCATCGGAATCCTGATGGGCAGCCGCCACACCTATCAGACCTATTTCGAAAACCACCCCGGCGTCTACTATCGCTCCCCCGGCTGGGTAGAATTCCAGACCCCCGACCTCAAGCTCGAGCCCGCCTTCCCATCGCAAAAGTCGCCTATGGGCGAAAACAGCACTCTTGACGAGCTCGTTGCAAAATATGGCGAGGAGAATGGCCAGTTTCTCTTCGAACAGTTCACCGCCTACCGCCGCAACTACTCCGGCCTCACCTACATCTCCAGCGGCATTCCCACGGACGAAGCCTGCCGCCTCCAGGCCCGTGCTGAGGCGGCAAAGGGAAACTGGGCCTTTGAGGATGTCACCGGCTCCATGGCTCTTCTCGAACGCCTCGTGAACGGCGACTGGGATGCGGCTGACTTTCTGGTTGTGCCGCCCGGCGCATCCATCCAGGTAAATCTGGGCGATGGGATCGTAGAAGCCCTATGAGCGCCGAGTTTGTCCGCATCCGCCTGGAGCCCCTGTCGGTCGAAGTGGACGTGCCCAGCGGTGCGTTGCTTGTCTCCAGCCTGGCGGACCACGGCATCGAATTCCCCTGCGGCGGCACCGGCCTCTGCGGCGGTTGCGGCGTGCGCGTGCTTGCCGGTTCGCTCCCCATCACTGAGGCGGATCGCGCGGCCTTCCCTGCCAAAGAACTAGCTGCCGGCTGGCGTCTGGCCTGCCAGGCCCGCACTCACACGCCCCTGGTGCTCGAGTGCGGTC
>Ga0118677_10007135_pt1 | contig 18590 bp, 13 predicted proteins | sample AliMusrvi5mmetaG_FD_86154 | JGI IMG/M metagenome (GOLD analysis project Ga0118677, IMG submission 86154) | reverse complement strand
GTTATCAGTTTGGTGATGCGCAGGCCATCGCCCATATCGCGGAATTGGCGGGAATGCCTGAACTCGCGAGTCGATTCCGCGACAAGGCGGCGGCGATCAAACAGTTGGTGCAGGACCGCTTGTGGGACAAACATGCGGAATTTTTCAAAGTCCTGCCGCGGGGTGACAACACCCGCTTGGCGGATGTGCGCGAGCTACACGGTTACACACCATGGTACTTCAACCTGGCTGATCCGTCATACTCCGTCGCTTGGAAACAGCTCATGGATCCCAAGGGTTTTTTCGCGCCCTTCGGCCCGACCACCGCTGAGCAACGCCATCCGAAATATCAGATATCTTATACCGGCCATGAATGCCAGTGGAACGGGCCCAGTTGGCCCTATGCCACTTCAGTTACTCTAACTGGTTTGGCAAATCTGCTCAACGGTCCACCCCAGGCGGTGATTGGCGAAAAGGAGTATTTTGAATTGTTAAAAATTTATAGCAACTCCCAGCAACTCAAACTGGATGATGGCCGGGTTGTGCCGTGGATTGATGAAAACCTCAACCCCGCCACCGGCGACTGGATTTCCCGGACTCGGCTCAAGGCCTGGAAGGACGGCACCTGGGACGCTGGCAAGGGCGGCGTGGAGCGCGGCAAGGACTATAACCACTCGACCTACTGCGACTTGGTCATCAGCGGGCTCATCGGCCTGCGTCCGCGGGCCGACCGCACCATCGATGTTCATCCATTGGTGCCGCCGGGCTGGGCCTGGTTCTGCCTGGAGCGCATCCCTTATCACGGGCATCTGCTGACGATCATCTGGGACCAAACCGGCCTGCATTACGGCCATGGCCAAGGCCTGCGCGTGCTCGCCGATGGCCACCAACTCGCCGTTTCCGCCTCCATCAGCCAAGTGACCGGGTCCCTGCCACTGCGGGATTAGGACGGATCCGACGTGTTTCCGCTAGATTGAGGCTGAGCCAGCCCTTGATGCCGTTGCTGGCGGCGGTTCGTGGCGGAATGCGAGTTGTCACGGGGGGCCGCCGCGTCCGGCGAGAGACAGACTGGGCGGCCACGGCCGCCGGCTGCGAGATGGTCGGCAGTTAGGGCGGCCTCCAATATGGCAGGGTCCACGCCAGCCTCGCGCAGGTGAAGAAACAATTGCCCGGCAAGGTTGGCCGGGGAAATCCCCTGGTTTTTGCCCATCCAGACGTGGAGGCGTTGAGAAAAGTCCCAAAGATTCCAGAATGGCGAGGCGTGCTGCGGTAGGTCTAGCAATAGTGGCAAAGTCTGCGGGAACCGCCCGCTGTTGCCGAGCGCATCCCAGTGGCGGGCGAAGCGCTTCACCTGTTGGAGGGTGGCGAAGTTGATGTCTCGGTTAGCTAGCAACTCATAAGGTGCCTGCGGGGAATAGACCATGGCAAATGGCAGGTCGTGGCGGATGATGGGCGTGCCGCGCAGGCGTTTGAGAATTCCGAGTTGTATTTCTTGCGGGCCGAGGTGCCACAATCGATCGAATCCGTCGGCGAGACTCGCGAGGGTTTCGCCCGGCAAGCCGGCGATGAGATCGGCGTGGACATGCACACCGGAATGCTGCTTGAGGAAGCGCAGATTCTCTTCCAGTCGTGCGATGTTTTGACGGCGGCTGATATGGCTGGATACTTCTTCGTTGAACGATTGAATGCCCACTTCAAACTGGAGCGCGCCAGGGGGGAATTTGGCAATTAAGCCGCGCAAGGATTCCGGGAAGCGGTCGGGGATCATTTCGAAATGCAGAAACACACCCGGTTGCCAGCGCTCCAAAAAAAACTCCAGAATCGTGGCGCTTACCCGCACGTCGAGGTTGAATGTGCGGTCGAGAAACTTGAACTGTCTGGCCCCGCGTGCCAGCAAGTGCTCCATCTCCAGTAGAAACGCAGCCAGCGGAAACGCCCGCACCGGCAAATCCACCGACGACAAACAGAATTCGCAGGAAAACGGACAACCCCGCGACGCCTCCACATACAACACCCGCTTCGCGATGTCCTCATCCTGGTAAAACGGATAGGGTGACGCTAGTTTTGCTAGATCGGGTGGAGCAGCGGCCAGCACCTTTGGCGGGGTGGTACCAGCCAGCAGGCTGCGGCAGAGATCTACGAATGCCAGGTCAGCCTCGCCGGTGATCACGTGGTCCGCCAGCCTGACAATCTCCTGGCTAGCTGTTTCATAACTCACCTCCGGGCCGCCGAGTATCACTCTAACATCCGGAGCAAGTTGTTTTAGCAAGCCTACCACTTCGGTGGTGAGTCCCACGTTCCAGATATAGACACCCAGACCGATGATCTTGGGCTTTGCAGCCAGCAACTCCTCGGCGACGTCTGCCGCACGCTGCTTGATGTCAAATTCCAGTATCGTGCTGTGCTCCTGCAATTCGGCCAGATTGGCATGCAGGCAACGCAGCCCGAAGGCCGTGTGAATGTAGCGGGCGTTGAGCGTGGCTAGCAGAATGTCTGACATCGGGGAAGGGCGCGGAAACTTGGGCGGCGGGAGACTACACCGCCGCCGCTCACTTGTCTATCCGCAGTAAGCCCCCCCCAGGGCCTGTGCCTCAGGGCTCCGTGTTTACCTCCAGGCGGACGAACACGCGCTGGGGGCCGGATGGCAGAGTGAATTCGACCGTGTCGCCGCTGTCCTTGACGCCCTCAGTGGCAGGCTGCCAGTGGACGAGGTCGGTGGATGTCGCGACGGAGTATGAGGCAGCGGCGGCAGAGTTGTGCTTCCACCGGATTTTGCCATTGGCCACCGACGGCTGCGATGTGAATTCGGCACCTGTTTCGCCCATGAAATATTCAACTCCGTTAGGCACGCTGTCCCCGTCGGCATCGGCATCGGCGGGCTGATGTTTGGCATGTGTGACCGCCCACCCGGCATAGCCCGAGGAGTTGGCCAAGCTGAAGGCTGTGGTGTCGAAGGGCACATCAGGTGCAATTGAGTTGTTGTGTTGGTCGCCGCTTCCGTCTTCGGTGAGCCAGTTGGCCGGCTTGGTGATAGATGTTAGATATTCAGCAAACCCCACCTGATCATTGCGCGACCCGACATAGGCGGCGACGTCGGCGTGATTCGGCAGATAGACGATATGCCGGGCACTGAGGCCGGTGCCGGTGAGGGTTCCCAAGCTGGCGCTGCGGCTGGTGTTCGTGAGGTTGTTGAAGGCGATGACCGTGCCGGCTGGCACCCCTCCGACGGGTACCGCCCAAGTGATGAGCCCTTCGCCATCGGCAAACTCCCCGCCTTGGCCGATGCTGAGGCCGTTCCATGCCCTGTCGGTTATGAAAATCATGTCGGAGGCGGCCAGAGGCATCAGTGCGACAATCGCAAGGTCATCATTCCCATCGGCATTGAAGCCGACAAATGCGACAGCACCTGGAGCCAGCGCTGGAGGGGTGTCGCCATCGTCGGTGACGCAGATGGTGAATGAGGAGGTGGTGAAGCTAGCCGCTGATGCTGCTAGGTCGAATGTTTGCGTGCCGTCTGCCAGCAAGTCATTGACTGCGGTGATCGGGAAAGTGGCGGAGGTGGAACCGGCGCTGATGGTCACGGTGGCGGGCACGCTGGCCTCTGTTAGATCGCCGGATATCAGGGTGACCAGCAGATCAGAGGCCAAGACGTTGGGAATCGTCACCGTGCCGATGGAGGCCGTGCCGATGGTGTTTTCGGCGAAGCTGGCAGGCGTGGCGCTGAGTGCGAGCGGAGGCAAGTTCGAGGCGGCGAGGGTTCCACCGATGGCCAGTCCAAATTGCCCGGCAACGGTTGACGAAAACCCCCAGGTTCCGGTCTTGGTTTGGCCACTGGCATAATATCGAAGCGTCACGGTGGCCGAATCCGGCACGTTCTGCAAGGCGGCGATGGACGACAGATCGATCTGCGGCATGGACCCGGGTGCAGTCATGATGAACGGGCTGGCAAGTAACGCAAATGTGTTGCCATCCAAGCTGTAGGCAAACTGACTGGTCACGCCGGGTGTGGCATAGTAGGTGGCCGTGCCGTTGAAATTGGCGTCTATGGTCGAGATGGACAAGCTGTACCCCGCTGCGGCGGACAAGCTGATCTGAAAAAAGTCGGTGTTGGCCGTTGAGATTGCGTCGTCCTTGAAGCCGCTGGTGCGAAATGAATGGTTAGCCCCGCTGGCCGTCGCAGAGCTGCCGCGGATCACGGTGTTGGCGCTGTCAAGCTTCTCATCAAACAGCTCGGCGCTGGATGTGGCGGCAGCCGTGTTCTCGCCGGTGAAATCCCAAGCAGCGATTTGTGCCACGGCTGGCAGCATCAACACAACCCACAGGCCGCCCGCGCCAAATGCCTGCTTGTTGAGAAAACGCAATGGCAGGAAGCAGATATGATGCAAGAGTTTCATGATGTTTGTTAGGTTGGAGTACGGATGAAAACCCTGGCATGGTGGGCATTTCGAACCGGACTAGCTAGCAAAGAGTGATGTGGCGGAGCTCGCTGCTTGCGCTTATGGGGAAAGAATTTGCCCGCGTGGTTTTGGAATCCTTTAAATAGATGAAGCAAACCGCGATTGTTTCATTCATGGGGCCATCCTTGGGGCCATCCTTGGGGCCATCCTTGGGGCCATCCTTGGCCAAGGAAATTGCTTCGGGATAGTCGGAGTCCCTTGCAATTTGCTACGGTTTGGCCATCCTCCCCGCCATGCCTGACTCTGAGATGACCGCAACGGAGCAAAAGGCCCACGACGAGGCCCTCAAACGCATCGCCGAGTGCCTGCGCCGCCGCGCTTCGGTGCTCGACTTGAGCCGCCTAGACCTGTCGTGCTTGCCGGGCAAAATCGGTCAACTGGCGAAGCTCAGCGAACTCAACCTTTCGCACAACCGCCTCCGCTGCTTGCCGCCAGAGGTCTGCCAGCTTGAGAGCCTCAGCCGGCTGGACCTCTCCAACAACCAGCTCGCAGCCCTGCCGCCCGCACTTGGCCAACTTGCCAGCCTGACCCTGCTGTACCTCGCCAACAACCCGCTCGCCGCACTACCGCCCGAAGTCGGCCAGCTCACCAAGCTGACCCGCCTGGATATTTCCGACAATCCGCTCACCGGGCTGCCGCCCGAACTCGGCCAACTCACCAAGCTCACCCGCCTCGACGTCTCCAACAACCGTCTCGGGGCCCTGCCACGGGAGCTTGGCGGGCTCACCAGCCTGGCCCGGCTCTATCTGTCTGGCAATCATCTTGCCGCCCTGCCGCCGGAGCTCGGCCAGCTCGCCAACTTGACCCGGCTTTATCTTTCCGGCAATCAGCTCGCCAGCCTGCCGCCAGAGCTCGGCCAGTTGGCCAAGCTCACGGTGCTCGACGTTTCTATCAATAAGCTTGCTGCCCTGCCGCCAGAGCTTGGCCAATTGCTCAACCTAACCGAGTTAAACCTTGATACCAACCTGTTGAGCCGTCTGCCGTCGGAGCTTGGTCAGCTCGCCAAGCTCACGGTGCTGCGGCTTATGTCCAACTGTCTGGTTGCCCTGCCGGAGTCGTTGGCGGCCTTGGAGATGTTGGAGAGATTATTTCTGCACGACAACCCAGCCTTGCAGCTCTCGCCCTCCGTGCTCGGGCCCGATCCGCGCCAGCTGCCGCCGCCACGAGTGGCCGCCCCCAAGGGGATTTTGGATTTTTATTTGGCGCGGCAGGGTGGGCGGACGCGGCCGTTGAACGAAGTGAAGTTGCTGTTGCTGGGCGGCTGTGGTGTGGGCAAGACCAGCCTTGTGAACGCCTTGCGGGACCTGCCATTCCGCGAACGCGAGGAGAGCACGACGGGCATTGCGTTGAGCGATTTGACGATAGACGCGGGCGATGGCCAAGGGGTTATTGCTCATGTGTGGGACTGTTCCGGCCAGCCTGTCAGCCACCTGCTGCACCCGGTATTTTTCAGTCCCCGCAATTTATATCTGGTGGTGCTCAGTGGCCGCGACCACCGCGAACGCGAGGAGGCCAGCTACTGGCTCAAGCTCATAGAGACGTTCGCTTGTGACGAGCAGGGGCTGGTGCCACCGGTGATTGTGGTATTGAATCAATGGAACGTGCCCGGTTGCCGCCCCGAGTTGGACCGCGGCTTGTTGCGGGAGCCGTTTCCTTTCATCCGTGGATTCGTCGAAATGGACTGCAAGGCAAAAAAGGGGGTTTCTGCGCTTAAAGCCGCACTCGTCCGGGAATTTGAGCGCATGCCGTGGGTGAGCGAACCGTTCCCCGAGGAGTGGGATGCCGTGCGTCAGGCACTCGCCGCAAACGCCGGGCATCCACCGCTTCTCACATACACCGAGTACTGCGGCGTGTGCAGCGAACATGGCGTCAAGGACGAGGGCCAGCAGGGCTACCTCGCTGAAATCCTTCACCACCTTGGTGCCGTTCTCAACGAGTCCAACGATCCCCGCCAGCACGATGCCTCTCTGTTCCTGCCCCATTGGCTCACCAGGCATGTTTATGCCTTGATGCACCGTGCTGAAAAACTCGCCGGAGTGCTCCGGCAGAGCGACGTGGAGATGGTTCTGCAGGCGGAACCCGCCCAGGCATCCCGTGCCTATCTGATGCGTTGGCTCCAGAACCGATCCCTCGCTTTCCCCACTCAAACCGCCACCGGTCACGTCTGGTTGGTGCCCCCGGCCTTACCAGACGCCCCGCCAACTGGCCTCGACGCCTTTGGAGAGGCCGCTGAGGCCGTCCGTCTGCGTTACACCTATCCGTCACTGCCGGACCATCTGGTGGCCCGCTTCGGCGCGCGCCGCTACGGGTTTGTCGAGGACGTTCATGAACGCAAGCAACTGTGGCGCAGCGGAGTGATTCTAGCCCGCAAGGGGGCCCGGGTCCTCATCCGCTGCATCCCGAAGAACCGCCAACTGACGCTCACCGTCATCGGCCCCGCCAAACTCCGCCGCCAGCTCGCCGACCTGTGCCAGGATGAAATGCGCGACATGCACGCGGAGATTCCCGGCCTCAAGCCCCTCGGGGAAATCCTGCTGCGCGGCGAGTGGCTTGGCCTCACTCGCATGGGGACGGCTTGCACCCGTGCCGACGAGCGGATGGGCTTTCCAGCACCCTGAAACCCATGCCCACATGATCTATCAATTCGGCTGAGTCGCCACAAGTGCCAAACCATTTTCCGCCGAGATCAGGAAGTGTGAATCTCATGGCGGACCTGGAACGTGGACAATCAGCAGGAAGTGAAGTCAACCCTCCGCTACGGCTAGGATGCTGATAGATCCAACTTGGATCAGGGCATCCCGCCTTTTGGATCTCCCTCTTTGAGCCGGCAGGAGATCCGGCACCCGCCCGTTTCTGGTTGTTCGATGGTGAGTTCCGCGTGGATTAGGCGCGCCCGGTAATGCATGAGGTGGAGTCCCATGCCGGAGCTTCCGGCCGACACATTGAAGCCCTCGCCGTCATCGGTGACGCTGAAGATATGCACCCCGTCGTCGGTGTGGGACTCGATGATGATTCGTTTGGGCATCGCGTGTTTCACAGCGTTGCCGATGCACTCCTGGATGATCCGGTAGATGTGGATTTCGGTGGATTTGTCCAACTTCGGTTCCGCTCCGCTATGCGAGACCTTGCAATGGATGCGGGTGAGGCGGTTCGTCTGCTCAGCCAGGTCCTTCAACGCAAGGCGCAGGCCGTTACGTTCGAGTTCTATCGGATAGAGTCCCTTGGCGAGACGGCGCGTGGAGTCGAGCGCTCTGCGGACGTAAGTGGCCAATTTACCGGCGTCCTTGGTCAGCGGGTTGATCTGAGCGCGGAGTTCTTTGGTGAGCGCGTCACCTAGCATGGCGATGCCGGACAATTCCTGGCCGAGGCCGTCGTGCATGTCCTGGCCGAGTCTGCATTGTTCGCGTTCGCTGATTTCGAGGATCCCGCGTTCCAAGCGGTGACGTTCTTGAATTTCCGATTCCAGCGCGGTCACCGTCCCTTGCAATTCGTTGGTGCGCTCCAGCACACGGTTTTCCAACTCCCGGTTGAGGGTGCTGATTTTCTCCTCGGCCCGCTTGCGCTCGGTGATATCTTCGAAGACGGCATAGACTTCGGCGGGGCGGTTCTCGCCGGACGGAATAAGGGGCACGGCGTCAATGCTGATCCATCGGTAATCGCCCAGTTGCGGATTGAATACACCCATGACGACCTCGCGGACGACCTGGCCGGTCTGCAATGCTACCATCGCCGGATGTTCCAGACCAGGGAAAGATGAGCCATCCTCGCGTATGGTCTGGTGTTCCTCCCGAACCGAATTGCCGCCCATGAATTGCTCACGGGTCTTGCCAAGGATCCGTTCGGCAGCGGGATTCATGGCGATGATCGTGCCGCTGGCGTCCTGGTGCACCACCCCTTGCAACATCGTTTCCGCTAACAATCGGTGGCGCTCTTCGCTCACCTTGAGAGCTTCTTCCACCAACTTCTGTTGAGTCAGGTCCACGGCCGCAATTCCGATGCTGGTGACCTCCCCGTCTTGGTCTTGCAACGGTTCGTAAGTGAGGTCCAGAAACATCCGCTGGCCATTGCTGGTCACCCAGTGTTGCACATGCACATCCTTTCCCGATTCAAGAACCCGTTGTTTGACCTCCTTGATCCAGGCCACATCCTCTGGATCGAACAGGTCGGCATCCGTTTTGCCGATGATCTCATCGGTCCGCCTGGACTTCTGATTGTAAGCCCACTGATAGACCAGATTACGGTCCTGGATGGCGATCGAAACCGGGGAATTCCTGAGCGCTAGTCGGAACCGCCGTTCGCTTTCCCGCAATGCATCCTCGGCCTGCTTGCGCTCGGTGATGTCAGTGTTGTTTTCCAGCACCGAAGCCGGGTTTCCCTCTTCGTCGCGATCCAATACCTTGCGAACGAGCACGGTGACGCGTTTGCCATCCTGCTTGGTATGCACCATTTCGCCGGTCCAGTGGCCATTCCGATGCAACTCCGCCATGATTTGCTTCAGGGGCACTGGAAAGACGGATTTAAGCAACTTGTGGCAGGCCTTGCCAAGTGCCATTTCAGAGGGCCACCCGTAGAGATCTTCGGCACCACGATTCCAATAGCTGATTCGGCCATCAAGGCCGTGTATAATGATGGCATCATTCGTGAGGTCCAACAGGCGCGCCTTTTCCGCCAATTCCCCGGCCGTCTGCCGGCGGGCGGTGATTTCCGCCTCCAACCGCGCGGTGAGGATGTCCGCAGCTTCGATCAGCTCATGCTGGCGCAGCGAGCCCAGCAGCAGCGCTTCATTCAGGGCGACAGTCGTCACAGGTGATGTCGGTTTGGCAGCCATGAGTTTCTGCTCCTCTACTTTTTTGCCTTTGGCTCCGGCGCGGCTTCCCCACGCTGGCCGACCCGCAACGGCAGTCCGCTGGTGAGGCCGGTGTAATCGGTCTGAAGCGGTCCGATAATCACTACCCCCTTGTCCGTGATCACATACTCGCGGATGTCTTTGCTGTGATTGCCTCCGCGCATCTTGACGACGACCATCACCTTCCGGAGTTGGCCATCGATCTCCACATAACGCATCCGGATAATGTCGTCGGTTAGAAACGAGATCGTATAATGGCTCAGCGGCATTGCGGTGAAGGTATCCTCCACCTCGACGGTGCTGAGGATGGTGACTCCGGCTCCGGTCAAAGCTCCGATCATCCGGTACAGCGACTCGCGGAAATCCGCGCGGAAGCCCGGTGCCAACGCCATCTCGAAGCCGACCAGTGAATCGATCACCAGCCGCGTGGCACCCACCCGTTCGATGGCGTCGAGGATGGCTTGCATGGTTTCATCCACCGACAAGTCGAGCGGCCGGAGGTACAGCATCTCGAGTTTCCCGGCCTGCTCCGGTGATTTCAAATTCAGGCCAAAACCGTCAGCGCGATCCAAATAGCCGACTGGACGTTCTTCGAAGAGAGCCATGATGGCCGCCTCTCCTTGCCGCAGTCCCTCGGCGATGAACTGAGTGGCCAAGGCGGATTTCCCGGTTCCTGAAGGCCCCGCGACGAGGAGGCTGTCTCCTTCGAGAATGCCGCCACCCATCATCTTGTCCAACTCGGGAACCCCGATGGAAAGTCGGCGGCGACGGCCGGGAATGACCTTTTTGCCAGTCAATCCCAGCGTCCGCGAAAACGCCTGCAAGCCGTCGTCCGTGATGCGGAACGTGTGCAAGCCCGGCACAGATGCCTGCCCGCGCAATTTCATGATCTGGAGTTTGCGCACCACCGAGTTTCGCTCCGGTACCTGCCAGAGCCAGAACAGGCCATCCGCGACCGTGAACAACGGATTGTCGCGGATTTCCGCCTCGGCATATTCGCCGACCAGAAATGTCGTGGCTTGCCAACTGGTGAGGAACTGCGCGAGGCGCTGGATGAATACCTGCATTTCCAGTTCGCTGGCGCTGGTCGTGGCTCGGCGCACCACGGTACGGAATGAATCCACCACCACGATGCCGGGGTTGAGCGCTGTCACCTGCTTGACGATTTCCTCGAACACCGCATTCAAATCCTGATCCATCACCACGTCGGCCAGGTTGATAAAGCGGATGGCCTTGGACAGTTTGGCTTCGTCGAAGAACGAATACTGCTGCTGATAGCGCAGCATTTTCAGTGCGGGTTCGCCCAACACCGTGAAGTAGAGCGCGGGCTTTGTGGGGGTTGCGTTGGCAAAGGTGATTTGATGCGCCAGCGTGGTTTTGCCGCAACCCGGCGTACCGGCGATCACGTTGAAGGAGAATTCCGGAATACCCCCGCCCAGGATTTCGTCGAGCCCCCGCACGCCGGTTGGCAATTTGCGGATTGTGACTTTGGACGGCGGGTTTACTGCCGCCTTTTTTGGCACCTTGCGTGGCGTCGATTTATTGTGATTTTTCATTTTGATGATCCTTGCTAGCCATTAAATTTCCAACGGGCAGTCGCGGCCAAATCTCCCGTACCAATCGCAACATGAGGCTTTCGCCAATGAAAGCAATCAGCAGCCCGAACAACTGGGCCACCAGGACCACCCAACCCTCAAGAATCTCCTCTGGTACCGCCGGAGGTGCCGGTTCGTCCAACCCTACAAGCGTGCCATCTTCAGCGACCCGCACCGTCCGCAGCCACGCGACTTCCTCGCTGGCCAGCGCCAGCGCACGCATTAGAAGCGCCCGATAACCGCCGTTCTCCATAAGGGTAGCCAGATGCGGACCCAGCTTGTGGATGACCGGAAATGCGGTCGATTGCTTCCTCCTGAAGGATTTGAATCTTTTGGAGTCATAAGCGATGATCCGCTCTGCCAAGACCCGCATTTTTGGAGTTACCCGGTTCATTTAGAGAAATAGGGACATTCGGATTGCCTTCAACATCCTGGAGTGGGCGCTTGCTGAATTCAAGGCTAATGTCGGAACGGCTGCATTTATGCCGGGCATTCAGCCAAAAACGGCTTCTGGGCCCCCGTTCTCCATTCATTGCCAATTGCCTTGTTCACAATTCTGGTCCTGTCAAGGGCTTGAACTCCTAAAGTTGAGGGATGGATGGCCAACCCGCATTGCCGCATCGGATTTGCGCTCGGGGGCTAAGGCATCCAGTGGGTGCCCGCAACTGGTAGCCGGGAAAGCGCGTAAAAGTCCTCGCCGATGGGCTGGAAGACGGTGAAGCGGTGATCATGCTGGATCACCTCGCGGCCATTGACCGTGACCTTGCGCTCCAGAGATCCTTCGTGGCGGCGCTTGTAGTTCGAGTGGGTTTCGTGGCCGTCGATAGCGGCGAGCATCAGGCCATGGCGTGCGGTGAGCCCCTTGTTGCGCCGCAGCTTGTGCATGACGTCGCCAAGGCCTCTTTACTGGTTCATGGCCATAACCAACGCGATGGCCTCAGTAATGGCTTTGGGGGATGCCGGTTTCGTCAAATGGGTGGCGAAACCAGCCTCACGGCTTCGCTGAAGGTCATCGTCCATTCCATAGCCGCTCAGCGCGATGCCGGGAAACCTGTGCCCGCGCTCGCCTAACTTTCGCATGAGTTCATGGCCGTTGCCGTCTGGCAGTCCCAGATCGCTCACGATAAGATCGAATGGCTTTTGTTCGGCCAGTTTCAATGCTGTGGCCACGTTGCTGGCCGTCTCGACAATGTGACCTTCGGTGACAAGCACCATCTTTGTTAGTTGCGCGGTGACGGCGTGGTCCTCAACGAGCAAAACCCTCAAGGGCCGGATGGTTTGTTGCGAAGGTGGGATAGTCGCGGGAGCCTCGGGTGACGGACTTTCGGCAAGCGGCCTAGCGGGTGCAGCGAGCGGAAGGCTGACGCGAAAGGTGGCCCCTTTATCACGGCCCGCGCTTTGCGCTTCGATCACCCCCCCGTGCATTTCAACCATCGCCTTGCAAATTGCCAAGCCCAAGCCCAAGCCGCCGAACTGCCGCGAGACAGAGCTTTCCACTTGCTCGAAGGCGATAAATATACGGGACAAGTTCTCTTCCTCTATTCCAATTCCACTGTCGTTAACCTCCGCCACCACGTAGTGCTCATTGGCATGACATCGGATTCCCACACATCCGCCGGTTGGCGTGAACTTGATGGCGTTATTCAAAAGATTCCAGAACACCTGTTGCAGACGGGACACGTCACACTCGATCCAACAGGATCCTGCGGCACCTATATCAACCTCCATGTTCAGACGATGTTCCTCCAGATCAGCCTTGCAGACGCCAACTGCCAGTTGGATGACGGTGTCGAGTTGCACCCGTTGTTTGTGCAACTCGATCTTCCCCCGAGAGATCCGCGTCACGTCCAAAAGGTCGTCAATGAGCAGCGTCTCCAAGTCCACGTTGCGGCGGACCATTTCTAGCAACTCACGCACCTTCGGTTCAAGGTCAGTCCGGTTCAGGAGTATCGAAATCCCCAACACCAATGGCGTCAAAGGGGTCCGTAGTTCGTGACTGAGCACGGCCAGAAAGTTGTCCTTGGCTCGGTTGGCGTGCTCGGTGGCGGCACGTGCCTCGATGTGTTGCATCGCCAGTGAAGTAATGGATGCCAGATGCGAAAGCAGCAGCTCATCCTCCTCCGTAAAGTCGCCTCCACCATTCTTGTCGCTGACCACGACCGCGCCGATCGGCTGGCTCCGGGCATTCACGAGTCTCGCTCCTAGCAGTCCGCGCATTGGACCGAGGTTCGCAGACAAGCCCCGCAGGGCCGGTTGCGCCCGCAATTCCGGATCGGTCAGGCGGATCGAAGCGTTGCGATAGAGTTGTTGCAGGCAGGCCGAGCCCGTCCCGATCTTGAAAAGTTGCCCAGGTGGGCACGACGCGTGCCCTTCGGCTCGCGATACCGCGCCAGTGTTGAACTCATCCTTCTCGTGGCTACGAACGACAGCGGCGACGGCGGCTCCTGTCAACTCACGCACCGCAGAGACGACTGCGTCGAGCACCCCTTGCAGATCCGTTTGACCAACGATGCGTGCGGAGATTTCGGACAGCACCAGACGCTGGCGTGACGCTTCGGCCAAGGCCCCCTCAGTCCGCTTGCGCTCGGTGATGTCGCGAACATTGCATTGGATGACGGCGCGTCCGTTCTCCTGATATAGATTGGCAACCACCTCGACCTCCTGATGGCGTCCGTCCTGCCTTTCAAGCGGCAAATCCTCATAGCGGACTTCTCGGCCCTTTTTAAGTTTTTTGACCATGTTCCGGCTCGCGATCTCATCCTTGATCAGGCCGATCTCGTACAATTCCTTACCAATCAGCCGATCCCGCGGATAGCCCAGCAATTCCGTCATAAACGGGTTGGCGTCGATGATCTTGCCAGTGCCCGGGTCAAGGAGGAGAACTCCGTCGCGCGCCGCTTCAAATAGCCGACGGTAACGGATTTCCGAAATGCGCAATCGATTCTCAGCACGCTTGCGTTCTGTGATGTCCACCACCACCGCGCTGCATTCATCGCTGTTGGGGGATCGCCGGGCTCCGATATAGACGGAGCGGCGTGCATGGCCCTTGCACAATAGCTCGGAATCCATCGATTGTTCCGATTGCTCGGCGAAGATCCTAGCGAGAAATGCGCCGAACTCGGGACGAAGGTCCGCTGGGACCAGCAGGCCGAAGGGGCGGCCCAGCAGGCGGGATCGGTCGATGCCGACCATCGCAGAGCCTGCTAAATTAGCCATCCGGATTGCACCGTTGGCAGCAAGTGTGAAATGACCAACTAGGTAAAAATCAAAGAGTGTCTCATGCGTATTCAACAGGAATCCGTCTCCATCTCGACCCATCTGCAACTCCGCGTTCTGCATACGGCTACGATGGTAATTTTCTAACTGGCCTATCACAATGGGGTGAAACCCTACCTAGGCTTGATAGGGCGCTTTCAATGGTAGGGTTTCGCCCCATAGGCACGTTGTCGTAATCGCTCCATAATTACCCCTTGAATATCAGGTCAACAAAGTTTGAATAAGGCTGATCGCTCGCTGATTTGCCCTTGTGAAATTAAAAGCGATTATGAATATTTCCCCAACGAGTCGGTTGTCGGACGCCTATCTGGCGGCCTTGCAAGCGTATTTCGACCACGGCCATCAGGCAGGTCTGGGAGCGGCACAGGAGATTGGTCGGGAGTCGGTTGCCATCGGCTTGGAGACACTGGATTTGGCTAGGATTCACCACCAGGCGCTGGCGAAACTGCTGGCTGCGAATGGTGGTTCGGGCACTCGCGAGAAGTTCACAGCGTGTGCTGCGGGATTTTTCACCGAAGCCATCACGCCGATCGAGGAGACACATCGCATCGCACTGAAAGCCAACTCCGACTTGCGGCAATTGCACGCGGTGCTGGCTGAGCGAACGGTGAAACTGGCGGAGGCAAACCGAGAACTGCAACAGCAAGTGGCGGAGCACGCGACGGTGGAGACGGCCCTCAGGAACAGCCAACAGACCTCAAGCCAATTGCTCAGGGATTCTCGCATCCTGGAGAATCACTTGCGGGCCATGGCCCACCAAATCATCTCCGCCACTGAGGACGAGCGCCACAAGATGAGCCTCCAACTCAATGACGAAATTGCCCAGACATTGCTAGGAATCAACCTGCGCATCCTGGCTTTGAATAAGGACGTTGCCACCAACCAAGCCAAACTCGCCCAAGAGATCGCGGACACCCAGCGCTTGGTCAAGGACTCCACATACATGATCAGTCGCTTAGCACATGAATTCACTAATCAGCATGAATCTTAAGATGACGGAGCTTTCACGGCTCTATCAGTTGGAGCTGCAACAGCAACTGGCCCAAGGCGTCGCTACGGACCTTGAAGCGGCTCGCGAATTGGGACGTTACGCCATGTCCCTCGGCCTGGAGACACTCGATATGGCCAGAATCCACGAGATTGCTCTGGTGTCGCTGGTGCTGCCTACCTACTCAGCCAGAGCCAGCAACAGCCTGATCGGGCGGGCAGGGCAGTTTTTCGCCGAGGCCATCACCCCCATCGAGCAGACGCACCGTGGCGCGCGGGAGGCCAATGCCCACCTCAACCAAATCGTCAAGGCCCTCAGCCAGCGCACCCTCGAACTAGCCAACTCCGTCGCCGAGTTGAAGCAGGAAATCCTCCAGCGCCAAGCAGTCGAGGAGTCGTTGCGGGCCAGTGAACTGACATCTGTCAAGCTGCTAGAGAAATCGAAACAGCTGCAAGAGGAGTTGCGTTCTCTATCGCGTCAGTTGTTATCTGTGCAGGAGGAGGAGCGCCGCAAAATCAGCCGCGAACTGCATGACGTCATCGCCCAAACGCTTACCGGCATCAACGTGCGCCTTGCAGGCTTGAAGGCCAAGTCCAGCAGCACCAGCACCGAACTTCACAAACAGATCGCTAGCACCCAACTGATGGTCGAGAAATCCGTGGACATTGTGCATCGATTCGCCCGCGAGTTGCGCCCCACCCTGCTGGATGACCTTGGCTTGATCCCAGCGCTCGAGGCATTTCTGAGAGGCTTCATGACAGATACGGGCATCCGCACTAGCCTCAAGGTGTTTGCCGCAATCGAAGACACCGATGGAGAGACGCGTACCATGCTCTATCGAGTCGCCCAGGAGGCGCTCACCAACGTCGCCCGTCATGCCAACGCAAGTCAGGTGGAGGTTCGCATCGAATCGCTTAGCGCCACTATCCGCATGGAAATCGCCGACAACGGCCATGGCTTTGAAGTCAATGGCAATTGCTGTGCCGGAAAGCCCAACAGGCTCGGCCTGCTCGGCATGCGGGAGCGGGTTGAGATGCTCGGCGGCACCTTTGACGTGGAGTCATCCCCTGGCCAAGCCACCACGGTTCGCGTCGATATTCCGCTGCCGATGGGGTGTTCGAAGAATTAGTCGATCGATATCTCCGCCACATCTAATTTCCAATCCTCATGAATCCAATCACCGTTCTGTTAGCCGAAGACCACTTGATAGTCCGCGATGGCCTGCTGGCCTTGCTCAAGCTGGAGGCGGGCATCCGAGTCGTCGGCGAGGCGGAAAACGGCCGACAGGCGGTGGCTCTGGCCGCCTCGCTCTCGCCTGACGTGGTGGTGATGGATATCGCCATGCCGCTGCTCAATGGTTTGGAAGCCACGCGGCAGATTCTTCATGCCTCGCCCAGCACGCGGGTACTCATCCTTTCAGCGCACGGAGATGATGCGTATGTCGAGCAGGCGATGGCCCTTGGCGCGGCGGGTTACTTGGTCAAACAAACCGCCTCGAATGTTCTGGCCGCTGCAATCAGCGAAGTGTGCAAAGGCCACCCGTTCTTCAGTCCCAGTATTTCCAAGCGCCGCTACCATCACCAACGCAAGGCCAAGGCCATGGGTGAAAAGCCGCGTAAAGACGCCGCCCACCTCACTTCGCGCGAGGTTGAGGTGTTACAGCTCATTGCCGAGGGCAAGGCGAATAAGGAGACCGCTGACGAGCTTCACATCTCCATCAAAACGGTGGAAAAACACCGCCAGAAGCTCATGGAAAAACTCAACATCCACGATACAGCCAGCCTCACCCGTTATGCCATCTCCGCCGGTATCATCGAGAGCAGCGTGCAGGTGACTATCCTGTAGCAGCGATAATGTGGTTAGCATTACCCCAGTCTGTGCCGTAACAGAGTAGGGTTCCACCCCATAGCAAGTGTGTGCCATCCACGCTAGATTGGGCCTGTTCCACTTCGCTGCCGACGCTGCCAAAACGGGACATCAGACAGCGAAGGTTCGTTGCCAGTGTATCGTCGGTAAATCTGAAAGAAAATATTATGTCAATAGGTACAATTCTGCTAGTCATACTCGTTCTTATGGTGCTCGGTGCACTGCCCTCTTGGCCGCACAGCCGTAACTGGGGATATGCCCCGAGCGGCGGACTGGGATTCATTCTCATCATCCTGCTGGTCCTGTTATTGCTCGGCAGGATCTGAGACGAAGACTGTGCTTTGGCTTTGTGGTGAATACTCTATGGCGCTGAGACAACGACTGTAACGTACTGTTATCTCGAGAAATAACTAACAACAACAGAGCTGACGTGAATAACAAAGGACTTTCCCTAATGCTCATTTCCGCCACCTTGATTTCGACAGGCTGCGACAAGAAGCGTACCTCCTCTGAGCAACTTGACAGGGCTCAGGCGAAGACTGCGGATGTCACGTAGGACATAGGGGATTACACCTAACCTGAACGAACTCAATAAGAACTGAACATGGCTAGGAACACGACCAATGCAGAACTAAGGCAGCAGGGGCTCGAATTCTTTGCGGAAATAACAGCCGGACCTGGCAATCCACCCCAATCCTTGTGATGTCAACCTCGGCCCATGAGGATGTTCTAGGTGTTACGCCAGCGGAACACGTCGCAGACATGGGTGACCTGAAAAATGCGCGTGCTGATGCGCCGAATGGCTCGATTGGGCAACGAAAGCCATTCTGGAAAGGTCTTGGTCCCGGACTAATCACCGGCGTGGCGGACGACGATCCGTCAGGCATCGGGACCTATTCCGTCGCCGGCGCACAGTTTGGGTATGGGTTGCTGTGGCTAACCCCGGTATGCATCCCGTTGATGATCGCGGTACAGGAGATGTGCGGTCGAATCGGGATTGTGACGGGCAGCGGCCTCGCCTCCGTCATCAAACGGCATTATCCCAGATGGCTCCTATACGGTGCGGTCTTGCTGCTCATAGGGGCAAATGTGTTCAACATCTATGCTGACCTCAATGTCATGGCGGCATCTGCCCAAATGCTCTTCGGGGGAGCGTTTGCGATATGGCTGGCGCTGTTCGCCAGCGTCACGGTAACCGCTCAGATTTTCGTACCCTATCATCTCTATGTCCGCATCCTCAGATGGCTTTGCCTGGCTCTTCTCGCCTACGTGATCACAGCCTTCCTTCCAGCTGTGAAAAATGATTGGGGACAAATCGTCCGCAACTTTTTTCTTCCGTCATGGAGTCAGGACCCCGCCTTCATCATGACAGTTGTAGGTTATCTAGGTACGACAATTTCCCCATACCTGTTCTTCTGGCAGGCGGGACAAGAGGTGGAAGAGGAGATTGCCAATTCAACCGCCGACGCGCCGGGTCAGCGCAGCAAGCCGCTGCGCGCGGAGGAAATCCGCAACCTGCGTGCCGATACGGCCATCGGCATGATCGCGTCCCAGGCCGCTACATTCTTCATCATCATTTGCAC
>Ga0118677_10007134_pt1 | contig 18591 bp, 14 predicted proteins | sample AliMusrvi5mmetaG_FD_86154 | JGI IMG/M metagenome (GOLD analysis project Ga0118677, IMG submission 86154) | reverse complement strand
GACGCGGCGGTCATCACCGCCGAAGTCACGCCGCAGCTGCGGCGCGTGGCGCAGCGCGTTGCCCGGCTGTTCGGCCTGCCGATGGTCGGCATCGATTTTCTGGTGGACGCGCCCCGCGGCAAATTCTGGATCATCGAGGTCAGCCCCGACCTTGCGATTTCGCCGCCGGAGGGCGACACGGTGGTGGAATATTTCCTCGATGATCTCTTCCCCGGTTCCCGGAAAAACGGCCGTCTGCTTGACAATGTGGGGACTGTATTCTAGTTTTCCGCACGTTTTTTATGGCGGACCTATTTCCAGCGTTAGACCCAATCCCCCTGCCGGCACCTGTGTGGCTGCTCAAGTCGTTGCATCTACTCTTGCTCTCGCTGCACTTTGTCGCAGTCCAACTGCTGCTCGGCGGGCTGGCGGTGCTGGCGATTCTGTTTCGCCGCAAGGAGCCCAATATCCTCCTGGCCCTCTCACTGTTCTCGGACTGGGCGATGGTCGCCGTACTTTTGCTGGTAATGACGGGGCTGATCAATGCCGCTTCCATCTTGCTGGGCCACGGCACACCCGCGCCGCTTTATCTGGGCGTGCTGGGCACCAAACTGGCGCTGGTCGCGGTCATGCTGGGACTGGCGGCGGTCAACCGCTTCAAGCTGATGCCGCGGGCCAATGACAGGACAATCGCCCGCAACGCCGCCTTTGAGCTGGGCCTGGGACTTATTGTCGTGATGCTGGCGGGCGCGTTGGGGCAGCTGCAGCCGGTGCTGTAGGGGAAATGAACTCCCGCAGCGCCTGGGTCTCGCGCGCCGCGGCGCCTTTGTCGCGCGGCATCAGCGCCCTCAGGAACCTGTCGCCCCACTTGGAAATGTCATTGCGCAGCAGCGCTGCATAAAGCTCGGCATGGCGCTGTTTGCGCTCGGCCAGCGGCATGGCCATGGCCCGTGCGATGGCCGCGGCCACCGCATCGGGATCGTAAGGGTTGACCAGCAGCGCATCGCGGAATTCATCGGCGGCGCCGGCAAAGCGCGACAGGATCAGCACGCCGGGATCTTCCGCGTCCTGGGAGGCGACGTATTCCTTGGCCACCAAATTCATGCCGTCGCGCATCGGCGTCACCAGCCCGACGCGCGCGGCGCGGTACAGCCCGGCCAGCGCCGTCCGGCTATAGGCGCGGTTGACGTAACGCACCGGCGCCCAGCTGGCATCGCTGTAATTGCCGTTGATGCGGCCCGCGGCGCTGTTCACCGCCGATTCCATCTCGGCATATTCCTTGATCTGGCTGCGGCTCCTGGGGGTGATCTGCAGATAGGTGATCTTGCCATGCCACTCCGGATAGGCGGCCAGGAAGCGCTCATAGGCATCCAGCCGCGCCGTGATGCCCTTGGAATAATCCAGCCGGTCCACCCCGATCATCAGCGCGCCGGGAAGAGAATGCACGACCTGCTGCACCATCTTGGTGCGGATCGATTTTCCCGCCAGCCGGGTGAAATGCAGCGTCTCGATCCCCACCGGGAAGGTGCCGATCCGCATGGCGCGGTCGCCGCTGCCCAGCCGCAGCGAGATGTGCGATGGCGTGCCCAGTTCCTTGGCCAGGTAGCGGGCGAAATTGGCGGCATCGCCGTCGGTCTGGAATCCCACCAGATCATAATCGCCGAGCGACGGAATCAGTGTTTCATGATTGGGCATGGCGGTGAGGATTTCCGGCGGCGGCAACGGGATGTGCAGGAAAAATCCGATGCGGTTGTTCAGCCCCCGCGCCCGCAGCGCCTTGGCCAGCGGGATCAGGTGGTAGTCATGCACCCAGACGATGTCGTCGGGGGTCAGCACTTTCACCAATTCGTCGGCGAAATGGTCGTTGACGCGCAAGTACCCCGACAGGTCGCGGCGGGAGAATTCCGCCAGGTCCAGGCGGTAATGGAAGATCGGCCACAGCACCCGGTTGGCGAAGCCGTTGTAATATTCGTCGAAATCCTCGGGCTTGAGGTCGGTGACGATATATTCGTTGTCGCCCTGGAGAATCGTCTCGGTGCGCGGCTTCTCGTTCACCTTGCCGCTCCAGCCCAGCCAGACGCAGGGATGCTTGCGCAAGGTGGCTTTCAGCACCACTTCCAGGCCGCCGGGATGACTGCCCGAATTGGGCACCGCCACGCGGTTAGAGATTATGAAGATGCGCGCCAATAGCGGTCCTCCCAGCTTTGGCTCAGACGCATCGCGCTGAGAATGACCCCGGCCATGGAATAGGTCTGGGGGAAGTTGCCCCACAGCGCCCCGGTCTGGGGATGAATGTCTTCGGCCAGGAGGCCATAGGAATTGCGCAGCGCCAGCGCGTCCTGATAGCGCTCGCGCGCTTCCTCGCGCCGGCCCAGCGCCGCCAGCGCATCGATCAGCCAGAAGCGGCAGACCAGGAATTCGGTTTCGGGCAGGCCGAAATCATCCTCGGCGGCATAGCGCATGACATGACGGCCGCGCACCAGGTCATGCTCGATGGCGGCGACCGTGGACGCAAAGCGCGGATCATGGGCGTCGATCAGACCTAGTTCCGGCAACAGAAGAACACTGGCGTCCATGTCCTCGGTGCCTTCGGCGGCGGTAAAGGCGCGGCGCTTCTCGCTCCACACTTTCTTGAGCAAGGTCTCGCCGACCGAAACGCTGAGCTCGTGCCAATGGGCAGCGCGGTCGGCCAGGCCCAGCCGCGCGGCGATGGCGGCGGTGCGGGACAAGCCCGCCCAGCACATGGCGCCGGAATGGGTATGCACGCGTTTGCGGCCGCGAAATTCCCAGATGCCGGCATCGGGCTCCAATGCCAGCTCGGCGCATTTGCCCGCCATTTTCTCGATCAGGCGGAACAGGCTTTCATCACCGGGGTTGGGCAACCGCTTGTCAAAGAACATCGGCGTCGCCGCCAGGATGACGCTGCCATAGGCGTCATGCTGCACCTGTTCCACCGCGGCATTGCCGATGCGCACGGGCCCGTGGCCTTCAAAGCCTTTCAGGTCGGGCGCGATCCATTCTGTGAGATCGTCCGACGGCACGATGCCATAGCAGGGCGCCAGGGTTTCGGTGTTGCCGGCAATGGACAGGATATAGGCGATATACTGTTCCATGGCGCGGGTGGCGCCGATGGCGTTCAGCGCCTTGACCACGAAATAGGCGTCCCGCAGCCAGCAATAGCGGTAATCCCAGTTGCGTCCCGAATGCGGCGCTTCCGGCAGCGAGGTGGTCAGGGCGGCGACAATACCGCCGGTTTCCTCGAAGGTGGTGAGCTTGAGGGTGATGGCGGCGCGGATCGAGGCTTCCTGCCATTCATAGGCGATGGACAGACGGCGCACCCATTCGCGCCAATAGCCGTTGGTGCGCTCCAGAAAATCGCGCACGGTCGAACCGATATCGCCCATGAAAGGCTCGTCCGGCCCGAACACCAGGTGCAGCGGCCGCGTCAGGGCGAAAGGCGTTTCCTGCTGGATATAGGAGAGCGGCGCATCGGTGGTCAGGCGAACCAGCGGCGGCTCGCCATAGGTGACATGGCTGGAGCCGGCCACCTGACGCCTCATGGGCGTGCCATAGAACTGGGTCGGCCGCACCCGGATGGCGATGCGCGGCAGGCCAGCAATGGGCTCGATGATCCGCATCAGCTGGGGCGGGCGCAGCAGCCGGTCGAAATTGCGCAGCCGCGGGGCGAAGTCGGTGATCTTCACCTGCGCCCCGTCATCGGCGGTCAGAACGGTGACGACGGTGGCGGTGTTGCGCTCATAGTGCGAGACGGCATCCACCTGCCGGCTCAACACCACGTCGCAGAGACCTTTTTCCTCGTCGCCCGCGAGCAGCCGGCTGAAGACCGGATCGGAATCGAAACGGGGGAAGCACCACCACACCAGCTGGCCCCGGGCGTTGACCAGGGCGGCGATGCGGCCATTGCCCACCACGGCAAGATCGGCATGGCCAGTCATGATGCGCCTGCCTCGGCCGTCCTGGACAGCCAGGCCCGCACCGCGCGGGGCGATTCAAAGACATGCTCGGCGCCGGCAAAATGCTTGCCCACCGAAAAGCCGCGCCCGCCCAGCCGTGGCAGGATGCGGAAGACGTCCAGATCGGTGGTGTCGTCACCGCCAAACAGGATGGTGCGACCGGCGAACGGCTTCTGCCGGGCCAGCGCCGCGACGGCGGTGCCCTTGTCCACGCCGATGGGGCGCGCCTCGATCACCGCCTTGCCGTCCAGGATCTGCACCTTCTCGGCCTCAAACAGCCTGGCGTGCTTTTCCATGGCGGTGGCCAGAACCGGCTGGGCTTCGGGCGCCAGGCGGTAATGCAATGCCAGGGCGCATTTCTTGTCTTCCAGCAGCAGGCCCGGAATATTGGTGGCCAGGCCAACGAAAATATCGCGCACCGAATCGGGCAGCGGCTGGCTGCGCGACACCTGACCATCCAGCCCGCGAATCTCCCCGCCATGCGCGCCGATGGCGGCGGGACGGAAGGGCGCGAACAGATGGTCGATGCTGGCCAGCGAGCGGCCGCTGACAAAGGCCAGCGCGCCGCCAAGCTGGTGCGACAACCGCTCCAGATTGCGCAGCAATTCGCGCGGCACCTTCACACGATCGGGCGTACGCGCCAGATCCAGCAAGGTACCGTCAATGTCCAAAAACAAGGCGGTGTTTCCACTCACCGGCGGCATCATCCAGGGCTTTCCGTTCGCTACGGCCCGTGCATCACAAAAGGGTAATGAAATGGGCTTCGATCCAATGGGATCGAAACGCGCCGGTGCAGCAATGGGTTCCCTGGATTTGGCTATTTGCGCCAGACGCGCAGATTCCAATCAACGCGCGTCAACTTCGCGGCCAATTACGGCGGCAGCAAGTCCGATCAGGATATATCATCTTTTGGTGGGCCGCTTCCAGGCAAACGCTCCACCCTCCATTCCCGCATCATTGGAGACAATGGTCACATTGCGCGGCAGCCTGAATTTCACATCGGAGGAGTTGCCGCCACCAAGATACAGATGGTCATAGTTGAAAACGGTCCGCAAGACAGGGATCAGCTTCTTGATTCGCTTGTTCCAGCGCGCATTGCCGATCTGGCGGCGGGTTGCGTCCCCCACCACCACGTCGAAATCGTCCTTGCGGCGCATCACCAGGTGCGCCAGATCCATGTGCGGCATCAATTCGCCGTCGCGGAACCAGGCGGTGCCGAAACCGGTCCCCAGGGTGCAGACCAGCTCGATCCCCTTGCCCTTGATCACCGCCAGGCCCTGAACATCGGCATCGTTGAGCAGCTTGACCGGCTTTTTCAGCTTCTTCTGCATCGCCGCCGCCAGGCCAAAGCCTTTCCAGTCCTTTGTGCCGAAATTGGGGGCGCTGATGACCTTACCGTGCTTGACGGCGCCGGGAAATCCGATGGTGACGTGATCAAACTTTCCCAGCGGCGCCACCAGCCTGACCAGCGCCGCCACGATCTGGCGGGGCTTGCGCTGCTTGGGCGTCTTGATCCGCACCCGTTTGGCGACATAGCGGCCGCGCGGCGTGATAATCGCGGCCTTGAGGCCGGAGCCGCCCACATCGATGCAAAGAATCTGTTTAGCGGCGGGCACGGGGGCGGGTCCTCTTCTTCGTGGCCGAATTCATCATCAGGTTCAGCGCCGTGTTGACCAGTGCAACATGGGAAAATGCCTGGGGGAAATTGCCCAGCATGCGCTTTTCGTCCGCATCATACTCCTCGGCATACAGCCCGACATCATTGGCCAGGCGGGTCAACCGGTGGAACAGCCGTGTCGCCTCGGCTCGCCGGCCCATCAGACCATAATTGTCGGCCAGCCAGAAGCTGCAGGCCAGGAACGCCCCCTCCCCCGGCGGCAAGCCGTCCACCCCCGTCACCGTCTCATAGCGCTGCACCAGCCCCTTGTGGACCAGCCGCTTTTCGATCTCGCGCACTGTGGATTTGATGCGCTTGTCGGAGGCCGGCAGGAAGCCCACCAGCGGCAGCAGCAGCAGGCTGGCATCCATCGCCCTGGAGCCATAGGCCTGGACGAAGCAGCCGCGCTTTTTGTCGATGCCCTGTTTGCAGATGTCGTTGTGGATCTTGCGGGCCACTTTCTTCCAGTGCGCTTTCTGGGAAGGCGTTGAGTCGGACGCGCGCGAGGCGCGATCAAACGCCACCCAGGTCATCACCTTGGAATGGACAAAGTGCTGGGGCGCCCCGCGGATTTCCCAGATACCCTCGTCCGGCAGGCACCATTTCTTTTCCAGATGCTGCATGAAGACGCCGCGCAATTCCTTGCCGCGCGGCCCCGGCGGCAATCCGCCAGCACGGGCCTGTGCCATCACATCGGCCAGTTCGCCATAGATATCGAGCTGAAGCTGGGTATGGGCGGCATTGCCGATCCGCACGGGCCGCGAATTCTCGTAACCGGACAGATGCGGCAGCTCCAGTTCGTCCAGCCGCTTTTCGCCCAGCACGCTGTACATCGTCTGAAGCTGCTCCGGGGCGCCGGCGATCACCCGCATCAGCCATTCCTGCCACACCTTCGCCTCTTCCCGGTAACCGGCATTGAGAAAGGCCAGCAAGGTGAAGGTGGCGTCACGTAGCCAGCAGTAGCGGTAATCCCAGTTGCGGGTGCCGCCGATCTTTTCCGGCAGCGAGGTGGTGACCGCCGCCACAATGCCACCGGTGGGCGCATAGCTCAGCCCCTTCAGCGTCAGCAGCGAGCGCATCACCGCCTTGCGCCACTTGCCCTTCACATTGCAAAGGTCCGTCCATTTCCGCCAATAGCGCTCGGTCTCTTCCAGGGCGATGAAAGCGTCAATGGACAAGGGCACCGGCTGGAAGGATTCGCCATAGGCCAGCACGAAGGGCATGGTCTCACCCTTGTTCAGCTTGAACCGTGCCACGCTGTGCATGTTCTCGCCCTGCATATCGGCGGGGGTGCGCAGGGTAAGGAGATGCGGCCCGGCCACAGCGGTTATGGTGCGGCTGTCGCGGCGCGACACCCAGGGAATGGTCACGCCGTAATCGAAGCGGATGGCCAGCTCGGTGCGCATCTCCACATGCCCTTCCAGGCATTCGACAAGGCGCACGATGCAGCTGCCCGGCGCGCCCGGCGGCATGAAGTCGATCACCCGCGCCTTGCCGGTGGGGGTGGTGAACAGGGTTTCCAGGATCAGGCTGTCGCCGCGATAGCGCCGCGAAGATTTGAATTTTTTCGCCGCCGGCTCGATCAGCCAGCGGCCATTCTCCGTGGAGCCCAGCAGCGCGGCAAAGCAGGCCGCGGAATCGAAGCGCGGCAGGCACAGCCAGTCGATGGAGCCGCCCTTGCAGATGATCGCCGCGGTGCGGCAATCCCCGATCATGGCATAATCTTCAATGCGCGCTGTCAAGAGCCGTAACCTTGGTCTTCCTCCCCCGCCGCCGCCTCATCCACCAACCACAACACCTCGCCCTGCGGTTTGATCCCGCCGGCGGGCCCGATGCCGCCGCGCGCTTGGGCCAGGGCATCGCGTTTGCCCGCGCCTGACACCAGGAACAGGATCAACTCGCTGGAATTCAGCGCCGGATAAGTCAGGCTGATGCGCGGCTCGCCGCGCCCCTCAGGCACCGCCGCCGCCCAGCGATTGATTTCTTTCAGCACCGGCTGGCCCGGCAGCAGGGACGCGGTATGGCCGTCATCGCCCAACCCCAGCAGGGTGAGATGAAACAGCGGCACGCCGGCTTCCAGGGTGCCGGCGCCATATTGCTGGCGCAGGACCTCGTCATAGCGGTCGGCGGCGCTTTGCAGCGTACCGTCGGTGGGAATGGCCAGCAGCTTGCGCGGATTCACAAATTCGCTCGACAGCAGCGTCTCGCGCACCATGCGGTAGTTGGAATCCTTGTGGTCCGGCGGCACAAATCGCTCGTCGGAGAAAAACAATTCGGCGCAATCCCAGTTGATGTCCTTAGCTGCCAGCAATTGGTATGTCGCGCGCGGCGTCGATCCGCCCGACAGCACCAGCCGGAAGGGATAATGTGCCACTTTCAGGCGGCCCGCGATGATCTCGGCTGCCCGCGCCGCCAGGGCGGCACCGTCCTTCACCACTTCCAGGGTGCCGGCAATACCGCTCATTTGCCGCCCAGAATGCGGATGGCGCGCCAGGAGCGACCGTCTTTGGCCAACAGGTCATTGGCCGCGATGGGCCCCTCGCTACCCGCCGCGTAATTGGGGAAATGGCGCGGATTGGTGCTTTGCCAGCCCTGCAGCACAGGCTCGACCAGGCCCCAGGCGGCTTCCACCTGGTCGGCGCGCTGGAACAAGGTCGCGTCACCGATCAGGCAGTCATAGATCAGGGTTTCATAACCCACCGCCGGCGCCTGCTGGAAATAGTCCTTGTAGTTGAAGCGCATCGAGACGCTTTCCAGCATCATGGAAGGGCCGGGTCGTTTGGCATTGAAGCGCAGGCGGATGCCTTCATCGGGCTGGATGCGCAGGATCAGCCAGTCGGCATCCAGTTCGTCCACCGGCGTATCGCGGAACAGGGCATAGGGCGCCTGCTTGAAACGGATAGCGATCTCGCTGGAACGGATGTTCAGCCGTTTGCCGGTGCGCAGATAGAAAGGCACGCCAGCCCAGCGCCAATTGTCGATCTTCAGCCGCATCGCGACATAGGTTTCGATATTGGACTCGGGCGCGACATTGGGCTCGCGGCGATAGGCGGGCACTTGTTCGCCCTGCACCATGCCGGCGTCATACTGGCCGCGCACCACGTCGGTCAAGGCGAGCGGCTGGATGGCACGGAACATCTCCGCCTTCTTGGCGCGGATATCCTCGGCCTGGAACGATACCGGCGGCTCCATCGCCACCATCGCCACCAGTTGGAACAGGTGGTTGGGGATCATGTCGCGCAGGGCGCCGGTCGCTTCATAAAATTTGCCGCGCGTTTCTACGCCGATGCTTTCGGCCACCGTGATCTGGACATGGTCGATGCGGTCGCGGTTCCAGATCGGCTCGAACAAGCCGTTGCCGAAACGCAGCGCCATGATGTTCTGCACCGTTTCCTTGCCCAGGAAATGATCGATGCGGTAGATCTGTTCTTCCTTCAGATATTTCAGCAGGCAGGCATTCAGCGATTTGGCCGACGCCAGGTCATGGCCGAACGGCTTTTCCACAATCAGGCGGCGGAAGCCCTTATCATCCTTCATCAGCCCCGCTTCGCCCAGCTTGCCGGCGATGGTGGGAAAGAAGCGGTCGGCCACCGCCATATAAAAGAGAACATTGCCGCCCAGGCCCTGCTTTCCGTCTAGCTCGGCCAACAGGTCCTTCAACTGGCTATAGGTCTCCGGCTTTTCGAAATCGCCGCTGAGGAAGGTCATGGAACGGGAGACCTGGCCCCACAGGCCTTCGTCGATTTCCTCGCTGTTCTTGGCCAGCACGGTCCCCAGGAAATCCTTGAGTTGTCCGGCCCATTCCTCGCTGGTCTTTTTGTTGTGGTCCACACCCACCAGCGCCAGCTGTTTGGGGAGCAGCCCGGTGCGCGCCAGGTTGTAAAGCGCCGGCACGACCAGCCGCTTGGTGAGATCGCCATTGGCGCCAAAGATCACGATGGCGCAGGGCGGCGGCGGCTTGTGGGAGAGCATGCTCACTTGTCGTCGTCCTTTGCCTTGTGGGCAGGGACGATGCTTTCGACATGCCCGCCGAATTCCTTGCGCATCGCCGACAGCAGCTTCTCGCCAAACGTGTTCTCGCTGCGGGAGCGGAAGCGCGCATACAGCGCCGCGGTCAACACCGGCGCCGCCACCGCCTGATCCACCGCCGCCGCCACCGTCCAGCGGCCTTCGCCGCTATCGTCCACCTTGCCGCTGAACTCCTCCAGCTTTTCCGAACGGGCCAAGGCGATGGCGGTCAGGTCCAGCAGCCAGGAGGCCACCACGCTGCCGCGCCGCCACACTTCGGCGACATCCGAAACATTGATGTCAAAGCGTTCATCCTCGGGCAGCTTGTCGCTGCTGCGGCCGCTCATAATGTCGAAGCCTTCGGCAAAGGCCTGCATCATCCCGTACTCGATGCCGTTATGCACCATCTTGACGAAATGCCCCGCACCAGCGGCGCCGGCATGCATGTAGCCCTCGGTGGTGCGCGGATCGGATTTTTCGCGGTTCGGCGTTTTGGGAATATCTCCTGCGCCCGGCGCCAGCGCCTTGAAGATGGGATCCAGCCGGTCCACCGACGCCTTCTCGCCGCCGATCATCATGCAGAAGCCGCGCTCCAGCCCCCACACCCCGCCCGAGGTGCCGACATCCAGATAGGTGATGCCTTTTTCGCGCAGCGCCTTGGCGCGGCGCACATCGTCCTTCCAGAAGCTGTTGCCGCCATCGATCACGACATCGCCCTTGGACAGCAAGGCGCCCAGCTTGGCGATGGTCTCTTCGGTGATCTTGCCCGACGGCAGCATCACCCACACCGCGCGCGGCGGGGCCAGTTTGGCGACCACGTCTTCCAGCGAGGTCGCGCCGGTGGCGCCCTCCAGCCCCTTCACGGCGGCGGCTGAAGCGTCATACCCAATGACCTGGTGGCCACGGCTCATCAACCGCCGGCCAATATTGGCTCCCATGCGGCCCAATCCAACAATTCCGATCTGCATGAAATCTCCTGAAGCGCCCCACCGTTGGGTGGGGCCTGAAGCGGTGCGCAATATCAGCCAAATCTAACCATCTGAACACGCCTTGAAACCGGCCCCGGCGCATACGGTTGGGGAACGCCCGCCCCAAGGGCCCGGTTCCGGCATTTTTGCCGGAAAACCGGGCAAAAACAGGGGGAAAGCTTGATTTACCCCCCTTCGACCTGCCAATTACCGGCTCCCGCCACAGGCCCCGATCATGGACGACGATTTCCGCAAAGCCGCGCTGGACTATCACCGCATTCCCCGCCCGGGAAAGCTGTCGGTGGAAGCGACCAAGCGCATGGCGAATCAGCGCGACCTGGCGCTGGCCTATTCGCCGGGTGTCGCCGCGCCGTGCATGGCCATCGTCGAGGATCCGTCCTCGGCCCGCGACTACACCGCCCGCGGTAATCTTGTCGCCGTCATCACCAATGGCACCGCCGTGCTGGGGCTGGGCAATATCGGGCCCTTGGCCTCCAAGCCGGTGATGGAAGGCAAGGCCGTCCTTTTCAAGAAATTCGCCGGTATCGACGTGTTCGACCTGGAAGTGGCCGAGACCGACATCGACCGCTTCGTGGACATCGTGGCGGCGCTGGAGCCGACTTTCGGCGGCATCAACCTGGAAGACATCAAGGCGCCGGAATGCTTCGTCATCGAGAAGAAGCTGCGCGAGCGCATGAAGATTCCGGTCTTCCATGACGACCAGCACGGCACCGCCATCGTCTGCGCCGCCGCCATCCGCAACGGGCTGGTGCTGCAAGGCAAGAAGCTGGAAGACGTCAAGCTGGTGACCAGCGGCGCCGGCGCTGCGGCGCTGGCCTGCGTCGACCTGCTGGTGGCGATGGGCCTGCCGGTGGACAACATCACCCTGACCGACATCAAGGGCGTGGTGCACAAGGACCGGGGCGATGAGATGGCGCCCAACCTGGCGCGCTATGCCCGCAAGACCGACGCCCGCACTTTGGGCGATGTGCTGGTGGGCGCCGACGTCTTTTTGGGATTGTCCGCGCCCAATGTGCTCAAGCCCGAATGGCTGCCGCAGATGGCCAAGAAGCCGCTGATCCTGGCGTTGGCCAATCCCGATCCGGAAATCCTGCCCGAAGTCGCCAAGGCGGCGCGGCCCGACGCCATCATCGCAACGGGGCGCAGCGATTACGTCAACCAGGTCAACAATGTGCTGTGCTTCCCGTTCGTGTTCCGGGGCGCGCTGGACGTGGACGCCACCACCATCAACGAGCCGATGAAAGTGGCGGCGGTGGAAGCCATCGCGGCGCTGGCCCGCGCCGAGGCCAGCGACGTGGTGGCCTCGGCCTATGGCGGGGCGCAGACCGGCTTTGGCCCCGACTACATCATTCCCAAGCCCTTTGATCCGCGCCTGATCCTGTCCATCGCGCCGGCCGTGGCGCGCGCCGCCATGGAGTCCGGCGTGGCGCGCAGGCCCATTACCGATTTCGACGCTTACGAAAGCGAGCTGGAAAAGTTCGTTTATCGTTCCGGCCAGCTGATGCGCCCCGTTTTCGAAGTGGCGCGGCGCAGTCCCAAGCGCGTGGTCTATGCCGAAGGCGAAGAAGACCGGGTGCTGCGCGCGGTGCAGACGGTGGTGGACGAAGGCCTCGCCCATCCCACCCTGATCGGCCGCCGCGACGTCATCCTGGCAAAGACCAAACAGCTCGGCCTGCGCCTGGATTTCAACAAGGAAGCCCGCATTCTGGACCCGCAGGCGGACCGCGAATTCTTCGCGCCCCTGACCGAACGTTACCAACGGATGGTGGAGCGGCGCGGCGTGCAGCCGGAATCGGCAGCCCGCTGGATCGCCACCCGCCACGGCATCGCCGCCGCCATGCTGCTGGAAGCCGGTGAAGTGGACGCCGCTTTGTGCGGCGGTCTGGGCGACTGGACCCGCCAGTTGCAGAACATCCTGCCCATCATTCCCCGCCAGCGCGGTGTCACAAGGCTTTATTCCCTGTCGGCGCTGATCCTGCCCAATGGGGCGCTGTTCTTCTGCGACACCCATGTCAATGTCGATCCCAGCGCAGAACAGATCGCGGAGATGACCCAGCTGGCTGCCAAAAGCGTGCGCCGCTTCGGCCTGGCCCCCAAGGCCGCGCTGCTGTCGCATTCCAGCTTCGGCACCTCCCATTCGCCCAGCGCCATCAAGATGCGCAAGGCGCTAAGCCTGCTGCGTGCCTCCGAGCCCGATTTCGAGATCGACGGCGAAATGCATGCCGACGCGGCGCTGAGCGATGTGCTGCGCGGGCGCGTGGTGTCCAAAAGTCCCCTCACCGGCTCGGCCAACCTGCTGGTGATGCCCAGCCTGGACGCCGCCAATATCGCGCTCACATTGCTGTCGGCCGCCACCGAGGCCCTGCTGGTGGGACCGCTGCTGCTGGGCGTGTCCAAGCCGGTGCATGTGATGGTGCCGTCGGTGACGGCGCGCGGCATCGTCAACATGACCGCCCTGGCCGTGGCCCAGGCCGCCGCCCAAAACTAAGAAGAAGAACGGAACGCCCAATGGAAGTCCTGGACCTGAAACAGATGGCGCAAGAGGCCATCGCGCTGCACCAGCGGGGCAACCTGCCCGAGGCCGAGGCGCTGTACATGCAGATCCTGGGCGCCGATCCGGCCCTGTTCGGGCCGCGCTATTACATGGGCATCCTGCGCATGCAGCAGAACCGCTTTGCGGAGGCTTGCACCTTCCTGGGCGAAGCCTCCACCGTTTATCCCGATGATCTGGGCTGCCTGATGAATTACGGCATGGCGCTGCGCGCCGCCGGCCGCTTCGAGGAGGCGCTGGCCCAATTCGACCGGGCGTTGGCGATCCAGCCCAACATGGCCGAGGGCCTTTACAATCGCGGCGTGGCGCTGGCGGACCTGCAGCGTTTCGAACCGGCGATCGACTCTTACGACCGCGCCCTGGTGGTGCAGCCCGAAATGATCGCCGCCCGGGCCAACCGCGCCGTGGCGCTGGCGGCCGTGGGTCGGCTGGACGACGCCATCGCCGGCTATGACCGGGTGCTGTCGATGCAGCCCAGCAATGCCGGCGCCCTGGTTCATCGCGGCCTGGCGTACCGCGCCAAGGGCCGCCCCCTGCAGGCGCTGGAAGATTATAACCGTGCCCTGGCCATCGCGCCGGGCCATGCGGACGCCACCTACAATCGCGGCGTCATCATGCTGGACCTGGAACGCGCCGCAGAGGCGTTGGCCGATTTCGACGCGGTGATGGACGCCTACCAGACCAATGCCGAGATGCTGAACAATCGCGGCCTGGCGCTGCGCAATCTCAAGCGCTCCACCGAGGCGCTGAACAGCCTGGACCGCGCGCTGTCCATCGAACCCAATTTCGCGGAAGCCTGGGGCAATCGCGGCCTGGTCCTGCGCGACCTGCTGCGATACGAGGAAGCCATCCTCAGCTTCGATCAGGTCCTGGACATCGATCCGATCAATTCGGTGGCGCTGAACTGGCGCGGCAATGTCTGCCGCGACCAGCAGGATTTTGCCGGCGCCGTCGAATGCTACAGCCGCGCCCTCAAGGTTCGCCCCGATTATGCCGAGGCGATGATCAATCGCAGCTACAGCTATTGGACCCTCAAGCAGCCGGAGGCGGCGCTGGCCGATCTGGAGCGCGGCCTGTCCCTCGACCCGCATTATCCCTATGCCCTGGGCGAACTGGTCCATATGCGGATGTATTGCGCCGACTGGCGCGGGTTTGACGTTAACAAGACGGCGACCGAGGCGGGCCTGCGCAACGGCGCGCGCATCGTGCAGCCCTTCATATTCCAGGCGATCGGAGAAAATCCGCAGGATTCCCAGACCTGCTCGCGCATCTGGGGCCATGACAAATATCCCGCGATGGACGCCGCACCGTTCGACACCGCGTCCCGCAAGGGCCACAAGAAAATCCGCGTCGGCTATCTGTCGGGCGAATTCCGCCAGCAGGCCACCGCCATCCTGATGGCCGGCTTGTATGAGCGTCATGACCGCAGCCGGTTCGAACTGGTGGCGCTGGACAATGGCGCCAATGATGGCGGCGAGCTGCGCGCCCGGCTGGAAAAGTCCTTCGACAAGTGGATCGACATCGGCACGCTGCATGATGCCGATGCCGCGGCGCGCATCCGCGCCGAGGAGATCGACATCCTGGTCAATCTGAACGGCTATTTCGGCAAGGCCCGCTCGGGCGTGTTCGCCCATCGCGCCGCCCCGGTGCAGGTCAATTATCTGGGCTTCCCGGCCACGTTGGGTGCCAACTATATGGATTACATCATCGCCGACAGCATAGTGATCCCGGCTTCCGAACACGGCTTCTATGACGAGGAAGTCGTCATCCTGCCCGGCTGCTACCAGGCCAATGATGACAAGGGCCGTCCGATCGCGCGGGTGCCGAGCCGCGCCGAAGCCGGGCTGCCCGAAACCGGTGTGGTGTTCTGCAACTTCAACAATGCCTACAAGCTGACGCCGGCGACCTTCGACAGCTGGATGCGGATCCTGAAGGCCGTGGACGGCAGCGTGCTGTGGCTGCTGGAAAGCCCTGCGCCCTATGCCGACAATCTGCGCAAGGAAGCGCAGGCACGCGGCGTGGCGCCGGAACGGTTGATCTTCGCGCCCGAGCTGGAGACGGACCTGCACCTGGCGCGGCTGTCGCTGGCCGACCTGTTCCTGGATGGACTGCCCTATAACGCCCACACCACCGGCAGCGATGCCTTGTGGACCGGCGTGCCGCTGATCACCCAAACCGGCACCACCTTCCCCGGTCGCGTCGCCGCCAGCCTGTTGGCCGCCGCCGGATTGCCCGAACTGGTCACGGAAAATGCCGCCGCTTTCGAAGCGCTGGCGGCCAAGCTGGGCAATGATCCCAAGGCGCTGAAAAAGGTGAAGGACAAGCTGGCCAAGAACAAGGCCACATGCGCCCTGTTCGACACCGCCGCCTTCGCCAAACACATCGAGGCGGCTTATGAGACGATGTGGAAGACCTGGCTGGCCGGCGAAAATCCCAGGAGCTTCGCCGTCAAAGCCTAGCGAATGAACTGGTCGACGTAATCGGCGCCCAGGCCGACTTTTTCATAATGGGCGCGGCACAGGTTGATCTTGGTGAAGACGTCCTCATAGCCCAGCACGGCGCCATCGGGATCGACATAGATCATCACGCCATTGACCTGGAACAAGGTGATCATCTCTTCCACGCCTTCGTCGACTACGAGGGTGTGGGTCTCGCCCGGCGCCTCATAGACATAGCCGCCTTCGTTGGCGACCCAGTCATGCTCCAGATAGCGCCAGCGGCCCTTGATGACATAGCCATGCACCGGCTGGGGATGGCGGTGACGCGACAGCACGCCGGATTTGCGCACCCGCAGCAGGTTCATCCAGTAGCCGCGCGAGGCGCACAGGCACAGGGGCCGGAACCAGACATTCTCGCCCTGCGGCACCCAGACCCGTTCATCGTCCGGAATGGCGGACGCGATCACCAGTTCGGGCGGTGACTCCTTGGGCTGGGGATGCCGATAGGGAATGCGGGAATTATCCATCTCCGGCCCGTATTATCAGGCCTTCGGGGTGCGGCGCGGCTGCTGCGCGGGACGTTCCTGGGCGGCGGCTGAAGCGGCGGCAGCCTTCTTGCGGGTGTCGGCGTGACGGCGGCGTTTGTCTTTCTTGCGGGCATTGTTGCGGCGTGCGGCCATGAAAATCTCCATTGTTGGGGGCGCAAACTACGCCGTCCGGGCGTCAGATGCCAGCCGCTGAATGAAAGTGCGCTATTTGGCGGTATAGCCGCCATCCACCGGCAGCACCGTACCGGTGATGAACCCGGCGCCGTCCGAGCACAGGAACACCACCGCGCCGCCGATATCCTGCGGCTTGCCCCAGCGGCCCTGCGGCGTGCGGTCGATGATGGCTTGGCTGCGCGCGGCATCGCTGCGGGCGCCTTGCGTCAGGGCCGTTTCCACCCAGCCCGGCGCAATGGCGTTGACGCGAATGGTGGGCGCCCAGGCCACGGCCAGCGCTTTGGTCAGTTGCGCCACCCCGCCCTTGGAGGCGGTATAGGCGGGCACCAGCGCACCGCCGAAGAAGGACCAGACCGAGGCGGTGTTGACGATCGCCCCGCCGGATTGTTCCAAAAGCGGCTTTGCCGCCATGCACGTCCGCATGGTGCCGGTGAGATTGACGTCGATCACCTGCTGGAAGCCGGCAATGGTGAACTCCTTGCCGTCGCGCAGGATGATGCCGGCGCAGTTCACCAGCGCGTCGAGTTGCTTGAACTTGCCGATGCAGGCAGCGACTTCGGTATCGCTGGTGACATCCAGCTTCGCCGCCGCCAAGTTTTCGCGCGCTGGGACTGCGGCGATTTCCTCCGCCGTCAGCCCGGTGACGGTGACAGCATAACCGGCCGCCAGCATCGCCTCGGCGATGCCGAATCCGATGCCGCGTGCCCCGCCGGTGATAAGCGCCTGCTTCATGGCGTTACCTTAGCGGGTAAGGCGAAGGCGACATAGGCCGCGCCCTGCGGCGATTTCTTGTCGCGCGCATTGTCGGCCTGGATCAGCACATATTGCCGCCCGCCCGTCATATAAGTGATGGGCGTGGCATTGCCGGCATAAGGCAGCCCGGCCTGCCAGAGCAATTTGCCGTCCCGCGGATCGAAGGCGCGGATTTTCTTGTCATAGAGCGTGGCGGCGATGAACAGCACGCCGCCCTTCGTCAGAATGGGGCCGCCGTAATTCTCTGAACCGGTGCTCTTGTCCGCCAGCGCGGGATATTCGCCCAGCGGGATACGCCATATATAAGTGCCGCTGCTCAGATCAATGGCGCTCAAAGTGCCCCAGGGCGGCGCCACCGCCGGATAGCCATCGGGGTCCAGGAATTTGCGATAACCGGTGAAGCGATAGGCCGGGCGGTTATCAATGGCAGGCTTTGCCGCCAGTTCACGATCCTCACCGCTGCGCACGAAGGTCAGCAAGGATGCGAGAGTGTCGCCCTGCAACGTGAAGGCGGGCATGCGGCCGCGCCCGGAATGGATCACGTCGGTCATCTGCTGCGCCGTCAATTTGGAATCGACCAGCGACGGAAAGGCTGGCGGCGCACCCTTGCGGTCGGGACCGTGGCAGGCAGCGCAATTGTCCTGGTACAGCTGCGCACCGACGCCGCTGGCGGCACTGTTCTGCACCAGTCCGCCGGTCCAGGCCATTTCATTGGCATTGAGATACAGAATGCCGTTCGCGGAGGCCTGACCGCCCCATTCCGCCCCGCCGTCGAAGCCGGGAAAGGCCAATGTCTGCTGGCCCAGCCGCATATGCGGGAATGGCCCGTCATTGGCGAAGCTGCGGAATTGTTCGACCGCCCAGCGATGCGCTTCCGGCGTGCGGTTGGTCAGCAGGCCTTCGCTGAGATGCTGGCGGGCATAAGGCGCGGGCAAGGACGACATTGGCTGGGTGGGTGACAATTTTTCCAGATCGCTTTGCGGTACCGGCATTTCCGTCACCGGGAACAGCGGCTTGCCGGTGATCCGGTCCAGCACGAAGAGATAGCCCTGCTTGGTGGCCTGGGCCACGGCATCGATGTGCTTGCCACCGCGCGTGATCGTCAGCAGCACCGGCGGCGAGGGAAAATCCCGGTCGGCAACGTCGTGATGCACGCCCTGGAAATGCCAGAGCAACTTTCCCGTGCCCGCATCCAGCGCCAGCAAGCTGTTGGCGTAAAGATTGTCGCCGGTCCGGTCGGCGCCATAAAAATCACTGACTGCCGAGCCAGTGGGCGCAAAGACCATGCCGCGCTTTTCATCCAGCACCATGCCGGGCCAGGCATTGGCGCCGCCGCCGGTCTTCCAATACTCCGCCGGCCAGCTTTCATATCCGGGCTCGCCCGGATGCGGAATGGTGTGGAAGCTCCAGCGCAGCTTGCCGCTATGCACGTCAAAGGCGCGGATATCGCCGGGGGCGGCGGGCGCAGCTTCGGCGGTGCGGAAATCCATGATGATCATGTCGCGCCAGATGGTGCCGGG
>Ga0118677_10006268_pt2 | contig 18592 bp, 17 predicted proteins | sample AliMusrvi5mmetaG_FD_86154 | JGI IMG/M metagenome (GOLD analysis project Ga0118677, IMG submission 86154) | reverse complement strand
CACACTCGGCATGCCGGTGAGCTTCATTCATTGCCTGTTGTTCGGAGCGCTAATTTCTCCTACAGATCCCGTCGCAGTAATTTCAATCCTGAAAACTTCCGGCGTGTCCAAAAGTCTGGAAACCAAAATATCCGGAGAATCTCTATTCAACGATGGCATCGGTGTTGTAGTCTTCATGATCATCCTGGAACTGGCTACCGGAGGTGGTGAGGTCTCGGCGAAAAAGGTCATTCAGCTTTTTTTGCAAGAGGCTGTCGGTGGTGTGGCCTTTGGTCTGGGAATCGGCGCCCTTGCCTATCTGATGCTCAAACATGTCGATGACTACCAGTTAGAGGTAATCATAACCCTGGCACTTGTGATGGGAGGATATTCACTGGCGGACAAGCTGCATACGTCGGGGCCGCTCGCAATGGTAGTTGCCGGACTACTGGTCGGAAATCATGGCCGGGCCTTCGCCATGTCGGCCAAGACCCGTGAACATCTTGATCCCTTTTGGGAACTGATCGACGAGATCCTGAATGCCATTCTGTTCATGATGATCGGTCTTGAGGTTCAAGTTATGTCGTTTAGCTGGAGCTATCTGGCAGCCGGATGTGCCGCAATCGTCATCGCCCTTTTGGCCCGCTGGGCAAGTGTAACAGCATCGGTAAGTATCATGCGACCCTTTCGCCGCTTCAGCCCTGGAGTGATCAGCTTGCTTACCTGGGGCGGCTTACGCGGTGGCATATCAGTTGCCCTGGCGCTGTCGATTCCCATGGGACCTGATAGAAATACAATTTTGGTCTTAACCTACACCGTTGTGATTTTTGCCATACTTGTACAAGGGCTGACACTGGGTAAGTTGACAAAGCGATTTCGACTCGAATAACAAAGATCTTCAACGTATGAGTGCTGTGGCGCGGAGGTGAACGTGGTGCGTTCCTTTATAAAGCTTTACATTAATAAACTTGTGGAATCCGTTGATTCAGCCGTTTCACGAATTGACCATAATGCCGTAATCAAGGATTTGACTGGTCGAGCCGACATCACCGGTAGCTACCTGTTAATGATCACATTTTCCTGCCTGATCGCTCTGCTGGGCCTCCTCGTTAACAGTGTGGCGGTTGTTATTGGGGCCATGCTGATTTCACCCCTCATGGGGCCGATTTTCACCGCAGCCCTGTCATTCAGCATGGGTGACCTGCGCCTGGCCAAAAAAGCACTGAGAATTATAGTTGTCAGCATTCTTCTATCAGTTCTGGTCGCCACCTTTTTCACCCTGCTTTCGCCGCTTAAAGCGGCCACAAGTGAGATTCTGTCCCGGACCCGCCCCAATATCTACGACCTGTTGATTGCAGTATTCGCAGGTGGGGCAGGCGCCTACGCTCTTTGCACACGGGTAAGCTATCTGTTTGTCACAACAGGGGTTGCCGTGGCCACAGCGGTTATCCCTCCGCTCAGCGTAGTTGGCTATGGAATTGCCACCGGTCAGGCGACAATCGCACTTGGCGGTTTTCTGCTCTTTTTTACAAACCTGGTGGCAATCATTATCAGTTCCGATCTGGTTTTTTATATTTTCAGGTTTAGGCCCGGTTTAGTGGAAGAAGCAAGCTATCCCGTTCGCAGACGCGCGCAAATTCTTGGTGCCGTCCTGGCTCTGATATCCATCCCGCTTGTTTATACGCTGGTGGCGGATATAAAAAAGGTCACGCTGACCAGCCGTATTGAAAAGGTTTTAAAGAGCAAACTGAATAGTAAAAATCATTCCCGAATGACCACTTTTTCTCTCCAGCAGGAAAAAGACGGACTAACGGTTGCGGTGTCGGTCAACACGGTCACGTTTTACAACATTTCAACAGAAAGACGGATCGAAAATGATCTGAAGACGGCTTTGAAAAGACAAGTACGACTTGATATGGAGCAGGTGATCGTCAGGGCTGGCCGTGTAGAACCGCAAAATCTGAGCCCGGCAATTCCGCTTGGAGTGCTCCCGACACATCAACCCGAGTCCCTTGTTGATTTACGCGGCAAAGTCATCAGCCGTGTTGCAACGGGCTGCGAAGAGCTGCAATCGTTTATAAATCCGTATCCGATAAAGAAATGCGCCATTCAATTTTCAGAACAGGGAGCACCAACCACCGTGTTAATAACCATTGCGCGAGATTATCCTTTTTCCGAAGAGGAACGGCGCTGGCTGAAAGTCGCGCTGGAAAAAAGACTGAATGAACCGCTTGCACTGGAATTGGTTACCACCCCGTTATTGCCGCCAATGCACTTCGGTACAAGTCGAAAGGCGCTTGCTATTTTCAAACAATTTTCCGGTGTCGATCCGAAACCGGTTATTATGATTTCGGCACCGAATACGGATCGAAAAAAAAGGGCCTCAGTTAATCGAAACAGTTCCGCTCTTAAGGAGTATTTGGTCAAATCCTTGGGAATATCAGAGGATAGAATTTCAAATGGGACAGATAACGGCCCTGATATCCGTGTACGGGTACAATTGGTTAGGTAGGTGACACAATGATTGCAGTGTAGCGTGCCCGATACTCTGGGCTCTCACTATGTATGTTTCACCAGAACCTCTTTCATCCCACTATCTTTTTCAACCGATACCCCACTCTCGGCTCCGTAATGATTAGTCGGGGATGAGAGGAATCAGTCCCCAAACGGCTTGGTGATATAGTCTTCAGCACCTCCATCCAAAGCAGATACTTTATCATTCTCGTGATCACGCGTAGAAAGAACAATTATCGGCTTATTGGACCATTTACGAAGTCGTTTGATAACATCAATGCCGTCCAAATCTGGCAGTTCAAGGTCCATTAATATGACGTCTGGCCGAAACGTGGTAACCGCCTCCAAACCGGAGAGCCCGATTTCAGCCTCATACAGAATTAAATTTTATTTATACAATGTCGAATGTAGAAACCTCCTGATTGCCAAGTCGGAACCTATAATCAGTATTCTGGTAAGCCCATTTTCTGAATATTTGGAAACCAAATCAAAATCTCCCGCCTAGCTAACGACTTCAGACGCACGTTTTCATGCGTCTTATGTCGTAAAAATTAATTAGGATCTAACCCTGATCGGCATGATAATTGAGTGCAATTCTCATAAATATTGAGAGAGCTAAGTCGGTGATGTTTTAAATACTGTTTTGACAGTAAAGGCGGCCATTTGGCCGCCTCTCGTTTAATCGTATGGTGCTAACTGGACGCTACTCCTTGTCTCCGACATAAATCGTGGCTATCCCGAAGGTAAGCTCGTGAAGATGGATGCTGCGGAAGCCGGCGTCTGCCATCATGTTTGAGAACTCTTCCTGTGATGGAAACTCAAGTACGGAGTCCGGCAGATATTTGTAGGCGTTATACCGTGAGAACAGTCCGCCGACAATTGGCAGTAATCGGCGGAAGTAGAAATAGTACAGCTGTCTGAACAGGTGCGAACGGGGGGTAGAAAACTCAAGGATAATCATCCGGCCGCCGGGGCGCAATACCCGCCACATTTCAGCCAGCCCCAGTTTTCTATCAACGACGTTTCTGATGCCAAATGCGATCGTTATCGAATCGAAAGTTTCGTTGGCAAACGGCAGGTCCTCGCAGGGTGCGACCTTGAGGTCGATCCTGTCCGCATAGGGCGATGCCGCCACCTTTACCGCCCCCAAATCAACCATCTCCTTGCAGAAATCTGCTCCGGTAATTTTGACGGATGGTGGGGTGCGCAAGGCGATTTCCAGGGCAACGTCACCGGTGCCGGTTGCCACATCCAATATACGGGAATCTTCGCGGTACTTAAGCAGCCGGACCGCCTTTGTCCGCCAGCGTCGGTCAATGCCAAAGCTCAACAGCCGGTTAAGAAAATCGTAGCGAGGGGCAATCGCTCCAAACATCTGCTGAATTTTTTCCCCTTTGTCTGAAAGCCTGAACATTCGTTTCCACTACCTTTTAACGGATTTTGATGCTATAAAAACAGCGAAAGTATGTAGCACATTTTGCCAGCCATTAACCAGAAAAAACCTAACCGCATCTCTTCAGGAGCCGCTACAGAGTGATCCCTCCCATCCGCATTCAGGATATTGCCGATATATTGATAATGACTTTTCTGCTGTACCAGCTGTACTCGTGGTTTCGTGGCACGCGTGCAATTCAGGTACTGTTGGGGCTTGGCGTTGTAACGCTCATATATTTCGCAACCCGCTACCTTGACCTGTATATGACCAGCTGGGTGCTGCAACAGCTCGGCACGGTCCTGATTATTTTGATAATCGTCGTATTTCAGACGGAAATTCGTCAGGCATTGTACCGCTTCAGTCTCCTTCGTCACATACTCGACAGTCACCAGGATACCCAGCACAGTCAGTTTCAGGAAATAGCCGAAACCCTTTTCAGTATGGCTGCCAGAAGAACCGGAGCCTTGATTGTGTTTCAGGGTAATGAATCGCTCCATGATCTGATGACTAATGGAGTTGTTCTTAACAGTGAAATTTCGCCGCAAATGCTGGAATCAATTTTTTACGACGGTGCGCCATTCCATGATGGAGCAGCGCTTATCAATAACGGCAGAATTGAAAAGGCGGCCTGCCACCTGCCGCTTTCGGTAAGTGCTGATATCCCGCAGCATCTGGGCACTCGACACCGGGCGGCTCTTGGCTTGTCGGAGAGGTGCGATGCGGTAGTTGTTGCCATATCGGAGGAACGGGGTGAGGTCTCACTCGTGACTGCCGGTGTTCTCCGTCGTATGGACTCCCCCGCCGAGCTGATTGTGGCGCTTGATGAACTGCTGAGAAGTGAACCTGAATGCCCACGGGTAACATTGCGTCGCCGGATATTTTCGAACATAGTGCCAAAAGTGGCTCTTTTTCTTGGCGTGTGCATATTCTGGGGTCTGATTACTATCCGTCAGGGGCAGATTACGACGGTTACCGCTCCGGTGCGGCTGCACGGAGTTCCTGACAGTGTTGTGCTGCTCGGTACATTTCCCGAGGAAGTGACTGTCCAGGTGAAAGCCATGTCAAGCCTGGCTCCGGCCCCGTCAAAGCTTGATCTTACCGCCGAAATCGATGCGTCGCGCATTATTGAAGGGAGCAATTCCATCAGGGTCAACCATGCGGATATTTCCGCTCCATCGGGCATGACAATCATGTCGGTGTCGCCTGCCGGTGTACGCGTAACCGCTGAAAAGAAGCTGCGGAAGCGCGTACCGGTGAAAATTACGTTAAAAGGCAGATTGCCGTCCGCCCAGTCATCGCTTCACGTAACCTGTGAACCGGACTCAGTGAATATAGAAGGTCCGGCAAGCCAGGTTTCCCGAGTCGACTATATTGCAACTGAAGATATTGATGCGGCTCGCTTGAAACGGGGGAAAGAGTATTTGAAGAATTTGCGCGTTCCGGGGAAACAGGTCTCGGTGTTGCGTGAGTCACCTGTCACCATTCAGCTTTCAGGGCATGATCGATAAAAGTGATATTGCGTTGGCACATAATTTGCTTTAGCTTCGGCTGTGTCAGATGCATCAAAGGTTGACTTTTCAGGTTTGTTGTTATATAAACGAACCTCTTCGAATGAAATTTAAAACAGCCTGGAGGGAACATGGCCAATATGCGTATCGTTGTTGCGATCTGCCTCATACTCCTGTCACTGCCCCAGCTGGTTTTGGCTTCTCAATCCCATGTCGTACGCAAAAGCGAATCTCTGCAATCCATTGCCCGGAAATATCATGTTTCTGTTGATGAACTGAAATCAGTTAACAGCCTCACCGCTTCTCGCGTCGCCAAGGGTACGCGCCTTATCATCCCGTCACATGCAGAGCCGCAGAAAAAAACAGCAGCCGCTCACAAGGATTCATATAAAGTTCTCAAAGGCGATACGCTTCCCAAAATAGCTAAAAAAACCGGCGTTAAGATGGCCGAAATCAGAAATTTGAACAGCTTGAAGGGCAACAAGGTAAAGCCTGGACAGGTTCTTGTGCTCGTTGCTGCTGTAGAGACGCCTTCACGGGCAGCAACCGTGCCTGATCGGCTCCAGCTTATAAACAAAGACCTGTTGAATGAGCAGGAATTGACTGATACGCTGGCCGAGTTGACCGACCTTGAGTCTGACCGGCCGGTTGACCTTGCAAAGTCCCTTGAAGCAAATCAGGCGATCAGCAGCCTCAAAAAGAGTGCCTACAGCTTCCTTGGCGCTCGCTACCGTTTTGGCGGAAGCAGCCGTACGGCTCTTGATTGTTCGAGTTTTACCCAGCAGGTGTTCCGTGAGCAGAGTGTCAAGCTTCCCCGCACGGCCAGGGAACAGTTTTATGTCGGTAATGAGGTTGTGCGTGGCGATCTGAAGAAAGGGGACCTTGTCTTCTTCCAGACCTATGCAAGTTTTCCTTCGCATGTCGGTATTTATCTTGGCAACCGTAAAATGATTCACGCGTCATCACGCGAGCATCGAGTTGTTATTTCGTCCATGGACACGCCTTACTACCTGTCACGCTACCTCGGAGCGCGACGTATGACTAATACGGCTTCCGATACGATCAATTTCAATGATTTGCTGCTTGGTGTTGAAGAAGAAAATGAAAGTGACATCTTAACAAATGATACACTTGGCATTTCGCTTAACGTTGAAAAGTAACGCCACTCACGTATTTACCCTTCTTGCATCCGGGCCGTTTGGCCCGGATTTTTTTTCTCCATGAAAATTCTGCTCGCGTACCAGTCTGGGCTTCCTCACCGTAATGATCCGTATATAAGCCTGGTGCCGACCGGTGTGTGTTATCTGCATGCCTGCCTGCGCGAAGCGGGATACAATTCGCTGCTGGCAAATTTTTCCGCCTGGTCAGCATCCAACATCACGCAGGAGTTACTGCGCTTCAAGCCGGATGTTATCGGCATCTCCCAGTGGACCCATAACAGGCACAGTTCAATGGAGCTGGCCCGGTTGTGTCGTGACGCGCTTCCGGAATGTGTCATTGTCATGGGGGGCGGGCACGCAACCTTTTGCTATGAAGATATTTTGCATGAAGATTCGCCGGTGAATGTTGTGGTGCTGGGTGAGGCAGAGGTCACGCTGCTGGAGCTGATCGAATGTATCTCCTCCGGGTCGGAATGGCGCGGCATCGCCGGGCTGGCATATCGGAATAACGCTTCCATTGTCGTCACATCATCGCGAAAAAACATTGACGACCTTAACTGTTTGCCGCTACCGGCTCATTACCTCGATACGTCTGTCGGCCTTGATATTGAGTTGCAGGCGGAATTCATCGTCACGACCCGTGGCTGTCCATCTACCTGTTACTTCTGCAGTTCTCCCGATTATTGGGGTAAAAAGGTCCGCTTTCGTTCGCCGGAATCGATGGTTGAGGAGATCCGGTATATTCGGCAAAAGTACGGTCTGATTTATTTTTCAATTCGCGACGACACCTTTACTGCTGACCGCACAAGAGTCCTGAAGTTCTGCTCTCTCCTGCAGAAGCAGGAGGTCAGTATTCTGTGGAATTGCCAGTCGCGGGTGACCGCCATAGACATGGAGCTGGCAATTGCAATGAAGCGCGCCGGCTGCGAATGCATTCAGCTTGGTGTTGAGTCCGGTTCTCAAAGCATACTTGGCCGACTCGGCAAAAAGATTACTCCGGAACAGATCGAACGGGCATGTGCCGTCATACGGGAGGTTGGCATCAGCCTTTCCATATATCTGATCAGCGATGTCCCGGGAGAGTCAGACAGCGACATCAAACAGACCATCGAACTTGTCCGCCGTATCCATCCTGATGACGGCTATGTCTCGCAACTTGCCTATTATCCGGGCACGCAGCTCTTTAAAGAGGCACTGACAGCAGGAACTGTCACGGCGAGCCTTTTTACTGAATCGCGCAGTCCGGCACTGTACATTTCATCAGCCAAAGGGACAGCAGCGCCCCGGCTATTGAAGGAGTTGGTAAAAAACAGACAGGACGATCCGGGCCGTTTCAAAAGACAGAAAGAACTGCTTGGTTATTGTTTTACCACGAATGTGATCTCGGCAGAATGCTATCGAGGCCGCAGTGAGTACGGTAAAGCTGAAAAGGAGTTGCGCGAAATTACGACTCTTCAGCCGCTCAATCCGTGGGGATGGCTCCTTTTGGGAGATCTGTATTCCGAGCAGGGCAGGAGCAAAAAAGGGAGGGAGTGCTATGCCAAGGTGCTGAGTATTGTGCCGGAGCATTCCCCTTCACAGGCGGCACTGTCAGCAGCATAAAAAACGGGGCCGTTTGCACGACCCCGTCGGGAGCTTCGGACTCTGAAGTTACTTCACAATCCTGATGCCAGGAATGAAGAGGATCTTCTCAAAAGTTTTGTTCAGAGTTTTACTCTGGAAGTTAACCATTGGTGGTGCTTCCGGATATTCAATCTTATCGCCTTTGGCAACCTTTGTTTCAGGCAGAGCCATCCAAACTTTCACACCTTTATCGTCAGCAGCTTCTACATAGGTATAGCCACCGGAGTTCATGGTCTGGGTTACAGTGGCTTTTTTGCCAGCACCAGCAGGAATTTCCTGTGATTTCATGCCTGCATGGGGATCTGCGCCGGGAGCTGCACCAGGTGCTGCACCTGGCATCTGACCCTGTTGCGGAGCTGGGGCGGCTGTTTCAGTTTTTGGCTTGTCTTTGCATCCTGCAAGGGCGAGAGCGGCGATGCTGAGTACTACTAATGCTGTTTTTTTCACCTGCGACCTCCTGATTTTTAATATCTTTTCGTTTCTATCATATTTCCACTCGCCATTCCAAGTGAAATATTCCGAGACAGCTATTTATATATCTAACCGTTGACAGTAATACTCTCGCACCAGTCAAATTCATTGTTTTGGAGAATCGGCCTTTGGCGTATTAAGAGAGTCGTACAGGGCAATCTGTTCAGCGATGGAGAGCTTATGCCGCCGACAGCCGGAACGGCCCAGGCAGAGCCTGCAGCGCTCATCAGAGCACCATTGGCAGCAGGTACAGTCGGGACAGGGATGCTTTTTCGGCTCTGCGTGGTCAGCCATTTCAATAGACAACATTTCTCTTGACGGCGTTGCCCTCAAGAAGTTGCACAAAGGCTTTGCCACTATCAGCATTGACCAGCAGATAGCGCGGCAGTTTCATGACTGAATCCGCAGCCGTTGCATGGCGCCGTTCAATCGTGAAAGTGGCCGTATAGCCGGCTTCCGCAGCTTTTCCAAGCAGATAATCATCGTAAATACCGAACGGCCAGGCGAGCATGTCAACCTTGATCCCCAGTTCCGACTCCAGCCGGGCTTTTGATTTCTTTAGTTGCGTCATAACAAGTGATTCCAGGGCCGCTTTGCTGAGCTTGCGGCGCTCTTTCTTGAAGTTCGGGTGCCAGTAGGTGTGTGACTGAACTTCAAACAAGCCGGTTTTTGTCAGCTCGCGCAGTTGATCCCAGGTCAACGCATATTTAGCGTTTGATATCGCTGAAGGGTAGGTGAATATTGTCACCGGGTAGCGATATTTCTTTATGATTGGCAGCATATCGCTATACACCGACTTATGCGCGTCATCTTCAACGATAACGACGGACTTTGGCTTTGGCGCCGGAGCTTTTTTCCGGTAGTAGTCAACAAGCTGATGAAGCGGAATAACGGTATAGCCGTTATCATGCAGGTATTTCATTTGGGCTTCAAATACCGGGGTTGTAATGGTCATGCCATCGGCAACTGTTGCGCCGAAGCGATGATACAGCAGAATGGGTACGCGGAATGATTCGGCAGCATACCCTGATAACGGTACAAGCAAAAAACAGATACCAGCAAACAGTCGAACAATGATTCGGTACATTACATTAAATCCTTACGGCCTCAGCCTCGTACGATAAACACCGAACAAGCGGCGTTGCTGGCAACTTTATGGGAAACGCTCCCTTTGATGCGACGCTGGATAAACCCCTTGCCGGAACTGCCAATGACAATTACGTCGATCTCTTCACGTTTGGCAAGATTGATGATTTTGTCAGCCGGGTCCCCATATTCAATTATCATTTCCAGCGGGATATCATGTTCGGCAGCACACTTCTCAACTACATAGAAAATACGTTCCCGAAGTTCATCCCACTTTTTTGATTCAGTCATCGGTGCGGTCGGGACAAAATCAGTGAATGTTGCCGATGGCGCATTCGGCAGAACTAGCAGTGCATATATGCGGCTTTTAAATTGACTTTGATTGCCTGCGGCAAGTCTGACAGCCTCTTCAGCCGCCTTGTCAGACTGGGGAGAACCGTCAATGGCCACGAGAATTTTTTTACGCAGGGTCAGCATTGCTTCCTCTTTTATGTTTTATAATCAAAATATTATGCAGATGCGGTAACCGCTTCCGGCGATTAAATATAAAACAATTTTTCGTACTTGACAATTGTAAAACAATATTCTACCATTTTGAAAAATTTCAGAAAAATTGGTTTTTTTGGTACACTTCTAAATTAACTAAAACATTCTGATATGTTGTCTCCTCCTCCCATTACTAAAAGTTTGTAAAAAGGACTGCTCATATGGCAAAAAAAGAAAAATCAGAGTATCTCATTCAAGCCGTTTCACACGCGCTTGACCTCCTGGAACAATTTCATGGAGAAGTTGACGAGTTGGGTGTCACAGAACTGAGCAAGCGTTTGAAGCTCCATAAAAACAACGTCTTCCGTTTGCTTGCGACCCTTGAATCCCGAAGTTACATAGAGCAAAACAAAGTGACGGAAAATTACCGTCTCGGCCTTAAAACGCTTGAGCTCGGCCAGACCTTTATCAAGCAGATGGGGCTTCTCAGGCAGTCCAAGCCGGTACTTGAGGCATTGGTTGCCGAGTGCAACGAGACAACCTACGTTTCTATTCTGAAAGACTTTAATATAGTCTATCTGGATGTTGTTGAAACTGCCATGACCGTCAGAGTCGTCCCGCGGGTGGGGTCAAGACTGCCGGCGTATTGTACCGCAGCCGGTAAGGTTCAGATAGCGTATATGAGTGACGAGGAACTTGAATCGTTCCTGCCGGCAAAAGAGCTGAAAAGCTATACGCCCAATACGATTACCGATCGTGATGCTTTGAAAAAACAGCTCAAGCTGATTGCCGAGCAAGGCTACGCCTTTGATAATGAAGAGTTGGACTCCGGTGTCAAATGTGTCAGTGCCCCGATTCGTGACTATACCCGGCGCATTATCGGCGCTGTCAGTATTTCCGGGCCATCAATGCGATTCTCCGACGAGCGCATCAAAACAGAATTGATTCCGTTGGTGCTGAAGGCTGGCGAAGAAATTTCCGCGAAACTCGGATTCCAAAAATAACCGGCATCTCACAGACACCTTCAGGGCGGCTTTCGGGCCGCCTTTTTTTGTAGACAAGCTATCTTCCACCTTTTGCAGTTGATACGCTCTTGTAAGTAATAAGGATTTTACCATGCTGATCTATAAAGTTGTCGAAATCGGCACCGTGACCGAGGACGCCATCGAGGAAGCACTTAACAGCTGGAGTTCTCACGGATGGCACTTTGACGGTATGCAGTTTGCCATGCGTGAGTCGAGCAAGCGGCCGGCCATGGCTTTCATGCTATTTACCCGCGAAACGGTAGAGGGAGGCGAAAATCAATGAGTGCAAAAGAAACCCTCTATCTTGTTGACGGATCATCCTACATTTACCGCGCCTACTATGCAATTCGTCATCTTTCTTCACCCAGCGGGTTCCCGACCAATGCTATCTATGGTTTCATTCAGATGCTGCTGAAGCTGTTGAAAGATTACCAGCCGCACCATATAGCTGTTGTTTTCGACGCCGGAAGAACCACCTTTCGCACCGAAATGTATCCGGAATACAAGGCCAACCGCGCGGCCATGCCTGACGACCTGCGGGTGCAGATGGAGCCGATCCGAGAGGTGGTGCGTGCTTTCAATATCCCGACGCTGGAGTTGCAGGGGTACGAAGCGGATGACATCATCGGAGCCCTGGCCGGTCGATTTGCCGGTCAAGGCGGCAAAGTGGTGGTTGTCACCGGTGACAAGGACCTGATGCAGATCGTTACCGAACGGGTTACCCTGCTGGATACGATGAAGGGAAAGGAATCCGGCATTGCCGAAGTGGTTGAGCGTTTTGGCGTCGGTCCGGAGTTGGTGATTGATATCCTCGGACTTGCGGGTGATACTTCGGACAATATTCCGGGCGTGCCGGGCATCGGAGAGAAAACCGCTACCAAGCTGATTCTGGAGTTTGGGTCGCTTGATGTGCTGCTGGCTCGAAGTGATGAAGTCAAAGGGAAAAATGGCGAAAAGTTGCGCGAATTTCGTGAGCAGGCGCTGCTTTCACGCCGTCTGGCAACGATTGAGTGCAACGTGCCGCTTGAGGTTGACCCGGAATCGCTGGCGGCCCGGGAGCCTGATCAGAGCAGTCTTAATGCAATTTTCAAGAAATTCGGCTTTACCTCGCTTATCAAGGAATTGACCGGCACCGCAACCCTTGCCACCGATAACTATCATACCGTTTCAACCGCCGCTGATCTTGAAAAACTTGCCCAATCTCTAGAGACCGCCGGTGAGTTCGCCTTTGACCTGGAAACCACCAGTCTTGATCCGAGACAGGCGGCAATTGTCGGTCTTTCGTTTTCCTATCGGGACCACGAAGCGTATTATATCCCGGTGGGGCATGTTATCGCTTCCTCAGCCGCTCCACCTGAACCGGTAGAGCTGACGCTGTTTTCGGCCATGAACAGCGAAGATGCGGGGGCGATGACGCCGATTCCTGCTCCCAACCAGCTGTCCTATGCGGTCGTTCTTGAGCGGTTGCGGCCACTGCTGGAAAACCCCCGGCTGCGCAAGGTCGGCCAGAATATCAAGTTTGATATGCAGGTGCTGGCCAATAATGGCATCACCCTTGCCGGAGTATGGTTTGATACGATGCTGGCTTCCTACCTGCTCAATCCGTCGCGGAAGGGGCATGGTCTGGATGCCCTGGCGCAGGAACATCTGAACCATCGCATGATCAGCTATCAAGAGGTAACCGGAAGCGGTAAAGAACAGCTGAATTTTGCCGAAGTGCCGCTTGAAGCTGCTGCACGCTACGCTGCGGAGGATGCGGATGCCACGTGGCTATTGCGCCGGAAATTCGAGCCGTTGCTGGTGGCAGGTAATGATATCAAACTGTTTGACACGGTTGAAATGCCGCTGGTCTCCATTCTTGGTGAGATGGAGAATCATGGTGTTCTGCTGGATTGCCCTCTTCTGAATGGGTTGTCTGCAGATTTTGCCGGAAGGATGGTACTGCTTGAGGAGCAGGTCTACACTCTGGCCGGAGAGAGGTTTAATCTCAATTCTCCCAAACAGTTGGGGGAAGTCCTTTTTGACCGGCTCGGGCTGACAGCGGGGAAGAAGAACAAGGGTAAAACCGGATGGTCAACTGATAACGAGGTATTGACCGCTCTTGCCGAGGAACATGAAATAGTTCGATTGATCCTTGATTATCGCAGCGTCGCCAAGCTGAAATCAACATACACCGACGCCTTGCCGCGTCTTGTCAGCCCGCGCACCGGGCGGGTACATACCTCTTACAACCAGACCGTAACCAGTACCGGCCGCCTGTCGTCCTCAGACCCGAACCTGCAGAATATTCCGATTCGCAGTGAGGAAGGGCGCCGGATCCGCCATGCCTTTATCGCACCGCCGGGGCACGTCATTCTGTCGGCAGACTATTCCCAGATTGAACTTCGAGTGCTGGCACATCTTTCCGGCGATACGGTGTTTTGTCATGCGTTTGCCAACGATGAGGATATCCATACCCGCACCGCTGCCGAAGTGTTCGGTCTTTTCCCTGAAATGGTTACCCCCGAGATGCGCCGTCAGGCAAAGGCCATCAATTTCGGTATCATCTATGGCCAGGGTGCCTTTTCCCTTGCCAAGCAGCTCGGAATTGCCCGGAAAACGGCGGAAGATTTTATCAATGCGTACAAGGAACGGCACCATGGCGCCATTGCGTTTCTGGACTCCTGCATAAAGGAAGCGGAAGAACACGGGTGTGTCAGGACCATTCTCGGCAGACGCCTGCCGATTCCGGATATCGGGAGCAGCAACGGCAACGTGCTGGCCTTTGCCCGGCGCAACGCCATAAACTATCCGATTCAGGGGTCGGCTGCCGATATTATCAAATGTGCCATGATCAGGGTTGATGTGCGCATACGCTCGGAGCAGTTGCGCAGTCGCCTGATTATGCAGGTGCACGATGAGCTGGTGTTGGAGGTCCCTGAGCAAGAATTGCCGAAGATTGAGCTGTTGGTGGAAGAGGAGATGGGACGCGCGGTGCCGACGCGGATTCCGCTCAAGGTTGATATAAACCACGGAGCAAACTGGAGCGAAGCACATTAGGCCGGCCGGCCAGCCAGTCGGTCATCAACTGCTGGGAGACCGCCTTCTTCGGCGGTCTTTCTGTTTTTTCAGTTTTTCAATACGTTTCATCTCTGCTGTTTTAACGCCTGAAGCGGCTTCAATTCTTTCCAGCAGTTCCCGGCGCGCTACAAAGCGATTTACCGATTGGCTTCTTTCCTTCATGCACACAACCTGGATGCCGGATGGCTTATGTTTCAGCTGCACACAACTTGACGTCTTGTTGACGTGCTGCCCGCCATTACCCGATGAGCGCACGAAGCTTTCTTCAAGGTCTTCTTCGCGAACACCAAGTTCGGTCATTTTTCGTTGCAGCCAGCGATTCTTTTCTTCACTTACGGCAAATGAAAGCATGCCTGTTGCCCCTGTTCCGATGGTGCAGAATTTTAAGCCCATACCCGGCATTGACCGCAGACCGGTTCTATACCATATCAAAACCGATGTAAAAGCATAAATCAAAAACGGCAGTTCAATAACACGGAGATCAGGAGTGCACGGAGAAAATGTTACAAATCCAGCTAATTCCATTGTGGAATTCTGTGCAAATCTTTTCACCAAAATGGTGAATCAGGGAGTTGAATTACCGTACATTTTTACTCCGTGTCCTCCGTTTCTCCGTGTTTCAATTGCTTTTTATCGGACAAATAACCAGCCGGTCGGATATTGCCTGATGGGCTCCGGTATGGTATAAGCGCTGCTGAATATTACCGTTGTATCCGTTTAAAGGAGTATTGTGAAAGCACCTTTTCTGCAGCGCTGCTGGGTTACCTTTTCCATATACGTTGTCGGTGTATATGCGTCACTGCTGAACCGGTTCGTCATCAAGGGGAGTAAAAACATTCCCCGCCACGGTTCCGCCCTGATTGCGTCCAACCATATATCGGCCTATGACACCATTTTTCTTCCCTGGGCGGTTATCAAGCATAACCCGATGCAAATGCTTTGGGCACCTGCCAAAGAGGAGCTTTTCGAGAAGACCTTTCAGCGCATTATCTATACGTCATGGGGAGCGTTTCCGGTAAAACGCAAGCGGGATGTTCGTGCGGGGCGCGTTCTGAACGACCTGCTGCTTGAGCAGAAAGTCATGCTGTTTCCCGAGGGGACGCGCCATAAGGACGGCAAGTTGGGAGCGGGAAACCGCGGAGTCGGCAAGATAATCTACGACACCCGCCCTCCGGTAATCCCGACGGCGCTGATCGGGCTGAATCACTGGAAATTCCCCGGTTTCGGTCAGGATGCGGCGGTTGTGTTCGGGCCTGCCGTTGATTTCAGCGATCTGTTCCGGATGGAAGATTGCAAGGAAACCCACCTGCTGATTGTCGAGAGGCTGATGCAGGCGATAGCCGCTTTACTGGCCGGAGAAGGAGTTGACTGTGGCACAAAATGATGAACAGATCGTGGAGATTTTCTGCGATGGTGCCTGCAGCGGCAATCCCGGACCCGGCGGATATGGCGCTATTCTGCGTTATGGCGGCCGGTCAAAAGAACTGAACGGCGGAGCCCGGGAAACCACCAATAACCGCATGGAAATGACTGCGGCCATTGAAGCGCTGCGTCAGCTGACGCGTCCGTGCCGGGTGGTAATCACGACCGACTCGCAATATCTGGTCAAGGGGATGACTGAATGGATTGCCGGCTGGCAGCGCAAAGGGTGGCGCAACAGTAAAAAGGAGCCGGTCGTCAACAAGGACCTGTGGGAACAGCTGCTTGCCCTGACAGCCGCTCACACCGTACAGTGTAAATGGGTTAAAGGGCATGCCGGTCATGCTGAAAATGAACGCTGTGACCAGTTGGCACGGGACGGTATTCCGGCCTAAGCGTTTTGTCCCTGTGCCGTTCTGATGTGCTGTAACCGTTCATACAAGGGGGCGAGCAGGGCACTGTCAAAGCGTATCCCTTCCCGCCCTTTCCCTATTTCGAGCCCCTCTTCAATGCCGTGGAAATCCGAACCGGCCGTTGCCAGCAGACCGCAATCCAATGCGGTACGCCGTAAAAACTCAATCTCCAGCGGCCAACCCATATTATTATATACTTCAATACCGTCAAGACCCGATTTCTGGAGATCGGCAATGATCGGGCCAAGCTGTGTCATATCCTTGATAATGCTGGTGGGGTGGGCAAGCACCGCTACTCCGCCGATGCGGTGGATTTCCGCTATCGCTTCGGCCATCGGCCAGTAGATCTTCGGAACGTTGCAGGGGACGAGATAGCGCCGGAAAGCATCTTCAACAGAATCAACATATCCCAGTTCCAACAGGGCCCTGGCGATATGGGGACGCCCGATGACGTCGCGGGCAAACGCCAGGACGCTTTCAAGTGGTATAGTATTCCGTCCTTCTGTACTCAGGCTTTCGTTTACCCGTTCGAGGATTTCTTCGTTGCGTCCCTCCCGGCGGAGCCTGAAGCGGTTCAGATTGTCCAGAAACGTATCATCGCGCCAGTCGATACCATATCCGAGCAGATGGACATCGGACCATTCTTTGAACTGTACGGACAGCTCAACGGCCGGAAGAACTTCCACGCCGGCGTCAGCGCCCGCCGTGGTCGCCTCCTCAATACCGGCGACGGAGTCGTGGTCGGCGATAGCAATTACGGTAACGTTCTGATGTGCGGCAAGGGCGACAAGTTCGGCGGGGGTAAATGCGCCGTCCGAATAATTGGAATGTATGTGCAGGTCTATATTCATGCCACGTATACTAGCGCAGTGTGACAAAAAAGTACAACCGGCAAAAAACTGAGTATTGCGGAGAAGCACCGGATAGGATAAAATCACGCGATGAAACCGGATGATATTCATTACGTTATTGCGACCCTGCGCGAAGAATACAAAAACTGGCAGACTCCTGCGGTAACCATTGTTGCCCAGTGCAACGGCAGTCCCTTCAAGGTTCTTGTTTCCTGTATCATCTCGTTGCGTACCAAGGATGAGGTGACGGCTCTCGCTTCGGCCAGGATATTTGCCCGGGCCGAGACGTCTGAGGAAATGGCGCGTCTCTCCGTTGACGAAATAGCCGGGCTGATCTACCCCGCCGGCTTTTATCGCACCAAGGCGGATCAGATTGCCCTGCTGTCGCGGCAGCTTGTTGTGGAATATGGCGGAATTGTACCGGACACCATCGACGAGCTCCTTGCGTTCAAAGGGGTCGGGCGGAAAACCGCCAATCTTGTCATGACGCTTGGTTTCGGCAAACCGGGCATCTGTGTGGATACCCATGTCCATCGGATCTGCAATCGTCTGGGCTATGTTTCGACTAAAAAGCCGGACGATACGGAGACGGTGCTGCGGTCAATACTGCCACCGGAATACTGGATCGAAATAAATGACCTGCTGGTGGCTTTCGGCCAAAACCTGTGTCATCCGGTCTCGCCGCGCTGTTCAGTCTGCGCGGTAAGTGGGGTATGTAACCGGAGTGGCGTTACGGTCTCCCGCTGAGACAAATTTCACAAAAATAAGCGAAAATCGGTATTTGATTATTGCCAGTTGACCAAAACTCATATAAATTGAAACACTATTTTATATTATAGCCACCAATAGGAGGTATTGCATGTTACAAAAGATCGGTTTTATTGGACTTGGTACTGTCGGCCGGCATATGGCCGCCAATCTTGCCAAGGGAAGCTACGAACTGACCGTATATGATACTGAAACTGCTGCCGTAAAGGAACTGGCTGCAATCGGTGCCACAGCGGCATCTTCGGCGCTTGAAGCGGCGAAAGGGCGTGACCTGGTTATCGCCATTGTTCCTGAAGGGGATGAATTGGGACCGCTCTTCTTTGGTGAACAGGGCATTCTGGCCGGAATCGATAGCGGCACGATCCTCGCTGACATGGGGTCGCACTCTCTTGAAACCACGATGAAACTGTCCGATGAGTGTCAAAAAAAGCATGTCCAATATCTGGACGCGCCGGTCTGGGGAAGTAAAGATCATGCGGTCAATGGCCTGATGACGATTATCACCGCCGGAGACCCGGCGCTGGCCGGCAAGTGCCGCGAACCGTTCTCGTTTTTTGGACTGAATACGATCCATGTCGGCCAGATTGGCGATGCCACCAAGATGAAATTCATCGTTAATCTGGTGCAGGCCGAACTGGTACAGGTGCTGGCGGAAGGGCTGGTCTTTGGCGAAAAAATGGGCTTCACTGCTGACAAAATTCTGGAAATACTTGATACCCGCGGTGTTGCGTCGCCACTTTTCCATTCAAAAGGGCGAGCCATGGCCCGTGGCGATTTTTCGCGCAGCCTGGCGC
>Ga0118677_10007133_pt1 | contig 18595 bp, 7 predicted proteins | sample AliMusrvi5mmetaG_FD_86154 | JGI IMG/M metagenome (GOLD analysis project Ga0118677, IMG submission 86154) | reverse complement strand
GGAACTGATTGCCCGCGCTGCTGGAAAAGGGAAAGCCCGAGGAAGAATCCGCCCAGACAAAACAGCCGGCGTACGTCGCCGTGGCGTGGTAGCCCGCGGCAAAACTGTAGGTCCCCGCCGCGCTGTTGAAGGCACCTCCCGGCACGACGGCGCACTCGCCGCTGACCGCATTCAGATACCCCCCGCCCGCGGTCGAGTAATCGCCTTGCGCCACGTTCCCGATCCCACCCTCGACGGCGGCCGCCGCCCCGCTGGCAGTGTTGCCAATGCTTGGAGCGGTCGGGTCGGCCCAGGGATCATATCCGCCTCCACCCACGAATGAGCCATCGCCGATGGCCGCGTTCTCGTAACCGCCGCCCACAGTTGATAGCATTCCTCCGGCCAGGTTGTAGGCCCCACCCAGGACCGAAGCTTCATCATTAGTTCCGAAGTTGTAGGCCCCGCCGGCGATGGCCGAGATGTATCCGCTGGCGGTGTTTTGATAGCCGCCGCCCACAAAGGCGTGCGGTCCGCCCGCGATGTTTTTCACTCCGCCGCCAATCGCGCCGTAAGAGGCCGTCACGCGGTTCGCCGCGCCGGCCCCGGAAAGGTTCGTCGCCCCGCCTCCGGTGATCGTCGCCCCCACCACGCCGTTAGCGACCGCGTTCGCCGGCGACCCGCCAATCACGTTCGGGGCGCCCGCGCCAGTGAGGTCCGGTTCCAGGCGCATCGCCCGGACACCACCGGACCTGATCTCGAACGGTTCATTGTCTGCCGTTCCCAAGAAGTTCAGTCCCGGCGCGGTTCCCCGGTTGCCGGTTAGCGACCACCCCCCTGCGTTGGTGCCGACCACCGCGTTCTGCCAAACCAGTTGCGTGCCGTTGAACGCCAGCACCTGGCCGGCCCCGGGAGTGCCCGTTGTATTCAGTTGCGAGGCGCTCACGGCGCCCGAGGCCAGGGCGCTCGCCGTGCCGGCGGTCCCCGAAGTGGGGCTATAGATGGCATAAGGCACCGGGCTTAACGCCTGTCGCGGGCTGAGGGAAGTGAAGCTGTTCGCGCCATTGGTGCTGACGGCGATGTCCAGCCACATCGCATTGCCGGTAAACACCCCGCCCCCGAAGTCGATGGTCGTGACAAAAACCCCATTACTCACCGCCACGGCCTGGTTTGTGACCAGCCCACCTACGAGATTCCCGTTCACGGCGGCGTCATAGGCGCCGAATTGCAGGTCGTAGAGGCCGTTCGCCGGATTCGCGCCGTCCGTCAAGCGCCCCTGGTAGGTAAATGCCGTGCCCTGGGCCAAGGCGACCGGCAATCCGCTCAAGAGGAGCGAGGCGGATAGAAGAATGACGTTTCGTGTGCTCATAATTGTATTTCAAAGGTGTTTCCCGAGACGGGGCGCTGACGGTAGCCAACGATCTATGGCAACGCCTTATCCGTATCATAACATGGAATAGGGTTATCAAAGGCGCAAGGGACCGTTTTTCTCTGACCAGCGTGACTTCTGTCGTGCCTTCTCCCGGACGAGCGTTGCCAGCCTCCGCAATCAGCGCGGGGCCTCTCTCGCCTTCCTCATGGATGGCTAACAGATTCTCGGGTTGGTGCTGCGCCGCGAGCAGTGCGTCGAGGCGCTGGCGGAGTTGCGCGTCGTCAGCGCATTCGCGGTCGAGCCACGCTGCACGCTCGGCCTCAGCCTTGGTCAGCGCTAACCGCAAAGAGGGCTTCTTCACGGTTTGGGTTCATGGCTTGGAGGGCGGCGGCGGTGAGTTCACCAGCGCCTTGGCTTCCTTGTAGGCCAGCCAGAGGATGAGGTCGTCGTGGCTGCCACCCGTCAACGGGTTTTTCTCGTCGGCGGGCAGAGGTTTCATTCTGTCCGCAGCCTCGGTGAACAACCGGCGAGCTTCGGTTTCCTTACCCTGTCGAAACAGGCTCATCGCCCGGTAAAACGCCGACGTGCCGGAAACGTTGTTATCCTTGCCGGCTTGAGCGGCGGCGGCGCTCAAGGCCTCATCGGCAGCCGCGTAATGGCCATTGCGGTATTCGGCCATGCCCAGCGCCATCTGCAACCAGCAGTTCTTCCCAAACTCAACGGCGCGCCGGGCCAGGACGAGCGAAGCCTCGAGCTGCGCTTTGTCGGTGGATGGCCGCAGACTGCCCATCTTGACTGCCCGTTCGGCGGTCGCGGGGTTTGTAGTGCCGTTCGCGAACTCGATCGCCCTCCGCAAGGTGGTGGCAAACTCGGTGTCCCGACTGAACCACGCCTGAAGCGCGGCGACTTGTAGGGAGAGCAACGTGTCGTTGGGATCACCGGCGGACGCACTCGCCAAATGGGCCAACGCCTCCTGTGTCCGGCCTTCGGCTTGTAGCCGCCGGGCAGCGGCGACAGCTTCTGCTTCCCGCCGGAGCTGGGGTTCGGTGTCGATGGCCGCAAGGCACCAGCCTAGATAGGCCTGCTCCGCCTTGTCCTTGCTCTGTTCCAAGGCGACCTGGAATTCCTTGCGCGCTTCGGCCAGGCGATCCAGGTTCCAGTAGCAGCGCGCCAGGGTCAGCGCTGCGACCCCGGCCCCTTGTTCGCGGGCGCGGGTGAGCAAATCGATCCCCCAGTGATCCAATCCGCGGAAGACGTACCATTCTCCGAGGGTCGCCAGGGCGGCCGTGTCGTTGGCGGATTGCTGTAGTTTCCGCTGCGCCCCCGCCACCCGCGGTTCAAAGTCTCGCTGGGCAGAACCCCGGGCAAAGTCCCAGAGCTTGAGCGTATAGTCCACGCTGCCCGAGAGCGCGGTGCGGCCGTCCGGGGCTATGGCAACGCTGTGCACATGCCCCGAGTGGCCGGGGAAGGTGCGCAGTTCTTTGCCGGTTTTCAGATCCCAGAGCTTCAACGTATAGTCCCAACTGCCCGAGAGCGCGGTGCGGCCGTCCGGGGCTATGGCGACACTGTGCACTGCCCCCGAGTGGCCGGTGAAGGTGCGCAGCTCTTTGCCGGTATTCAGATCCCAGAGCTTCAGCGTATCGTCCGCGCTGCCCGAGAGCGCGGTGCGGCCGTCCGGGGCAATGGCGACGCTGTGCACTTCCCCCGAGTGGCCGGTGAGGGTGCGCAGCTCTCTGCCGGTATTCAGATCCCAGAGCTTCAGCGTCTTGTCCGCGCTGCCCGAGAGCGCGGTGCGGCCGTCCGGGGCAATGGCGACGCTGTGCACTACCCCCGAGTGGCCGGGGAAGGCGCGCAGCTCTTTGCCGGTATTCAGATCCCAGAGCTTCAGCGTATAGTCCGTGCTGCCCGAGAGCGCGGTGCGGCCGTCCGGGGCAATGGCAACGCTGTCCACAGTCCACACGTGGCCGGCGAACGTGCGCAGTTCTTTGCCGGTATTCAGATCCCAGAGCTCCAGCGTCTGGTCCGCGCTGCCCGAGAGCGCGGTGCGGCCGTCCGGGGCAATGGCAACGCTGATCACAGGCCCTGAGTGCCCGGTGAAGGTGCGCAACTCTTTGCCGGTATTCAGATCCCAGAGCTTGAGCGTCTTGTCCCAACTGCCCGAAAGCGCGGTGCGGCGGTCCGCGGCAATGGCAACGCTCATCACAATCTGCGAGTGGCCGGCGAAGGTGCGCAGCTCTTTGCCGGTGTTCAGATCCCAGAGCTTCAACGTATTGTCCGCGCTGCCCGAGAGCGCGGTGCGGCCGTCCGGGGCTATGGCAACGCTGTTCACAAATTCCGCGTGGCCGGTGAACGTGCGAAGTTCTTTGCCGGTATTCAGATCCCAGAGCTTCAGCGTCGTGTCGTCGCTGCCCGAGAGCGCGGTGTGGCCGTCCGGGGCAATGGCTACGCTGCGCACGCCCTGCAAGTGGCCGGTGAACGTGCGCAGCACTTTGCCGGTATTCAGATCCCAGAGCTTCAGCGTATTGTCCGCGCTGCCCGAGAGCGCGGTGTGGCCGTCCGGGGCAATGGCAACGCTGCGCACAGGCCCCGAGTGGCCGCTGAAGGTGCGCAGTTCTTTGCCGGTATTCAGATCCCAGAGCTTCAGCGTTTGGTCATCGCTGCCCGAGAGCGCGGTGCGGCCATCCGGGGCAATGGCAACGCTGCGCACACCCTCCGAGTGTCCGGTGAAGCTCAGCAGGGGAAAGCCAGCTTGCTGGTATAAAGTCCAAAGGCCCGCCTCCGGCACGATCAGCGGCTGCTTCAACTCGACGAATTTGTCATACGCCTCCGCGTAGAGTTGGTGTGCCTCAGAAAACCGCCCAGCCACGCCGAACGCATCGGCCTGCGCGACCAGACCGCCGGCCAGTCGCACCTCGGCTATCTTGGCACTGTCCTGGGCCTTTCTCGCATTTTCGTCTGCTCTTGAGGCATTCTCGACGGCCAATTGCCTCTGATCGTCGGCGATCGTCTTCTGTGCCTGGGCCTCACTACGTGCCCGGACCGCGATATCACGGTCTTTCTTGGCGCTAAGTAAGCCGCCAATTGCCAGCGTGAGCCCCGCCAGCAGCGACACCAGCACAGCGGATCCCGCCAGGACGGCCAGACGGTGTTTGCGGGCGAACTTCTGCACGCGATAGGTGGCGCTCGGCGGCCGGGCGACTACCGGTTCGTTGTTCAGGTGCCGCTTCAAATCCGCCGCCAGTCCGTTGGCCGTTTCGTAACGCCGACTCCGGTCCTTCTCCAGGCACTTCATCACGATCCAGTCCAGGTCGCCCCGCAGCAGGTGGACCAGCCGCGAGGTATCAACCGAGCGGCGCTTTGCCGTCGTCGTCAACTCCTCCCCTTGCAGCGTCGCCAGCTTCGTGCTCGGCCGCACCGGTTCCCTCTCCCGAATCGTCTGCCGCATCTTGTCCAGGCCCAGCGCCATCAGTTCCTTGGTATCAAACGGCGTGCTCCCCACCAGCAATTCATATAACAGCACCCCCAGGCTGTAGATGTCGCTGCGCGTATCAATGTCCAACCCGCTCATCTCCGCCTGCTCCGGACTCATGTAGGCCGGCGTCCCGATAAACTGATTGAGTTGGGTATAGACCGTTTGGTCCGTCAGTCGACCTTCGGTCGCCTTGGCAATCCCGAAATCAATCACCTTCGGCACCGGCACGCCATCGTGCAGTGTCACCAGTATATTCGACGGCTTGATATCCCGGTGAATAATCCCCTTCTGGTGCGCGTGCTGGATCGCCTGGCAGACCTGGATGAACAGTTCTAGTCGCTCCCGGGTGCTCAGGTTCGCCTGGTCGCAGTATTCGGTGAAGCGAACACCCCGGACCAGTTCCATCACGAAGTAGGGCCGGCCCTGGGCCGTTGTCCCGGCATCGAGCACCTTGGCGATGTTCGGATGGTCCATCATCGCCAGCGCTTGGCGTTCCGCCTCGAATCGGGCTACCACTTGCCGGGTGTCCATGCCCAGTTTGATGACCTTTAGGGCGACCCGACGCCGGACCGGCTCGGTTTGCTCCGCCACATAGACCACCCCACAGCCGCCCTCGCCGATCTTCTCCCGCAGCTTGTAGCGATCGAGCATGTCTCCGGGCTGCAGTGTGGTAATGGCCTCCTCGCCGATGGTCGCCGCGGCATCCCGGCCCACCGCCGGTGGCGCCGAACCTTCGGCTTCCGCCGCCAATTCGGGGAGAAACGCTCCGGCCGACTCATCCGCGTGCAGCAGTTCCTCGAGCTGCCGGCGCAGCAGGATGTCCCCGGCGCAGGCCCCCTCGAGATAGATCGCTCGCTCTTTGGGCGGCAGCAATCGGGCGGCGTCAAAAATGTCGGCTTCCCGCTCCGAAGACACGCTCATAGGTCGATATAGAGGCTGTTTTTCATGGTCCATTCAGGTCACCACCTATCAATGCGAAATTCCGGGGCGGAAACGGCAAACTATTTCTGGTAGAAGGTGGCGTTGGGGGCGCCTTTCACTCCGCCACCGCTAAGCCGTAACAATTCAATTGAACAGGAGATAACGGAGCAAACAGAGGCGAGGGTACAAAACTAAACCGACTCTTCCCAACGTGCGGGGGCTCACCGAAAGGTGAGTCACCGTTGGCGCTTTCATTCCTCAGAAGGCCCTCGCAGTATCTCTGTTTTCTCAGTTTTCTCCTGTTTGTGTCTTAATAATTACGGCTAAGCCCGGGTTTTGGCCATCTCGCGGTACAACCAGGCACGGGCGTGGCGTGAAAGGTGTCGGGCCGCCTCGCTGGAGATGCCCAGAACCTCGGCTGTCTGTGGGAAAGTCATGCCCACCAGGTACCTTAACTTGACCACCTCGGCCTGCCGTGGGTGCCGGGCCGCCAATTTGTCGAGGGCTTCGTCCAGGGCCAGGAGTTGGTCGTCCGGCGTCGGGCAAGCCAGGTCCACCTCCTGGAGGTCCACCCGTTCCTGCGCGCCGCCATGCCGCGCGGCGCGCTTGCGTCGGGCTCTTTCGACCAGGATGCGCCGCATGGCCTCGGCGGCGGCGGCGAAGAAGTGGGCGCGCCCTGCCCATTGCTGGTTCTGGCTTCCGGCCAAGCGAAGCCAGGCTTCATGCACTAAAGCCGTGGGCTGCAAGGTGTGACCCGGAACCTCATTGGCCATCTTGACCGCCGCCAGCCGGCGCAACTCTTCATAGACCAGCGGCAGCAGCTCAGCGGCGGCTTTGGGCTCGCCCTGACACATCTGCTCCAGAACTTGCGTGATGTCGCTTATGGACAAAATAATAAGCACTGGAGGTCACTTACGCCAGAAAACTCTTGGCAATCTCAAAATAGTTCGCCGCTTCCTCCCCCAAATTTCGCATTGAGGTATGACGGGCGAGCGTTTTCGCCCGAAAAACAGCAACTGCGGATACTCACATGATGAAGACGATAGGATGGAAAATGATGGCGGCGGCTCTGGTGGCAGCCAGCCTCATGGGCTCGGTTCAAACGCACGCCGGTTTGTTCAAGCTGGACCTGGGCGACCTGCAAAAGGTCGCTCAGGGGGTAACGATCACCAATTGGGATATCATGCCGGATTGGACGTTCACCGATTTCCCCAATGGCCTGGCGACCTGGAAACTGACCGACTGGTCCACGGAGCACAACACCAATGTGGTGTTAACGATCCGGGATAACACCAACACGACCGCCTTCGTGGCGGCGGTCGGCATGGCAGGCAACGATCCCGATGCGCAAGGATTGGATTCGGTCTTTGACGGCATCATTATTCCCGCCGCCGTCAAAGACGACTACCTGTTCCGAATGGAGGACCACGGCGGCAATGAGGTGCTCTTCCGCTTCGCCAATCTCAGCCCGGGTACCTACCACGTCACCTTGTTCGAGGGCCGAACGACCGACGCCGACGGACAATATGGCAAGCTCTGGATTGATGACAGCACCGGCCAGAAAGAGCCTGCGGATCCGAACACCGGCGACTTCTCCGCTGATCCCATAACCGACCCGAGCGACCCTTCGTCGCCCCGGGAGCCAACTCCCTGGGGACACCCCCAAACGCTGGTCGTCAATGTCAAAGACGGCGAATACCTGTGGTTCGCCTATATGGAGACTAGTATGGGCGGTCTCAGTGGCCTGATCATCCGCTCCTGGGTGGATAGCGACGGCGACGGCATGCCAGATGATTGGGAAACCCAGTACGGCTTGAACCCCCACGATCCAAGCGATGCCGCCCAGGACCCCAATGGCAATGGCCTGAACAACCTGATGGAATACACCTGCGGCCTGGATCCGAAGGATACGACCAAGCCGACGATCCTCTCGGCGGTGGCGGACGCCGCTCATAATCAAATCAAGGTTACCTTCTCCAAGCCGATCTACCTGGGCTCCTGTATCACCAACGATCCGCGGGATACCACCCTGGCGACGAACCTGGCTAACTACGCCATCAGCCCCGCCCTGGCCATCACCGGGGTGGACGTCAAGAACCAGGTCGTCACGCTAAGCACCGCCCGGCAAACCCCCGGCAGCACCACTTATACGCTGACGGTCAACAACGTGCGGGATCTCAACAACTGGCTGGTGGCAGCAAATACTAAGATAACCTTCCAGATCGCGCCAACCCCGCCCATACCCCAAGCCCCAATCTATCAATGGTTTACGATCGTCGGACAGGCGGGGAATCCGGGCAACGACGATGGCACCAACAGCGGCGCCCTGTTTAACTATCCCAATGATGTCGCGGTGGATAGCGCGGGCAATCTCTACGTCGGGGACTTCATTTCCAACACCATTCGCAAGCTCACCCCGGTAGGAACCAACTGGGTGACGACCACCATCGCGGGGTCCCCCGAATTTTCCGGCAGCACCGATGGCACCAACAGCGACGCCCGGTTCAACTCGCCCATTGCGGTGACCGTGGACCATGCCGGCAATATTTATGTCGATGACGCCGGCAACCAGACCATCCGCAAGATCACGCCGGTCGGAATCAACTGGGTGACGACCACCATCGCTGGGCTGGCCCAAAACTTGGGCTGGGCTGATGGCACGAACAGCGACGCCCGGTTTTGGAATCCCGATGGCGTGGCCGTGGACAGCGTGGGCAATGTCTATGTGGGAGACACGGTCAACGAGACCATTCGCAAGCTCACGCCGGTGAGGACCAACTGGGTGACCACCACCATCGCCGGGCTGGCGGTGCATAGCGGCTTCGCCGACGGCACCAATAGCGTCGCCCGGTTCAGGGACTTGCAGTTTAACCAAATGTCCGTCGCGGTGGGCCCGGACGGCACTCTCTACGAGGCGGACGTGGAAAACGACGTGATTCGGAAGATCACACCCGTGGGGACCAACTGGGTGACGACCACCATCGCCGGGTCGCCCGCGGTTGCGGGCAGCGACGATGGCGTCAACAGTGCCGCTCGGTTTTACTATCCCACGGGCATCGCCGCGGATAGCGCCGGCAATGTTTATGTGTCCGACACGCTCAACAACACCATCCGCAAGCTCACGCCCTCGGGAACCAACTGGGTCGTAACCACCATCGGTGGTGTGGCCGGGGTGACGGGCACTGACGATGGCACCAACAGCGCCGCCCTCTTCAATGGGCCTTCAATACTGTGCGTGGACAGCCACGGCAGCCTGTTCGTGCCGGATCAAAACAACCACACGATCCGCAAAGGCGTGCCCCTACCGACGTTCCAGAGCATCAAGCACACCAACGGCCAGATCGTGTTGACCTGGAGCGCCGCGCCCGGACAGACGTTTCAACTGCAGTACAAATCCAGCCTCGCCGCGGGTAGTTGGACCAACCTGGGCAGCCCCGTGACCGCCACCGCCGGAACCGTGTTTGTCACCGATACACCCGGGACGGACCCGCACCGCTTTTACCGAGCTATCCTCCAGCCCTGAGAGCCGTTCCCAACAACAATTAGGCAAAACGCACGTATGAAATCGAACACCCGCAACACTTCAGCCTTTAGCCTTCAGCCTTCAGCCTTTCTCATTTTAGGCATCTCCCTCCTCTTCCCCACCGCCCTCCGCTCCCAACCCCAAATCTACCAGTGGTTCACCATTGCTGGGAAGGCGCTGACCACAGGTAGCGCCGATGGCACCAACAGTGTCGCACGATTTTATTGGCCCCAGGGCGTGGCGGTGGACAGTGCGGGGAATCTCTTTGTGGCGGACACAGACAACGCCACCATTCGCAAGCTCACGCGGCAGGGGACCAACTGGGTGACGACCACCATTGCTGGCAAGGCCCTGGCCTATGGCTCCGCCGACGGGACCAACAGCAATGCACGGTTCGGAGGTTCCTCAAGCGGCGGCATGGGCCCGTTGGCGGCGGACGGCGGCGGGAATGTCTATGTGCCGGACTGTTTCAACAATACGATCCGCAAAATCGCCCTGGTGGGGACCAACTGGGTGACCACCACCATCGCCGGGAAGGCGGGCACGACGGGCAGCGCCGATGGAACCAACAGTGCCGCGCGCTTTAACAGCCCCAGTGGCATCACGGTGGACGCTGGCGGCAATCTCTTTGTGTCGGACGCCTATAACCAAACCATCCGCAAACTCACCCCGGTGGGGACTGACTGGGCGACGACTACCATCGCCGGGTCAGCCGGCCAGGCTGGAAGCGCCGATGGAACCAACAGTCAAGCGCGGTTTAACTTCGGTGATGGTAATACCGCGATCACAGTGGACGGGAGCGGGAGTATGTTTGTGACTGACTACGGCAACCACACGATTCGCAAGCTCACACCCGAGGGCACCAATTGGGTAACGACCACCATTGCCGGGAAGGCGGGAGCCGCTGGCATCACCGATGGGACCAACAGTGCCGCGCGGTTTAACAACCCCTATGGCATCGCTGTGGACGGCATCGGGAATGTTATTGTGGCGGACTTTGGAAACCACACGATTCGCAAACTCATGCCAGCGGGGACCAATTGGCTGGTGACGACCATCGGGGGAAAGGCTTTGAGCCCCGGGAGCGCCAACGGCACGAATAGCGCCGCGCGGTTTCATGCCCCTTCGTGCTTGGCAGCGGACAGCGCGGGCAACGTCTATGTGGGGGATGGGAATAACCAGACGATTCGCAAGGGCGTGCCCCTGCCGGTCTTTCAAAGCGTGACGCCGGCCAACGGCAGCCTTGAATTGACCGTGAACGCGTTCCCAGGGCAGACGGTGCAACTGCAATACAGCTCCGACCTGGCCTCAGCCACCTGGACCAACCTGGGCAGCCCGATCACAGCCACCGGCGGAACCGTGACCGTCACCGACACGCCCGGCACGGACCCGCGCCGCTTTTATCGGGTTATCGTGCAGCCCTGAGACCCGGCAAACTCAAGATAGTTCCCGAAATCCTCTCTATTATTTCGCATTACAGGATGACGGGCGAGTGTTTTCGCCCGCCAAACAACAAAAACGACAACTACGGATACTAATATGATGAAGACAATAGGATGGAAAATGATGGCGGCGGGACTGGCGGCAGCCAGCTTGCTCGGCCCCGTTCGCGCCCACGCCGGGCTGTTCAAGCTCGATTTCAGCACCCTGATGAACAGCTATGGGAATGTCACGTTGACCAATTGGGACACGTTCTCGGATTGGGCGTTCACGAACTTCCCGGGGGGCATTGCCAACTGGAAGTTGACCGACTTCTCGACCGAGCAGAACCCCAATGTGACCCTGACGATCATGGATAATGCGCCCCTGGCCGCCCAACTCGGGGTTCCGGCGGCCTGGGGCATGAGCGGCAACAACCCGGATCCGCAAGGACTGGACGTCGTCTATGACGGCGTCAACGTCCCCGCCGTCGTCAAGGACGACTATTTCTACCGCGAGCTGGACATCGCGGGCACCGAAATGCTGTTCCGTGTCGCCAATCTCGCTCCGGGCCAATACCACGTCACGGTGTTCGAGGGCCGCGTGAGCGATGCCAATGGGCAATACGGCAAGATCTGGATCTCTGACCTCAGCGGAACGAACGAGCCTGCGGCCCAAAACACCGGGGACTTCTCCGCCAACCCGCTATCCAACCCGAACGATCCGAACTCAGACCGAGTGCCAACGGCGCTGGGCCACCCGCAAACGCTGGTGGTGAATATCAAGGCTGGCGACTACCTCTGGTATGCCCACATGGAAGACGGTTGGGGCGGCATCAGCGGCCTGATCATTCGCTCCTGGGTGGACAGCGACGGCGACGGCATGCCCGATGACTGGGAACTCCAGTATGGGTTGAATCCGCATGATCCCAGTGATGCCGCCCAGGATCCTAACGGCAATGGGTTAAGTAACTTGCTCGAATACCAGTCCGCTCTGGACCCCAACGACACGACTCGACCCACCATCCGTTCGGTCGTGGCGAACTCCTTGCTTAACGAAGTGGTGGTCACGTTCTCCAAGCCCCTCTTCACCGGCTCCATCATTGCCAATGATCCCCGGGATCCGACGATCGCGACGAACCTGGCCAACTACTCGATCAGTCCCCCTCTGGCCATCGCCAGCGTCGCGGTGGGGGGTAATGTGGTGAGGCTGACGACCGCCCCACCCTCTCCGGGGGTGACGGCCTACACGCTGACGGTCAATAACCTGAGGGATGTCAACAACTGGCCGGTGGCACCGAACACGACGGCAACCTTTTCCATGGGCACCAGCCCCAGCAGCACGCAACCATTGATATACCAGTGGTTGACCATTGCTGGGAAGGCGGCGACCACCGGTAGCACCGATGGCACCAACAGCGCCGCACGATTTTATTGGCCCAACGGCGTGGCGTTGGACAGTGCGGGCAATCTCTTTGTGGCGGACTCGGACAACGCCACCGTTCGCAAGCTAACGCCGCAGGGGACCAACTGGGTGACGACCACCATTGCCGGGTCGGCCGGGCATAGTGGCTCCGCCGACGGGACCAACAGCAATGCACGGTTTGGAATGTCAGGCGGCGGTATCGGCCAGTTGGCGGTGGACAGCAGCGGGAATGTCTATGTGCCGGATCTTATCAACGGTACGATCCGCAGAATCACTCCGGTAGGGACCGACTGGGTGACGACAACCATCGCCGGGAAGGCCGGTGCGACGGGCAGCTCCGATGGAACGAACAGCGCCGCTCGATTTAATTCTCCCAATGGCATCGCAGTGGACACTGGCGGCAATCTCTTTGTGGCGGACGCCTTTAACCAAACCATCCGCAAACTCACGCCGGTGGGGACCGACTGGGTGACGACGACCATCGCCGGGTCAGCCGGACAGGCTGGAAGCGTCGATGGAACCAACCGTCAGGCGCGGTTTAACTTCGGTGCGAATGCTGCTGCCATGATCACAGTGGATAGGGGAGGGAATATGTTTGTGACCGACAGCGGCAACCACACGATTCGCAAGCTCACACCCGAGGGCACCAATTGGGTAGCGACCACCATTGCCGGGAAGGCGGGAGTCGCTGGCAGCACCGATGGGACTAACAGCGCCGCGCGGTTTAACGGGTCCAGTGGCATCGCTGTGGACGGCATCGGGAATGTGATTGTGGGGGACTATGGAAACCACACGATTCGCAAACTCATGCCAACTGGGACCAATTGGCTGGTGACGACCATCGGAGGAAAGGCTTTGAGCACCGGGAGCGCCAACGGCACGAACAGCGCCGCGCGGTTTGCTCACCCTGTGGGCGTGGCGCCGGACAGCGCGGGCAACGTCTATGTGGTGGACTCGGATAACGACACGATACGCAAGGGCGTGCCCCTGCCGCTCTTTCAAAGCGTGACACCGGTCAACGGCAGTCTTGAATTGATCGTGAACGCGTTCCCAGGGCAGACGGTGCAACTGCAATACAGTTCCGACCTCGCCTCGGCCACCTGGACCAACCTGGGCAGCCCGATCACCGCCACCAGCGGAACGATCTCGGTCACCGACACGCCTGGGCCGGACCAACGGCGCTTCTACCGGGTTATCGTGCAGCCGTGAGAGCCGACAATCCTCATTTTACCAGGTTGGTAGGGCGCGTCACTCCGTGCGCGCCGGTTCTAGCGGGTCTGTGAGCAAACGGCGCGCACGGAGTGACGCGCCCAGCTCTGCGACCCATCCACATAATGAGCTGGCGACGACCCTCCGGCGCTCCCCTTCCCGTGCGGCACATCGCCACGGGGCCTTCCCGCGCGTTAAAGAAATTCCTGCTCCTCTGATTGTTCCCAGCGCGAAATTCCGCATTTACTAGAGAAGGGCCGCACTGCCCTTCCCAATGGAAACGAACTATGAATACCATGATTGAAACTCGACCGAAGGCAACCATCGCCATGCTGTTCTTGGGATCAACGGCTGCTGGCTCGACAACCCCGGCCGACCTCAACGTGCCGGCCGACTATCCGACGATTCAGACCGTCGTCAACGTGGCCCAGACCAACGATATCATCCACATCGCACCCGCAATCCCCGAACTCAACGAAGCTACCGAACCAGCCGGCCGGGCCCCCTCAAATCGCCCCAAGGCCTGGGGTGAAACGCTGGGGGCTATTCTGGCCCTCCTTGTTGTTACCGGTCTTGGGGCGCTGGGCACATGGGGGGTGATACTGATCTTCCAGTCGCTGATGCAGGCGCAGTCATTGATGGTTCAAAACAACTTTGTGTTCCATCGCGAAGCGCGCCAACCCGGCCGGCCGACCAGCGGTGACCGCACAGTAATTTATACTTGGAAATCACACGAAGCCGGTTTCGGTTTGACCCTTTTCCCGTGCGGCAAACCGCCACCGTGCCTTGCCGCGGAGCGGCCAAAAAACATTCCCCAAATCTCCTGAATGTTCCCGTCGCGAAATCCCGCATTTACTAGAGAAGGGGCGCGCTGCCCTTCCAAACCGAACGCAACTCGGCCTGAGTCAGGGGTCCAATCCGGGACCATCTATGACTACGCGCGCAGGCCAGCAGATTGAAACGACGCTATGAAGAAACTGACTGAAACCCGACCGACGCAGGCTCCCACCAAACCAAAGAGCCTGCTGATCTGCCTGTTGCTGAGCCTCCTGTCCACCGCTGCGTGGGCTCAGGCTCCAGTCGAACTCACCTCAATTACCACGACAACCAACGGCGTTAGCATGGCGTGGACCGATCCGGGGCCGGGTCAGGCCTACACCGTTCAGGTCCGCGAGTCCCTCACGAGTGGCACCTGGCGCAATGGGGCGATGAGGTATCGCTGGCCCTGGCCCTGGACCCATTGGGGGGATGCGCCGAGCAGCCTTCCCGCAGCCAGATTCTATCGCGTGCTCGCCCAGCCGGTGGCCACACCCAACCGCGGCAAACTCCTCTCCAACTCTTTACGCGACCGGTTCGATACTAACTCTCTGAATGCGTATTTTGCTTCTTACGGCGTCAGTGGATTTGTGCGCCCGAAGTTTGGCATCGCCAATCGCCCGTTCACGTATGAAACGGTCGATCCGTATGGTCTGCCCATCACCGCCTCCGCCCTTTTGATTCTGCCCATAGGCACGAACGGACCGCTGCCGCTCCTCAGCTTGCAGCACGGGACGTTAGCGCCGAAGATCTCCGCACCTTCCCAGTTGGCTGACATGGAGGGCGTCGTTTTTGCGTCGTACGGTTATGCTGTGGTGATGGCAGACTATCTCGGTCTCGGAAGCTCGCCTGGATACCAGGCGTATCTCCACGCCCGGAGCGAGGCCACTTGCGTCGTGGACGCTTTGCGGGCGGCAAGGTCTCTTTGCGCGAGCAATAACGTCACCCTGAATGGACAGCTTTTTCTGACCGGCTATTCCCAGGGTGGACACGTTACCATGGCCGCGCATCGCGAACTCGAGACCTTCCACACCAACGAGTTCACCGTCACCGCCTGTGCGCCTCGCGCCGGCCCCTATGACCTCGGCGGCGCCACGGTCGAACGGATCCTGGCCGATCCTGCCTATCCTAACCCGTGGTACTTCCCCATCATTCTGGCCAGCTATCTACCGATCTACCAACTGGGGGACACGCTGGAGGAGTTCCTCGCTCCGCCGTACCGGAGTACGCTGCCGCCCTTGCTGGATGGGGCTCACGACCCAGGACAGATCGCCGCCGCCATGCCAGCCGACCCCGTCGCAATCTTGCGGCCCGACTTCCAAGCGGACGTCCGCACCAATGTCAACAACCCGTTCCGCCAGGCATTACGCGATAACAATACCTATTCCTGGACGCCCAAAGCACCCGTGAAGATGTTCCATTGCCAGGGGGATCGCGATGTCGTCTTTGCTAACGCGCAAGTGGCCTACCAAAGCTTTACCAATCGCGGCGCTTGCTGTGTGAGCCTCGTGGACCCGGGGGCCCCGGCACAGTTGGACCATGGCGGCTGTTATATTCCAAGTCTGCGCGGGGTCCTGGCGTGGTTTGAAACCCTCCGGCAATAGGCGGGTTCAAAGCAAATCGTTCCGCCAAAGACGCTGCCGTAACAAATATCAATCAACCCAAACAACCGAATGCTAACATTATGAAACCGAACCCAATCGACCCCACTAGTGCGGTGTCCCAGAGCCAGATGCCTCGTCCGTCGAACTATAACCAATGGCCGCACCATTGGCGGCTCTTTTCGTCACCCATGGTGCTGTTGCTCTGGGCATTGCCCGCGGTGGCGCAAAACCAGTTTAATTACACCACGAATAACGGCACGATCACGATCACGGGATACAGCAATCCCGGCGATTCGGTGGTTACGATCCCAGCCATCATAACGGGCCTGCCGGTCACCCGTATCGACGACCGGGCGTTCTATGGCCGCGGCCTGGCCAGCGTCGCGATCCCCAACAGCGTTACCAGCATCGGCAACTCGGCCTTCTTTTCCTGCACCAGCCTGAAAAGCGTTGCGATCCCCAACAGCGTCACCAGCATCGGGGACCAGGCGTTCTATAACTGCGGCCTGACCAACGTCACGATACCCAATAGCGTCACTAGCATCGGGAATGGGGCGTTCTCTGGCGGCTGGGAACTGAGCTCGATCATAGTGGATGTGCCCAACCCCGCCTACATAGGCGTGGGTGGGGTCTTGTTCAACAAGAACCAGACCACCCTCATCCAATATCCGGCGGGAAAAGCTGGAAGCCAATACACCTTCCCCAACAGCGTTACCAGCATCGGCAACTCGGCGTTCTCTTACTGCACCAGCCTGAAAAGCGTTACGATCCCCAACAGCGTCGCCAGCATCGGGGACCAGGCGTTCGCTGGCTGCACCAGCCTGACCAGCATGACGATCCCCAGCAGCGTCACCAGCATCGGGGACCAGGCGTTCGGCTCTTGCACCAGCCTGATGGCAATCACGGTGCCGGCGAGCAATACCGCTTACAGCAGTGCGGGTGGGGTCTTGTTCGACAAGAACCAGACTGTCCTCATCCAATATCCGGTGGGCAAAGCCGGAAGCCAATACACCATCCCCAACAGCGTTACCACCATCGGGAACGGGGCGTTCAGCGGCTGCGGTCTGAGCAGCGTCACGATCGGCAATAGTGTTACCAGCATCGGCAACTTGGCGTTCGATTATTGCTACGGTCTGACCAGCGTCGCGATCCCTAACAGCGTTACCAGCATCGGCAACTCGGCGTTCGACCATTGCTACGGTCTGACCAGCGTCACGATCGGCAACAGCGTTGCCAGCATCGGTCACTCGGCGTTCTTTTCCTGCAACAGCTTGAAAAGCGTCACGATCGGCAACAGTGTTACCAGCATCGGCAACTCGGCGTTCTCTGTCTGCATCAGCCTGAAAAGCGTTACGATCCCCAACAGCCTCGCCAGCATCGGGGACCAGGCGTTCTCCAACTGCTACGGCCTAACCAATATCACGATTCCCAGCAGCGTCACCAGCATTGGGGACCAGGCGTTCGGTTTTTGCACCAGCCTGGCGGCAATCACGGTGTCGGCGAGCAATACCGCTTACAGCAGTGCGGATGGGGTCTTGTTCGACAAGAACCAGACCACCCTCATCCAATATCCGGCGGGCAAAGCTGGAAGCCAATACACGATCCCCAATAGCGTCGCCAGCATCGGGGACCAGGCGTTCTATCAATGCCACGGCCTGACCAATATCGTGATCGGCAACAGCGCCGCCAGCATTGGGGACCAGGCCTTCGCTTACTGCATCCGCCTGGCCAGCATCACGATCCCTAACAGCGTTACCAGCATCGGCAACTCGGCGTTCTCCGGGTGCTCCGCACTGACCAGCGCCGCGATTGGTAGCAGTGTCGCCAGCATAGGGAGTAATGCGTTCTCTGGATGCACCCTCCTGGCCAGCATCACGATCCCCAACAGCGTTACCAGCATCGGTAACTCGGCGTTCTCTAGCTGCACCAACCTGACCAGCATTACGCTCGGCAACAGCGTCGCCACCATCAGGGACCAGGCGTTCATTGGCTGTTACGGCCTCACCAACGTCATCATCCCCAACAGCGTCACCAGCATCGGGGACTGGGCGTTCAGTGGCTGTTACGGTCTGACTAGCATCATCATCCCAGACAGCGTTACCAGCATCGGCAACTCGGCGTTCTTTTCCTGCACCAGCTTGAAAAGCGTTACGATCCCCAACAGCGTCACCAGCATCGCGGACTATGCGTTCGCTAACTGTGGCCTGACCAGCGTCACGATCCCCGACAGCGTCACCGACCTCGGGGGTGCGGCGTTTGAAAGTTGCATCAGCCTGACTAGCGTCACGATAGGAAACGGGGTCAGCAGGCTCGTGCCGGTGGTGTGGCTCAACACTGAAATTGGGAACTGGGTGGAGGATGGAACCTTCGAGAATTGTTACAACCTGACCAATATCGTGATCGGCAACAGCGTCACCACCATCGGGAACCGGGCGTTCAAAGGCTGCTTCAGCCTGACCAGCGTCACCATCCCCGGCAGTGTCACCACCATCGGGGACCTGGCGTTCGCTGTCTGCACCAGCCTGACCAGCATCACGATTCCCAGCAGCGTTGCCAACATCGGCGAATCGGCGTTCACTGTCTGCGCCAGCCTGACCAGCGTCACTATCCCCAACAGCGTCACCAGCATCGGCAACTGGGCGTTCTCCGACTGCCCCAGTCTGACGGCAGTGACGGCGGAAGCAAACAACCCCGCTTACAGCAGTGTGGATGGGATACTATTCAACAAAAACCAGACGACCCTCCTGCTATACCCGGAGGGCAAAGCCGGAAGCCAATACACGATCCCCAACAGCGTCACCAGCATCGCGGACTATGCGTTCGCTCACTGTGGCCTGACCAGCGTCACCATCCCCGAC
>Ga0118677_10007131_pt1 | contig 18598 bp, 18 predicted proteins | sample AliMusrvi5mmetaG_FD_86154 | JGI IMG/M metagenome (GOLD analysis project Ga0118677, IMG submission 86154) | reverse complement strand
CAATAGACGGGCTTGAAGTTTGCCAACTGTTCGTCGGCATAGGGCGTCTCGACGGCCATTTGCGCAAAGCGGTCGAGATAGATGTTGACCAACCCCTCTTTGGCGATGTCCGGCGCCTGCACGTCGCGCCGCGCTGAGACCAGTTGGCCATATTTCTCGATGAAGGAGAGCCAGGACTCTTCCAGCGTTTGCTCGCGCGCGGCGGACATCTGCAGCGTGAGCAGCGCGCCCCATAACCCGTCTTTATCGGGCGTATGATTGCGCGAGGTCATGCCGTTGCTCTCCTCCCCGGCGATGAGCAGGCGTTGCAGGCATTCGTGGAACCGCTGCTGGAGACGCTTCGGGTCGCGCGTGCCATCGTCCTCCGCGTGGATCAACTCGCCCATCATGACATCGGCGATATTTTTGAAACCTACCGGCACGACATAGGTGAGAAAACCGCTCTGTTCTTCCGGCTTGCCCAGCATGACGTGATAATCGGTTGCCGCCGCGTGCGGCACGATGGCGTCCGGATCCGGCGGCGGGATGATCTTCTCCCGGTTTTCCGCTGCCACCCGGTCGAGCAACCGGGTGGTAACCATGTTGCGGATGATGCGTCCGGGTTTGCCATCGTAGGCCGCGGTCAACAAATAGTCTGCGAGCATGGGCAGCAACTGGTTCATCATCACGTTATTGCCGTGCGCATCAACCACGCCAAAGCGGTCGGAGTCGGTATCGAAGCCCAGCCCGATAATGCGCGGATATTGATCGCGCAGTTCGCGCACCTTTTGTTGCAGATCCGCAATATGCGGCGGTTCCGGATTGGCATACATCAGGTTGCCGAGCAGGGGATCTTTTTCGCCATGGATGACGGTGTACCGCAGCCCCAGCGCATCGCACACGCGGCGCAGGTACCCGCGCGAGGCGGAATGCATTTCGTCTATGACGATCATGGCATTTTCCGCGCTCCAATATTGACGCATCTGTACGATAGCATCAGTTCGGGCGCCATCCGGTACGGTGACCTGCATGGCCAGGTCACACATCGCGGCATCGGTGTAGACCGACAGCGGGTCGATGAAGGTCACTTTGCCGCGCGGTAGATCAGTCGGCACGATGTTGTCTTCGAGCAGCAGTTCCATGGCGCGACGGCCGATGGTGTCGGTGGCGCGCGATGGGGCAACACCGCCGTAGGGCATATTGTAGCGAATGCCGTGGTATTCGCTACCCAGGTAGGCCAGCCGTTCCGGGTCTTTCACCGGATTATGCGACGGGGTGCAGTTGATGAGACCGGCGTTCGTCGCCACGCCCAGCGTTTCGGTAATATGGTGGATGAGCGCGGGAGACGGTGTTTCACGGCTGGTCAGTTGTACGTTCAGACCATTGGCCACCGCCACTTCGGCGACGAGCAGGGCTACCTTGTCGGCGTTGATGCGGCTGTCATAGCCGATGGTCAGCGGATATCCGGTCAGTTCGCTCTGCTTGACGAATGCGACGATGGCCTGCGCCACAGCCGTTGCGCGCGGCCAGGTGAAGTCGACGCCCATGCGCGCGCGCCAGCCGGAGGTGCCGAAACGGGGGTACTGCATGCCGGCGACCTGCAAGAGCAACCAGCGCTGCTCCAGGCCAATCGCGCGGTCGGCCAGCGCGCGCAGTTGCGACGTCGCCTCGATACAGGCTTGCATGCGGCTGGAACGTGAAGCGGTGACGGCTGCCGCAAGACGGTAGAAGAGATCCCGGCGGAAAATTTCTTCCAGCCCGGCCCATTCTTTTCGCTTCAGCAGGCCGACCAGCGCGGCGTCGGCGGCATTACGGATCTGTCCCCAGGCGGTAGCATCTTCCGGGTTGCCTTCGCCTTCAACCAGGATCAGTTGCAATTCGCCCCAGAGCAGGGCAATCTGTCGATCGCTGATATCGGCGCGGGCGAGTTGGGGAATGGAATCCATGATCTTCTTTGCTGCATCCGTCGAAGGTGCGTGCTGCTCCTGGGCGCGAGTAACGAGACTTTGTCGCAAAGCACGGATTGATAATAGCAGCGGATGTAGCATTCCCGATCACCCCTTAAATATACCGGTCACATTGATGGTATTCGATTACGGATAAACCGGTCAATTATAGATACGTCGTAATCCGGCGTCAATGCGATAGAAAGCCCGCCTGTATAATTCTTCGCCACCTGAACGTGCAGGAGAACGGAGCGCGAATCAGAATTAATACGCTAACTCACCGGCTGCTTCTCTCTGCCGGTCATTGAAAAAAGGAGTCCGGATATGATTACCCGCACGGAATATGGAGGGTGGGCCAATAATGTGAAGCTGTCCAATGGGCAGATCGAGTTGATCGCCACGTTGGATGTTGGTCCGCGCATTATCCGCTTTGGCTTTATCGGCGGACAGAATATGTTCAAGGAGTTCCAGGATGAGTTGGGCTCCGCGAACGAGAGCGAGTTCAAGTTGCGCGGCGGCCATCGCTTCTGGACGGCCCCGGAAGTAGTGCCGCGCACTTATGGCGCGGATAACGGTCCCGTTGCCCTGGTACTGAATGCCTTTTCGCGTCAGACAGGACGGAGCATTGTGATTGGTCCGGAAGTGACCGGCAATGTCACTTTGCGATTGACGAGCATGCCTTGGAAGGATGCGCTTGATGTCATCCTGAAACCGTACGGTTTCGATTACTACATGGTGGGCGAAACCATTATCATTTGTGGAAAGGACAAGGTGCCGATCATAACCGGAGGGACCAATACCCTTGCGGGGACAGTGCCTGTTGCCGCTCAAACCAATACGCCTCCTCCGCTAGTGGTCAAAGTGTTTGCGCTTAAGTATCTGGATGCTTCGGATGTGGAAGAATTGGTTCGGAGTCAGATTTCACCGACCGGAAGACTCGGGAAATTACTGACACGCAGCCAGAGTTGGCAGGATCAGCAGATATTTCAGGGTAACCTGAACACAACCAGTTCCGAGAGTTTGGGACGTCTGAAACGGCTGCAGGAAGAATCGGCGCATGTCCGGGGGAAGACTTTGGTGGTGGTGGATAGCCAGGCGGTTATCGACAGAATTCAAAATATTCTTGGCCTTGTGGATATAGCGCCCAGTCAGGTGCTGATTGAGGCCCGGTTTGTGGAAGTCAGCGCGAATTGCCTGCGTGATATCGGGGTGGAGTGGGGTACTGGGCTGAATGGAGCAACAGCACCCGGAGTAAAGACGATCGGGGCGTCCGGTGCGGAAAGCGTCTATGCTGCTGGTGTCCAACAGATCAGTGGAACCGTCAAGCCGGCGGGATTCGATTCGGGTAGTCTTTTGTCGGCCCAGCGTCCTTTTGATGGGGGAATGTCGCTGGCTTTTCAGAAACTGACCGATCTGCAGCTTGAGGTTTTGTTGCATTTGATGCAGGAGGATGCTGCTTACAATATGTTGTCCTCTCCGAAGGTGTTGACCATTAATAATCAGGATGCGGTGATTATCGTCGGGCAGAAATTGCCGATCATCAAATCGGATTCATCTGGTGGATTGGGTGTAACGACCATTTCAACCTCATTGGAACGGTATGAGGACATTGGTATCAAGCTGAAGGTCATGCCGCAAGTTTGTGATGACAACTACATCAATCTGATTGTTCATCCTTCCGTGCGCGAACTGTTGGGGTATCAATCCGGGAAGGTGGGGTCGGCGGCAGGCTCTTCCGCAGAGATTTCCCTTACGGAGTATCCGATCGTGGCCACGCGCGAAGCGGAGACGCAAATCCTGATTAAAAATGGTCAAACGGTAGTCATTGGGGGGATGCTCAGGGACAAAAAATCCACCACACAAATTAAGGTTCCATTCTTCGGGAGCATCCCCTGGATTGGCGCCTTATTCCGGCGCGAAACCGTGAACACCGAAAAACTTGAGTTACTGATCTTTTTGACCGCCAGAGTGATGATGCCTGTTGAGCTGTTGAGCGTGAAATCACCTGAGGCAAACCATTTGATCTCGGTCGAAAAGGTTTCAAAGGATGCGAAACCGTAAGAAGTTCCCTCTCCTTTAGGGGAGGAGCCAGGGTGAGGGTGGGAATAGGAGAACGGCCATGGGTGAATCGAAAATCGGTAAAATTCTCATTTCAAAAGGAATCATTACGGAGATCCAGTTGTCGCGTGCCATTGCCGCGCAACATGACTCCGGGAAAATCCTTGGTACGATCCTTGTTGAATTGGGGTATGCGACCCAGGACAATATTGCTCAGGCCCTCGCTGATCAGTTGAGCATTCCTTATTTTGCGCTCAGTGATGACTTCAAGTTGGAAAAGGAGGAAGTCAAACTGGTTCCGGAAAATGTGGCGCGGCGCTATTGCATGTTTCCGGTCAGGAATCAAAACGATTCTTCCCATCATTCCATTATCCTGGTGATGCGGGATCCCTTGGATGTTGAGGCGGTCGCTACCGTCCGGTCGCTGACGCGGTTGGAGATTCATAAAGCAGTCAGTTCGGAAGATCGCATCCGGGCCGTGATCGATAAGTTCTACCAAGTTGAAGCCTACATTGAACGGGATCTCAAGGATATTGTGGATGTGGAAACAGAGGTGGAAGCGGTAATGGGGGATGCGGGGACGGATCTGGATCAATTACGTGTCCTGGCGAATGATGCCCCTGTTGTCAAATTTGTGAACTTAATGCTCATGCAGGCGGTCAGGGACCGGGCAAGTGATATCCATTTTGAGCCTGGGGAAAATACTGTGACGGTACGGATCCGGGTGGATGGATTATTACGGGAGGCAACACCGCCGCCGAAGACGCTCTATCGGGCCATTACTACCCGTATCAAAATTCTTTCTAACATGGACATTACGGAGCGACGTCTTCCGTTGGATGGGCGGTTTAAATTCAAAGTACATGATCGTACCATCGATGTCCGTGTTTCCTCTCTGCCTGAGGCCCATGGCGAAAAACTGGTGTTACGTATTCTTGACCGGCAGGCCTTGTTGGTGGACATGCGGGATGTGGGGTTTGATGAGGTGATGCTTAAACGATTTCAGCGCATGTTGCAGGTGCCGAACGGGATTATCCTGTTAACGGGTCCAACGGGCAGTGGCAAGACGACCACCCTCTATGGGGCACTGAATTTTCTGAAAGATCCAGCTTGGAATATACAGACGGTTGAAGATCCGATTGAATATCTGATTCCAGGAATTAATCAAATGCAGTGCAAGGCTTCCATTGGGCTGGATTTTGCCAATGCCTTACGTTCCATTCTCCGGCAGGATCCGGATATCATTATGATCGGTGAAATCCGGGATGCTGAAACGGCTCAGATTTCGATGCGTTCAGCACTCACGGGTCATCTGGTTTTGAGTTCTCTTCACACCAATGATGCCACATCTGCCATTTGGCGACTACGTGATATTGGCATGGAGTCCTATTTAATTGCCGCCACGATCAAGCTGGTGATTGGCCAGCGTCTGGTCAGGTTGATTTGTCCCGCTTGTAAACATGAGCAACGCCCATCTGGAGAAGCATTGGAATATGCCGTTCGGCAGAATCCGGCGGCCGCTGCCTGGACCTATTATCACGGTCAGGGGTGCCCGAAATGTTCAAAAACGGGTTTTCTTGGACGCTCAGGAATATTCGAATATTTGGAAGTAACAGACAGTATTCGCGAACTGATTGTCAGGAATGCGGGTGCGGTGGAATTCCGGAGAAAAGCCATCTCCGCCGGGATGGAACCAATGGCGATGAATGGCTTGGCAAAAGTAAAGGCGGGGCTGACCACTATTGAGGAAGTGATGAGCGTTTGTTCGGAGGATGAATCGAATTAAGGCAAGGGAACCATCATGCCCACATACCAATATACTGCTAGGGATGTATCGGGGAAAATGGTGTCGGGGGAAATCTCCACTCTTTCCCGTTTTGAAGCATTATCGCAATTACATGCCCGCGGATTGATTGTCACGGAAATCACGGATAATGCGATTTCGACCATTGTGGCCAATCCTAATGCGGTTATGATGCGTTTTAAACGCTGGTCTTTGCGCTCCATTACCTTGTCGGAAAAATCCGTTTTCTGCCGGCAACTTTCAATTTCCGTCGGATCCGGTGTGCCCTTGCGGGAGGCCTTAGAGACCATCGCCGAGGACATGGATAACAGAGCTTATCAGGAAGTGTTGTATCGTGTTCTGAAACGACTGGATGATGGCCTTACCTTTTCCCAGGCTATTGCCAATGAGTCGCGTGCCTTTGATCGTTTATTTGTGGCACTGATTAAAACGGCAGAAGAATCCGGTAGTATGACGGAAACGTTGGATTATCTGGCGTTGAGTATGGAAAAAAGTGATCGTTTAGCGCGGAAGATCAAGTCGGTCATTGCTTATCCCATATTTGTGGCCTGCTTTTTTGTCATCGTATCATGCATCATGACACTTTTTGTGTTGCCCCGTTTTCAGGCGATTTTTAGTGCCACCGGCGGAGATCTGCCCCGATTGACGCGTATTGTATTTGCGATTAACGGCTTCATCATTTTCAACACGGTGTGGATTTTTGCAGGAATTATACTGTTGATTACGGTGGGAGTGATGTATGGGAGGTCTGCGGTTGGACGATGCAATATTGATCGGCTCATCCTGCGCCTTCCCATTGTTGGCGACATTATCCGGAAGATTGCCGTAGCCCGTTTCTGCCGGAATCTGGGAATTATGCTTCATGGCGGTGTGCCGGTCGGCAGCGCGATCGAGATTGCCTCCGGGGTACTTGGAAACAAGTCCATGGAAAAAACGCTGCGGCAGACGCGGGATCGAATTATGGCGGGGAATGACATCGCCACCAGTTTGGACAAAAAAGTTTTTCCGCGACTTGTGGTACGGATGGTGGGTGTTGGTGAAGCATCCGGCAAACTCCCTGAGGTGCTGGGGAAGGTCGCGGATGTTTATGAGGATCAGGCGGAGGGGGCGATTATGGTTGCCATGGCACTGATTGAGCCACTCATCATTGTGGTCTTTGGATGCATGATTCTGGTGTTGGTAATGGCGGTGTATTTACCTGTGTTCAGTGCGGCAGGACATATCCGGTGAAATTGAGCCAGCTGGCAAAGTGCCGAATTCAAATCATTAAGAATTCTAAATAAAGGAGGTGAATGGCGCACGAGCGATGAGTGGGTAAGGTGGTATCAAATATTAACTGGGAGATGATTATGAAAATTAATAGCAAGTCAGGATTTACGTTAGTTGAATTGATGGTGGTGGCCATTATTGTCGCGATATTGGCTGCAGTGGCCATACCGTTGATGATGGGGAATAAAGATCGAGCTATGGCCACGGAAGCACAGGCGGGGTTGGGTACGCTCAGGACTGCGATGCAGGTTTACAAGGCGGAACATGGAAGTTATCCCGTCATTAGTGGCCAGATTCCAGGCTTTACCGGCCTTACGGTCAAGGATGGTGATTTAGATGGCAAATATTACAGGTCAACCGGATACACCATGCTTTCGTCTTCTGCGAGCAACTACCTAATGCAAGCAGAGGGGTACACCAATAATCCCCCGACCGTCACCTTAGATCAGGCAGGTAACTGGGGCGGTCTTTGAGATATCCGGTTAAAATTTATTCTGTCCAAAGATCCGTGGCGGCGTGCCCCGAGTGTGGGGCGCCGTCTACGGACACTAGGGGTAACCTATGAATCGAAAATCCGGATTCACCTTAGTTGAACTGATGGTGGTGGCCATTATTGTCGGCATTCTGATGTCGATTGTTATTCCAATAATGCTTGGTAATAAACGAAAAGCAATGGCAACGGAAGGCCAAACCGGATTGGGGGTGATCCGCAGTGCTATGCAAGTCTACAAGGTGGATAATGGCCATTATCCTGAAAGTGAAGTTGGTAAAACCATGAATAATGTGACGGTTCTGATCATCAAAGCAGGCGATCTGGATGGCGTATATTTTAAAACCGATGGCTATCGTCTGACCGCTGTGACGGCAAGCAATTATCTGCTGACGGCGACAGGTTATACTAATGACACATTCGGCCAGACGGTAACGCTCGATAGTGATGGTAATTGGGGAGGGACAATGCTTTGAACGTCTGCTCAGTGTGCGGTGGAAAAGGAGGCTACAAGTGATTAGTTGGTCTACAACAGATATTGCGGGAATTGAGTTCGGTGATACCCATATTGCTACAGCGAGGGTACGGGAAAAAAGGGCAGGCGCATACCAGATAACGCATGCCGGGTGGGTCGATTATGATCCAACGGCTTCACTCAAGGAGAAGACGGAGACAATCAAGTCCCTTTGGAGGCATTCCAAAATGCCCACAAGGACAGTATGTGCTGCATTACGAAGCGGCGCCTTGGCGATTCGTCCCTTTAATGTGCCCGCCATGAGTGGTAATGAAATGAATACGGCCCTTGATCTGCTGGCGGAGGAAGTCTTGCAATTGCCCCGTCGGGAGATGGTGGTGGAGTGGCATGTGAATGGGAGTCGGGAGAAGGTGGAGACCGGAAAACCGATGACAGGAATTTTTGCTGCAGCCCCTTTAAGAGATGTTAATGATGAATTACAATTACTCAGAGCGTCCGACTTGGATCCTGTGATCCTGGATATTCGAGCGCTGGCTGTCGCCAATCTTCGTGGCGTTCTAAAGGGGACGGATGCCGAAGATTATCCATTGTGCCTTGTCAATCTGTCGCCGCATTCGGCAGATATTATTTTGCAGCATGCTCCTGGAATTATTTATCCCTATACCGTTTATTGTCGCGCCTCCACATGGGAGGAAGCTCCCGAATTTCTGAGTGAAAATATTAGGGATGTGATCCGTTACGGAGAATTTAAGCTCGGATGGAATTCCCCCAGCCGCTTGGTATTGGCTGGCCGGATTGCCGCAAATTCACACCTTTCGCAGGTGGTTCATGAGCTCTTAAATATGGAAATTGAGCTGTGGGAGCCTTGGAAAGAGTGCTTAAAAACAAGTCGTGCCGTGGATCGCCTGTTATCCCGGGAGTCTATTAGCGGGGGGGGCTTACTGCCGGCGCTCGGGCTGGCGTTGAGGAGAAAATAATATGATCCATTACCAACTCAATATGGCCCGGGGGTTTGTGATACCCCTGGAACTGCGCCGGAAATGGTTGCATTGGGTGGCATTGTATTTTTTACTACTGGCCATTGCCATTGCGTTGATTCTGAATCATGTGGTTACCAGAACTATCTTCTGGCAGTCACAGCACACTTTGGTCGTTTCACAGGAAGCAAAGTTGCTCGGAGCCCACCCTGAGTTTAAATCCCTGAATGATTACAAGAAATTCTTGGGTACAGAAGTCTCTGCTTGCGCCAGGGATTTGGAATCGATTCTAACTTTTGGGAAATCGCAAGGACGTCTGGCGTCCATCCTGTTATCGCTTATTGAATCTCTGCCTGATGGTCTTGGGTTAGGAACGGTCAATTATGATAACGAGTCCCGCAAAATTTCCTTTGATGTGCTCATGCCGGTAACATTGAAGTTGGATGGGAAGGTGACACCCCCAAAACTTATGGCGTTATGGGAAAAACACCCTTTATTATCCAAAATCCTGACACAAGTGGAGATGGAAAACAGTGAGCGAATCCGGTCAGGTGGGGTGGAGACGATGTGTTGGCGATTCTCGGCGGTCATGGGAGGGCAGTGACATGAATACGCCTAAAGTCAGGTTTTTCAGTATTGAACTTGCCATCTGTCTGCTGGTTCCCCTGGTATTTCTGATTGCCATTATCTTGTTGGGCTATGGGTATGTGGTGCGTGAAAAACGGGCGGTAATGCGGCAAGTGGCTCTTATGGATGAAGTGCCTCTGCTGGAGGAACGATTGTCGGCGGCTCAAAAATCGCTCAGTTGCTTCCGTATGATTAATGGTGGCAAAGAAAATGGGGAGTGGGCACATCGGATCAGCCAGGCGGCTTCGTTTCGTGGGGTTGTTGTGAAGTCGGTCAATACTGAAAAAATTACACCCCAGGTCATCGTTTCCTGTAATGACTATCGTATTCATGTGAGCGGTGAGGGGCGGATGGCGGCGGTGGTGCGATGGGTGGATGAAATGGATCAGCCGGGGCGATGTTTTAAACTGGCTTCGCTTAAAATGCGGCCTGTCAAATTAGGGCCTGTCTCCGGGTATGAGTTGGAAACTGTTATTCAGGCACGCTCGATTACGATGCATTCGCAACCCGGCGAGCCGTTATCTGGTCGGATGGAGCCGGCATTGGTAAAACTCAATGAGTTAACGTTGGCCGTCAATGAATTGGGAAAAACAAAATGGCAGGAATTGGATACGCACGCTTTGGATGAACGTGATGTCCGTGTAAATGACAATACGGTTCCGATTACTCCTGCCGTTCCTCTGGCGCTGAAACTCAATGGAATTGTAAAAGCTGAGCATAAGCCACTGGCACTAACGGATCATGGGGTGTTGGGGGAAGGGGACATGATTGATGGTTATCGGATAATTCACGTTGCTGCAGATTATGTTGTGGTTGAAAACGGGGAGGGACATCAGGACGTCGTTCAGCTTTATAGAACTGAGGTGAATCCATGAAAACCAAGGAACCGTTTAACCGTTGTGGTGGATCATTTTTGGAGGTGATGATGGCCTGTGTGGTGTTGGCGGTCATTGCGATTGGGGGTGGAAGCTTTGTGGTCCAGTCTCAGGAGACGTTGGCGGTGCATCGAAGTCGCGGTGTGGCTTTAGCCATGGCAAATAGTCGCCTTGAGGAAGTGAGAGGAACACCCTTTGGTCAGCTCACCAATATGGTAAGTGGGAATGCCACCACTTGGATCAAGCGTAACGGAACAGGGTGGCAGGTCACCACCGCGGCTGATCATGATAATTTTTCAGTGGATACGTCTTTGCAGGAACTCCGTACCGGCTTGCAGGTGACGAATTGGCCGACTCTGGGTTTGTCAAAGATTCTTTGGGTTACTGTTCAGGCAACCTATAATACACCTGATTATGTGGCTTTGACTACGTTATATGCCCCTTAAATTCCGAAGTGAAAAGCGAACAGTTATGAGGACAGGATTCACCATCGTTGAATTGCTTATCGGGATAACGGCGGCGGCCATTCTCGCCTTGGCGGCGGGCGTATTGTTAATGAACACTTATCAAGGATGGGCAAGCGCATCATCTGCTGTTGAACTGGAGCGGGATGCGGCGGTAGCCATCCATACTCTCGAATTAGCGGTGCGGGGTGCCTCTAATACCGTGACGGGAGAGGTCGGGGTAGACCGGTTGAAAGTACGAAATCCTGACGGGGTGATCAGGGCGTTTTCCGTGCAAACCAGTAATGGACGGAGGAGCCTCCTCTACAATCCTGCGGATCCAGGAGGGGCGTCAATGATTCTGGTGGATAAACGGTTGGGAACATTTGTTTCTGCTTCAACAGGCAATATGGTGTGTGTGTCGTTGGCGCTTACCGGAATCGACCAGAATAATCAGGATATCGGTTTGGTGATGGAATTTAGCAACGTCTGGATCAGAATGAGGAATTAACCTGTGAATATGACAACAGTAAAGCAAGTCCCCCCCCTGTCAGGGGGGAGGCAGGATGGGCGGCAAGGTGCCATTCTGGGCATGGTACTGGTGATCGTATTGGCAATAAGTGTAGTGGGGCTAAGTTTGATTCAATTGGGATTAGTCAATGCGGTGGAGGTTGCGAGAACCTTGAATGGTGATCAGGCATTTTGGTCTGCAGATGCCGGGCTTCACTTTGCAAGAGCTGTCGTGATGGGAAATACAGCCATTCGTAATGGTTTTTTCCCTTATTCATTTTCAGGAGAGAATTCGGGGTATGCGGGGCGGATCGTCAGCGTTGATAATGTGAACTTCGGGATTGTCTCGACCGGTACATGGCAGAATGCCGTCCGGATTGTTCAGCAAGTCATTAAGGTGGAAGAAGGGTGGCCGGCAGCATTCGATTATGCTATTTATTCCGGGAATACAATGGAACTGCGGAAAGACACCTCCATTACAGGAGATGTTTTTGCTGACAATGGTTACCGCTTTGTTTCCGGTGCGCCCAGTGTTTCGGGTGAGATTTATGATGATGTAACAGGTGGCAGTTATTCTGCACCGGCGACAGTCCCTGCTCTGCCCGTTCTGAATACCTCCTATTATGATACGCTGATTGCGAATGCCGCTGTTGGGGCTACTACAAGTCCGCTTTATCCTTTCAATTTAATGGGACACACCAATTACTTGAATATGGCCTCTTTTTCTGTTGGAGGGCGTATTGATGGGCCTGGTGTCCTGGTTGTGAATGGAAATATTTCCATTTCGAGCGGATCGGCAGTGATCGGAAATAATGTCATGTTGATTTCCGGGGGAACCATCACTATCGACAAAAATTGCACGTCCGGGTCGAATGATTTGTTTTATGCTTCCACGGGTTTTGATCTGGCAAAAAACAATGAGATTTCTGTGGGAAGCAGCGCCTTAGTTACGCCGGGAAATATCAATATAAAGAAGGATTTAACCTTTTCTGGATTGATCTATGCCAGGGGCACCATTGATTCTGACAAAGCGGGGACGGTTACGGGTGCGATTGTTGCGGGCGGCAGTATTCGCCTTAAGATGGCATACACTGTGACCTATGATGCTTCGTTGCTGCCGCTGGAGATGTTCCCGGGGCTGGAACCTGAAATGAAAGTGACTGATTTTCCTTGGAGTGAGGTCTTTCTGTAAAGGTTGATATGGTATAAAGAAAGGGAGGTTGATGATGAAGACGATGCGATTTTTGGCAGTGATCGGAATGGCGTTGGTTGCCGTTTCGGGTGGGATGATGACAGGGTGTGAATCCACGGAAACAACGGACAATGCCATGACCATTACGCCGGGTTCGGCAGTTGTGAGCAATGATACGGCCCTCGTGACTTTTACGGCCTCTTTGACCAGTACCAATGTCGCTCTGATTTTGCCATTAGAATGGTCAGTGGGGGATACGTCCATGGGACATATCCGGGCCGCAGCAGGCATGACGGCTGTTTATGAATCCACAAATAAAAAAGGCAATAACTCGATCCATGTCAGGGATCAAGGGGATTCCGAGGGCGTTGCGAGTGTGGTGATGGAGTAGCGGCTTTAATGGGCTGTCGGAGAACATGACAACTCCATCTGCCATTCTATTTATGTGTGTGGCGCTGGAGATGTGCCTATTCCCCCTGATCGATCTGAAAAAGTGCATTGCCGGGGATATTCCATGGGAGGGGGACGTTCAGACCGTGGTGTCGAATGACTTTGAAACCGGGCTACCGGCAGGATGGTCTGTTATTGTGAATGCCGATACGAATGCGTATTGGAGATTCGATAATCCAGGTGGGGTGGGGAATCTAACCGGAGGATCGGGTGTTTTTGCCGTTGTTGATAGTTTAGAGGCCGGATATGTCGATGCTGATGCGGAGTTGCGGAGTACACCTTATACTGTGATCCCTACGGCACTAACTTATCTGGTATTCCAGACCGATTTTAAACGTTATGAATTCCCGCCGGAAGAAGTTGCGGATGTAGATGTTAGTACGAATGGAGTGCGTGGGGGGTGGTGTAATGTGTGGCGGCAGACAGGATCTGACTACCAGGGGCAGGTGAGAGTCGACCTGACCTCTATTTTGAGGGGGGCGTCAAATTTCGTCGTTCGTTTTCATTACTATAATTCCTTTTGTGATTGGTGGTGGCAGATTGATGATGTGTCACTTGTGATCGAAAAGGATGTGAATACCAATGGTCTGCCTGACTGGTGGGAAACCCGTTTTTATGGCGGTCTCACCAACCTAACGGCTGAAGCTGATTCTGATCAGGATGGGGCTTCTGACCGTGATGAATTTATTGCGGGCACGGATCCAACCAATGCGGTGTCGGTATTACGCCTAGGATCGTATGTGCATCATGATGGTAAATTTGATTTTGAATTCCAGACCACTTCCGGGCGTATCTATGCGCTTATGAATTGCACTAATCTGATATCGGGCAGGTGGACGAATGTCTCGCCATGGATAAGCGGGTTGGGCGGCAACACGAATTTGACCGTGAATGAAAGTGTCTTAACCAGCTTTTATCGACTCAGTACACAAAGATGGTGAGGTAAAAGTAGGAATTATCTGGTATCTGATGCATCAATGACATTCATTTTTTATTCATGGTGAACTTTTTGCGCTCGAAATACGATTATAAGGGATATGAAGAACAGTATTCAGAATGAGAAAACGTCAGTAAGGGAAATCCCAAGATCTCGGCGGGGCAGATTACGTTCGGCGTGCTCCGCGATGCCATTAACAAAACATCCGGGTATGACCATTATTGAACCACACATTCACATGTATTCGCGTACTACAGATGATTATCAAGTCATGTATAAAGCAGGAATCCGCGCCTGCGTTGAACCAGCTTTCTGGATGGGATCTGACAGGCGATATGCAGGAACATTCTTTGACTACTTCCGTTTGATTCTTGAGTTTGAAACCGTTCGCGCCAGGCGATTCGGCATTGATCATTTCGCCGCCATTTCCCTCAATCCAAAGGAGACAGAGGATCCCATTCTGGCACAGGAGGTGATTGGTGGCATGGCTGAGTATCTATCGCACCCTCGCTGTGTGGCTATGGGTGAAGTTGGGTACAACACCATGACACCAAATGAAGAGAAAGCGCTCGTTATGCAGCTCTGTATCGCAAAGGCTCGCGATATGTTGGTCATTATCCATCTTCCTCACACGAACAAATTCCGCGGTGCTGAGCGCATTGCCGCACTTCTTAAGGAAATCGGCAACGATCCTTTGAAAGTGATCATCGATCATAATACTGAGGAAACAATAGCGCTCAGTCGCGAAACAGGCTGCTTCTGCGGAATGACAGTCTATCCCATATCGAAGCTTACGCCCCAGCGTGTCTCTGCCATGATCCACCAATATGGAAGTGAGTGTATGATCGTTAATGGCAGCGCTGACTGGGGGATCTCGGATCCGCTAAGCTTGGTGAAAGTTGTTAAGTTTATGAAGACGGATGGGCATTCACGGGAGACAATACAGCGTCTCGTTTACGGCAACGCCATGACGTTCTACAGTGGATCGAAGAACTGGACGCCCGAACTCGATCTCGTGCCCGTGGATCCAACGACGTTTCAGCGTTGAACACAGCAGGGATCTGAACAATTCCGGTTATTGCGTGAACAATTATGGGGCGGTGAACGTTTAATAATTTAAGAAATGATGGAAAATCGTGTCTTAGAAATCGGGAGGAATCACAACAATGAGAAGTTGTAATCAGAAGGCAACACGGATGGGAATTCTTCTTATCGTCTCCGTTATGGTGGGAGGACAATATGTACTGGCTGAAACTGATGCCAAAGCAACCGCTGCGAGTGCTTCGCCTCCCGTGTCTACGAATTCCATTACCGAGATAGCCAATGTAGCTCAAGGAAAAGGGTTGGACTGGCTCAAATCGATGCAGAAAGAGAATGGTTCGTGGAGTGATGAGAATTTTCCCGCTATGACAGCTCTTGGGCTCTGGGCTTTTGCGCGTAGCTCACATCCTGATCGATCCAATGTGTGTGCCAAGGCGGCCGCATTCATTGCAGGGTTTGCCCAGGAAGATGGTGGACTATATAAACGTTCTGCCGGAGGACATGGCAGCGGCGGACTCTCTACATATAACACCGCCATCTGTATGACCGCTCTGCACATTTATGACCAACAGCGTTATGCAGAAGTCATTCTGAAGGCGCGTGAGTTTGTGGCGCATAGCCAGCTTCAAGGGGACTCGCCCGGTGCTGGCGGGTTTGGCTATGATAGTAAGCCCCAGTACACGCCGGACAGGGAGACACTGGTCAAGATGATGACTGAACGTGCCAAGAGCGAGGGGCTCCCGTCTCCCACCGAGGAGGAGATCACCCAAATGATGGGGCGCCGTAAACGGATGGGGGCGATGTCGCGGGCCGACTTGAGCAATACCGGATGGGCTTTGATGGCGATGCGCCTAACCCAGGGAATTGAAGACTTGAGGCCTTCCGGCTCCAAACGAGTTGATGTGGATTGGGTGGCGGCTACGAACTTTATTGCAAAACTTCAGAATCAAGATCCGGATGACTCTGAGCAATATGGAGGGTTTGGATACGAAATGCATGGGGAACGGGGGGGGGTTGTTGTTGATAGAAAAAAAGAGACTGTGAAACTTCGAGGGTATGGGAGTATGACCTATGCTGGACTTGAATCTTTGATTTATGCTCAGGTCCGGCGGGACGATCCGCGCGTTGTCTCTTCATTACAGTGGGCGGCCCGTCACTGGTCCGTTGATGAGAATCCCGGTATGGGCATTAAGGGATTGTATTATTACTACAATATCATGTCGAAGGCCCTTTCGCTGACCGGTTCCGATGTCATGGTTGGTGACCGCGGGAAGCAAATTCCATGGAAAACTGAACTCGTCAGAAAATTAACTGCTTTGCAGCAGGCGGATGGAAGTTGGGTCAACCAGGACAACCAGTACTGGGAGAACAATGCCGTTTTGGTTACAACCTACGTGATTCTGACCATGCAGAATTGTTTGGCCCATTGATGAATCAACTCCAGCGAAACATTAGCGTTAGATATCGTGTTTTCACGGGCTAACCCGAGTTCGCCAGTTAAGCGGTTATTGAGGTTGTAAGTCGTTGGAAATCAACAAAACGATCGCAAAAGTCTTGACTACATTTGCAGTTTCATCGGCATATTTGGAAGTCGCAGATTCATTCGTGACAGAAGAACGGCCAAGTCCTTTTCCGGTTTCGATACGACGCGGAGTTTGATCGTTTGCCCTTGCTTGGTCGGCAGGTGGACATCCATGGAGTGGATCTGCCTCATTTCCAGCAGGAACTGTCTGGCCTCATCTCCCAGGCCGCTGACACCCATCCAGTGCTCCAGCGTCCGCCAAAGACAGAGGGATAGGAAGCAAACGAGGATGTGCGCCTCGACCCGGCGCTGCAGATGGTGATAGATCGGGCGGAGAGCAAGGTCGCTCTTGAGGTCGCGGAATGCGGATTCGGCCTCTGTGAGCTGGATGTACCATCGCCAGAGCTCAGCGGGGTCTTCGCAGTCCGTGTTGGTGCGCAGGATGTATGCGCCGTAGGTTTTCTTCGCCCATTCGAGTTGCCCGGGCTTCTCGTTCAGGGCGATCCCGCACGCCTCGTTTTTTTCGTTGAACAGCACTTCACATTCAAAATGTTTGGACGCTGAGGGATACCGTTCGCGCAGCCTACCGACGCTCTGTTGGACTGACTGCGTCTTTTTGGACGGATTCCCGGCCAACTGGCTGCTTTTCTTCTCAATGCCGCCCCTGAACTTTTCAAGCTGCCGCTGAAGCATCGACTGCTCCTTCTTGGCCCGGTCGGCGCTCTTGCAAAGAACATATTTCTCGTTACCGGATCCCTTGACAAGTTTGACGCTCAGACCCTCGCGGATGGACTGCCAGCCGCCACCCTCATGGAACTCGGCTTCGTATTGCTTCAGCAGACTGCGGGATGCAGCCATGAGATACCGCTTTAGCTCAACGGATTTCGCCAGCGAATTCCCGGGAAACGGGAAAAGTCTGAATCTGTGGAGATCAACTCGCATCCATGTTCCATGGATAATGCCGCCAGATGGGCATCTGTGACGAGATTAGCTGTGGCTTGCCCGCCAAGCATCATTTTCTTAAAAACCGTCCAGTGTTGTTGGGTGGGATGGATTATACGTGTACAGGGTTGATCGAGCCAACTTTGTACACGGGATAAGGCCTGCTCCAGGGACAGGGGATGATCATAGACGCGGGGATTGGTGCTGATCCGGATGAAGGCGCCGAGGACGATCCAGCAAAGACACACCGGCGAGGCGCCGGACAACCGGGTGTCCCACCATGATCGGGCGGCCTCGTGGCGCGGACTGAGTTTATCCTCGGCATAAAGGAGAATGTTGGCATCCAGGAGGATCACGGCGTGTTCTCCCCCTCGATCTGCGCAATCAATTCCTGGATGTTATCCAGATTCCGTCCCTGGCGCAGGCCCATCTTGTGGGGGTGGGTATGATAGGGTCGGCTCTTGGCTGGCGATTCGATCGTCCGCAAGCCCGCTCGAAGCGCCTCATTGATGCCCTGGCGGAAAGACGTGTTCAAATGCTCTGCAGCCGCCCGAGCCCGGTCAAGGACATCATCTTCGATGGTTAATGTTGTTCTCATGGTGTCACTGTAGCATCATTAGTAATGATGTCAACGCATCATGATAGAGGGTAGAAAATCAGAAAACCGGAATTGTCGCGAGAGGAAGCTTGGCGCAGTGGCTGGAGGGTGGGCATAGCCGATCGAGTCGAACTTATCAGGATAAGTTTTATTCTTATCGAAAGTGGAGTCTTTTTGATCAATTATACGAACTTGGAACGCGAATTCCTTGGTAATTGAGGTAGTAATGATATCCCGGTTTGATTTCATCAGTATAATTTTCTACTTCGTCTTTGTTGTCACCGTGGGAATCACGTTTTCTCGACGGAACAAGAATACCTCTGATTACTTTCGGGGCGGTGGGATTATGCCCTGGTGGATGGCCGGGGTGTCGGCTTGGATGGCAAGCTTCAGTGCCTGGACTTTTACTGGTGCGGCGGGCAAGATCTTTACGCAGGGACCCTATGTTCTGTTGCTTTACTAC
>Ga0118677_10007130_pt1 | contig 18598 bp, 11 predicted proteins | sample AliMusrvi5mmetaG_FD_86154 | JGI IMG/M metagenome (GOLD analysis project Ga0118677, IMG submission 86154) | reverse complement strand
GTACAGCAGGGCGAGACTTACGATGCCCGGCTGGAAATGCCCGGCTGGGATTCGGCTGCGTTCAATGACTCAACCTGGCAGCCCGTGACCGTCTCGGTGGTGACCAATCTTGTGCTCGGCGTTTCACCTTGCGCGCCGGTGCGCAAACAGCAGGAAATCAAGCCGGTCAAACTGACCGAACCCCGGCCCGGGGTTTATGTTTTCGACCTCGGCCAGAACATCGCCGGCTGGGTTCGGCTGAAAGCGAAAGGCGTTCGGGGAACCAGGATTGTGCTGCGAATCTCCGGCTGGCTCAATCCGGATGGAACGATCTACACCGACTACCTGCGGGAAGCCCGGGCCGTTGACACCTACTATCTCAAAGGCGGAGGCGAAGAGGTCTGGGAACCGAGCACCACGTATCATGGCTTTCAGTATGTGGAGGTCACGGGGTATCCGGGCGCGCCGACGCTGAACGACCTCACAGGAATTGAGTGCAATTCAACCCTGCCCACGACCGGCACGTTTGAGTGTTCGGATGCCCGGGTCAACAAACTTTACAGCAATCTCCTCTGGACGATGCGCGACAATCTGGTGGACGTGCCCACGGGTTGCGCGGACCGGGCCGAGCGGTTGGGTTGGTGCGCCAAGACGCCGCTCGTTAAGACCTGGACGTATGCCTTGGGCATGGGCGGCTTCCTGTCCAAGTGGATGGTGGATCTGGTGGATTCGCAATCCCTGAGCGCCAACGAGTCCGGGGCCGCATTCATGCAGGTGGCTCCGTTCTGGGGCGACATTGAATCGCCCGGTTGGTCGGACGACGGCATTGCCGTTCCCTATGGTCTCTACCAGGCCTACGGCGATACGGGCATCATCGAGAAACACTACGATGCGATGGCAAGATACATCGGCTATATCCAAAGCAAGTTGGTCAATAACCTGCGGCCGGCCAACTTGAGAATAGCCGCTGACACCAATTTTGTGGGCTACGGTGACTGGCTGGCGATCACCCAAAACCGGGAAGGTAACGCCGACATCTTCAACACGCTGTTGAACGGAGCCTCGGTGAAAATGATGGCGGAGATGGCGGAGGCCATCGGCAGGACGGCCGACGCGGCGGCATATCGCACTCTGTTCGCCAACATGCAGACGGCATTTGACAAGGCGTATGTGTCCGCTCAGGGCGTGGTTCGAGATGATAGCCAGATGGAATACGCCCTGGCGTTGTATTACGGATTTATCCCGACCAACAAGATATCCATGGCGGTCTCCAATCTGGCCAATGACATCCTGAACAAGAGCCATCAGCAGACCTTTCCCGATGCTCAGGGCAAGAATCCCACCATCTCTGCAAGGCACTTGACCACCGGATTTCATGGTTCCCGGGCTTTGCTGCCCGTCCTGAGCCAATACGGTCGCAACGACGTAGCCTATGATCTGTTATTGGCTGACACCTATCCCTCCTGGCTTTATCCGGTTAAGCTCGGCGCCACCACCGCCTGGGAAAGGTGGGACGGCTGGACTCCAGACAAGGGCTTTCAGAATCCCGCCATGAATTCGTTTAGCATGCCCGATCTGATGGCCTCGGTCGGCGAGTGGCTCTTCCACTATGTCGGGGGCATTGGCCAGCAGGGCGAGGGATTTAGAAACATCGTCATCAAACCGTATATCGGGGCGGGACTGACCTGGGCTCGGGCTTCCTACGACAGCATTCACGGGACCATTGCTGTGCGGTGGGAAAAGAGCGGCGGGGCTTTGGTCATGGACGTGACCATTCCCGCGAACACTTCCGCAACGGTGAGCCTGCCCGGCAGCGGGACCGGTTCGCTTACTATAAAGGAAAGCGGCAAGACCGTGTGGACCAAAGGTGCCTATATCAAAGGGGGGCCGGGTATCTCCGGAGCCAGCGTGAACGCGGACCGGGTTGAGTTTCAAGTTGCCTCGGGAAGTTATCGCTTCCGAGTCATGGCTGGGGAATAGTTCAACACATGTGCGCGATATGAAGAAGGAGACCAACACTATTAACTCTATGACACGCTTTCTTTGGCAACTGAGCAGTCTTTGCATCCTCGGCTGCTGCGCGGCGCCTGTTTCGTTCGCAGCATCGGATTTGACAAAGGATTTTGTCACCCCGCCCGACTCGGCGCGTCCGGGCGTCTATTGGTATTTCATGGACGGGAACCTTTCCCGCGAGGGGATGACGCGGGACTTGGAGGCGATGAAGCGGGCGGGAATCGGTCACGCGCTTTATCTGGAAGTCAACCTCGGCATGCCTCGCGGCCCGGTGACATATATGAGCGAGGAGTGGCAGGGACTTTACGCCCACGCGGTTCATGAGGCGGATCGCTTGGGCATTCAGATCATGCTTGGCGCCGGCCCTGGCTGGTGCGGGAGCGGCGGGCCGTGGGTAAAGGCCGGGGAATCCATGCAGCACTTGGTCGGCAGCCGGACCGACGTCGCGGGGCCGGGGCCGTTCGCGCAGAAGTTGCCTGTGCCGCCGCCGCACAAACCCCATTTCGACCAATCCTTTTTCAAGGATGTTTGCGTGCTGGCTTTTCCCACGCCTTCCAGGGCGGAAAGCATCCCCGACATCAATGAGAAGGCGCTGTATGACCGCGCGCCGTTTTCGGGGGCGCATCAGCGGCCGTATTTTGAGATTCCGGTGGACTATCCCGCTACCATGGCAGGCGCCGCCATTCCGATGGACAGGATCATTGACCTGACAGGCAAGCTGCAGCCGGACGGCTCGCTGGATTGGCAGATTCCCGCCGGAAATTGGACGGTGATGCGCTTTGCGGCCCGTAACAACGGCTCGATGAGCAATCCCGCGCCACAGCCGGGGTTGGGGTTTGAATGCGACAAATGGAACCCCGCAGCGTTGGATGAACATTTGAAGAGCTACGCGGGCAAGTTGTTGCAGAAGGTCGGACCTCAGCAGGCCGGGCGCGGCTGGACATTCATCCACTCGGACAGTTGGGAGATGGGCGCGCAGAACTGGACGCCAAGATTCAGAGTGGAATTCCAGAAGCGGCGCGGCTATGACCCGCAGCCGTTTTATCCCTGCTATTCCGGGCTGGTTGTGGGCAGCCGCGAGCAGACAGAACGCTTTCTCTGGGACTTGCGCCAGACCGGAAGCGAACTGATTGTGGAATATCACGCCGAGGCGTTGAAGTCGTTTGCTCACAAGAACGGCATGTCGCTTTCCATTGAGCCTTATGACTTGCACCCCGGCAACGACTTTGATCTCGGCGCCGTGGCGGACATGCCGCAATGCGAGTTTTGGTATAAAGGCTTTGACACGACGTATTCCGTCGAAGAAGCGGCCTCCGTCGCACATGTCTTGGGCCGGTCGGTCCTCGCGGCAGAATCGTTTACCAGCGTTGACGACTGGCAGGCGTATCCGGCCAATATAAAAGGCCAGGGCGACTGGGCGTTCAGCCTTGGCGTGAATCGCTTTACCTACCACACCTTCGCGCACAAGCCGGATGAAACCCGTCCGGGAATGCAGATGGCCATCTATGGCGTGCATTGGGATCGCGGGCAAACCTGGTGGCCGATGGCGGACGCCTATCACCGCTATATCTCCCGTTGCAGCGAGATGCTGCGTCAGGGGCGCTCGGTAGCCGATGTTCTTTACCTGATGCCGGAAGGCGCGCCCAATGTATTCCAGCCGCCCCTTTCGGCTTCCGACAAAACCGGCGGCTTCCCGGAACGCAAGGGTTACAACTATGACGGCTGTTCGGCGACGGCGCTGATGAAGCTGGCCAGCGTTCGCAACGGCAGCGTGGTTTTCCCTGGCGGCGCATCGTATCGTCTGCTGGTTTTGCCCAATCGCCCGACCATGACGCCGGAGTTGGCGGCGAAGTTGGAATTGTTGGTAAAGGCGGGGGCGACGGTGGTCGGCCCCGCGCCTCGCAAGTCGCCAAGCCTGGTGAATTTCCCGAAGTGCGACGATGCGGTCGCGGCCCAGGCGAAAATGGTTTGGGGAGCTTTGGACGCGCCCGCCGCGCAGACTGCGCGGGCTTATGGCCAAGGCCGCGTGATATGGGGCGGCACGCTGAACGGGAAGGCGCCGAAAGACCTGCCCATTGCAGCGGCGCAATGGGTGTGGTATCCCGAAGGGGAGCCTGCCCAGTCCGCTCCTCCCGGGGCGGTCTTCTTCCGCCACGACATTGCCATTGGCGCGAAGCAAAAACTGGTTTCGGCGCGTTTGGAAGCGACGGCGGACAATTCTTTCATCGCCATGGTCAATGGGGTTTCCGTTGGAAAAGGCGAAAATCCCAGCGCTCTGTTTGGATTCGACATCGCTTCGCAGCTCAAAGTGGGCGTGAACCAGATCGCGGTTCGCGCGGAGAATGCCGGAGACGTCCCCAATCCCGCCGGGTTAATTTGTGCAGTGGAACTGAAATACGCCGACGGTTCCCAAGAAATAATCCCGTCAGACGACCAGTGGGTTGTTTCCAAAGCGGAGTCCGCCGATTGGCAGACTGCTCCGGCGACGGGTGACGCTTGGAATAAATCCAAGGTTCTGGGAGCTGCGGGGATGTGGGGGTTGCGAACCTCCGACGCCTGCGACTTCTATGCGCCCTACGATCTGACCGCCGCCATTCTGAAAGACGCGCGCGTGCCGGAGGACTTCATGGCGACCGGCCCGGTGCGTTACGCGCATCGCTCCACGGCAGACCGCGAAATTTACTTTGTCGCCAATCGTTCCGAAAAGCCGGTGCAAGCGGATTGCGTCTTCCGCGTGGCGGGACGGTTGCCCGAACTGTGGCATCCTCAAACCGGCGAAATGCGTTCGCTGCCGGAGTTTAAGGCGGAAAAGAACACGACCGCGATTCCGCTGCGCTTCGAGCCTTACGAAAGTTATTTCGTGATCTTCCCGAAGACTCCATCGGCGGCGGCGAGCAAAGCCAGATCCAACTTCGCGGACATGGTTTCCATCGCCACGCTGGAAGGTGCGTGGGACGTGGCCTTTGATCCCGCCATGGGCGCTCCCGCTCAGGCGCGTTTCGAGAAACTGGAAGACTGGACGCAGCGGCCGGAAGAGGGGATCAAGTATTATTCCGGCATTGCTACCTATCGAAAAACCTTCGATGTGCCGAAGGCTGAATCCTTGAAATCCCCCGTCTTTCTTGATCTTGGCGGTGTGCATGCGATGGCTCGCGTTCGGCTGAACGGACAGGACTGCGGCGTGGCGTGGACGGCGCCGTGGCGCTTGGATATTTCTAAAGCGCTCAAGCCGACCGCCAACGCGCTAGAAGTCGAAGTCGCGAACCTTTGGCCGAATCGAATGCTGGGCGATGCGAGGCATCCCGATCAGAAACCTTATGCCCAGACTACGCACCATCCATACGCAACCGGACAACCTCACGCCAACGATCCGCTTCTCGCCTCCGGCCTGCTGGGGCCGGTCGTCGTGGAGACTACCATGACATCGAAGGAGGATGCGAAATAGTGCCTCACGCAGAAGCTGAAAGATTGTCTCCGCGGCTCGTGCCTCATACCATGACCTGCGCCATAGCACTCGTGGCGAGTCTAATTGCTGGAGTTCTAGAAGCGGCCGATACGGCCTCCGGCACGTGGGAAGAGACAATTCAGCAAGCCGCCTTTGTGAAGGATGGTTTGGATCGCTTTCGCAACCCCCAGTATCAATATGAATGCCTCGGACTCGGGGGAACGGTCATGCGGGTTGGCCCCGACGGATTTACCGTGCCGGGAGCGTGTGCCATAACCACCAATGGCGGGCTCAAGCACCTTCCCTACCTTTCGTATCAATACTGGTGGGACGAGGAAGGCCACCGTCATCTCCCCTTTGACTTGACCGGCGGTTACGGTAAGGCCCTCGAACCTGGCCAGGTGACGAGCTTCCGGCATAAACTGGATATCGCCAGCGGGCTCCTAACCATAGACTTGGGCCTCAGGGCCGACTTGGATGGCTCGGCACTTCGCCAGGCTGGCACGAATGCATTTCAGAGCCATCGGGAGATGTTTATTACGCCCGAAGGAGTTCTGGTGATTCGGATCACAGACACTCCCGACGCCCCTTTGCCCTTTCGGATGCGCGTGGGCATTAACCACAAGGTCCGGGTGTATCTGAACCAAGGTTTATACGCAAAAGAGCATGATGAATGGGCCGGGACAGGTGTCCGGAAACCCCACGGATTGGTGGTAGTGGCCAATCGTCCGAAATCCTGCACCGCCACGCTTGCCATAGCCTGCGACGGAGCGGGCTCGTTCGCCGACCAGCAAGCATTGCTGTTGGGCTCCACGAAGCGAGGGAAAACACTCACGTTCTACATTGCCCCCGGTTCGTCCTATGAGAGCGGCGACCCGGTCGCGGCGGCCTGGAACAAGGCAGAAACGGCGCAGAGCCGCGGGTATAATGCCCTGCGCCGCGAGACGGCCCAATGGTGGACCAAATTCTACGCCCGATCCGGAGTGTGTTTGCCGGATCGTGAACTTGCCGCCTGGTACGCCCGGTCCACCTATTACCTTGGGGTATTCTTCGGCCGGACCGATGTCCCGCCGGGATGCAACGGCACCAGCGTCGAGCTCTTTGCCGGCGCGATCTGTCCCGAGTACGACATGGTTTTGAATCAGATGGCGCTCCTGTACGGGAACCATTTCGATGAAGCCCGGCGGGTTGTGGGCTGGTTGGGGCGCTCGCTCCCGCGCGCGGAGCGCTACGCCAGGGATGGCCTTACCTTACACCAGATCTCGGTGAAGTACAGTGGCGGCGCGAAGTTCGGTCCGCTTATGGGCTACGACGGTACGATCGTCATGCCGCCGACCGAAGGCGAGGGGATATGGGCCCATGAAGATTTCTCGGGAAATAACGCCGCGCTCATGGCGCTGAATTACGTTGATTGGAGCGGTGATGACCGGTCCGCCGCATTGGCTCGGCGCATTCTCAAAGAGACCACCCAAGTGTCGGTTGAAGATCTGCAATGGCGTCCCGACGTCAATGCCTACCTGAACAAGAATATGCCCAACACGGTCCAGCAGGCCGCAACCATTTATGGCTTGCGGGAGTCTGTTCGGCGTGGTGTCGCGGAGAAGGGGTGGGAGGAAATGGCGAATAAAGTCCTGCTGCCCACGGGCGATTACAGGGGAACGAAAGTGCTGGCGGGAGGCCCGGGCGCAATGCCAGTGGAAAACCGTGGTGATGCCACCTGGCTGATTCCGTCTTGGTGGTATCGGATCATTGCAGACAATGATCCGCTGGTTGGCCCCAGTTACGCGCTGTTTCGCACTTCGAAGACCGGCAATTATGTATTCAACAACGGCTGGATGGGGGTAATCGCGGCGAAACTCCACGATGGCGATGAAGCCTGCCGCTGGGCCAAAGGGTTCATTCAACCCGGCGTCACCCTTTTCGACGACACCTGCTTTGGTGAGACTGTAAGTGACGCCGAGGACTTCAAGAAGACCCCCGAGGTTGCGGCACACGCCTCGCTGATCTGCAACATTAACCAGATGCTGTTGGACCCGGATGACGAGAACTCGATTACAGTTTTCCCCGCGATTGCCCCTGAGTGGGAGCAGCGTGACCTTGCCTTCAATAACCTGGCCGCCAAGGGAGGCATCCTGGTTTCGGGTCAGTTGAAGCCCAGGCAAGTCCGGGTGACGCTGGAGAATCGCTCGGACACCAGTTGCATGAGAAATCTGCGCGTGCGGCTTCCTAAAGGCACGACCAGCCTTCGCCTTCCTGCAAAAGGTCTGCGGGTAGAGCAGGGTTGGGCCGTGCTTACGGCAGTCCAGCTTCCTCCCAACAAAAGAATTGCGTTAACATTTGAACCGTAGCGAAGACCCAGGACCCTCAGCATTGAACACATGATATGAGAATGCGTAGGCCGAGAGTATTTGCAGCCGTCGCGCTGGTGCTGACTATCAGCCTGTTGACGCTAGCATGCAGGACAGCCCAACAACCTGCGAGGGCGGCAAGAAAAGAGCTGAGAATTCCGCGGGTTTCAAAGCCCTGGAGAGATGCCCTGCGGTTGGTGGGTGATGGCAATCCCTTGTACAGCGATTTCTCGCTCATAAAGGATAACCGGAACCGATGGCATTGCATCGGCACTTTTGGAGAGGGCCCCGGTGGTTATGGCAGTGGGTATCAGCTAAGCGATGGATATGCGTTGTTCCACGCAGTTGGCAACTCTCTGGAAGCGCCCATGACGCTCCTCGACAAAATTCCCTACCAGATCGCCTCCCCGCAAGCCTACATGTGGGCCCCGGGCGTAATCTGGAACCGTGATCGCACCACGGCCTTCTTGTTCTATTTCCATTACCTTGGATCGTCGGAATTCAAAGAGAACTGCGTTCGTCTATTAACATCCAACGCGCCCGATCTTGCGGCTTGGCACCCCTATGACGGAACGGAACTGCTGGAAAAGAACATGGTATTCCGCGAGCAGGACGATCGGGACTTCTGCGTTTTCTGGGATGACCGACTGGGCAGCTACCTCATGTATTACGCTTGCGCGGGAGTCTATCCCGGCCTGCCAGGCCTCAACACGATCGTCCGAGTGCGCACCTCGAAGGACCTCCTGCACTGGTCCGACCCGACCACCGTCATGGGGCCGCCGCCCGGTGGCTACCAGTGTGCCGAATCGCCTTTTGTCCTCTACCGCGACGGTTACTATTATCTTTGGGTTAGCGGGATAGACTACAGCCGCATCTCGCTCTACATCTCGGAAGACCCGTTCAACTTCGGCGACCCCGCCGTGAACCGGATCGAGGAACAGCCGGGCCATGCGCCGGAAATTGTTTCCGACAAGGGGCAGGATTATATGGCGTGCTCGATGGTATCAACGGTGCCAAGCGCAACGCCGGGTGCCAACGACCTTCATGGCATTCTGATTCAGCCTCTGCGTTGGGACACACCAGACCCCGGCATGGAAGCACGAGTAACCCGCAAGACGAAATGATCTATCCCAGCCTTGCAGCAAGAACCAACGTGGCCGGGCGTCCAACCCGATGCCTGTCGGATTTACGATTTACGATCTACGATTTCTGCTTTCGAAGTGCGGCCTTCATTCGGATCTCGGGTTTCGGGTTTCGGATTTTGTGGGGGGCGATGGGTTTAATTCCTCCCTACCGACTCGTTTGGCTGCTCGCTTATCTCGTTCTCACTGCCATGGCGTCGCCCGTCCACGCCGAAACGGCGCCACCGGAGATTGACGTCCTGCTGTTCTTCGATACCGAGGACTACCTCTCGCCTGCGGATGATGATGCGACCCTGCGCCTCTGCCAATTGCTTACCGCCCGTGGCATTCATGCCACCTTCAAAATCGTCGGAGAAAAGGCGCGCGTGCTGGAGCAACGAGGCCGCCGCGATGTGATTGCCGCCCTGCAGCGCCATGACATCGGTTATCATGCGAACTTGCACTCGGTCCATCCGGTCCCGACGGAGTACCTGGCAGATTGCGGCTGGCTGGATGGTATCGCCGAGTTTACGCGCCGTGAAGGTGGCGGCGCGGCGGATGTGCGACGCATCTTTGCGGTAGAAACGCTCGCCTGCTATGGTCAACCTGGCGCTTCCTGGGGCCCGCAAGCCTTCGCTGCCCTCAAGGCCATTGGCGTCGCGCCTCATGGGATCCCATGTTACGTTGATGTAGGCAAACACGTGGCTCTGCGCAACCAACCCTATTGGTATGCCGGTGCGCTGACGGTCTATAGCATGGGCCCAAACTTCACGCGCATGGCGATCCATGACCCGGCCGCCCTGGACCCCGCTAAGCGGCGGTTTTCAGAAATAGCACAGCGGTTGAGCCGTGAGGGCGGCGGCCTGATCAGCAGTTACTACCATCCTTGTGAATGGATTCAGCGGGAGTTTTGGGACGCTGTCAATTTCAGTCGCGGGGCCAATCCGCCGCGGGAACAGTGGAAGCCGCCACCCCAACGGAGCGCAGAGGAAACGGACGCAGCCTTCAAACGATTTGCCGAATACCTCGACTATGTCCGGTCCCTTCCCGGAGTCCGCTGGATCACCGCCAGCGACTTGCCCTTGCTCTACCCGGACGTGGTCCGCACTGAGGGTGCTCCCGAACAGGATGTGGCCGAACTGGCCCGCCGCATCAGTTCCGGGAACGGGGCGGCTCTGGATATGATCACTCTCGGTCCGCGCGCCTATTCCGTAGCCGATCAATTCGAGTTGCTGACGCGAGCGCTGTACGTGGCCAGCGCCGGGCGCACCGCAGGTTTTTCTCTCCGAGCCTCGGGCCTGTATGGTCCCGCTGCGCCGCCGCCAGCCAGCGCGGCGGCAACCAACCTCAACTGGTTCGCGCTGCGGGATGCGACTCGCGAAGTCTTTCAGTTCATCGCCACGGAGCATCGCGTTCCGGACCGCGTGTTTATTGGCGCCGAGAAGGTTGCGCCGGCAGATTTCCTGGTGGCCTTGGCTGGGGCTTGGAGTTTTTATGTCGAGCACGGCAAACTGCCGACCGGGCTGGACACGCCCCTTGGCAGGCACACGGGCATCCTCCCTGAAAAGCACGTGGCGGAAGATACCCCCGACCTATTCGGGGGTTGGGTCATCCATAAAGCCAACTTCCGCGCCCCCAAGCTGATGGAGTTGGCCCGCCTGCAGGCCTGGACATTGAAGCCGGCCCTCCGCGTTGTTGGCAGTGAAAGCCCAATCGTAAATCCGAACCCAGCCTTGGAACGCCCCAAATGACCGTAAAGGGGTTAATGATATTGTTATGTTTCCAAGTGGCCCGTTTGACTTCTTCTACGCTCCACACAACCGAGTAGCAAGCACCGTCATGCACATGACACTCTCATTAACTGACCCCTTTATGGTCGGGCGGTTCGCCTCACTTTTCCGACTCACCTTCACAACTGTCAGCGGGAGGAATTATTTTGTGCCACGCAGGCCGATGATGTTGGCAGCGGCGTGGACCAACCTCTCCGCCAGTTTGCCGGGCACCGCGGGAGAAGTGGGGTTCACCCCCAATCGCAAGTTGACCTCAAGCGGCTGGGACGATTAGGTTTGTCTTGATGAAGAACGGCGCGGAACCAATTCAGCAGCCGATTCGCAAGCGGGCGGGGAGCCCGCTTACGCCGGCCCGCCGCTTTGCTCATCTGGAAGACTTGGCCGCGTTTCACACGGAGCATGTGCCGGGAGCCTTCGCCCGAGCCGAGGGCGGCTATCCACCCGCGCAGCGTCAATTACAGTCGGGCGCGCCCCAAAGCAAATTCCTGTCAACTTGAATGCAGCTCACGAACTAATTTTTGAGAACCTCGCCCGGCGAGGCCATCGAATCGCGGTATTTCACGGCCAAGACAGCCTCACCTACCTGGATCTGGCGCGGAACGTCAGCCGCTTTGGCCATCTCCTGCTTGGCTTGGGGCTCCGGCCGCGCGAGCGGGTCGCCATTCAGCTCCCGGACCGGCCCGAATGCCTTTACGCGTTCCTGGGCTGCATTCAAGCCGGGCTCTGGCCGGTGTTGATGAGTCCGGACTTGGGGCCGGAAGCCAGCAACTTTATTTTGTGCGATGCCCTGGCTTCGGCGCTGGTGACGGCTCGCGCGCCCGCGGCGGCCGAGCCTGGCTGCCCTTCGGTGCGCCGGCGGCTGAATGTGGACGATACCGCGTGCCTGGCGGCCTGGGCGACCGCCTCCCCGGAATTGGACCCGCACCCGGCACACGCGGACGACATCGCCTTCCTGCTCTACAGCTCCGGCAGCACTGGCCAGCCTAACGGGGTGCCGCACCGCCATCGGGACATGTTGGTTTGCGCCGACACCTATGGGGCCGAGGTGCTGGGGATCACGGACCAAGACATTCATTTCTCCGCCAGCAAACTCTTTTTTGCCTACGGCCTGGGCAACAGCTTGTTCCTCCCCTTCCGTTTCGGCGCGGCCACGGTGTTATTCCCGGCCAAACCCACCCCGGCGGACATCTTCCGCGTCATCGCCACCCAGCGGCCCACGGTGTTCTTCGGTGTTCCAGCGCTCTACAGCATGCTGGTCAAGACGTTCGAGGCCGCGGCCAGTTTGGATTCGCTTCGGCTCTGTGTTTCAGCCGGCGAATCCCTGCCCGCGACGGTCAGCCAGGAATGGCGGCGGTTGACCGGCCTCGACATCCTTGACGGCATCGGTTCGACCGAGGCCCTGCATATCTTCATTTCCAACCGGCCGGGCCGGGTGCGCCCGGGCACTTCCGGCTGCGTGGTCCCCGCCTACGAGGCCAGGATTGTCACCGAGGCGGGCCAACCCGCGGCGGCGGGCCAGCCGGGCAACCTGTTGATTCGCGGCGCCAGCACCGCGCCCTATTATTGGAGCCGCCCGGATAAAACCGTGGATACCATGCTGCCCGACTCCTGGCTCAAGACCGGCGATATTTACGTGGAGCAAGACGGCGTTTTCACTTACCAAGGCCGCAGGGATGACATGTTCAAAGTGGACGCCCGGTGGGTATCGCCGGTCCAGGTCGAGGACGCCTTGCGCGAGCATCCGGCCGTGCGCGAATGCGGCGTCACTTGGCGCCGGATCGAGAGCCTGGTGAAGCCCGTCGCTCATGTGGTGCTGGAACCGGGCTTTACGGCCGGGCTGGAACTCGAAAGAGAGCTGCGGCTTTTTGCGCGGGCGAGGCTTCCCGATCACGCTTGCCCGGTGCTGGTCCGTTTCCAGGATGCGCTGCCCAGGACTGACACGGGCAAGATCCAGCGTTTCCGCCTGCGCGAAATGAGCCCATCCGGAGCTTTGGAAACTTTGCCCGCGGCAGGAGCCCCGGGCTTTGGCAACCACGAAACACCCCCCCAGGATCAGCCTATGAAAACCACCACCGCCGATATGATCGAGGTCCTTAAACAAGCCGGCATCCAGCAGAAAGTGATTGACCAGCTCCAACCGGACGCGCCCCTGCTGCTCCAGGGACTGGACTCAATGGACCTGCCGGCGATCGCCGCTGCCGCTGAGCAGCGGTTCAAAATCGACCTCTCAGACGCCGACGGCAGGGACCTGAAGACGATCAACGACTACGTCCGCTTTGTGAACCGGAGATTGAAGTGAACCACGCGGGCCTTCAGAGGTGGGTTAGATCCCAGTCCTGGCGGACCAATTGCAGCAAGCCCAGGCCCCGCTCCGAATGTAGCTTGAGGGAGTCGAAGGCCGGGCGGGTTTTCGTCTTCTGCATCAGGAGTCCATCCGTGTCGAACCAGCGCGGGAGGTATCCGCCCAGGCAGTAGCCTCTCGCTCTCAGGCAATCCGCGACGGCTCCCGCCCCGGGTTGGCTCAAATTGATAAAGATCTGAAGCAGGACCGCCTGTTCCCGCTCGGCCTGGGTTTCAAGATCACTCACCACCTTTTCAAAATCCGCGCCCAAGACCATCACGCTGGCGCGCCCCACGCCGGCGTGCCGGAAGAAACGGCTCTCAATGTGGGTGCGGACATCGGCGGGGGGATTACCGGCGGCGGTCACGTATTGGCGGTTCAAATCCAAGCCGGCGGCGAGGAACTCGACCGCTTTGGTATAGGCCGCGGGCACGCAAACCAGTTGGGGCTGGTCCTGGACCGACCGGAAATAGAGAACGCAGGAGACCCGTTGCGTGGTGCCGGCATCTTTTTCGTAGGACTCCGCCGGCATCAGGTCCAGTTCGAGGGCCACCTCTTTCGCACCGGCCTTGAGGCAGGCTTTTTGGGTGGTGGTGTGGTGGGTGACGGCTTCGCCAAAGAACCCGCACATGGGAACCCGGCGGACCATTTCTTCGGTGATTAACTTGTTGATTTCGTAGGCGGCGAAGGAGGTTCGATACGACTTGAGCACGAGGTACTGGCCGAATTCGTACAGTGCTGGATTGGGGGGCGAACTGCGGTAAAGGGCACCGTGGCCAATGATGTCACCTTTGCTGGTGCGAGCCACCACCATGTGGAGGTTGCCATTGGCGTTCTCGGCGATGATCCGCTCCGGAATGTAATAAGTTTCGAAGGGGTATTCCGCCCCGTAGATGGAATAGAACAAGCTGGCCACTCCCACCGCGTCCTCAGGTCGGAAGGCATCCACGACAAAAGATTGGTCTGGTTCCACCGGCAGTTCATAATTGATTTTCGTAGTCATAGGTTCGTTATCGGGAGCCATAATAATTCCTCAACCGGGTTCAGGCGGGCGCAACGCGCGGTCCAGCAACCGCCGCAGCAGCCAGAAGCACAAACCGCCCGAGATCCACGTCGAAAGAGGCAGGCTCCAAAAAGCCCCTTTCACGCCATAGAGAGCGGACAACCCCGCGACAAGGGGAACCCGTAACAGGAACTGGCGAAAACCAGCCGCCAGGAGGGCATAAGCGGGCCGCTTGAGACCCAGGGCCGTGCCTTGCAGGGTCAGATCCAGCGGCACCGCCAGGTAGCCCAAGGCCGAGCATTGCAGCGCATACTGGGCCAGGTTCAAAACCTCCTCGGACGGCTTGAAAACCCAAAACAGGGGGCGGGCGCAACACAGAAAAACCACCATGACCGGCGTAATAACAAACCAGCCCAGGCGGAGGGAAGCGCGGACGCCTTCGCGGATGCGCGTCATCTCCCCCCGGCCCGAGTTGAACCCCATGAAGGGGGCCAGGGCATTGCCCAGCCCGACCAAGGGCACGATCACCATGAATTCCAGGCGCAGGGCCAGGTTCAAGCCCGCCACGGCGGCCATATCCAAACGCGCGAGCAGGATATTGATCAACCCCAGCCCCAGCGGGCCGATGAATACCCCCAGCGCCGCCTGGCTGCCCAAGCCGGCAATCCCTTTCCAGTGCGCCAGCATCTCGCGGTCGAACCCCACCGCTGGCAGTGGCTTGCCTTGCCGCGCCATCTGCCAGCCGAGATAAACCGCCGACACCGTCCAGCCAGCCAGGCTGCCGAGGGACGAACCGGCCACTCCCATGCCGAACCGCAAAATGAGAAGATACTTCAATCCGATGCTGACAAGGTTGCCGAGCAGAAGGCCCTTCATGGGCGTCACGCTGTCACCATGGCTCAGGCAAACCGACTCGCTCACCATGAAGAAGCCCATGACCGGAAAGCTCATGACCAGCCAGAACAGGAACCGGCTCCCTTCCCGCAATACCTCTGGCTGTTGCCGCGCGCCCAGCAGCGACAACACCGCCTCACCTGGCGCCTCCCCCGTCAACACCAGCCAGGGCAACATCACCAGCAGCATCAATGGAAAGGCGGCTCGGACGATGCGCCGGCCCCGCTCCACCTGGCCCGCACCCAGGCTGTGGCTGAGCAGGACCGCAGCCCCCACGCTCACACCTTTGGCGAGCGCAAACGCGGCGTAGAACAGCGGCATACTCAGCGACAGGGCGGCCAATGGCTGCGTCCCCAGCCAGGACACAAACAGCGTGTCCATGAGGTAAAACAGGCTTTCAAAGAAAAGCGACACCATGATCGGCGACGCCAATCTGAGCAGCACAGACGGCACACGCCCCGCCCCCAAATCGATGCCCGGTTGACCTTCCTGCTTGGACATATCACGGCGCCGATTTCAATTCCTCCGCCAACCCCTCCACAAACTGCTCCAGGACTTCCCGGCCCACCACCGTCACCCGGATCCAGTTGGGAAAGCGAAAGCCGGACATCGTGCGGATCATCAGGCCCCGCTTCATTAACCGCCGGTAAAGCAGCGTGTCGCTGATCGGCACCTTGATCATCACATAGCTGCCTTCGTGGCACAAAAACGGAACGCCCAGCAAGCTCAGCGCCTCTCGCAAGAAAGCTTTGCCCGCGCGTATCAGCGCACGGGTGGCCTGGATGTGTTCCCCGCCATGTTCCACCGCCGCCCGCGCGGCCGCCTGACCAAGCGTGTTGACCGAGTAAACCACATACGCGCGGCGGATCATATCCACCACCGGCGGCGATCCGACCAGGTACCCTATGCGCAGCCCCGCCAAACCGTAGATCTTTGAGAAGGTGCGAAATACGACCAGGTTTGGATACCGGTCCATCAAAACCATGCCATCGGAGGCATCGTCCCGTTCGACATATTCCATATAGGCCTCGTCCAGCACCACCACGCAGCGGCCGTCCACCCGATCCAGGAAACGGATCAACTGATCATGCGGCCAATAGGTGCCGGTGGGATTGTTGGGATTGCAGAGGAAGACGATTTTCGTTTTCCCGTCGATCTGCCCCAGCAAGCCATCGCCGTCGAACCCATAATCCTTCAACGGCGCCAGGCGCCGGCCGACGCCCGAGAATTCGGCCACCCACTCATATACCGCGAAGGTCCGGTCCGCGGTCACGATGTTGTCGCCCTGCTCGCAGAAGGCCTTGGTCACCGCCGTGATGACTTCGCTCGACCCATTCCCCACCAAAAACTGGTCGGGGTGTTTGCCGAATCGTTCCGCCAGCGCCAGCCGCAAGGCATAGGAGTCGCCGCTGGGATAGAGCGCCGAGCAGGCGGGTGGGAACTGGCGGATGATCTCGCGCGCGGCCGGCGGGGGGCCGAGCGGATTTTCATTGTTATTCAACCGGTGCAGCACCGGACAGCCAAAAAGCCGCTTGAGTTCCTCGTCCGGCTTGCTGGCCACATAGCTTTGGAACTGCTTGATGTAGTTGGGAACCAGACGTTCAAGATCCATGACGCGCGCGTTTCCCTTCAGGCCTTCTGAAAAACCACTGTATCCCCCTGCCCGGAGCCAGGCAGGATCATCCGCGGCACGAACCCGGTTTCGAGCAGCGCGGGCACAAAGGCGGACTGCCAGGAAACCCCCAGATCCAGCTCAAACAGGATGGTTGACAGGTCTTGTTTCGCGAACAGGCCCAGATGCTCGCGCAACTGCTCCGCGGCGTCCGGGCCGAAGCAGAGGCCCTTCAGCAATACCTCCCGGCGGCCCCGGTCCGTTTCGGCGGTCAGCACCGTCGATTCCGGCTGGCCGGTGCCCTGGAACGGGATCACCCGCAACTCCCGGGGCAGCGCCAGCCGATCGTATTCCCCGCGCAGAAACGATTCCAACAGAGGATGGCAGCACACGGCGGAGCCTTCATCCTCGCGCAACTGGCGGAATCCGTATGATTCATCCGCCGGCTGGCCCGTTGGCCCTCCGCAGACCCCGCCCAGCAAGTCGAATCCCCTGAGCATCGGCTGGCCCGCCCGGCGCCGGCAGAGGATGCCCGTGGCGGGGGTTTTGGCGGCCCATTCCAGCATGTGCTCCATCAAGGCCTCAGGAAGGGCCGGCGGCTGAGTTGGCGGAAACGAGAACGGGCCGAGCGTCTCGATCATCTTGTGGCTGACCCACCGCCAGAGAATCCCGCCGCACACCGCCCCGCTCTCCGCCACCGCCATGGCCCCTTTCAAATCACCGGCCGCGATCATGTCCGCGGCCCGGCCCGGAAAATCCAGGAAGCCCGGATACTCCCCCGCGGGATAATGCGCCTTCACGCGCGCGGCGAAGAACTGGATGGATTCCCGATCCGCCGGCTGGATGCGCCAGGTTTTGACCGGCATCGGCTGGCCGGAGATGGCGGCGGTTTCCTCGGTGTAACGCCGGTCCACCACCGTCGCCAGGCAGGTGCGTCCGTCCTTCTCGCTGGTGAGTTTAACTGCGTCCACGAGGCGGACTATCACGAACAAGCCCAGATCCTCCAGATCCTCTCCCGGTTCAAACGGGGCCTTCGCGGTGATGTTCAAAACGTGCAGATTCAACGAGCTGGGCTGGAACAGGAACCGGAGGGTCAGGCGGTAAATATCGTTGCGGGCGCAGATTTCCACTTGCTCCGCCGGTCCCAGCAAGCGGCACAACCAGGCAAACACCTCCTCCGCGCTCAGCTCCAGGCTGGAGAGTTCCTGGCCGCCAAAGCCATACGCCGCTCCCGCGCATTTGGCGAACGAAGCGGCCAGCGGCAGAAATGATGCCTCGCTGAACACGCGCAGCGAAATGTCGACTGGATGTTCATTGAAAGGGCCAGTCCGACAATCGACACCATTCATAAAGTTAGAGATCATAAACCACTTTCCAACCGTTTCTTTCTCATTCCCACCACAGCCCGCACCCGGCTCAATTCCACCCAACTCACTGCCTGGCTCACTCGGGTTTCATACCCCATATCCAGCCGGGCTGCAATCCATCGCCGACATCCATCGCCGCATGACGGTTGTCCTGCCATAAACCCACCACCCCAATGCAAGATCGATATCCTCGTCGGCACACAGATGATCGCCAAGGGCAGGCATTTCCCCAATGTCACCCTGGTCGGCATCATTTACACCGACCTCGCGGTGCATCAGCCGTAAAGGGGTCAGTTAATGAGAGTGTCATGTTCTCACCTTGTCCTCTTGTGCGATCGGCATAAAGGAATGTCAAGTGCGACGTCCTGCAATGCTCGATAGGGCATTCTCATTAACTCCTTTATGGCGAAGGTTCACGCGGTCCAGTCTGCGGCGTTCAGCCCGGCGATCGGCCGGAAGTCCGTGTCGCGGCTGACGAGCGTGGCGCCGACGGCCAGCGCCGTAGCGGCGATCCACAGGTCGTTCTCGTCCCAAGCGAGACCTTGCTTCTGCCGGGGCAGCTTCACGTTCGCGTAGTGGTCGCCGGCGGATTCCCGCATCGGCTCACCGGGGATGCGGGCGAAAAGCGCGACCGCCTTGGTTTCCAACTCCGGCCGCCGTTGGCCCGGGGCCAGTCTTCCCAGTC
>Ga0118677_10007129_pt1 | contig 18601 bp, 16 predicted proteins | sample AliMusrvi5mmetaG_FD_86154 | JGI IMG/M metagenome (GOLD analysis project Ga0118677, IMG submission 86154) | reverse complement strand
CACTCACAAAGCTTACCGACATTGCCCGCTTCAAGCCCGATCCGCGCCATCTGCAAAGCCAGAAAAGAAGCCGCAACTCATTGAACTGTCGGCTCTTGGAGCTCTTAGGTTGATGCGAAAGACTGGTTGCCAAAAGGGATTGCCGAAAGGCCGAGCTTGGAAGCGCCGGGTCCAAAGCGTGACGATGGAGTGGATAGACATCCACGACTGAGGAACAACGCCGGAACCGGGGTTTCCGGGCCGGAATCGGAATCCAGATACCGCGTAGCGGCACAATTACGCATCCAAATCCAAACCCTCGTCACAACACCGTTTCGGCAATTATTTTTGGCAATCAGTATAAATTTTGGCAAACACCCAATCAGGAAGCCCCAATTAGGCGCACATACTTTTGGCAATCAGTATACACCCTGACAGAGAAAAAAGGAGGTGCCGCCCCCCTGTAAGCCGGATTCTGTCCCTCCCACTTACGCAGGATTGGACGGCCATTTCTCTCACCCCACTTGCGCGGAGCGCCCCGCTTGCGCGGAGTGCGACTAATACCCGGAGGTGAACGGGCGGGCAGCCCTTCTCCTGTTATGTCTTGCACCACGCGGGGTTTGCACTGCCGCTTCGGTTACCCTAGGCGCGGTGGGCTCTTACCCCACCATTTCACCCTTACCTGTGCCCTTGCGGGCCATCGGCGGTGTATTTTCTGCTGCACTTTCCGTCCGGGTTCCTCGCGGTCCCCGTCCCCCATTTTCATGAGGCACGCTGCCCTGTGGTGTCCGGACTTTCCTCAACCCCCGCTTGCGCGGGAACTGCGGCCGTCCGGGGAGCGGCAACGCCACAGTGCGCTTTCCCAACTGGGATTCCAAGGAAAAGATAAGGAAGCGCGATCTCACATACCCTCACCCTCATCCAATGAAAAACACATCGATGAAAAACCAGAGGATCATGAGCGAGCCGATCACCATCTTGATGCCCATGCCAGCGAGAGTCCCCACCACGGAGCCGACTCCTGAAATCGCCGCAGGTTTGGTTTCCTGACGGGCAAAGGCGATCTCAAAGGCAAACGCGCCAAGCAAGGGGCCGACCAGCAGGCCAAATGGCATGAAAAACATCCCCACTATGCCGCCTATCAAGGCTCCGAGTGCACCCCAGTGCGTTCCTCCGAACCATTTAGTGCCGGCCGCTCCGCTGAGGATTTCCAGGATCTGGGAGATGACCACTAGCAAACCAAGGATCACAAACGACCACCAATGCAGCCCCGACCGCTCACCTAGCATCAAGCGATGGGCCACAGCGGCCATCAAGATGATCATATGTCCGGGCAGGATAGGCAGAATGCAACCAATCGCCCCACAAACCAGCAGGCAGGAGGTGACCAGCCAGGCCACGCCTATTCCCACACTGCCCCAGAGACTACCCCAATGAATGGATTCCCACACGCGACATGTGATAATCTGGATTCCCGCGAGTGCCAAATGAGAAATCTGGAATCTCCATGAGGACGGACACGCTCGTATCTCGGAAGAGCGACTCCCCGTCTATTTGACAAATCGAATAACTGAGCGAATCGATTCCCATGGCATTTCCTTTCCGTTCCCCACGTGAAAAAGTCGGCGGCCTTTTCGTGTTCGGCCGCATCCTCGATAAAATCAGATACCATGCAAAAGAAGGACATCTGCCTGAGGGCTACCATCTCGGTCTCGTCCCCGGCATGCGCACCTTTGACCACCGTGTCTGTTCTTTTCTCGGCTTAAACTACGATGATCTCGCACGCCGGACGCTGGAAGGTGGCAGCGACGAGGAAATCCTGGAGTGGTGCTTCCAACATGGACGCCGCCCGGATCAGGAACAAATCGACATCTGGAACGCGTTCCTCAGCAAACGCGGCTGGCGTGACGAAGCCTCCGCCAAAGTGGCCGAACAGAAAGACGCCCTCGGACTCAGCCACCGCGACGATCTACAAACGATCTTCGACCTGATGGATGCCGAAGAAAGACACGGTGCCTAATACACCCCTTACCCCAACTGCCTGGCAGCCTGCAGGGTGTTTTTCATCAGCATGGCGATGGTCATCGGGCCCACGCCGCCGGGCACGGGAGTGATGGCAGAACAGAGCGACGCTACTTCCTGATAGGCCACATCACCGGTTAGGCGGCATCCGGATTTTTTGCTAGGATCCTCCACGCGGTTAATGCCTACATCGATGACTACGGCACCGGGTTTCACCCAGTCTGCCTTGACCATTTCTGGACGACCCACTGCAGCGACGAGGATATCGGCGCGACGGCAAATGCCTGGCAGGTCCTTGGAACGTGAGTGGGCAATGGTGACAGTGGCGTTGGACTTCTTAGAAACCAGCAACAGTGCCATCGGCTTGCCAACAATCATGCTACGGCCGATGACAACGACTTCCGCTCCATTGGTCTGAATGCCTGCAGATTCTAATAATCTCATGCAGCCGGCTGGAGTGCAGGGAACGAAACCGGTGGGGTCCTCCAATACGAGCTTGGCCACGTTTTCCGGGTGGAAGCCATCGACATCCTTGCGTGGATCAATGGCGCGGATGACTGCCTCCTCGTCGATGTGTTTGGGCGGCGGAGATTGCACGAGAATGCCGTGGATGGCACGGTCAGCATTAAGACTACGCACCACCTCCAGCAATTCCTCCTGAGTCGTGGATGCAGGCAGTTCGATCTTAACCGAGTGGAAACCCAGCTCCGCGCAGGTGCGGGCCTTGGAGCCTACATACACCTGCGACGCAGGATCCTCGCCCACCAGCACCACAGCCAAACCGGGTGTGATGCCTTTGGCGGTTAGGGCGGCGGCTTCTGCCCGGCACTCGTCTAGCACGGTGGCGGCAACGGATTTTCCATCGATGATGTGGGGCGTGTTCATGGGTATTTGGTGAAGGGGGTTTAGGCGTCGTCGGTACCGTTGACGAGCAGGGATTCGATACGCAGGCGTTCTTTTTCAAATGCGGCATCGTCCAAATCACGGGGCACGGTAATGGCCTCGGCAAAGGTCACCACGACCCGGCTGAATGGCATGGGAATCACAAAACGGTCCCAGGTTTTCAAGCGCCATGCCGAGGAAAATCGCACATGCACCGGAACTACCGGCGCACCGGTGGCTTGCGCAAGTTTGACGAACCCAGCCTGGATCTGATAACGCGGACCCCGTGGCCCATCCGGCGTCAGACAGACATCATAGCCATCTAATAGAGATTTCTTAAGACCAACCAGCGCTGCCACCGCACGCCGTGACGACGAACCGCGAACTGCTCCCAGCCCAAACACCGCCATGGCTCTGGCCACCAGATCCCCGTCATGGCTGGCGCTCGTCAGGGTAACAGCCTTGCGGTGGGAACGGCAGATTTTGTTCCATGCGGCGGGCACCGTGAAGAAACGGTTGTGCCAGAGAATATAGATCACCGGAGGAACCTGGCCGTCTGGCTTACCTATGCCGCAGAGGTCGCGCACCTCAAGCCGCAACGTGGCGGTAAGCAGCTTCATCATCCATCCGAGCACCCAGCCGAGTATTGCACTCTTGCTGTCACTACGGATTTCACTGCCTTTTTTCCTACCCATGAGTCCGGGCCACGTTTTGCCATGCGCCCGGGTTTTACAAGCCCGCTTGGCAGGAATGTGGCAAAAACCACCCGATCGGGTAACACACTTGCCAAGCGGAACCCTTGGGACCTTGGATCTTTCGGGCTGAATACATGAGCGGACGAAACGTCATCACTCTTAAAAACCTTTACTCCCCGGCATCCTATCCCCGCTTCTCATCCGCCCGTATTCAGCCTTGTGATCGAAATATTCTAACCAGAATCTCCCCCTATCCCCGATCACGGGCGGAGGCAGACCGCGCACCCGTCGCCAGATTCTGTCCACGGGAAGGAATACGCGGTTGGCGGCACCTGCTCTCTGGAAATACAGGTCCAGCGGACCCTTCCAACGGACTGACGGCGCTCCAAGCCAGGGAAATGAAGATCTGTAGACGGGCTCCCCATCCGCAGACAGTGAAGGCTCGCGGGTGTCCACCAAAATGATGTAGGCACCCGGATAGAACAGCAGAATGGATAAGGCCAACAGGAGGACGAGTCGCAGGTATTTTTTCATATCAGGGTTAGCCGTCCTTCGTTAGGGCAGATATGCAATAGGGGCAATCCTCGTCTCAATCAGCGCCGGAGCGTTCGCCGAATTCGACTTTCCATGAGATATCCGGGCCGTTGAGGGGCCGTTCCAGCTCCAGCGTCACAAAGCCGGGGCCGGCGGGATGGACTTTGAGACTAGCCTGGGCACCGACAGCGGTGACGCGGAGTGGCTTGCTGCCGTTGCACGCCAGCACCACTTGGAATGGCTCGCCCCCGATTACTTTGGCCTCGCCGGAGAGTGTATTGTCTGCCGCCTTCCACTTGATATTAGCCAGGTCCACCCACCCTTGCAATACATGGCGGTTAGTCGAGAGCACCTGCGGCTCCCGTAGCGCCTTGCGCACTGACAACATGGCACAGTGAAGGGGAGCAAGTGGCAATTCCACCTTTGCCGTGCCGGGAAGTTTGCCGACGAGCTTGTCGCTCCAGAAGTCATAGACATAATACTCGGCACCCGGATTCAGACCTATGGCACCGGTGGCAACCCGGTCGCCGCTCAACGCCACCGAAACAGTCCTGGTTTCTTTGCCGGCATTAAACATGGCCACCTGATGCCAATCCTGAGTCAGTTCCAAATCATAAACCTGGGGATTGGTCATTCCTGTAAATGCGTCCAGCGGGCGGGCGGCGAATGGTTCGTGATAAGTCGGATAAACGCGCGAAACATCGTGAACGATTTCCGGTGTGAACAGATTGAATGCGGTGGCGAGGTTGAGTCGTCCGCTGGTTAGGAATATCATGGTCAGCATCGACTGACGGATTTCTTTAGTCAGGTCATGCACCGTCTTGGTATCAGGGTAATAATTGAATACAGTGCGATTCTTATACCAGCGCAGCCCGTCCACGGTAACCATTCCTACGGTGTAATCCTTTGAGTCCCCCGAGGTTCGTTGGATATCGACCAGACCGGACGTCACATCGAGACAGGGGCGGCCAGATTCGCCCAGGTTGCGCTCGTCTAGGCAGGCCTCGGGGCCAAGTCCCTCGCGGCAAAGGCGAAAGATCTCGCGATAGGCTGAAGTGGTGGTGGCATGACGGTCCTCGAAGCCACCCTCGGGTCTCCAGCCAGTTTCAGGATAGTCGAACATGATACTGCGGACTCCGGCCTTTTGAAGCCCCCTCCAGACCACCTGCATGTGTTTCTGAAAATCGGGGGCAGTGTAATCAAAACTCACCAATGGCTGATGGTGGGGATGAGCAACGGCCAGCCGACTGATGTCTTTAAAAAGCATGTGGCCAGGAAAGGCCCTCGCGTAATCATCAGAAGGCATACCTGTCTGGAAATAGTTGCAGGGGATGCCATCGCGTTCAATCATCGCCTGTCCCCATTTGACGAAGGTTTCATACGGCGGCACAAGATGTCCGAATTGCGCCCAATGTGCGTCGTCCCACCATCCCTGCTCGGTGTTGCCAGTGGGGCCGCAATAGGTATCTGGGACCAACTGGATGCCAACCTTGGTGTACCGGGTCAACCCGCATTTCTGCGCGGCCTCCATTTGTTGGATCATGCTGGGGGAATTGTTGGGGACGGGCAGACCGCACAATGCGCCCACCCCCCACCCGCAGAGCACGGGGAAATCATAGACGTTAGGATGAGCATTGTTGGCGACCCGCATCGCCCTGCCATATTGTTCAAGGGCGAGAAAAGGATCGGTCGTAGTTACATCCAAGTAAAACGTATCACCGGCCCAGTAAGTGGCCCCGGCATCCACCAGGCGTCCCACAGGATCCTGCGCGCTCATCTCCAGCACTCCATTCTGTAAGACGGCGTATTTCCCGAATTCCTTGTTGGCCAGACCACCCCACACAATGGTACGGCGTTTGCCTTTCACCAGACCGGTCAGCATCAGACTATTGGGCGATTGGCGGTTGATGCCAGAGCCGACCTCTGTGGCTGCGGCTCCAGCGGCCCCGTTGAGGGTGCGTGGATTTTCGAGGGTCACTCCGGGGAACAAAGTCCCGTTGATCAAAGGAGCCAGGGACATTAGACGCAAGTCGTAGTCGCGGCTGTTTTGAACGCCATAACCCATGACCACTGCCCCCTTGTCGGCATAAAGGGCATAGCGCACCAAATAAGTGGGAAGGGCGGGTTTCAAAGGATTCTCCAACCCCACCACCACGCTCATCCCCTCGCCCAACCCGTCACTCACGGGCTCGCAACGATGAGTGATCTTCCACCCATCTTCCGGACGGCGGGAATCCCACCCATTCACCAACATCCAAGCATTATCCAAGAGAACTTCCCGGCTGGCAGCATCGGTGATCGAGTAATTGCGTTTGGCAAAGTCGAATTGCAGCGCTACGAACCGGTTGGAAAGCGTCACCGTCTCCCCGGATTCAGATAGTTTTACCGGGCCCGATTTTTCAGCCCCCGCTTGCTCCACCGCCGTCAGGGAAGTCACCAGCAGTCCGCAAACAGCCGCTGTCAAAATTCGTGTAGCCATGGCTTTGTTCTGAAATAGTTGGTTTTAACGGGTGATCGGCAATCATGGATGATCTGCGAACATTCAGGATCACTACGGGATTTTGCCCTTGAAATTCATTGAATGCCTAGCAATATAGTTTCGACTTCAAGAGAAATCCTGTAACATCATGAAAATCAATACCCTACTCTCCCTTATGCTGCTTGCCCTCACTGCGGCCTGCACGACGACCACTCCCAGCTACACCGTCGACTCTCCAAATTCTGCGGCCAAACAGAATCCAGACACCCTCCTCAAGGCGATGTCCCACAAACTGGGCTCCGCCAAACAGCTCAGCTTCCACGCCAACCGCACTGTCGATCCCTCACTGGCAAAACAACTCGGCATCCAACAACAGGCCAACATCCATATAATAGCCGCACGGCCTGACAAAGCAGTGGCCCATTCTGTTGCCAAAAACGATGTCCGACACATGTACTTCGACGGCAAGCAGTTTACCCTAGCGCATGACACAGGGAAAGTTTACTCCACAGTAACCCTGAAAGCCACGCTCGATGCCCTGCCGGAGCGCCTGCAGCATGGTTACGGTTATGTGCCGCCGCTTTCTGAATTCATCGTCAGCGACATCTACAAGAGACTAAAATCGCAAACGAAGGGTATTTCCTATCTCGGCACCGGCACCATCACCTACGGGAACGTAAAAACGAAATGCCACCGCATTGCCCTGAGCGGACAAAATGGAGATTCCGCCCTATGGCTCTCTGAGGAGGACCTACTCCCACGTCTTCTGACCACCACAACCAAGGGCAGTTCCAAACCTGGACTCGTAGAGCAATTCTATGGCTGGAATCTGACTAACCAGCCATGCACCGGCTGCTTCACCTACAAGCCCGCCCCGGGTGCCACCGCGATCGATATGGTCAAAACCTCTGACATGGTGCGCTCCGATTGATTCCTCCCCCCCCCCGACGACCTGTTCGGACGGCTCAACGGACCCTTGCCCCTCGGGCTGATTGATTCAGTCTTTCGTGGTCAGCGTCCTAGCCGTCCGGGTTAGTCCTTGTGCCCCCCGCTCGGGCGCACGGACCCGCCAGAATTCTCAAGCCACTATAAACACCCGAAGAGTTTCTCTAAAACCTCTATAATGTTTGGAGTTACTCTTACGAGCCTCCCCGGTCTATCCACAATAATGCTATAGGCAGTAATTCACTTGCTCCTCTATTCCAACTACCCGCTGATCCGCCAGCACATTACCACCATGTTCCACCGGACCGCCTCCATCATTACAGCCATCGCCCTGCCCTGCATTCTTGCTGAATGCACATCCTATTCAGAAGTCAGGGAGAAACATCCTGTTTACCATCCGGTTACCGGCATCACTGGTCCACTCGCAGCAGTTCAAAACGAGATTGCTTGTGCCGAGAAAATTCACCAACACAAGCCTCTCGAAGCGCTTGGAGGATATTTGGCTGCAGCACAAACCGCCATGCTCCAGCTTCAGAAAAGCCCGCGCGATGTGCAGGCAAAGAATGACTACAACTACGCCGTCGCGCGCGTCATGTCCACCATTCGCGAGGCAAGACTCGACCCATGGTCCCAGCCACTCCAAGTCCCGTCCCCCAACGGTGGATTTATTCTATCACACAAATTCGATCCACGACCTAATTGGAATCCTGCGCTCTATGATTTCACTCCTGCCGACCACTTCGACCTGCATGGCTGTTACGTGACTCAACGCACCGTCAAGGACGGCCTTGGTGCGCCAGTTGTTGCAGTAGGCAAAGGGGAAAATAGGCTTGCGAAAGAGAACTTCTCCATGCCCCGCGTATATTATGGCGTCACAATCGTCGCTAATTTCAAGGGCAACCATTGTGACTTGGAATTCATCGACCCGCTGGCGTCTGAAACCGTTAACTTGAACGGTCATACCTACCCTCTGGCTGCAGATTTCACCGTGCCACTGGCCGTGATGCTCGCCGCGAATGAATCGCGAAAACTAGAAATCATGCGCGTGTTCCGGCCAGATAACTATGCACATACCACTCACGTAACTATCCTTCAGCCCTATGACCCCGCGAAGAAGGTCGTCCTCGTGGTGCACGGCCTAATGGACTCACCCGCCACGTGGACCCCGATGGTTAATTACTTGCGTGGCCACCCCGAAATCCGCAAGAGCTATCAGTTCTGGTTCTACAGCTATCCTAGCGGCTACCCCTATCCCTATTCCGCCTCCATCCTACGGGAAAAACTCGATGCCATCGAAAAAAGATACCCCCTTAAACAACCCATGGTGGTCATCGGCCACAGCATGGGCGGATGCATCAGCAGGCTGCTTATTACCGATTCCGGCGACAAACTATGGAAAATGACATTCGGAAAATCGCTGGAACAGATGAAACTCTCTCCAGAGAACAAGGACCTTCTCCAGAACGCGCTCATCTTCCGCCACCGTCATGAGGTGGGCCGTGTGGTCTTCATCTCCGCACCCCTTAAGGGCAGTGACCTGGCCAACGACTGGTTCGGCCGCCTCGCTTCAAAACTCGTCAAGGCTCCCTCCACCCTGCTCAAGGCTGGCAACGATGCATTTGGTCTCGTCAAATTCCAACCCGGCGACCTCGCTGTCAAAACCATCCCCAGCAGTGTGGACACCCTCTCGCCTAACAATAGATTCGTAAAGTCTATCAACACCATCCCGATCACACCCGGCATTCCGTATCACACCATCATGGGCAACCGTGGCAAGGGTGGGCCTCCGGATTGCAGCGACGGCGTCGTACCATACTGGAGTTCACACATGGATGGAGCTAAATCTGAATGCATTGTGCCCTCAGGCCACAGCGCACATCAAAATCCCAAGTCCTTTGAAGAAGTTTATCGGATTCTCAAACTCAATCTCCGGGAATCCCCCACAGTTGAGAATCCATAAGCACAAAAGATTACATCATAAAACATTCTAGCATATGTCAATCTCATGCTTCGGCTTAGCTGCTGCTTCGTTCCTGATTGCAAGTTGAGCCACTCCTTGTCGCCAATCCTGAGGCAAGAAACCAAATCAGGAAGAGTGCGTGCTACGCTGTCAACAAAGGCAACTGACATGGAACCTATACAACCTTGGCGGGACTCTGCGCCCGGTTCGGTGCCAGATTGATGCGCAACGGCGCCACCATCGCCTTCCCCTAGCAGTCGACATTCCGCGACTTTGTGACCAGTAGATTGTCGACGTTACATATTCTCCGTCAACCGAGATTTCCCGCGTAACTATTTCCCAATTTGAACTTGACGGGTGGAGATCACAGGGTTTTATTTTCGGCGATTATCCACAATCCTCATCACCATCACTCTTAAAAGGGACTATTCACATGAAACAACTACTGATTGCCATTTTACTGGGATTCATCTCATTATTCCCGTTAGCCAAGGCTGCGGGGAAGCCGAACATCATCCACATTGTCGCCGATGACCTTGGATGGAAAGATGTCGGCTTCAACGGGTGCACGGACATCAAGACGCCTAACTTGGACAAATTCGCCGCCCAAGGTGCCAAACTTTCCCAATTCTATGTGCAACCGATGTGCACCCCGACTCGCGCGGCCCTGATGACCGGTCGTTATCCGTTCCGATACGGCCTGCAGACCGCAGTTATCCCCTCGGTATCCGCTTATGGTTTGGACACCAGCGAATGGCTCATGCCGCAGTGCCTGAAAGAAGCCGGATATAAGACGGCGATCATCGGCAAATGGCATCTGGGGCATTCCGACAAGAAATATTGGCCCAAGCAACGCGGATTCGACTATCAGTACGGCGCAATGATAGGAGAACTCGATTACTTCACGCACGAGGAACATCACGTGCTGGACTGGTACCGCGACAACGAACCGGTCCGCGAGGAAGGGTATACCACCCAACTCATAGGCAAGGATGCTGTTAATTACATCAACCAGCAAAATACTAGCAAGCCATTCTATTTATATCTTACATTCAACGCCCCTCACACTCCCTATCAGGCACCGAAGGAATACATCGACCGTTATGCGAGCATCACCGACCCCACCCGCCGTGTCTACGCCGGCATGGTGGCATGTTTGGACGACGAGATTGGACATGTGATTGACGCACTCGACAAAAAGGGACTACGCGATAACACTCTTATCATATTCCACAGCGACAACGGGGGCACTAGAGACGCTATGTTTGCTGGAGTCATGGCGGACATGTCCAAGGTGAAGATCCCTTGTGACAATGGCCATTACCGCGGTGGCAAGGGAACTCTTTTCGAGGGTGCGACAAGGGTATGCGCCTTCGCCAACTGGCCGGGCCATATCAAACCACAAACCGTGGACGGCATACTCCATGCCGTGGATATCTACCCGACTCTAGCAAACCTCGCCGGGGCATCCTTGGCAAAGTGCAAACCGCTGGACGGTGTCAACGTCTGGGACACCATAGCAAGTGGCAAGCCATCGCCACGCTCGGAATTTGTTTACAACATCGAACCGTTCCGCGCCGCATTGAGGCAGGGTGACTGGAAACTCATCTGGCGCACCACTCTTCCTTCCAGCGTGGACCTTTATGATCTTTCGAAAGACCCCTCCGAGCAAAACAACCTTGCCACAGCCCATCCTGACAAGGTCGTCGCCATGCAGCAAAGACTCGATGCACTGGCAAAGGAAGCCACCAAACCGCTTTTCCTGGAAGACCAGTTCAAGGTTGTCATGAAGAACATGAACGGCCAACCAATGCTTCCCACGGATGAAGGCTTCGGAGACCCAGAAGATCCTTGACCTAATAGCCATTTACTAGTTGGACACTCATTCTGGCCATATTCAATAACCACCCCTCCGACCTATACAACCATAATACTGCCATGCGACACTCCTCCATACTTCAATACTCACTCGGCCTCACCGCCACCCTATGCGCCACACTCGGCACAGCCCTTGCCGGCGAACCGCGCAATGAGGTTGTCACTCCTCCACCTCTCGCCAGCCCGTGGGAATTTCGCATCGAACCCTACCTGTGGACCAGCGGAATGAACGGCACCATAGGAGTTCGTAACTTCACATCTGACGTGGATGTTCCCTTTAAGGATATCTTCAGTCACATCGACATGGCCGCTGCTCTCCAGTTTGAGGCGCGCAATGGCCGCTGGGGATTTGTGGCTGACGGCTTCTATGCAAAGCTTTCAGCATCCGGTTCCATTCCCACTCCGCTCGACCGAACCGCAGACGTCGGACTCAAGCAATTCACTGGCGACCTCTACGCGGCCTATCGTTTCGCTGAAATTCCGGCGGGATTTGTGGATGCCTATGCGGGTATCCGAGACAACTATATGTCGCTGGATCTCAGCGCACGCGGGCCCACGCATTCTCTCGACGTGTGGGAAAGCAAAAACTGGATAGATCCAATTGTCGGGCTGCGCGGACAATGGGACATCAATGATAAATTCTTCCTCGCCGCCCAAGGTGACATCGGAGGATTTGGCGTAGGAGCGGACTTTGCATGGGCGCTGCAAGGCACGATCGGCTATAACTTCACCAACAAGGTTTCCACAGAACTGGGTTATCGTTACTACAAAACCGATTACTCCAACGGTGGGTTTAAATACAACATAGCCGCGTCTGGATTGATGCTCGGAGTCAACATCAAGTTCTAGCATATTTATCCCGGGGTCAACAAGACTGCGAGTCGCCGAGGATGCAGACCTGTGCATCCTCCGGGTGTAGTCCGTGATTTTGGTAGATTCAGCAAATCCCGGCCATAGTCACGAGAGCGCATGCATCATTCTTGGATAGAACACGTTCTCAGGTGCCCGGAAACGAAACAACCGCTCGAACGGGTGGGGAATGCGTGGATCACAGCGGACGGAAGGCAATACCCTGACAATCACGGGATTTATTCGCTCAATTTTCCCCAGACACTCACCGGATCCGACATGGAAATGAACCGCCGGTACGAGTGGCTGGCACCGTTTTATGACGTGTCCGAACGGGTTCTCGGCAGGATTCTGACAGGCGTCGACATGGCGCGCGGCAGGAAACACATTATCGCTTTGTCCCCGCTGGAAAAAGGTATGAGGTTGCTAGAAGTGTCACCTGGACCCGGGGTATTTCAGCCTTTACTGCGGGAAAAAATCGGCGCTGACGCGGAAACCGCATCGTTAGATCTTTCCATCAGTATGCTGTACCAATGCAAAAAGAGCCATTCCAATGAAGACTTCATCCCTATCCATGGTAACGCTCAGCACCTGCCCTTTGCTGATCACTCCTTTGACGCGCTCTTCCATTTTGGGGGAGTGAATCTCTTCAACTCTCCTGAAGCAGCACTGGATGAATTCGTCAGAGTGATAAGACCTGGGGGAGTCATGATATGGGGCGACGAGAAAATGAGTCCCCAATTCCAGCACCCCCTGGGCCGTCGGGTTCTCCCAAAAATGAATCCTGGTTTCTTGAAAACCCCTCCCAAATTACCCATGGGTATCACAAACATAGTGGAACACACGGTCTACGGCGGCCTGGGATATCTGGTGACCTGTCAAAAATCGGAGTGACCTGTCTCATTATTTGCTCCAGGCTTCTGGATTAAGAACTATCCGAATTACTTGATGGCATCGTGCAGTTGGCATGATTCCTCGCAAAACGGCCTACAATGCTGCAAGCCGTGTGAAGTTTCTGACGATGCGCCCTGCTGTGGCATCATACTCTTCCGCTATCGCGTTAAATTCCGCAACCAACCTTTCCGACTCCTGCTCTTTAGAGGGATTTCCACCGGCCCATTCCCTAACAATATTTTCCATGACCTCCGGATGAAATTGCAGACCCCAAGCGCAGCGGCCGAAGCGAAAAGCCTGGTTGGGACATGATCGCGACAAAGCCAGCCGCGTTCCTCCCGCTGGGATGTCAAAGCTGTCATTATGCCACTGGAAAGTACGGAATGCTGCGGAAATCCCTTCGAAAAGCATATCCGACTGACCTTCTGTTGTCAGATCAACCGTCAAGGGCCCTTTCTCCCCCCAACGGTTGGAGGCTACTTCTGCTCCCATCGCGGCTGCCAGCAATTGTCCGCCCAGGCAGATCCCAAGATAGGGAATATCCCGTTCGACAACGCCACGGATCAACTCCTTTAGTTTTGTCAGGAATGGGTGCTGGCCGTCGTCGCAGGCACCCATGGACCCACCAAGTACAATTAGTGCAGAAACCTCCGCCATGTCCGGAAGCACTTCACCCTGATATGGATGAATTACCCGGTGTGGAACGTGCAGATGCCCGGGAATATTTCCTGGCGGCACGGTGGGATCATTCTGGATAAGATATAACATACTATGTAATTGATGAAATTATGCTCTAGTTTATTGCTGGTTCTTGGAAATATTAGGCGAGCGCATGCGGCGACTCAGATTTGTTCCACCACTACCCGCACCTCCAGCCTACAGTGGGCAGTGCCCTGATAGCTGCCGACCACAGGCGCGACGTCATCGTAGTCGCGACCGACTGCTACTTTCACATAGCGATCATCGGCCAGTGTATTATTAGTAGGATCGAAACCGATCCATCCAGATCCGGGCAGATAGACCTCGCTCCAGGCATGTGAGGCCTGGGCACCGACCAGCGAGTCCTTGGGGCCGTTGTAGAGGTAGCCTGATGCATAGCGGGCGGGCAAGCCGATCACGCGACACATGCCGAGCATCACGTGGGTAAAATCCTGGCAGACACCTCGTTTCAAGGAGAATGATTCTTCGAGGTGGGCCTTGACCCCGGTGATTCCCGGTTCATAACGGAATTCTTGATAGATCCATTCCATCAGGGCAATAGCCTGGGCATAGACCGAGGCGCGGCCGCATGTGACATCTACGGCCTGGCGCCAGACCTCCGGCGACATCGACACTCGGTTGCTTTCCTGCAAATACGGCCAAATCCGTTCGCGCACAGCCGGTTCCGCAAAGGCCTGCCTGGTAGCCTCACGATGTTCATCGGTGATAGCCAATGGCAGGTTATGGACCCGCACCCTGCTCTCGATTTCGAGTTTTGCGTGCGGGTCGATCAACTCAAAGTGATGGGTGTGGTTTTGGAATAAGTCAGGGAAGCGGCGCAAGCGCGTGGCGGGAATCACACGGATCAATGATGACAGAGTTTTCTGATAGGGAAACGTCCGCGGTTCCAGATGCAGCGTGTTCAGGCTGTGGTGGACCGGCATTCCATAGTGGAAGGTCGTCCGGTGCACCACCGAGAGCTTGGTGCCAATCCCCCCGGCACCGGCTGGTTCGATTGGCCCCGTCACTGTTGTTGTTGTTGTTGCATCTGCCATGCGGCGAGGGCGGAAAGTGACCGAGATTCCTCCGCAGGGCAAATCTCAATCAACTCAGGCATCAACACATAGCTTGCGAAAATAGCCTCCCCGATCCGGTTGAAGCGCTCTTGGAGCGCATCGAGAAATTCATGCAGGCCGCCGCTGAAGGCATCATCCGTCGAGCCGAAATTCAGATCGGCGAGCAGGCGGCCGGTTTCTCGCTCGGCATCGTTGGAAAAGGTGCCGCGCTGAGTATTGGAGATGCGATGCAGGCTGACATCAACTTGCTCGATGCAGAACCGCACCGAACGCGGGAACTCCTTGGAAAACACAAGGAAATCCACCACTCCGTGGGCGGTGTAGCCACGGTTCATCGCGCGGTATGCGCCTAGCGCCCCGCAAGAGCGCAGGATAGCCGACCAATGCAGCACCCCAGGTGCGGTCGCCGCCATCCCCTCCTCACCGCCCGGTAGATAATTTGTCACATCCAGAAACCGCGTCGTCTTGTCGGCGCGCTCGAGCTGCCGCCCTAGGTCCATGAATTCCCACGCCTCATTGCGCGAGATGGTCGAGGAGGCTATGCCGAGAAAAGTTTCCGATGAGCGCCGGATGTTCTCGTAATAACGCGGCGGGTCGGCCGCAATCAGCCAGGCCGCCTCCCCGGAACGCGTGAACAGATAGAGTGCGTTGAGCGCCTCCCACAGTTCATCTGACAGCTGGTCCCTAACCGTCCTGGCATTCTCCCGCGCTAACCCGATGCACGAGGCTATGCTATTCGGGTTGCGCCGATCCTCGGAGAGGAAACGGATGACCTCTGCGCTGCCAGCCTTGTCGTAGAGCGAGCTGAACACATCCTCCTCGCCTATGCTCAGAATGATGGGCCGCCAGAACCCGCGCAACCGGTCGCTATCGAGTCGCTCGCTATCCAGTAACAACTGCTGGTTGACATCGATAAGACGCGCCAGATTGTCGGCCCGTTCCACATAGCGGACCATCCAGAATAACGAATTGGCAACACGTGAGAGCATGGTTTTATTATTAGTGGCGGAGCACCCAGGTGTCCTTACTACCCCCGCCTTGCGAGGAGTTGACGATCAGCGAATCCTTGGTCAGGGCCACGCGGGTTAGCCCGCCCGGCACGATTTTCACATCGCTGCCGTAAATGATATATGGTCTCAAGTCCAGATGCCGACCCTCCATGGTCCCATCACACCACGTCGGAGAGCGCGACAACGCCACCACCGGCTGGGCGATGTAATTGCGCGGGTCGGCCAGGATCCGCTTGCGGAACGCATGCAACTCCTCACTGCTGGCGGTAGGGCCCATCAGCATACCGTAGCCACCCGACTCATTGGCGGCCTTGACCACCAGTTCCGGTAAGTGGCCAAGGATGAATTTTAAGTCGTCCGCCTCCGATGCCAAATAGGTCGGGACATTGGGCAGTATGGGATCCTGGCCAAGGTAATATTCGATCATGCGCGGCACGAAATAATAGATCACCTTGTCGTCGGCCACACCGGTACCCACAGCATTAGCGAGAGCCACATTACCGGCGCGGTAAGCATTCATCAGGCCGGGCACCCCGAGAACCGAATCCTTCCGGAACACCACGGGATCGATGAAATCATCATCAATGCGCCGATAGATCACATCCACGCGCTGCATCCCGCGAGTCGTGCGCATGTAAACAAACTTATCTGAAACCAGCAGATCTCCACCCTCGACGATGGGAATGCCCATTTCGCGGGCTAGATAACAATGCTCGAAGTAGGCGCTATTATGGCAGCCGGGCGTGAGCAACACGCACACTGGATCGGAGTCACTGCGCGGAGAAATGTGCTGCAACATGGCCAACAAGTCCTGCGGGTAGGAATCCACCGGCCGCACCCCCATCTCCTCGAATATCCCCGGGAACGCGCGCTTCAAGGCGTTGCGGTTTTCCAACAAGTATGATGCCCCGGACGGGCAGCGACCATTATCCTCGAGCACGTAGTATTGGCCGTCTGCGCCGCGGATCAAGTCACTGCCGCAGATGTGGATGTAGATATTCTCGGGCACCTCTACCCCACGGAACTCCGGGCGGTAGTGCTTGGCCTGTTCAACATAAAACCTTGGAATAACCTCATCCTTGAGGATTTGCTGGTCGTGATAGATGTCGTGCAGAAACAGGTTGAGCGCCACGATCCGCTGAGCGAGTCCCGCCTCCAGATGCTCCCACTCGTGGGCCGGCATCACCCGGGGAATCGGATCAAACGGGAATATCCGCTCGGTGCCCCGCTCGTCATGGTAGACGTTGAAGGTGATCCCCTGACGTAGGAAATAGAGCTCGGAATTCGCCTTGCGCGCCAAGAAGTCCTTCTCATCGAACTGGCGGAATTTGCGCAGCAGCGGCGCACAATGCTCCCGCACGGTTCCGTCGGAACCGAACATCTCGTCATAAAACTTACCGGGATCGTAGCCCTTGAACATTTCCATGGGTTCGGAGTCCCTCATAGCAAGCGGTGGGCCAAGTTGCGGACCAACTTTGGATTTGGTGGCCAATACGGGATTGTAGGAGTTCGGAATTATTGCCGCTGCGCGGGATATGGATTCCGATTGTGAAGAATGTCTCGCGCAAAGCCGCCAAGGCGCGAAGGACCCAGGGGCTCTTAACCGCTCTGCTTCTTTGTCCATTCGAAAAATCCGGATGTTTCGTGCCAAATCCTGATTTCTGTGGGTGATTGGGCTGAAATCCATAAGGCCCCGAATCTTCACCATGATCTGAGTGCTTCCAACGCAAGCCAGTGGTCCCCGACTTATGAGCGTCCACCTAGGGGGTAATTTCTTCAGTCAACCCTTATAGATGCAGGGAAAAATGCAAATTCATCCCCATTTAATGCATTTGCGGGGTATAGCGGCTATGGAATGAACAGCCCTCCGACCCATGACATTTGATATGTCTTTGATTATCAGATGGTTATGCCGATTTACTAAAGGTATTGCCCCTTCTATGGCTGCTCTGTTGTGTGTGTATTGTACTCAGTACATTCTGTATATCAGTATGGTTAGTCGTTCCTTGTCCGTTCCTTGTTCGTTGTCGGGTCGTTGCATTGCCCGTTCGTAATCCGGCTGTGATGCTGAAAATCCTTGAATCTATAAGGGTTGGGGCACGCCCCTCGCTCGTTCCTTTGCACGTTGTAAATTGGCGCTCTAACAATGTTTTTTAAGCGTGTGATCAAGTCCCAGCACACATTGGACCCGGCACAACGCGCCTGCCCTTCGACAGGCTCAGGACTTGGCAGCTCAGGGTGGACTCTTTTAGGTAATACGTATAAATAATTCGTTGAAATGATCGATGTTTCATCGTTTTTTTGCTAGTAGAAAATGTTTCCACCGAAATAATGCAAAAAATGCAATAATTTAGCAGGACTCCACAAGGACAAGAACAGTGACAAGGATCGGCGGAAAAGTCGGACGTCCGCCAAGGGAAGAAGCGCACAGGGCATCAACGCAAGTGTAACCCATGTTGTCGGTCAATCTGTAACCCATGTCCTCGGTTCATACCCCCTACAAATAGCACTCGATTGAATGGGGTCAGTCCTCGCGGATTAACGTTTAGCGGATTCATAGGGGTGTTACTTTCCGAGTGAAGTAGGTTTTCCGGTTCATTTTTCTTGTCTGACAGACTCCAGAAGGCTCGTCAAGACTGAAATCAGTTTTGACTGATAGCCAATACTGAGCCCGTTATATGGGACCTGTTGCGGATTCA
>Ga0118677_10006674_pt2 | contig 18605 bp, 17 predicted proteins | sample AliMusrvi5mmetaG_FD_86154 | JGI IMG/M metagenome (GOLD analysis project Ga0118677, IMG submission 86154) | reverse complement strand
GAGAACCTATGATTTATGGGATTACAATCCCCAAAAATGCCCCTGATAAAGATGCTGCAATAGCTTTTGTGAAGTTTTTACTTACAAAAGAAAAAGGAATAGCTATTTTACAAAAACTTGGTCAGCCCTCAGTGGTTCCATCAGCAACTAACAGCTATGATAAAATTCCCCAAGACCTTAAAGTATTTGCTTCAAAACCTAAAAAATAATTTAAAACTGTAATTATGAATTTTAAAACTGTAATAAAATTAACAATTTGCTTTGGATTACTTATTTCGTTTTATTCTGTTAAAGCCCAAAAGAACGATTATACCAAAGGAAATTTACATGGAAAGTTAAAATCAATAAAAGAAACCTCTTATGTTGTTAATAACGGAAAAATCATTAAAGACTCTGTTGAATATAGTTATGTAAATGAGTTCAATAACTGGGGGAATAAAAATGTTGACACGAAATATGCAGCTAATGGAAAAATAGAGAAAAATTACAAATATAAATATGACAGCAATAATAACAGGATAGAAGAAAGTCAGTATGATGCTGACGGGAAGCTGATGAGAACGATAACATATAAATATAATGGAAATGGAAATCTGACAGAAGATAGCAGTGTTAGTGGTGAAGGCAAATCAGACAAAACAATAAAATATACCTATGATACACAAGGAAATATTTCAGAAGATAACAGCTATGGCGCAGAGGGTAAACTATTAAAGAAGTTTACATATAAATATGACAGTAAAGGAAACAAGATTGAAAACTGTAAATATGATGCTGATGGTAAGCTTGACCGAAAAAGCACCTATAGTTATGATGAGCAAAATAACGCCATTGTAGAATCAGCATTCAAACCTGATAACACGGTGAGTAAAAAAACAACTTACAGTTATGAGTATGATGAACAAAATAATTGGATTACAAAGACGGCTACTATTGATGGAAAAATTGTCAGTAAATTAGAAAGAGTATTGGTTTATTTTTTAATTTTTGAATGATAAAAAAGGCAGATACCATCAGTTTGGTTTTTATTTTTCTTTCGGGTTTGCTCCTGATGTTTATTATTGCACCACTGATAGGTATGTTCATTACAACAACACCGCTAACCATTTTTGAAGCTGCCAAAGAAACAGAAGTTCAGAAAAGTATCTGGTTAACAATTTCAACATCTGTAGCTGCCACATTAATTTTCTCGATAGGTGCAATACCACTGGCTTATTTACTTGCCAGAAAGAAATTTGTTTTAAAAAAAATATTACTGGGCATCATAAATATTCCGGTAATTATCCCTCATTCAGCAGCAGGTATCGCATTATTAGGAATTATTTCAAGAGATACAGCCCTTGGTAAAATGGCAGAAACTCTGGGTTTCAGCTTTGTGAATAAACCTGCCGGAATTATAGTTGCCATGGCCTTTGTAAGCATTCCCTATTTACTAAATGCAGCTGTCGATGGCTTTATAAATGTCCCTGAACGGCTCGAAAAAGTTGCGTTAACATTAGGGGCATCAAAAGCCAGAGTTTTCTTTACAATAACATTACCCCTTGCCTGGAGAAGCATACTGACAGGCTTAATTATGATGTGGGGAAGAGGGTTAAGTGAATTTGGCGCTGTTATAATAATTGCTTATCATCCTATGATAACCCCTGTTATGATTTTTGAACGCTTTAATTCTTATGGTTTACAATATGCAAAGCCCGTTACGGTATTATTTATTTGTATTTGCCTGCTTATTTTTATTGCCATGAAACTTATCTCAAAAAAAACCAACAATGCTGACGCTTGAGAAAATAAACAAAAAAGCAGGGAATTTTTCACTCGCCCATATTGATTTTACAGTTGATAAAGGCGATTACTTTACTTTAATAGGTGAATCCGGTGCAGGTAAATCAATGCTACTGGAAATTATTACGGGCCTGTTAATTCCTGATAGCGGCAACATTTATCTGAATCAGAAAAACATATTAAATACACCGCCTCAAAAAAGAAATATTGGTATAGTTTATCAAAAACCCACCTTGTTTCCTCACATGTCTGTTTTTGAAAATATCGCCTATCCTTTAAAAATCAGAAAGTACAGCAAAGAACAAATTAAATCTAAAATACAGATTCTTGCAGAAGAAACAGAAATAACGCATATCCTGAAAAGAAACATCAATAATTTATCGGGAGGCGAGATACAAAGGGTAACAATTGCCCGAACATTAGCCACGAACCCCGATATTCTATTGCTCGATGAACCGCTTTCTTTTCTTGATGTTCAGCTAAAAAAAGGCATGTTGTCTTTGCTAAGAAAGTTAAATCAAAACGGACAAACAATTATTCATGTAACCCACGATTACGAAGAAGCCATAGCGCTGACAAATAAAACTGCTATTATTGAAAATGGAAAAATTATTCAGTCAGGGACACCCCAGGAGGTTTTTCAAAATCCAAAATCAGCTTTTGTTGCAAATTTTATTGGAATAAGTAATTTTTTTAAAGGACATTTACGTTTATCAGAAGAAAATTCAGCGCTAAAAATATTTGAAACTTCTGGTATTAAGATCTTTATAAGTTCCAATGAAGAAATATATGCTGACGGATATATCATAATTCCCAGTGAAACTATCGCAATTTCTGATGAAAAGCTTGATTCAAGTGAAGTAAATAATTTTCACGGCATTATTAAAGACATTTATCAAACCAAATCAGGAATGGAAGTTATTGTGGATATTGGGATTGATATAACTGCGAAAATTACAAATTATTCATCAGACCGTTTTCAACTTACTATCGGGAAAAAAGTCCGGATTAGTTTTGAAGCCAGTTCAATAACTTTTGTAAGAAATTAATTTTTTTTATTCCTATAATCCGAATTTTTTTTAATAAGCTAAAGGATGTAAAAATATTTTTTATCTTTTGCCTCTTCCGAAAGCTTTCGGAACTGAAGGAAGAATTGATTTTCAGTAATTTACATCCTTTACCGAGGCAAAATAAATTGATGAAAAGCATTTCTTATATCATAAAAAAACTTCTTTCCCTATTGCCAACTGAATGCTGTTTGTCGATTGCCATTTGCCGACTGCGGACTATTTTCTATTATCTATTTCCTATCTGATATTATCTATATTTGGCAAAAGTTATTCTTTGAGCACCTACTTTATCCTATACCCCACATTCCATTCAATAACATCTGAAACATGGAAAGCATAGTCCCTGAGAGTGATGCCGGCAAAAAACCTGTCGGTAAAGTAGTATTTCAAACCTATCCGTTGATGGAAATCAGGGGTTTGAATTTTTGTTCGCTTGCGATAAATATAAAAAGCCGGTTGTATAATTAAAGATACTTTGTGCACCACCAATTCGTAAGAAGGATAAATACAAAGCTGGAATTTATCTCTCATCGGACTTTTTTCTATATCAAGTTCGTTTTTATCAACAGCTACCTGTGCATTGATAGAGCTGTTATAAGTAGCAGTCAGCCCTATACCTATTTTAGATTTGTAGCTTACAAGCCTGTTAAAAACCGTTGAAACGCCAAAAACCGGAAAAAACACACCTTCATATTTCTCCTTTATATCTGTATTTACAGAATCATAAATCACATTTTTCAGACCTCCAAAAACCCCAATCAGCCATTCATTTTTTTTAGAGAATCTGGGCACCTCTTGTTTTTTAAAAACAGGGCGGTCGAAGAAGTTATATTTGATGCTGATTTTTGGCGCTATAGTGTTTATGCCATAATTAGGCTGTTTAAGAGCGCCGTTGGAGAAGTGCGTGCAGCTGAACCCTGCCGCTAAATCAATGTTTTTAGCTAACTCATATCTGTAGTTCAGCCCGGCATCAATAAAGCAAGATTCTCCGGCACCCATAGACATGTTATATTGATTGGTAAGCGGGTTAAACGATTTCCAGTGAAATGTTGCGCCAAAGCCTATTTGGTAGTTGAACGATGATTTTTCCCAACGGCTAAAAGGAGCATCTAAAAAAACATAGATGGCAATAGGGAATCCAATTTCGCGTCTGTTGTAAAAATCAGCCATATAAGCCCCAATGCCCCACACAGGATATTTATACAGTTGTTCCCACAATCGATTACCTGTTTTCTGCGTGGAAAATTTTATAGATGCCGCCTGAAAAACTTTTATTTTCTTATCTTCTGAATTATTGCCTTTCAAAAACTTGTTGGTAGGGAAAACATAACCATTATCATACATAAAAGCTAAAGAAGAATGTGTCCAGACTCTATTCAACGTGTCTTTCTGAGCCAGGCTGCATAAAGGAATGCATGCAAGTAGCAGAAACTGAAAGATTACGCCTTTAATACAGTGGTTTTTCATTTATTAAGTTACTTTGAATTTTATGATTTAGGCAATATTACAAAATAAATAATAAAAAACTTTAATTAACTAAAGGATGTAAAATATCTTTTTCGTTTATTCCTCTTCAGATAGTTATCGGAACTAAAGGAAGAATTGGTTTTCAGTAATTTACGTCCTTTAGTTTCGATAGATATCTGAGCTTTGTGCATCACTTTGTGCTTTTGTGGCCGGTCAGTTTGGCAAGTCAGAGTTTCACTGTGCGGTGGGCAGTGTGATGGCGGTGAAGCCCTGACTAAGGGATGGCATAAGAAAGCCCTCATTGCTTTTCTTTTGCCTCCTGTCCTGAAGGATGGAAAAGCAATGAGGACTTTCTTAGATGAGTGTATTTTTATACAGAGCGGGCATAAACGATACATCAAAATAATGTAAATATAGGTTTATGATATTGTTACTCTTATTGAAAAACTCAATTTATGCCCAGTCGAAGTATAATTTGGAATTACGAAATAATAGTGCTACATTTGATGCAAGATTAAGTAACGGCATTTATTTTTTACACTGAGGAGGCATAAATATGATAAATACATTTAATTTTAACTTCATTTATGCCGTCTCGAAGTGCATTTCCGTAAAAGATGAAAAAGGGAATGTTTACAAGTCAGAAAAAATTATTGTAATCAAATGATAATTAGAATACTTAGAATTATTGCATTATGTGTTATCTTATTGATAACACATAATGCAATTTCTATTGCCCAAGTAAATTTAGTAACGAACCCAAGTTTTGAACTTTTAACATCCTGTCCTGATTTTGGAAACGAGATTGATTCAGCATTAGGATGGAGTGCACTCAGAAATGGAGGAGGAAGTACTCCTGATTTATTTTCAGTATGCTGTACACTACCATCTTTGTGTGGTGTCCCTTCTCAAACATCTCTTGGCGGTAACGGTGGCGGTTTCCAATATCCCCATTCAGGGAAAAATTATGTTGGGATTATATCTGCTGCTAGTTTCTATCCTGATGCTTATCGCGAATATATTCAAAGCAAATTACTGCAAAAATTAAAAGCGAATAATAGCTATTGTGTAAAATTCTATTGTAATCTGTCAAATTGTTCTGGTGTATATATTAAATCTCTAGGAGCCTACCTTGATAGTGGCAGTATCTCTACTCCAGAGCCAATAGGCTTAGCAGTTGCTACACCTCAAATGTTTTCTCAACAATCATTAATTGATACGCTAAATTGGATGAAGGTTGAAGGATCTTTTGTTGCAACTGGTATAGAAGAATATATTTCTATTGGCAATTTTTTTCCAGACTCATTATCAGGTATGGGTTTATTTGGCTCATCATCCGGTGGAATTTCTTATTACTATATAGATGATGTAAGTGTGATAAATACAAACCTTCCTGCTTATGCAGGCAAAGATACCCTCATACACCCAGGAGATAGCGTGTTTATAGGTAGGCAACCGGAGGTTGGGCTAAACGAAGATTGTATTTGGTTTGTAAATGGGCTACCCATAGATACCATAGCAGGGTTGTGGGTTAAGCCGGATAGTACAACAACTTATATTTTAGAGCAGACTATTTGTGGTAATTTGAGTTGGGATACGGTAACGGTGAGTGTCTATGGGACAGGAATAGGGGCGTACACAAAGGATGGCAAAGACATAACGTTATATCCAAATCCTGCTACTAATACACTAAATATTGAGAGTAGCACTAAGTTTTCACAACTGTTAATTTCAGATGTTTTGGGAAATGAAATAATAAAACAGCAAATATATAATCATGCTGTGAGTGTGGATGTAAGTGGGTTGGGTAAGGGGTTGTATTTTGTGAAGATGGTAGGGGAAAAGCGTTTCGTTGTTAAGAGGTTTTTGAAGGAGTGACTTCGACAGTTCGTTACGGTGGTTTCGACAGGCTCAACCACCGGAAAAGCAGGCTCAGCCACCTGGCAAGTCAGAGTTTCACTGTGCGGTGGGCAAGTGCGCTGGCGGTGAAGCTCTGACTAAGGGAAGGCAAAAGAAAGTAAGGAAATATAATATCGAACAATAGTGAAAATAAATATAAAACATGAAATAAATATCCAACAAGACATCCAATGACCAATGACAGCGAAGCTAAATGACCACTAATGACCTAATGACTATTATTTCCGTATTATTACTTTCAACAAGCTGGGTAAAACTATAAGCAGCAATGGTAAAGCCAGAATTAATCCGCCTATGACGGCAATTGCAAGAGGCTGGTGCATTTGTGCGCCGGTGCCTATGCCGAGAGCTAAGGGACTTAGGGCGACTATGGCTCCGAAAGCAGTCATTAATTTGGGACGCAGACGGGCTGAGATTGCAAAAGCCAGGGCATTGGTTACGGTATCTGTTTTGAACTCAGATAAAAACTGCTGGATGGTAAATATTGAGTTTTCACCTATGATGCCGATAATCATTATCAGGCCGGTGTAGCTGCCTACATTGAGAGGAGTATGGGTGATAAACAAAGCCAGGACACTGCCGGCTATACCTAACAAGCTGATGAAAAGAACGGTTAGTGAAAGCTTAAGGCTCTTGAACATGAAAAGCACCACAGTAAATACCAGTAAGCCGCCTGCAATAAGTATCTTGAGCAATTCGTCAAAAGATTTCTGTTGCTCGGCATATGAACCTCCATATACTATCTGATAGGTGGACGGACGGTCTATTCGGGCTATTTTCTTTTGAATGTCCTTCATAACACTTCCCAAATCGCGGTTGTTAAGTCGTGCTGTCACCACACCCATCGTTTGTAGGTTTTCCCGCTGAATTTCAGGAACACCATTCTGGATAGAGAAATCGGCAAACTCACTCACAGGCAGATAATCTCCCGTTGGGGTGCATATTTTGATTTGTTTCAGCTTTTCAACAGGCATTTTATTATTGAGAGGAAAAATCATCCTGATATCTGTCAGCTGTTCTTTTTCAGGTATAGAGCCCACCACTGTGCCCTCCAGATAAGTTTCAACCTGTGCCTGTAAATCAGAGGCCGTAAGGCCGAAAAGCTTTAAAGAAGCTTCTTTAGGAATTATTTTTATCATAGGGCTGGCTATCACAATCCCATTAAATACATCTGCCGCTCCTTCAACAGTTGAAACACTGTCGGCTACCTGTTTAGAGAGCTTTTCCAGTTGTTGGTTATTATCGCCGAATATTTTTATCTCAATAGGTTGTACACTGTTCATAAGGTCGCCCAGCATATCGGTAATTACCTGCCCGAAATCAACGGTGAGCGCAGGCAATGCACTTTCCACCTTTTCCCTTATGTCATCAGAAACTTCATCTGTAGTTCTGCTCCTCTTTTTGTTAAGTTCTATAAGATAATCACCACGATTGGGCTCGGTAATGAAAAATCCCATCTGGGTTCCTGTCCGTCTGGAATACGTCTTTACCTCAGGAATACTTTCAATGATTTTATCCACCTCGTTAAGCATGCGGTTGGTTTCATCGAGCGAAGTTCCCGAAGGGGAGTTATAATCCAGAACTATAGAGCCTTCGTCCATTTCGGGTAAAAAACCTGTTTCAAGTTTGGGCATTATATAAACAATACTTAAAATAAGAAGCAACACGAACGTTGCGCTAATAAAGGGTTTACCAATAAAAAAATATATCCAGCTATTATTTTTAACCTGATTAACAGGCGCTTTCTTAGTCAGGCTTTTGTTTCGCGACAACAACAGGTAAATTACCGGCAAGCCAAGCCAGGTCACAATAAAGGAGCAAATCAAGGTAATGATCATTGTTTCGGTAAGTATCTTAAAATAAGCTCCTGCTACACCAGACATCAGCTCGAAGGGAATAAGGATAACAATAGTGCTGAGCGATGAGCTGACCATTGAAGGGAATAAAAAATGTATGGCTTTACCTACCAGCTCATTGGGCTTTTTGTCGGGGTATTCTTCATGGGTTCGGTGAATCTGTTCTACCACTATTATGGCATCATCAATAATTAAACCTATGGCAGCGGCAATGGCGCCTATGGTCATGATGTTAAAGTCGAACCCTATGGAGACAAGAGCAATGAAGGTAAGTGCCAGTGTAAGCGGGATGGTTATTAAAACTACAGCACTGGCTTTCAGCGAGCGCAGGAAGATAACCACTACGACTATGGCCAGCAGCAATCCAATCCAGAGGACATCAATAATGCTTCTGATGCTGCTGTTTACAAATTCAGCCTGGTTGTAATAAGGCTTTAAAACGACGCCTTTAGGCAAGATATTTCCTAACTCCCTTACTTTTGCTGAAACTTGTTCAGAAACATCAATAAGGTTGCTGTTGGGTTGTTTAAGAACCGCTACCAGAGGAACATCTTTGCCATCAGCTTTTATTTTAATATACTCATTGCGCTCAGCAATCTCAACAGTAGCAACATCAGAAATTTTAATGTTGCGGGCCGCATTATTTATTAAAACCAGCTCTTCCAGTTGCTGTTTGTTTTTTATGGTGGCATCGGTAACGGTTAAGTAAAGCCGGTTGTAATCTATAGTATAGCCATTTGATTTTATAAAGTCGGTTTGTTGAAGGCTGTTAATAATAGTCAGTGGACTTATTTTTAATAAACTGAGTTTTTGTTCGTTTAGAATTATTCTGTATTCTTTTATTTTTCCACCGATAACGTCAACGGAGGCCACGCCTTCTATACGCGAAAGATAAGGCTTTACGATATACTCAGCCATCATTTTCAATTCTACCTGTTTTTTTGTGGTTGATTGTAATGAATAGCCCATGACAGGCAGGATAGAAGGATTCATCTTCTCAACAGTAATCTGGATGCCCGCGGGTAAGATGTTTTTTATCTGCTCTATCTGCGATTCTACCTGGCGTTTGTCGAGGTCAATATCAGAGTTCCAGGCCATGAAAGCAGAAATCTCACAGGTGCCCATACTTGTCGTGCTGCGGATAAGGCTAAGGCTTTCTACCTTTTTAATGGCATTCTCCAGAGGTTTGGTAACAGTAACCATCATCTTATCAACAGCCTGTTCACCATTATCTGCAATGATTTTTATTTTAGGGAACGTTACATTAGGAAAAAGCGATGTCTTTATGTTCTTATATGAAAAGGCTCCCCCAATCAACAGAAGCAATAAAATAACAGCTATAGGGCTTTTAAATCTGACAAATATCTTTTCCATACACTAAATTCATTTTTTATTTACTTCTGAAATCAAAATTCGTTGTTCGTTATTCTTTATTATAAAAGAAAGTTCTATGCAAATGTCGAATATCCAACTCCCAATATCAAATGACGAAGTAAAACCTGGATGTTGCCTGCCTGCCGGTCAGGCAGGGAAATTGGATATTCATTATTGGATATTTTAATATATTTTTAAATATTACTCTTATACAACTTGTTTTTTTTATTCAACCCTTTCCGGGTTGCACTTATGTTTTTATTTTTATACCATCCCGCTTTTGCGGGATGGCTATTAGCACCTGCCGGCAGGTTAAATCCTTACAGGATTTTTTATTATAAATTTCCCTTCAACATATTTACTCTTTGCTATTTCATATTTGCTATTTTCTATACTTGACAAATGTTATTCTTTCTGGGGTTATAAGTTTTATAATGAAGGCCTATTTTATGATTTTAACAACAGCGCTATCAGGCAATCCATAAGCGCCTTCAGCAATAATAATATCGTTTTTATTCAGCACTGATGAAATCACTTCAACAATACTGTCATTTTCAATGCCTTTATTTACAGGTACTTTAACCGCCAGGCTGTCATTGCTCATTTTCATTACCCAGAACTCGCTCTGCGTCTCATTCGTCATCACAGCTTCTTTATTTACAAGGAATGATTTGCTGTGTCTGACATTTATTAATTGAACAGTAAGATTCAGATTTTCAGGTAATTGCCTGTTAGTATTGGGCTTAATAAGCACCTTTTGTGTTTGATCTGCTTCATTAATTTCGGGTAAAATCTTGAAAATTGAACCGTCAAACCTGGTGTTGTCGGTTAATAATATTTTACAACCTGCACCCACTTTCATGAGCGTATTGTATTCAAAAGGCACATTTACCTGCACCATCAGATCTTTATTTTCAACAATACTGCAAAGGGCACCGCCTTCAACAACATATCCTCCGGTTTCAGTCATGGTAAGCTCACTGATTGCCCCTCCCGATGAAGCCAGCACTTTTATTATACCATTATTTCCTGTATTTAAGCCAGCGTTTTCAAGGGCTTTGTTTTCTTTGGTCTGTATTTCGAATAAAACATCATTTTTCTGTACAATGTCCCCGAATTTTATATTTATTTTAAAAACGTATCCCGCAATAGGAGAAACAATAGCGTTCTTTTTCAGATAAATTGTTTTGCCGTTTAAACTTATGTTACTTTCAATATCTCCTTGTTCAATAGTTGTTACTTTTACGGAAGTTCCGGGCGCTTGCTCTTTCTGTGGTGATGCTTGCTCATGACAGGATGTAAGCCATAAAAGTACGAAAATTGGAAATAATAGAAGCGTTATCTTTTTCATGTTTTTTGCTATTTTGCCGACTGTGGATTGTTGACTATTCTATATTTGCTATGCTTGAATTTATTATTCTTTTAAGGGACGTGTTTTGATTGATATTGAGCTATTAATTAATAATTCCAATAATTATACGTATTGATTAATGCCAGTTTTTCCATCTTCAAGAGTACATTTTCTTGTTTTTTGGCTGCTACATCCCTGGTGAAATTTTTGTAATCCATCACAGAAATTTCGCCTTGAGAAAGCTCTTTAGAATAGACTTCCTGTAATTTATCATATTGATTAATCTGAGCTTCAGCAGCCATAACCCTTTGATTGAGAGATGCAATCTGGCTGAGTATTTTATGCTTATTTATTTCATTTTGCGTAACAAAACTCTTCTTCTCAAAAGCAAGAGTCTGAAGATTTATGCCCGATTTTTCTTTCTGTATTTTCTGCTGGTTGCCATCATAAATGTTCCAGCTTAAAGTAAGGCCGGCACATAGACCCAGTCTGTTTAAAGTGGGCAGGTAAATTGCATTCAGTCCTGCATTGGTAAATAAATTTAGTTGCAGCTTGTATTTAATATCATTGATGGTTTGTTCTGTGAGGATATTTAAACTGTCCAGCCAGAAAGAAGTCAGAAACTGCGACCGGGTTGCATTCTCAGTTCGTAATTGAAAATTAGCATCCTGAATATCAATAATATTGGTGTCATTAATACCACAAATAAGTTTCAGGTCGTAAATGTTATTTTTGTATTCCGCCTCTGTGTTTTTAATGGCTTGTTCATAGTTCTTACGCTCAATCTGCAAAAGCATTAGGTCGGTTTGTTTGTAAATAGCGCTTTCAACCAGTTTTTGCATCATGGGCAACTGTTCGTCCATTTCTTTTAAAAGCGCCTGACTGTTTTGGGTTTGCATCTTAGATTTAAGACAAATAATATACTGATTGCTAACAAGTTGCTCTATCTCGTGGGTTGTTAAAACAATCTCATTCTCATTAACCTGTCGCGAAATGTCAGCTTTATCAGCATAGATGCGGTATTTTGAACTTGTAAACAAAGGCTGTTTAACAGAAACCACAGCCTGATATTGCCCGCCATCTGTAGAGGCCTGGTCGTAGCCGTAATATTTGTTGACATTATCGTAAGCCAATCTGAAACGGGTTACATTATTATCGTGCGAAATAATGGGCGCCAGTAAAACACTGCCTTCTAAGTTCACTTCCGGCTTTGATAAGGCACTCTTAATTTGTTTTAGATCAAGATCAGCAAGCTTATTTTGGCTTTTATTTTTATTGATTAACGGGCTGTTGGCTTTAGCTTGCTCTATAAAATAATTTAAGTCCCTGGTCTGGGCGTTTATAATTCCGTGCAAAAGCAACATCAATATTGAAAAAATAAAAGTTTTCATTATAATTCTAAATTTTTGAAAAGCTATTGTTTGAAAAAATCAAAATATGACGCTGCGATGCAGCTCTAAATTTAAAAAGACAATCTATTTCTATAAATTTTTTGCTGCGCTGCAGCAATCCCTTAGCAGCAGAGCTGCGATAATATTTGTAGACAATGTCCATTAAGAGTAAAATAAGCCCTGTAGGGGCGAAATATTCTGAATACATTTTCAAATAGAGATTTATCGTCATTTTTGAAGCAATTTATTTGACAAAATTTCTTTTGCTTGAATAATAAAACAATGGTAATCATTTTTCAGGTAATGAATATCCAGATTGTGGGTTTCGCATATATTCTTGACAATAGCCAGACCCAGTCCATTAGATTTGGAGTTACCCTTCACAAACCTGTTAAAAACGGTTTCATTTGTCAGGGTGTTGGGCTCACCCGAATTGAAAATGCGCAGTTCATTTTCATACACTGATATTTTAATGTTTCCGCCTGTAATGTTGTGATTTACTGCGTTCGACAGCAAATTGTTGATCAATAATTCGGCAAGTTGCTCATTCATTTTAAGGGCAAAATCATGTTCCTGTTGAAGCTCAATATTTAACTTTTTAGTTTCAAAAAGAGGAGTAAATTCCTCCAATTTTCGTTTTATTATGTCATTGATAACAAGCACCTTATCTGTTGCAAACTGTCTGTTTTCTATTTTGGTAAGCATTATCAGGCTTTGATTTAATGTTGAAAGCCTTTTGATGGCGTTTATAGAAGATACTACTTTTTTAAATATTTCTGCATCAGGTTCTTTTTGTAAAACCTCTTCCAGATTAAGCAAAACTATTGAGAGGGGTGTCTGAATCTCATGCGAAGCATTTTCAGTAAATTCTTTCAAAGAGAGGTAATCGGTTTTCAATTTTTCAGTGAGCTTGTCAATCACCCTGTTAAGCCTGTCAAACTCATCAATAGGGGAGTTTAAAAGATTCAGAATTTTGTTTTCTGTAAAGTTGAATTTTTCTATTTCATGCAAATTAGCTTCAAAATCGGCCCATACCGTTTTATTCATCCGCTTTGTTATAAAAAACGAAATGCCGAAAGTGCATAAAAGCAAAACGAACAGGGCAATAGCGATAATGCCAAACAGATCTTCGCTCTCAAATTCAGATTGCCGCAGCTTTATAGCGTAAAAAGTCTCTTTTATTTTTACCTGACTCGAATATTCAATAAAGGTTTCAATTTCATTCTCTTTTTCGTTTTTAATGTCTATTTCATTAAAAATTGGCTTATCTATGGTCTTCCTGTCAATTTTATTAACCTCAACAACAGGATAAATGTTGGGCGTTTCACCTGTTTGGGAGATTTGATTTTCAATAAGTACCCCTTTTTCTAAAAGAGATTCTTTGGTGTTTGATAAGATAATAGCATGTAAAATAAAATAACCGCTAACAGATACAACTATCAGTATAACAGTTAGTAACATTAAGTAATTGCGGTTTATTTTTGTTAAAAACTTCATATTTCTGTAAATTTATAACCCATACCGTAAATAGTTTTTACATAATCTGTACCCCCTGCCTGTTTGATTTTTTTACGGATGTTGTTCAGGTGGGTATAGATAAAGTCGAAGTTGTCTGCCATGTCAATATTATCATTCCACAAATGTTCGGCAATGGCTTCTTTGGTCAGCACCCTGTTTTTATTAACGATGAAGAATAACAAAAGGTCATATTCTTTTTTGGTGATGGTAATTTCCAATCCATTGACAGTCACTGTTTTACTGTCTGTATTGATGGCTATTTCGTTGAAGTTGAGGGTGCTGGTGCCATCAAACTGCCTGCGCCTCAGCACCGCTTTTATTCTGGAATTCAGTTCCGACAGTTGAAAAGGCTTGGTCATATAATCATCAGCGCCAAGGTCCAGACCGCTGATCTTGTCATCCAGCGAATTTTTAGCAGAAATAATAATCACGCCCGACTTAATATGCTGTCTTTTAATGGTTTTGAGCAGTTCCAGGCCATTGCCATCGGGCAACGAAATATCCAGAAGGATGATATCATATTCATAGATTGATAGTTTCTCATCAGCCTTTTTAAAGCTCTCTGCCAGCTCGCAGATGTAGTTTTCCCTGACAAGATAATTGCTGATAGCAATCAACAATTCTATTTCGTCTTCTATAATCAGAATTTTCATCCTGCAAAATAAAGAATTAATTCTAAAGGAAATCTAAAGAAGGGGGATAATATTAAAGGTAATGCATATTAATTGTTTTCAGTCTTTTTTGAAATTGTTAATAAATAATTAAAAATGTCACTTGCTTTTTTGTGTTAATATGTGTTAATTTGCGTCAAAATAATATATATGTTGTTAAATGATTTTCTAACTGTAGATGATGTTGCAAAAACTTTAAAAGTTACACGTCAAACTGTATCTAAGTATATTCAGAAAAAAAAGTTGAATGCTGTGAAAATAAATACGAGTTATCGCGTTCCTATAAAGGAATTTGAAAACTTTTTAGCTTCAAATTCGATGCTTTCAGAGCCTGAAACGTTATATCAAAAAAAAAGCAGAAATTGTTTTTTAGATTATATTGGGAAATCGAATGAGTCTGAAATCCTTAACTTTAAACCGCTTGGTGTTTTAAGACAAATTGAAACTGTTAATAAAAATGTATTTAACAGGATGATTTTTGGTGATAATTATTTTGTTTTAAAAGCACTTATTAATGAATTTGAAAGCAAAATAGATTTGATTTATATAGATCCACCGTTTGGCACTGGGCAAGACTTTACGAATACAGATAACAATCACGCTTATTCAGATAAAATTGTAAATAATGAGTTTTTGGAATTTCTTAGAAAGCGACTTATTTTATTAAGAGAATTGTTGTCAGAGAGTGGAAGTATTTATTTGCATATCGATAAAAAACTTGGACATTATGTTAAAATTATTATGGATGAAGTTTTTGGATATGAAAATTTCATTAACGACATAACTAGAATTAAATGTAATCCAAAAAACTTTGATAGAAATGCTTACGGGAATTATTCAGACATGATATTATTTTATGCAAAAAGGAGGGATAATAATATTTGGAACGAGGTAAAGGAACAAATAACAAAAGAAGAAGAGGAAGATATGTTTCCTAAAATTCATCCAAAATATGGCAGATATACAACTAATCCTATTCATGCACCAGGATCAACTATTGATGGAGATACAGGAAAGGAATGGGAAGGATTATTACCACCAAAGGGACGGCATTGGAGATACAGTAGAGAGGAACTTACAAGATTAGATATGCTTGGTTTGATAGAGTGGTCAGGTAATGGTAATCCAAGGAAAATGGTTTTTGCGAAGGAACATAAAGGAAAGAAAGTTCAAGATGTATGGGCATTTAAAGACAAAGGGTTTTCTTATGTAGATTACCCTACTCAAAAAAATCATGACCTTTTGAAACGTATAATTCTAAATTCTTCAAATGAAAAATCAATTGTTTTAGATTGCTTTGCCGGTTCAGGAAGTACATTATATGTTGCAAATCAACTAAAAAGAAACTGGATTGGAGTTGATAATTCAACCCACTCTTTTGATGTAATAAAAAATGTTTTTAAACGGGGGAAAATAAATTGTAACTATTTTGAATATATACCTCTTGATTAGAGAAATTTTTTCAGGTAGTCATTCAACAATATCGCACTAACAATATCATATTCAGATTCTTGTATATTTACAGCTGCTTTATTATTTACTAAGCGATGATTTATGTTAAATATTGACCATGGAAAACCATCAACTATACCAATTCTAATAACATTACCGCGTTGATGACTACAAAAATTTAATACTTCTTGAACTTGCTTTTCTTGGTTTCCACCTGGTTGTCCTATCCATTTTGCTTCTCCAATAATTATTTGACTATTTACTTTGGCAATTAAATCTGGGCGTTTGGGAAGGTTTTGGTGTAATGTATTATTAATGAAAGCTTTCCCAATTTCTTCGCTAGCATCAAGAATACAAATTCCTCTTGTTGAAAGTTGAAAGGCGTCTAACGTTAATAGATTAAATTTCCTTCTTATCCAGCTATTAAACATTGGCCCCATTTGAGTGTTTAACTTTGGAGCAGCTTCAAGTCTTACAACTGTTTCTTCTGCAGTCATTGAGTAAAGTGAGTCTGCAATTCTTTGAATTTGTCTTGGATTGTTATCTATACAATCTTCAATATTTTTTAATAAAAACCAGATAGGATCTTCATAAGGAAATTTTGTAAGCATTTTTAATATTTCAATAAGATCTTTAGTCCTTCTCGCTTGGTGAGCAGCAATAATCCTTCGTCTAATTCCTGCTTCTAATCTTTCTGGAGCAGCAATTTGAAAAGAGTAAATATCTAAAATTTGATCAAGATAATTTGAATTTTTAAAAAGCTCAATACTTTGTAACACCCATTCATTTAAATTTTCTGGTTCATTTTCAATATCTATTTTTCTATCCATTTTCTATTTTATTTAAAAGTTCTGCAAGTTAGAAAAATTAGTTTTATCCAAAAATTGCTAATAATACTTCGATTAACAAAAATCGGTTCAGTTTATTTTTACAGTTGTTTTCATGTTTCATATTTAATGCTATTGAATTTGGATAATTGTCTTTATTTCAGACCTATTAACTATTGTATTTCACATTTAAATCACTTACCGAATATAAATCATGTTCATCATTCAGAAAATCAAAGGATTTTGAAGTTGATGAAATCTTCTTAATTCCTTCTGAAATCATCTGGTCATCAATTTTATTCAATAAAAATTCAACAAAATCATTAACCTCCTGAACCTTTGTGACCGGAAGGCGCTTAATTAATCAGACAAGGTTAAGGTGTCTTTCTTCTTTCGTTTAGATTTTGATAAAGTAGGCCTGTATGTCTTTTTTGTGTTTTTGATTTCTTCCATCAACTTTCTGAAGTCAGCAAGTTCTTCTTCTGTCCACGGTTCAGATTTAACTGTGAAATCGACATCTTTCGGTTCTTTAATTAGTCCCATTTTTTATGATATATAAAATCAAGTCCTTTTTGTTCTTTTTTTCTCATGTAGTAAAGTTACAAAAAATATTAGTGTTAATGTAATTTTCTTAAATTTAATCGCTTAATATCCAAACATTTTGAAATTATAAATATGATTTAGTATTATCCACTTTCATCATAATAATCAAAGTAATCCGCATTCCATTCTTTACTTGTGTTTTACAATACTCAATTCGTACCGCCCCCGTGTGTCATATATTCTCTTGTGTATAAGCCCGTAATAAGTCCCGGCGTATAATGTGGGAAGTGCTATAGCCCCTACAACAGCCAGCCCTGGGATAGGGTCGTCGTAAGTAACACCGGGAACGGCATTAGCTCTTACCCTTGCATTTTCTTTAAGACCGGCTTAAACAAAAGCAGTCATCAGAACAGAATAAAATCCCAGAAGCACACCCCCAGCTGTTTCCACCTTTATCCTTTTACCTGTCCGAACTGAAACATCGTTCTTTTCAACCTTATCGTGTAGAAAAGCAGATTCTGGCCTGATAAGTTTTGAAAAGCAAGAATTGCTGCAAAAATTAAAATAGCATATTGAATATTTCTCATGGTTACAAGTTTGTTGAACGAATAGTTTCTATTTATAATATGCTGCCACCAAAACACTAAAACACAAAATTACACCAAATAAGCAATTATATCTTTGTGAATCTTTGTGCCTTCGCGTCTTCGTGGCTAAAATTACACCGCCACATCGGCATATATTTTCTTTACTATCCGCATACCAATAATAATCAGCATGGGCGACATCCTGCTTAAAGTGATTACCCAGAATGAAGAACCAAACAATGAAATAATCAACCCAATGCCGAAACTGGCAGGCACTATGCAGGTGCGGATTTTAAAATACCTCACCAGGCGCGGGTTTTCTAATCCATGGCTCAACTTTTTACTTGGTCTGCTGATGTAATGGTACAACAGAAAATTAAATAACGCTATCATAGATATGTTGAATACATAAAGAATAAAAGCGGTGTTTAACCCGGCATACACGCCGTAGATGTTAGAGCTGAAGGGCATCAGGACGATAAAAAAGAGAAAAAGTAAATTGAGCCAGATGAGTTTATTGTCGTAAGAGGTCACAAAATTAAACATACGGTGATGCGCCATCCAATAAATGCCAATAATCATGAAACTCAGAACAAAACTGAAAAAATGAGGCCAGATACAGAGCAATGCATTGGCCAGTGTACTGTTTGTTACCTGTTCAATGTCTGGGAGCTTTAACTCAATAACCAGCAGCGTGATGGATATAGCAAACACAGCATCGCTGAAAAGTATGATTCTTTCTAACTGAAAAGTTTTTTTATGTTCTTTAATATCCACTTCTTACTTAGTTTTATAG
>Ga0118677_10007124_pt1 | contig 18610 bp, 17 predicted proteins | sample AliMusrvi5mmetaG_FD_86154 | JGI IMG/M metagenome (GOLD analysis project Ga0118677, IMG submission 86154) | reverse complement strand
TTCCTCGGCCCCCGTGCGGATCACTCCCGTGTCGGCCTTGGCCCCCAGGAGGAAACCGATGGCTCCGACGAGAAGGGACTTGCCCGCGCCGGTCTCTCCGGTCAGGAGGTTGAGTCCCCCCGTGAAGCTGACCGAGAGGCGTTCGATGAGGGCGAAGTCGCGAACCGAGAGTTCCTCAAGCACCGGGTCCTCCCGACCAAGCGAGTTTCGAGCGCAGGAGCTCGTAGAAGGCGAAGCCCTCGGAGACGAAGATCTTGGCCCTCTTCTCGGCTCCGGAGATTCGGATTCTGTCTCCGGGAAGCAGGGGGCAGGTCTCCTGTCCGTCGATGGTGAGCATGGCGCTCGTGCGCCTGCCCTCTTCGATTGTAATCTCTATCGCCTCGATGCCAGGGACGACAAGGGGGCGGTTGGACAGAGTGAAGGGGCATACGGGATTAATGATCATGGCGTCCATCTCGGGATGGAGGACGGGCCCGCCCGCCGCCAGGTTATACGCCGTCGATCCAGTGGGCGTGGAGACGATGACCCCGTCGGCGCGATAACGCACAAGGGTCGAATCGCCGAGGCTTATGCCAAAGCCCATGAGCTTGGCTATTCCCTGGGCGGATATCGTCGCGTCGTTCATCGCGCAGTACGAGGCGGCGCAGCTGCCCTCATGCCAGTGCTGCACGGCGAGCATGAGCCTTTGGGATATCGGCAGCTCGCCCCTCGTCCAGGCCGATATGGCAAGGAGCCAATCGTCGAGGCCTATCTCCGCGATAAAGCCGAGCCTGCCCAGGTTGATCGGCAGCACGGGAATGCCCAGCGGGGCCGCGATGCGCGCCGCGTAGAGCACTGTCCCGTCGCCGCCCAGCGAGATGACGAGGTCGGCGCCCCGGGCCAGGGGAGGGCCGCCGGGATCGCCCGCGCGGCGCTGGCCCGTTTTGCCGACGCGCCTACCCCTTCAAACCTCAACCTTCTTTTTCATCCTTCTTTCACCATCTCCCCCGCCGACCTCCGCAAATCCATCCTCACCCTCGCCGTCCAAGGCAAACTGGTGCCGCAAGATCCGAAGGATGAGCCGGCGGAGACGATTCTTCGAACAACGCGCTCATTGATTGAGCGCTTAGTAGTAGCCAAGAAACTCTCGTCGCCAAAACCTCTTCCGCCTATTGAAGAGAGTGAAATTCCGTTCTCGCTTCCGAACGGTTGGGCATGGTGCCGTCTCGGTCAAGTCATGCGTATATCTTCCGGCGATGGCTTAATAGCCAAGGACATGTGCGACGGGCCTATTCCGGTCTATGGCGGCAACGGTGTGAACGGCCACCATGATGCGCACAATGTGGCTAAACGAACGCTCGTCATCGGACGAGTGGGTTTCTATTGCGGCAGCATTCACGTGACGCCAGAAAGTGCATGGGTTACGGACAACGCGTTCATCACTACATTTGATGAGGAACACGTTGACATGGATTTTCTGAGTTGGCTCCTTAAAGCAACCGACCTCCGCGAACGAGACAACGCAACTGCGCAACCGGTCATCTCCGGCGGCAAAGTCTACCCAACAATTTTGGCTCTCCCCCCCCTCGCCGAACAACGGCGGATTGTGGCCAAAGTGGATCAACTGATGGCCTTGGTGGACCAGTTGGAAACGCAACTTGCCGCCTCCCGCGCCACCGCCGCGAATCTCCTCGAAGCCTTCGTCGCCGAACTCACTGTCTCCTGAGTTATCGATTGAATATCAAAATGTGGAAAATTGATATTTACAGGAGTAAAGCCACAAGCTATTATCAATTCGATTCATTTTGATAATAGACTGATAATTCGGAGAGTTGAGATGAAACTGCCCCAGATACCGCCTGATTTTAATCTCCGCTTCGCCTCTATAGGCGACCAGAAGCGCATAGGGGACATCGTTCGCCTGGCCGACCGCCCGCACACCGGGGTTGAATACTACCACTGGGATGAACTGAAACGCCATGGAGCGCCCGAAGGTTTCTCGCACGAGGAGTGGTGGTACGCTCTGAAACTGAAACGCAAGGCGGTTTATCGGGAACTGCCGTTGATGGACAAGAAGGGCCAACCTTTCCACTACTTCATTCCTGATAGCGTGCAGAAATTATTACACGAGATCGATTTCGGGGCCGGCGCTTATATCGGCATGCCGGATCCGATCGCGAATCCGCGGACGCGGGATCGGTACCTGATCAGTTCCTTGATCCAGGAGGCCATTACGTCAAGTCAACTCGAAGGGGCTGTGACGACCCGGGAGGTGGCGAAGGAGATGATCCGGTCAGGCCGGACGCCGCGCGACAAAAGCGAACGGATGATCCTGAACAATTACCTGACGATGCAGGAGATCATTCGCATCAAGGATCAACCCCTGACGTTGCCGCTGCTTCTGGAGATTCACCGTCTCGTGACCGACCAGACCCTCCTCAATCCAGATGCAGCGGGGCGATTCCGCACCCCGGACGAATCGGTCATGGTCATGGATGGAGAGGGGCAGGTCTACCATGATCCTCCCGCGGCCGAAGACCTTGAGGCGCGGGCTCAAACGATGTGCGCCTTCGCCAACGGAACGACTCCCGCGCTGTTCATTCCTCCGGCGATTCGAGCCATCATTCTCCACTTCTGGCTCGCTTATGACCACCCGTTCGTTGACGGCAATGGGCGGACGGCTCGAGCCCTGTTTTACTGGTCCATGCTTCACCACGGTTTCTGGTTGTTCGAGTTCATCTCCATTTCGAGCATTCTCGTCAAGGCGCCTGCCCAGTACGCGCGCGCTTTCCTGTTCGCCGAGACCGATGAAAATGATCTGAACTATTTCATTTTGCATCAAGCCGACGTGATTCGCCGCGCGATCGAGGCGTTGCACGTCTATATTGACCGAAAACGCGAGGAGACAAGGTCTGATGAAACGCGATTGCGGGCTCTGCGCGATCTGACCTACCGTCAACAAGCGTTGATTACATACGCCTTGCGTCATCCGGGGCAAGAATTCACGGTTGCCAGCCACCAGCGCAGTCATGGCGTCGCCTATGCCACCGCGCGCGCCGACCTTCTGGGCTTGGTCGGTTTGGAGTTGCTCGTTCAAAGAAACCGCGGAAAGACGCTGGTCTTCGAACCGATCCACGACCTGTCCCAACGGCTGAAAACTCTTTCGAAGTCGGACGGGAAGAGGAGTTCGGAAAGCGAAAAGCCATGATTCGGAAGGTGACCGGAACAGGGCAGACCGAGTTACCCATGTGATCTCCCTACTCGGGGTCGGGATCGGTATCGGAATCGGGATCGAATTTCCTGCGTTATCATCGATTCCGATAGCGATAGCGACCCCGGCCATCAGATTCACTTATAGGCCAGCATCCGATCAAGGATCAGGTCCACAACCGGTTTATGGTTGTGATCCTTGGCAAGGTTTATAGCGGTCATTCCGCGGCTTGTTTTGAGGCCCAAGTCCCCGCCGTTGGCCATGAGCAACTTCACCATTTGTACGTGTCCCTTAAGCGCGGCCAAATGCAGGGGGGTCCACCTCATGGCGTCGCCTTGATTCACATTCGCACCCCGATTGATCAGCAATCGTGCAATCAATAACTGGTTCTTGTCGGCTGCTTCATGGATCGGCGACCGGCCCCGGTTGTCGGCACCCTGAACATCCGCACCCCGGGCAAGAAGAGCCTGAACCAGATCTTGGTTCCCCGCAGATACCGCATAGAGCAACGGGGTCCATCCATATTGATCCCTCGCGTTGACGTCCACCGCATACTTATCCAGGAGTTTCAGGGTGGCGGTCACTTCGCCGCTTTCCCCTTCCTCATGAATCGCCTCCGCCCAGACCGTTTTCACAAGTATCACGGCACAGATTGCCGTTATGATCGTTCTAAACAACGCATTCATGTTCGTCCTCCTATTCCCACATCGCCACCGTCACTGGCGACTGGGCCCCGGTCTGATCGCGAATAAAAACAGTCATCCGATCGATGTCCTGCCGACGCAATCCCAGAAAAGTGGCCACCGATCGTTTCATTTCATCCAGCGATCGTACCGTTACATAGTGCCCGTTGCTGGACATCCAGAACTCGTCCCCCACCGGCCCAACCGCCACGGCGTGTCCCGGTCCCTCCGGGGGGTAAAAGCACAACACTTGGGCGCTGAAGCCTTTCTCCTGGCATAGATCTCGAACACATTCCGCCATGCCCAGGCAAGACCCACTTTCCCGGTCCCAAGTATCCCGGCCCGTTACCGCCTCGAGACTGTCCTCGCTCCGGTAGCTGATGCGACGCCTGACATAAGTACAAATTTCAGATGGGGATTGGACGGTGGCGAGGACTTCTTCCCAAGTCGGCTTGCCAAATTGCCGTCGAAACCAAGAGATGGGTTGCGATAGCGGTTTTCCTTCGGAGACCGCAATCGGGAAAGTTTCCAATGGAGTGTCCGGCGTATCAGCCGGCGTGCGAGTCACTTCCCGTCCGCGCACAGGAACCTCAACCAGTTCATCCGCCCAACTCGCCAGGCTCGTGCATAACACGACAGCCAGCGTCACCGACCCGACAGCATGGAGAGTCGTTTTTAAACACTTTTCATTGGCATTCTTGACGTTCATAACGGCCTCCACTTCCCCCCGCGCGCCAAACCCTGCGCGATTCGTGGCGGAATTAAATCTTCCGTGGAAATGGTAGTGAAACTCCGGCTCATCGACCATAGGGGATCGGGCGGATTTGCGAGTCAAAAAGTCTTATTTGAGATGGCACCCCCTAGGGGAGTCGAACCCCTCTTACCAGGATGAGAACCTGGCGTCCTGACCGATAGACGAAGGGGGTAATGCCTTCCAAAAAACCGGTGCATACTAACGCAACTCCCCTACCGTTGCAACGCCCAATTCGGCGTATCGCCTCTCTCTTCCAATGCGGCTTGAACATCCGGCACGGCCGCTAATAGCTGCGCGGTATAGGGATGTTGCGGCGCCGAAAAAACTGTCTCCGTCTCCCCGCTTTCCACGATTTGTCCGTGACACATAACGGCCACCCGTGGGCACAGGTAACGAACCACGGCCAGATCATGGGCAATAAATATACAGGCGAAGCCCAGTTGGGTTTGGAGATCCGCTAATAAATTCAAAATCTGGGCCTGGACCGATACATCCAGGGCCGATACCGGTTCGTCGGCAATCAACAGCTCCGGCTCCAACGCCAAGGCCCGCGCAATCCCCACCCGCTGTCGCTGGCCCCCGCTGAATTCATGCGGATAACGCGTCGCCTGTCGCGAGTCCAGCCCCACCTGCTCCAACAATTCGGAAATCCGCGCCGCCCGCCGTTCCCGTGGAATCAGCCGGTGGACCGCCAGCACCTCTTCCAGAGCCGAACCGATGGTCTGCCGAGGATCCAACGCGCCCATCGGATCTTGAAAAATCATCTGTGCCCGACGGCGGAATCCCTTCAACGCGGAACCCCGCAGGCCGGCAATCGACTGACCCTCAAATAAGATTTCCCCTTCGTTAATCGGCTGGAGTTTCAGAATGGCCTTGCCCAACGTGGTTTTCCCCGATCCACTCTCGCCCACCAAACCCAGGCTGGTCCCACGCTCCAGGGTCAGGCTGACCCGATCAACCGCCGCCCGCAGGGCAGACCGGGGCTGATTAACCCGGCGAAACCACCCGGGCGAAGCAGGGCCACCTGTCGCATCCCGAAAACGAACGGTCACATTTCGGACTTCAAGCAATGACATCGTACCACCCATTCTTCACCAAACGCCGTCGGCGCCGGCATGGTCGTCCCACAAATTTCAGCCGGCTGCCCACAGCGGGGCGCAAAAGCACAGCCCGGCGGCATTCGATCGGCCGCGGGAATCTGTCCCTCGATCGCCGCCAACCTCGTCCTCTTTCCCCGCAGGGATGGCACCGCGTCCAATAAAGCCCGGGTATAGGGATGCCCCGGCCGGGCAAGCACCGCAGCCACCGGACCGCGTTCAACCATCTGCCCGCCATACATCACCACCATCCGATCGGCCGCCTGGGCAACCACGCCCAGGTTGTGGGTGATCAGGAGAATCGACAGATGAAAGCGGACCTGGAGATCGCGCAACAGCCGCAAAATCTGCGCCTGCACGGACACATCCAATGCCGTGGTTGGTTCGTCCGCGATCAGCAAATCAGGCCGGCCGGCCAATGCCATGGCGAGCATCACCCGCTGTTGCATTCCGCCGCTGAGTTGATGCGGATACGACGACGCCACCCGATCGGGATCGGACAGTCCCGTCAGGGTCAATAGCTCCCGAACCACCGGCCGGGGATCGGCACCGGGGTCGGCTCGCCGGACCGACTCGGCCACCTGATGGCCTATGCGGAAAACGGGATTCAAGGCACTGCCCGGTTCCTGAAAAACATAAGCGACCTTGCGGCCCCGCCATTCGCGCAAGCGGGCGGGGGGCAAATCCAGGATTTCCACGCCATCAACCCGGATGGACCCCTGGGTAATCTCCGCCGTAGGAGGCAGCAACCGCATGATCGATAGGGCGGTCACGCTTTTGCCGCACCCGCTTTCGCCGACCAGCGCCACCGTTTCACCGCGGCCCACCTCCAGGTCGAGTCCCCGCACAGCCGGAAGCAGGCCGGCCCGGGTGCGAAAAGCGACCCACAGGTTTTCCACCGTTAAGACCGGTTGATCCGCCATTAAAATCTTCTCCATTGCGCGGGTCACTTCCGCAAAAATCCATTCGAGAGAGCGCAGAGTGGCTTTTGAGTAGGTCAGGCATTCTTGCCTGACTTCCCCGCTCCGCCAGCCCCCACCTCACCATCCCAGAAGTCGGGCAAGAATGCCCGACCTACTGCGCGGAAAGGACAGATGTCATTCCACCCATCTCAGCGAGTAACCCCATCCTCTTCCGCATCGGCCTCATCGCCGGTTTCCGCTTCGAAAGGTTCCGCCACGGTGGTCCCATCCTTGCGCACCAGAATTTCAATGCGCCGCTCGACTTCGTTCAGTCTTTCAGAACAGACCTTGATCAATTGTTGACCTTCCTCAAACGCGCTCATCAGGGCATCCAGGGGCAGGGTTCCGTTTTCCATTTGTTCGACAATCTCTTCCAGGCGGGCCAGTGATTTCTCGAAATTCGGAGCGCCTGCGGAAGCGGCGGGCTCACTACTTTTACGTCGACTCATGGCGCTTAACCTCCACTTCGATGGACCCGCGGGCCAGCCGGGTGCGTAGAATTTCGCCGGGATCCACCTCGGCCGCATTCCGCACCACCCGCCCGTCTGTCCGCTGGGTCAGACTATATCCCCGTTCCAAAACATTCAAAGGATTTAACACCCGCAATTGAACGGTCAGACGTTCCAGATCCCGGCGGGCGCCGATCCGGCGATCCTGCAGGGCGCGCAGGGCGCGTTGGCCCAATTCATCCATCCGTTGCTGGCGTTCGCGCCAGGCGCCCTCCAGGGCATGCCGTAAAACCTGTCGATGGCGGCCCAGCCGTTCGCGTAAAACCCGGATCAGATGGGCGGGTTCCTTGAACACGGAACCGCGCCGGCAGATCTCAACCCGGCGTCGATAGTGTTCAACCCGGATCCGGATCCCCGCCTCCAGCCGGCGTCGATCCTGGTCCAGATTCGCCACAAAATCCTCTTTGCGCCCGACGACCAACTCCGCCGCCGCCGAGGGGGTCGGTGCGCGGAGATCGGCGACAAAATCGCTGATCGTGAAATCCGTCTCGTGCCCGACGGCGGAAATAACCGGGATCTTCGACCGGGCGATGGCGCGTGCCACAATCTCCTCATTGAAGCACCACAACTCTTCCAGGCTGCCGCCGCCGCGTCCGACGATCAACACCTCCAGCCCGCCATGGGCATTGAGTTCATCGATGGCCGCTGCGATTTCGGCCGCCGCTCCCACTCCCTGGACCCGCGCCGGCGCGATCACGACATGCAGGTTGGGGAAGCGCCGTCTCAGCACTTTCAGGATGTCCTGGATCGCCGCCCCCGTGGGCGAGGTCACCACCCCGATGTGACGGGGCAGGAGCGGGAGGGGACGTTTGCGCTCGCTATCGAACAAACCTTCCGCCTCGAGTTTCCGTTTGAGTTTTTCGAATTGCTGAAACAGCGCCCCTTCCCCGGCTTCCTCCAGGGTGGAAACCGTCAGTTGATAGGAACCGCGTTTTTCGTAAACCGTCACCCGGCCCCGCACTCGCACCCGCATCCCCTCGCATGGCGTGCAGGCGATCCGCAGCAAATCACTCCGCCAGATCACCGCCCCGATCTGGGCGCCTTCGTCCTTTAGGGTAAAATAACAATGCCCCGATGCCGGCCGGCTGAGATTTGAAATCTCCCCTTCGAGATACACCGAGGGAAAACCGCTCTCCAGCGCCCCCTTGATCCGGCGGGTGAGTTCCGTCACCGTCCAGGGGGGGCGTTCCGGTTCGGCCGCATTCGCCCAATCGAACAGGGTTTTCATTCGCGCAAGGTTCCCGGAGATCGGAGAACAGATTCCCGGATCCGGGTGATTTTCCGGGCCCGCCCGGTGGCTTCATCCAGATCGATCACCACCCCCTCCACCGAGACATCCTCGGTGGCGATTTCGAACTTGCCCGGCATACCGGTCAGGAATTTCGGCAGGACGCTTTCGATTGTCCGACCAATGATCGACGCTTTCGGCCCGGTCATCCCCAAGTCAGTAATGTAGGCCGTCCCCTTGGGCAGGATGCGCTCATCCGCCGTCTGTACATGGGTGTGAGAGCCCATGATCGCGCTGACCCGGCCGTCGAGATACCAGCCCATGGCGATTTTTTCCGACGTTGCCTCGGCATGAAAATCCACCAACACCATGCGCCCCAGATTGGGTTCGCGGGTCAGCAGGGCATCTACGGCGCGAAACGGACAATCATAAGGTGACATGAACACCCGGCCAATCAGGCTGATCACCGTCAACCGGCCGCGCGGGGTTTCAACGCTCACCCAGCCTTTGCCCGGACATCCGGGCGCAAAATTAGCGGGACGGATCAGCCGGGGCTCGCGGTCCAGGACCGGAATCAAATCCTTCTGGTCCCAGGCATGATCCCCGAGCGTCAAAACGTCGGCGCCAGCCTGGAAAAGTTCTTCAGCCAGGGGCCGGGTGATTCCCCGCCCTCCCGCCGCATTCTCGGCATTGGCCACCACCGCTTCCACCCCATGCCGGCTCTTCAATTCGGCCGTCACCCGGGCGAAAGCCGTCCGTCCGACGCCCCCCACAATGTCACCCGCGATAAAGATTTTCATAGATCACCGTGCATATTCTACGGCCCGGGTCTCGCGCACCACGACCACCCGGATTTGACCGGGATATTGAACGTCCTGCTCGATCTTCTTGGAAATATTCCGCGCCAGGACCATCGCCCCGTTGTCGTCAATCTTCTCGGGCAACACCACGACCCGGACTTCGCGTCCCGCCTGAATGGCGTAACTCTTATCCACGCCCGGGAAACTATCCGCGATCGTCTCCAGCTTTTCAATCCGCTTGATGTAGATTTCGGTGGTCTCGATGCGAGCGCCCGGGCGCGATCCGGAGATGGCGTCGGCGGCTGAGGCCAGGACCGCATAAAGACTTTCGGCGGGCACATCCTGATGATGCGCGGCCGCGGCGTTGACCACCACGGCTGATTCCCCATAGCGTTTCAGCAAATCGGCCCCGATCGTCGCATGGGCGCCCTCCACCTCGTGATCGAGCGCTTTGCCGATGTCATGGAATAACCCGATCCGCTTGGCCAGCAGGGAATCCAGATTCAACTCCGAGGCCATCACGCCCATCAATTGGGCGGTCTCCAGCGAATGCATCAGCACATTCTGGGAATAGCTGGTACGGAATTTCAGGCGGCCCAACAGACGCACCAGTTCGGGGTCGACCCCTTGTGCGCCGACCATGTAGAGGGCCTCCTCACCGGCCAGGCGCAAGGCATCCTCGAGTTCCGCACGCGCTTTTTCCACCACTTCCTCAATGCGGCCCGGATGAATGCGCCCATCCAAAATCAAACGCTCCAGGGCCATCCGCGCGATTTCCCGGCGGACCGGATCAAAGCACGAAATCACCACCGCCTCCGGTGTATCGTCCACCAGCAGATTCACACCCGTCGCGGCCTCCAAGGCCCGGATGTTGCGCCCATCGCGACCGATGATGCGCCCCTTGAGATCGTCGCTCGGTAACGCCACCGTGCTGGTCATCCGCTCGCAGGCGTGCCCCGCCGCATAGCGCTGAACCGCCAGGGCAACGATTTTCTGCGCCTCCCGCTCGGCGGTCTCCCGGGCATCTTCCTGCAGTCGACGTACCAATCCCGCCGACTCGGTATGCACCTCGGCTTCGATCCGGCTCATCAAAACCTGGCGCGCTTCGGCTTGGGTCATTCCGGCCACCCGCTGGAGTCGTTCGCGCTCCTCTTCGTGCATTCGGGTCAGATCGGTCGCTTTTTGAGCCAGGTCCTTCTCAACCTTTTCCAAATCCTGTTGCTTCTGATCAACCCCTCTTTCCTTCTTGTCGATCAAGGCCACCTTTCGGTCGAGATTGGATTCGCGTTGCGCGATCCGACCCTCAAGCGCGGCCAACTCCTCCCGGCGCGACTTGGTCGATTTTTCAAATTCTTCGCGATCCTTGATGGCATCAGCCTTCGCTTGGAGGCGGGACTCTTTTAGTAGATTTTCGGCTTCCCTCCGGGCCTCGGCGACAATCCGTTCCGCCGATCGTTGGGAATCGGTTACCTGGCGGCGATTTAGAATCACCCGCAAGCCATACCCCAAGCCCAGTCCGGCCAGTCCTGCCGCTAGGGCAATGATCACTGTCATCAACATGATCGTTCCTCCTCGTGTTGTCTTTCGGGCGCGCGAAGCGTCCGGTAATCGTGCGTTTCCGTCATCACACCGTTCAGACGGACATCCTGTTCCGTCCGGGGGATCTGCTCCCTCATCTGAAAATCGAAAGCCCACCCGACCTTGAGCGCCCCGCGCAGGAGGGGTCGGATTAAGAGCCGGTCATAGATTCCCTTGCCATGTCCCAATCGATTGCCTTGCGCATCGAAGGCCAGGCCGGGTATCACGACCAGATCGATCCGTTTAGCGGCGGGAAGCACCAGCGATTCCGGCTGGGGAATTCCAAATGGACCGCCGCCGATGCGGCCGTTCGGATCGAATTCCACCCAGTCATATTCGCGACGCTCGGCCAGCCAGGCCGGCAGACATAAGGATTTGCCGTCAGCCCGGGCGCGGGCAATCAGGGGCCCCGTCGAAATTTCGCCCGCCACGGACAGGTAAACCCCCAGGCACCGAGCGGCACGATAATCCGGCCCCGCCGCCAGACGGGCGGCGAGCGTGCGTCCGGCCGACTCGGCGCGCCCGGAGTCGATCTGGATCCGCTGGTCGTAAATAACCCGGCGCAAGGCTTGTTTGCGGGCGATCATTTCTACCTCGGGGGTGGTCATGCCGGCTCCTCCCCTGCTTTGCGCCGCAAGCCCGCCCAATGGGCCATTCGAGCCGCGATCGTCGCCTCATAGCCCTGGTCGGACGGTTCGTAATAGCGCGTGGTCGTCGGTGCATATTCCTGGTCCACAAAATGGCCAGGGAAATCGTGCGCGTACTGATAGCCCTTGTGCCCCAGCTTTTCAGCACTGGCATAATGCGCATCCCGCAAAGGACGGGGCACTTCCAATACCCGGCCCGACTTGACATCGCCCAAGGCCTTGTCGATCGCCACGATGGAGGAATTGCTTTTGGGAGCTGTCGCGAGATAAGCGGTGACCTGGGCCAAGGTAATTCGCGCCTCAGGCAGGCCGATAAACTCTACGGCATGTAGTCCCGCCACAGCCAGGGTCAATCCGCGCGGATCGGCGTTGCCGATATCCTCCGAGGCCAGGATGATCAACCGCCGCGCGATGAACCGGGGATCCTCACCGGCCTCGATCATTTTCGCCAGCCAATATACGGCGGCATGGGGATCGGAACCCCGGACGCTTTTGATAAAAGCCGAAATGGTGTCGTAATGGCCGTCTTCATCATGATCGTAAACCACGGCTTTTTTCTGGATCGACTCCTCAATGATCGCCTGGGTCAGAAGGATGCTTCCGTCCGGCGCCCGCTCGGTGGTCAGGGCCGCAATTTCCAGGGCGTTCAGCGCCCGGCGTGCATCGCCTTCGCAAACCCGGGCCAAATGAGCCAGCGCGGCATCCTCGGCCCCAATCCGTTCGTCACCCAATCCCCGCGGATCGGTCAAAGCCCGGCGCAACAGACCGATGACCGCCTCCTCGGATAGCGGCTGGAGTTCAAAAATCTGCGACCGGGAGGTCAGGGGGCTATTGATGAAGAAAAAGGGATTATGCGTGGTGGCGCCGATCAGGGTGATCGACCCGTCCTCGACAAAGGGGAGGAGAATATCCTGCTGGGATTTATTGAAATGATGGATTTCGTCGATGAAAAGAATGGTCTCGCTTCGGTCGAGGGCCTTGCGCTGGACGGCGGCGGCGAGGAGGTTACGAAGGGTCTGAACGTTGGCCAGCACCCCACTGGTCCGTTCGAACCGGCGGCGGGTGACCGTGGCAATGACCTCCGCCAGCGACGTTTTTCCGCACCCCGGGCCGCCATAGAGGATCAAGCTGCCCAAGCGATCGGCTTCGATGGCACGACGCAAAAGTTTACCCGGTGCCAGAATATGGTCCTGACCGGCAATTTCATCAATCGCCCGCGGCCGCATCCGAGCCGCCAAAGGACTGCGCCGGGGCGTCCCGGACGAAGCCGGGCCGTTACCGTCAGCAAAGAGGGTCGCCTGTTCCACCGCTCCCATAAAAAAACCCCACCTTGCCGCAGGAGCAGGGATTCTCTGGACCTCGCGTACGAGGTGGGAACTCTACCCGCCGGCTTCCAAGTCCCGAATAAACGGGCATGTGGGCACCGGCGGACTCGAATTCCCTAAGTCATTTGACTATAGGGTCAGAGAATGCCGCTCGTTCACGAACAAGGCAGGGAAAATAGGATCTTCCGCCGCATAGGAATCAGGCCCCATCGGCCGGGCACCCTTTGAATGGCCAGAATCGGTATTCCGGGGGATACCCCGGGGAAAACCACGTTCCTCCGAACCGGCGAACAAACGGACGCCTGCCGTCTCAACAACTCCGGGCACATCATCAGCAACATTCCAGAGAAGACCGGCCCAACCCACAGGGCACAGACTCCAACGAGGAAGCAGCCCCTTGCCAGCCCCCATACGATCGCTCTGAAAATGAGATCCATAACCTTTAACCTTATTCGTTCCACCTGCGACAGTTTAATGCCTTTTTAGGGGCAATTTCCGGTTAAACCGAACCTGTCACTTCCACTTCGCCACTCGCGAAGCTCCAACACCGCCACTATACCGAATTCCGTTCCGTCCGTCAAAATATTTTCGGTTGGCAATCAGAAGGATTTTGGCCCCGCCAAAGATCACCAACGGCCGTGGACGGCCGTCTCCACTCTGCCCTTTCGCGTTAGGCTTGCCTTCGTAACCTGATTGCGCCAATCTTCACCGAAAGAAGGGAACTATCCAGATGAACCTGCTTGAACTGGCGCGTATTCGCAATCGAAAAACCGGCCGGTGTTCCTCCTATGATGTGACAGGCCGGAATGCCGACTGTTGGCACATCCCGGCTCATCAATCGCGGGTGCTGGCGGACATCCGGGGTCCCGGCCTGCTCACCCATCTCTGGCTGACCCAGGCCAACCATTACCGGGAGTGCCTGATCCGGATCACCTGGGATAACGCCCAAGCTCCGAGCGTCTTGTGTCCCCTGGGCGATTTTTTCGGGCTGGGTCACAGCCGTGTCAATTCCTACCAATCCTTGCTCTTCACCGCTTCCGCCAACAAACCCTATACGGTCAACACCGGTTGCGCTCTGAACTGCTACGCCCCCATGCCCTTCCGTAAGCGGGCTCTGGTGGAACTGGTGAACGAAAGCGATGAAGACCACCTGCAATATTTCTATATCGACTACGAATCCATGGATCCGGCTGAACTCCGTAACACAGGTTATTTCCATGCTGAATTCCGCCGGACCCTGCCCTTCGGCGGCTGGGGTCCCGAGATTATCGTCAATACCCCTCAGTCCAATGTGGTCAATCGCGAACGGCTCGCTTGGGACAATAACTACGTGATCCTGGACACCCGGGGCAAAGGACATTATCTCGGCTGTAATCTCAGTGTTACTAATTTTCAGGGCACTTGGTGGGGCGAAGGCGATGACATGATCTGGGTGGATGGCTATAAATGGCCGCCGGACCTGCACGGGACGGGTAGTGAAGACTATCTGAATCAAGCCTGGGGCATGCAGCCCAACGCATTCTTGCGGAATGGCTCCTCCCTTTTCGAAGGCCAGGCCCTTCTTGAAAAAGGAATCAGCCTGCCGGAACAAACCCGGGGGTACCAAACCTCCTATGTCTTCCATCTGGAGAATCCGGTTCGATTCCGTCGTTCGATCAAGGTCACCATTGAACATGGGCATGGCAATCATCTGGCCAACGAGATGAGCAGCACTGCCTATTGGTATGCCGAAACTCCGACAGCGGCGGTTCAACCGCCCGGCGTTTCGCAACGTCTACCGGTTCACCGCAAAGACGGGCAATGGTTCATTCCTCCACAGGCCCGCTGTTCCGATAAACCGGTCCGCAGGACTCCGGAAATGGAGGCGATGAAAACGTTGTGGAAAGACCAGGAGCAGATCCGAGCGAAGGGTTGCCTAGGGCCCCAGTATTCTCCCTTCCTGACCGATTGGAAACTATCCCGTCTGTTGCCTGCGAAAAACATCGCCAAGGTTCCGCTCGCTCGCCTGACAGACCCTTTGGATTGGCGGAATTATCGGGCTGAGCGAAACCCCGGCCATCCCCAGGCGAATTTGGTCAACGTCCATGACCTATTCGAAAATGCCGATGGGCTGGTCTATGCGGCGCGGAAACTATTGGTCTCGCGGGATGGGACGTGGACCCTGCATCTAGGTCATGACGCGCCAATCCGGGTCTTTTTGGATGGAAAGCCGATTTTCACTGAGCCCCGCCGCAAGAATCCGGCCACCTATCAACGGTCCAGAATCCCCATCCGTCTAAAACGGGGAATGCATGAACTGACCATTGCGCTCGATACCGACAATGGAAGGGGTTGGGGCTTCTATGCCTCGTTCGAACAGTCGGTCAAAACGCCCAAAGGCAAGCCGATCTTTCCGAAGTGACGGATGAGGAGCAGTTGATTCTCCTCTTTTGTGCCCATCTCCATTCTCTTAATCGGGGTCGGAATCGGTATCGGGATCGTTCTGGGCTTCAGTGACAGGTTCTGATCTCCCACAACAGCAGACGATTCCCCTCTTCTGTGGGGGCGGACGACGGCCGCCCTTCCCCGGCCCCTCTGAGAAGGTAGGGAGTCCCTCGTCTTCCGTGAGCGGAGTTGAAGGGACGAGGGCGCTGTCTCCGTATCCATTCCCCGCAATGCTGGTCACGACGAAGCGTGACCCTCCGATAAAAAGACGGGTTCACGAAGCGGAAGGACACGCTTCGTCGTTTCCGCCGGGGTTTCGTAAAAGCCTTTACACTTTAATGCAGATTAAAAATGTTAACTTCGCGCCATTCGCGTGTTTCGTAGTTTAACGGCTCCCTGTTGTCGGAATCGTTCTGATTCTTCTGGGATGTAACCGAGTCCACGCCGCCAAACTACTTCTCCCCTTGCAATACGTGTCGCCGCAGGTAGTCGGCCAGGACCCGGGCGGCGGCAATCATTCCCGCCGTATTGGGATGGGTATGCCAGGCGTTCAGGTCACAACACAGCTTGGCACCGTCCTGTTTATAATCCCGTTCTGATAAGGTTCGAATATCCAACGCTGGCAGGAGCTTCTTCGCCACCACTAATTCATCCACCGCGGCGCACATGGCGTCATAGGCGGCCGTGCAGTCGCCAACGTAATATTGTCCGGTTCCCACTCCATGGAACCAATCATGCACCAGGAGGGTCCGGATGCCTTTCTTCTCCAGGACATCGACGACGCGGCCGACCTGTTCTTTCCAAACCTGGGATGACGTACGAAAATCGTTGGCCATGACAGCATAGACCGCCAGATCAAGATCCAGCGGCAGGGCCTCGTCCACCCTCGCAAAAATCTTGCCGATATAGTTGTTGCCTAGCGGATCCCAATCCCCGGCCGAGCCGCCGGAATATCCTTCATTGAAAATCTGTACCGCGCCCGGAGGAAGATAATCCGCAACCCGAACGACCCAGCCCGGCCCGCCTTCGTTGCCGGACGAGCCGTCGCCCCAGCGGGGCTTGATCTGAAAATGGTCATAATTCCACCCGCCTTCCGGAAGATGCGCGGGAAACGGACTGGGGGGACGGGGACTCGGATTGTCGACAGAAATTTCATTGCCGTCGCCGGCACCTTTTACAATCGAATGGCCAATGGCCAGTATCTTAAGCATCGGTCTCCTCCGTGTGGCTGATTGAGAAGGGGTAAATATCACACCCGGGATTCCTTGTCCATCGCGACGACTACCACCCTGGCAAAATGAACTTGCGCGGGGAAAGAGTCGGGGAGCATACTAGCCCGACTTTCGGCAAACGCCAAAAACAACGGGAAGGACGACCATGACGTTACCCAATCGCAATCTCTATACCGGCGACTGCACCTATCTCTTCCAGAGCAAGATATACAATCCCGGCGGCGGCCCTTACACGGCCAAAGTTTTCCATGATCATATTGCCCACCTGGCCCGGCAGGGAATCGACACCTATCTCTGCAACCCTCAAGCGCAAGGGAATTGGTGGCCGAGCCGGCGGATGCCCACGATTTTAGACGGTTACCGCAAAGGCGATCGCGAATTTTGCCGCAGCCACCTGCCCTGTGAAGGAAGCGAGGCAGACTTAAAAAACCCCGCTTGGGTTGACGCGGCTCTGGACCGGCATGTGCGCATGCTCAACCCCTATCTCGAACTGCGGGATGCCGGAATCGACTGGGTGGCGGAATGCGCGCGCGCCTGTCGGCAACAGGGTATCGCCCCCTGGCTGACCATTCGCATGAACGATATGCATGGCAGTGAGAATCCGGCGAGTTACTTCAATGCACCCATCTTCCGCGATCCGGCCAACCGGTTGACCGGCCGCCACACGGTGGGCACGCGCACCTATTTCGCCGGCCTTAATTACCTGCGACCGGCCGTGCGCGAGTTTATGTTGGGCACCATCCGCGAATTGGTGGAGGACTATGACTTTGAAGGGATTGAGCTGGATTGGCTCCGGAACCCGCTCTGCTGCGAACCGAATGCGACCCAGGCACAGATCGATCAGATCACCGCCTTCCACGCCGAGGTGCGGGCGCTAACCCAGTCCAAGGCAAAAAAAACGGGCCGGCCTTATGCCATGGGTTTGCGCATGCCCCCCACCCTCGACCTTCTGCGAAGCATCGGCATTGATGTGCCGGCCATGGCCCATGCCGGACTATTGGACTTTGTCAGTCCCAGCAATTTCTGGCAGACCTCCTGGGACCTGCCTTATGATACCTACCGGGCAAAACTGGGATCCTCGGTCACGCTCTATGGCGTCATCGAGTGTGCGGCCAATTGGGTTCAGTGCCTTGATCCCAAGACCGGGCTGCAGTCCTTCCGCCACCAGCCTTTCAGCCCTGAATTATTGCGCGGGAACGCGGCCGGTAAGTTGGCGCAGGGTGCGGATGGCATCGAGTATTTCAATTTCTTCGCCGCCGATCAGCATTCCAGTGTCCTTCAGGCCGCACACGGGGTACTGACCGACCTGCCGGTATTGGAGAAACTGCGAGGTCAACCCAAGTTGTATACATTCGCCAGCATTTTTGGCGATTGTTGGCTCCCGCCATTCGAGCAATCGGAGCAGATCCCAGTCGTTCTGGAGCCGGGCTGGCGTCGACAGTTCCGCCTGAGCATGTGCGCCGAACCCGCCACCGCCGGAACGCTGGTGATACAGGTGGTGGTCGAGAAAAAAGACGACTTGCCGAACTTCGCGGTGCGCTTCAACGATTGCTGGCCCACCCAGGACTGCGAAGCCACGGACCGTCTGCTGTTTCCCATCGGGAACCTGACCCACCCCGTCGATACGCCTTCGCAGACGAAGTCATCCTATGGGTTTAACGATTGCAGCCCGATCGGACCGCTGACCCATCATTTGCCAGGTCATCAGGCCTTTAACTACCGCTTCCCGGTCACAGCCATCCACGAAGGGTGGAACGAAATCGAACTTTTCTACCCGGGATGGAAGACCGGCACCGCCCAGGAACGGCTCGAAAAGGGGGTCTGCGTGGTCAATCTGGATCTGGCCGTGATCCCCAATCCAGCGACCTAAAAAGAAGCCTCCGAGCGGCAAAAGAACGGCGCTCACACGCGCCTACTACAAACTGAGTTGTGCCCCCGTTCGTAGTAGCGCCGAGTGAGGCGCGTTTTACCTTGGGCTATTATCTCGAGCGTTTTTCGACAAATACCTGACCCCTTGAATTCGGAAGTCATTTTATTCTTGTGTTGCAGCAACACGAAAACCCAAAACTGCGGGAGATTTTCTAAAACGACAAGCGGCGAGCGAGTGTTTTTGTAATGATTGCCGTGACCGGCGAGGAATGACGAACCCTCTGGCGTCAGCCGGTTGCCTGAGTACGGCAT
>Ga0118677_10007123_pt1 | contig 18611 bp, 9 predicted proteins | sample AliMusrvi5mmetaG_FD_86154 | JGI IMG/M metagenome (GOLD analysis project Ga0118677, IMG submission 86154) | reverse complement strand
AGGCATCCTGCCGCACAGCCGCAGCTTCGACGACCCCGAGGAAATGGCCGAAGAACGCCGCCTGATGTACGTGGGCATCACGCGCGCGAAGGAGCGGCTGTATCTCCTCAGGGCTTTCAGGCGCAGCAACTGGGGACAAAGCGAGGTTGCATTGCCATCGCGCTTCTTGGCCGACCTGCCTCCCGCCCTGCTCGATGGGAAGCCGCGCAAAAACGCCGTAGTGCACGCGGACGTGACCTCCTGGCGCTCGCCTTCTGCGCCCTCTGTGCCATCCACATCATCGCTTAGCCGCGTGACTGAATTCAAGGCTGGCGACCGCGTGTACCACCAGAAGTTCGGCGAAGGCATCGTGCAGCGCAGCGTTCGCCAGCGCGACGACGAAGAAGTCGAAGTGTACTTCGACGACGGCCGGCTCAGACGCTTGTCAGCCGGCATCAGCGGTTTAAAAAAGATCTAATGAGGAAGCCATGTCAGACGCAACATCAGTCACACCACCCCCCGACACGTTGAATGAGGTCGGCGTGCTAAAGCGCCGCGAGATTGAAGCCCGCATACTGGGGCCAGTGATCGAGGCGCTCGCCAACGAGTTTGAGCGCGAGCGGGTGATCGCCGTCGTGCGCGAGACGATTGTGGGCATCGCGCGGCAGCAGGGCGCCGAGCGCGCTGCGCAATCGGGCGACACTTCGTTGACGGCCTTTGCGAGCACTGCGGGCAACTGGCGCAAGGGCAACGCGATGGATTTCGAGGTGCTCGAACAGAACGATGAGCGCTACTCATACGATGTCACGCGGTGCGGTTACGCCGATATGTACCGGTCGCTCGGCATGGCCGAACTTGGCGCGGTGTTGTCGTGCAACCGCGACGCCTCGCTCATTGAAGGGTTCAATCCCGATATCGAACTGGTGCGCGAGCAGACCATCATGCAGGGCGCGTCGAGTTGCACTTTCCGGTACGCGAAGCGAAGTCTCCGCGAATGAATTTGGCGGCTGTGACTATAATGAACCCATAGTGCGCTTTGGAACGCGCGCATTCGTCAGTTATCTGTCACATTCCTACGGAATGCCTGAATCCAGCGGCTTCAGGCGGCGGATTTGTCGATCTCTGTCGTCTGAAGCCGACGCATTGCCAGCGCTATCAATCAACGCTTGACACAGAACTAACAAGGAAGGACGATGATGAGTCCGCAGTGTTCTCGGAAGGACGCCGGGAGATTCCCGCGCGTGTTCGCCAGCGTGTTGCTTGTCGCCTTATACACCCCGTTCTCGCCTGTCGGGGTTGTTAATCACGCGCCCGGCGCGCCGGCGGCGCCGGTGATCGCCGCAGTTCAGCGCGCCGGCTTGCATGTCGATGTCAATGGTAATGGGTTGGCTGACCTGGGCGACACTCTGCGCTACACCGTCACGATCAGCAACAATGGCGTCACGGATGCGATGGACGTCGACTTCGTGGAGACGCTCGATCTCAATACCACCCTGACGACCGATTCGCTCAAGGTATCACCGCTGGCGACTGGCGATTCCTATGTCGTGACACAGACGCAACCAACGCACATCGATGCGCCCGGGTTGCTGGGCAACGACGACGCCATTCCCCCGCCGTGGGCGCAGACGTTCAGCGGCCCGACCAGCCATGGCCATGTGGACATTAGCGCCGATGGGAGTTTTACCTATACGCCCACGCCGGGTTACAACGGCCCGGATGGTTTTGTTTACACGGTGACAAACGGCATTGGCTATGACGCCGCAGGGGTGAGTCTGACCGTCGATGTAATACCCGCCGTTGTCAGCACGTTGCCTTCAGATGGCGCAATTGCCAGTTTAACCAGCGGCGCCGCTGTGATTACATTCAACCAGACAGTGTCGGCAACAGTGTCGGCCTTTACGATGGAATGTCCGATCAACACATCCGTGCCGCTCAGCGTTCTCCCGGCGTTGCCGGGCAACGCCAGCGTTTTCACCCTCGCGCCGCAGTTAAGCCTGGGGCCAGGCATTATCTGCCGGATCACCGTGGCGGCTTCGCAAGTCCGTCAGTCGGCAGGCGGCAGCGGTCGCGCGATGACCTCCGACTACGTATTCACGTTTCACACCCCGAGTTGCTCGGACGGCGTCAAGAATGGCAGCGAGACTGATATTGACTGTGGCGGTGGCGTCTGCACATCTTGCGCTGACACGAAAATGTGCGCGGCGGGCGCAGATTGTCAGAGCGGTGTGTGTACCGGCTTTATATGCAGGGCGCCATCGTGCAACGATCTTGTGAAGAATGGCAACGAGACCGATGTCGACTGCGGCGGCACTTGCGCGCCTTGCGGTATCGGAAAAATATGCAGCGTGAACACCGATTGCTCTAGTGGACACTGCACGAACCACCTCTGCACAGTTTCCCTCCTTCGCGCCAACATAACTGCAGAGTCTATGCTATCGGTGAAAATTGGCTCACTCCCGGCTGGTAAATCGATCACCCTCCTGTTCGATGTGGTTATCCACGCGCCGCTGTTAGTTGGCGCAACCAGGGTGTCCAACCAGGGCGAAGTGTCTGGGTCGAACTTCGCGAGCGTGCTCACCGACGATCCCAGCATTCCGGGCGTAAATGACCCGACGGTCACCGATATCAACCTTCTAAAGGTGTACTTGCCGATTATTCGACGGTAAGCCTTCCGCACGTGCGACGAATTGTCATGCCGGTCAGACTCTACGGCATGACAGAAGTCTCCGCGAATGAATTCGCGGCTGACATAGCAAAACGCGCTGAAGCGCGTTCAGGAACGCTCTCCCTTTTAACCGGCTTTGAGCCGGTTTTTGGCTTGGCATGTCAGGTGGCTGTGAGTATAATGAGCACATAACGCGCTTTGGAATGCGCGTGTCCGCCGATTGTGTCTGTCACATTCCTACGGAATGCCTAAATCCAGTGGCCTCTGGCGACGGATTTGTCAATCTGTCGCGACCTGTGAGGCCGATGCATTGCCAGCGCTATAAATCAACGCTTGACACTGAACTAACAACGGAGAACGATGATGAGTCCGCAGTGTTCTCGGAAGGACGCCGGGAGGTTCCCGCGCGCGTTCGCCAGTGTGTTGCTCGTCGCCTTATACATCCCGCTCTCGCCTGTCGGGGTCGTTAATCACGCATCTGGCGCGCCTGACGCGCCGGCGGTCCCGGTGATCGTCGCAGTTCAGCGAGCCAGTTTGCAAGTCGATCGCAATAGCAATGGGTTGGCTGACCCAGGCGATACCCTGCGCTATACCGTCACGATCAGCAACAATGGCGTCACAGATGCGATCGACACTGACTTCGTGGAGACGCTCGATTCCAATACCATCCTGACGACCGATTCGCCCAAGGTATCACCGCTGGCGACTGGCGATGCCTACGTCGTGACGCAGACGCAACTGACGCACATCGATGCGCCCGGATTGCTGAGTAACGACGATGGCATCCCCCCGCCGTGGGCTCTGGCTTTCAGCGGCCCGACCAGCCATGGCAATGTGAGTATCAGCGCCGATGGGAGCTTCACTTATACGCCCACACCGGGTTATAACGGCCCGGATGGCTTCGTCTACACGGTGACAAATGGCATAGGCTACGACACCGCCGGGGTGAGTCTGACCGTCGATGTAATCCCTGCCGTTGTCAGCACGTTGCCGGCAGATGGCGCAATCGCCGTCTCAGCCAGCAGCGTTGTGATTACGTTCAACCAGATGGTGTCGGCAACTACATCTGCCTTTGCGATGGAATGTCCAGTTGGCACACCGGTGGCGCTTAATGCCGTCCCCGTGCTGCCAGGCAATGCGAGCGTTTTCGCACTCGCGCCACAGGCAAGCCTTGTGCCAGGTGTTATCTGCCAGACGACTGTGGCAGCCTCGCAAGTTCGGCAGGCGGCAGGCGGCAGCGGTCGCGCGATGACCGCCAACTATGTGTTCACGTTTCACATCCCGAGTTGTTCGGACGGCGTCAAGAATGGCAGCGAGACCGATATCGACTGTGGCGGCGTTTGCGGGGGCTGCGGTGATGGGAAAATATGCGCAGCGGCGGCAGATTGCCACAGTCTTGTGTGTGCGGGCGGCCATTGCTCAGCAGCATCGTGCACCGATGGGGTGAAGAATGGCAACGAGGCCGATGTCGACTGCGGTGGCAGTTGCCCGCGTTGCGCTGATGGGAAAACGTGCTCAGTCGGCACAGATTGCCAGAGCCTTGTGTGTACGAGCGGCCATTGCTCTGCAGCATCGTGCACCGATGGGGTGAAGAACGGCACCGAGGCCGATATCGACTGCGGCGGTGCCTGCCCGCGTTGCGCTGATGGGAAAACGTGCTCAGTGGGCACAGATTGTCAGAGCCTTGTGTGTGCGAGCGGCCATTGTTCGGCGCCATTGTGCAGCGATCATGTGAAGAATGGCGACGAGACCGATGTCGACTGCGGCGGCAGATGCCCGCCTTGCGCTAATGGAAAAATATGCAATGCTAATATCGATTGCTCTAGTGGACACTGCACGAACCACCTGTGCACAGTTTCCCTCCTTCGCGCCAACATAACCGCAGAGTCTATGCTATCGGTGAAAATGGGCTCACTCCCTGCTGGCAAATCGATCATCATTTTGTTCGACACGGTTATCCGCGCGCCGTTGCTGCCAGGCGCGACCCAGGTGTCCAACCAGGGCGAGGTGTCCGGGTCGAACTTCGCGAGCGTGCTCACCGACGACCCCGGCACGCCTGATGCAAATGACCCAACCGTCATCGCTATCAACCTTCTGCCACCTGTGGTGAATAACCCGACCACATCATCGCTTGGCAGCATGACAGCAGCAACTGGGGGCAGCGTAACCAGCGATGGCGGGTCGACTATCACCGAACGCGGGATCGTGTATGCCATGCGCAGTGTAAACAGCAATCCCTTCATCGGCGGCGTCGGCGTCACACTGATGACTACGCCGGGCATGACCGGCGTCTTCACAGTGAGCCTGACGGGTCTGCTGCCCGCAGTCGCCTATGCCTATCGCGCCTATGCCGTTAACGCAGTGGGGACTGGATTCACTGTGTCACGCACTTTTACGACTGAGAAGGCGGACAGCGTGACACGTCTGACCACGTCAGCCAACCCCGCCTACTTTGGCCGCTGGGTGACGTTCACGATGGCGGTGACCTCCACTGCAACTATCACGCCAGGCGGCGTCGTGACTTTCACGCTCGATAACTCAGTAGTGCCGCAATTGCTCAACGCCAACGGGTTTGCTGTTTATGCTGCCAACGCATTATTGGTTGGCACACACGCCATCACGGCGACATACGGCGGCGACACACACTTTAACCGAGGAAATAGTGTGTTGCCTGGCGGTCAGGTGATCATCGATCTGTTGAAGGTGTACATGCCGATTGTTCGGCGGTAAAACAAACACAGCCAGGACGGTGGGCGTGTCAAACTGACAGCGGTGATCTCAGCCTGCAGTGTCGATTGCGGGTGGGGTCACCGGCTGGACAATCGGTCTGTTCCGCAACGCCAGCAGGATAAAGCCGACGACGCTGATCGCGCCAAAGAGCGCGCCGCCGTACCAGATCGCGGGAGGGCCGAGGTTGTCATTGAGCATTCCGCCGACGACAGGGCCGATGCCGGAAGCGATATTCCACGTTAACCCGTACAAGCTCATGTATCGCCCGCGTTTATCGGCGGGCGCGAGGCCAGCCACGTAGGTGCTGGCCGTCGGCTGCATGATCATCTCGCCGATGGTGAGAATCACCATGCACACCCAGAATCCCCAGAATCCCTGACCAAGCACGATGCCGCCAGTGGCGATGGTATAGAAAAACGCTCCGAGTGCGACGATTGGCAAGGGAGAGAAACGCTTGGTCACAAGCGTCACGGCAAACTGAAACAAGATCACCATCAAGGCATTGGTCGTGGGGATGAAGCCATACTGGCTTTCGGGGATGCCGTAGTTCTGTTTGGTGTAAACCGCCAGCAACATCCACACCATCGCGGCGGCCATCGTCATAAACGTGGTGGAGGCAACGAACCCAATGAACGGTCGGTCGCGCAGGATCGAGCCATAACCGCCGATCTTCTCAACGTGGCGCTTCTGCAGCGCGCTATGCGCGGGCATGGTCTCGGCTGCAAACAGGGCAATGAGCACGCCGTAGATGAGCAATGAGAGCGCCGCCAGAAGGAAGGCGATGCCATACGAAAGCGCCGCCATGAAACCGCCGATTGCCGGGCCGACTGCGACGCCGATGTTCTGCGCCATGCGCGTCAGCGAGTAGGCGTCGGCGCGCTTTTCCGATGGGATCAAGTCGGCAATCATCGCGTCCACACCGATGCGATACAGCGGGTTGAAGACGCCGTTCAACGTCATGAGGACGGCAAACTGGGCCAACGTGTTCGCGTCACTCATGAATATATAGCTGACCGCGTTCAACACCAGGCTGACCACCATAACCCACTTGCGCCCCAGCCGATCGACGATCGGGCCGGCAATGAAGGACGCGATCAGACCCGATACCGCGCTAAGCGTCATCAGGCTGGCGGTCGTCGTCATGTCGAGCTTGAGTTTGCCGCTGACGTACACCATGAGGAACGGCCAGATCATGCTGCCGCCGATGCTGCTGATCATCATGCCCCAGAACATCAGCCAGAACTGGCGCGGGTACTCGCTCCGGGCGCGCTTGAATACGGCCAACATCAGTCACTCACCTCTGTTATGCGATTGGGTCTGGTCACAAACTTGTGATCGGGTATCTTGGGTTGCTTCATGGCGTCGCCATTGTAAAGGAAATAACTCCGTCTTGCACATAAAATCAAGACGCAATCAGCCTGACGGAGCGAGCTTGTAATATACTGGTGGCCGAAACAGTGATGCTCTCGTAAACCTGAAATCTTAAAAACCGGGATCGCGATTCAAAAAGTCATGTTGACCTTTCAAGACCTCATTCTTAAATTACAAATGTTCTGGGCCGCCCAGGGCTGCCTGATCTGGCAACCCTACAACCAGGTCGTCGGCGCCGGCACGATGAACCCCGCCACCTATCTGCGCGTGCTTGGCCCTGAGCCGTGGAACGTGGCGTACGTCGAGCCATCGGTGCGCCCCGACGACGGGCGCTTCGGCGAAAACCCGAACCGCATGTACACCCACACGCAGTTTCAGGTAATCCTGAAGCCTGCGCCGGCCGAACCACAGGCGCTCTATCTCGAAAGCCTCAAGGCCATCGGCATTAATCCGGCGCACCACGACATTCGCTTCGTGGAGGACAACTGGGAATCACCCGCGCTCGGCGCGTGGGGACTGGGATGGGAAGTGTGGCTGGATGGTCTGGAGATCACGCAGTACACCTACTTCCAGCAGGCCGGCGGTTTCACGCTCAACCCGGTCTCGCTCGAACTGACCTACGGGCTGGAGCGCATCGCGATGTCACAAAGCATCCAGAACGTGCGCGCGGTGTGGGACCTACGGTGGGACACGCAGCGCACTTATGGCGACGTCAACCTCAGCGCGGAAGTTGAGCGCTGCGAATATGCGTTCAAGGAAGCCGATGTTGAAGTGCTGCATGAGTTGTACGACGACTATGAAGGCGAGGCCAGGCGCGCGCTTGAGCGCGGGCTGGCCACTCCGGCGCACGATTACGTGTTGAACTGCTCGCACACATTCAACCTGCTTGACGCGCGCGGCGCCATCGGGGTCACCGAGCGCGCCCGCTACTTTGCCCGCATGCGCGATTTGGCGAAGCAGGTCGCGACCACTTATCTCAAACAGCGCGAAGACATGGGGTATCCGTGGCTGGCGAAGAAGGGAGAAGAGGAGGGCGGAGGAGCGGAGGAGAAGGGGAGAAGAGGAGCAGGGGAGAAGAGGAGCAGCGTGGCGATGAAGACGCCGGCTCCGCTGTTGCTTGAAGTGGGTGTTGAGGAGTTGCCCGCGGGCGATGTCATTATTGCGCGCGATCAACTCGGTAAGCTGCTTGCGAGCGCGTTTGATGAGGCGCGACTCGATCATGGTGACATCAAGCTGTTTGCCACACCGCGCCGCATCGCGGCATTGGTCGAAAGCATCGCGCCGCAACAGCGCCCACTGGATGAACTGGTGCGCGGGCCGAGCGTGAAGGTCGCGTTTGATGCGGCGGGCAAGCCCACGCCGGCGGCCGCCGGATTTGCGAAGCGTTATAACATCGACCCGGCGACGCTGATCGTCAAGACCGATGCTCAGGGCAGCTACGTTTACGCGAACAAACACGAGGATGGTCGCCCCGCGCTCGATGTGCTGGCGCAGGCGCTCCCCGGCGTGATTGCCAAACTCAGTTTTGAAAAGACGATGCGCTGGAACGAGACCAATGTGGCCTTCTCACGCCCGATCCGCTGGATCGTCGCGCTGCTCGGTCGCAACGTCATCCCGTTCGAGTATGCCGGATTGCGCAGCGGCAACGCGAGCATCGGGTCGCGCGGCGCGGGTAGCAAACCCTTCCGCATCAGCACAGCGGCGCAGTACGCCACGCGCATGTCAGACCATCGCATCGTCGCGGACATTGACGCGCGGCGCGATGTCATCCGCAAGCAGGTGGAAGCCGTTGCCGCAACTGTCGGCGGGCGTGTTCCAATCGATCCGAATCTGTTGAGCGAAGTGACCAACCTGGTCGAGCAGCCCACCGCACTGGTCGGTTCATTTGAACCTGAGTACCTGCAAATTCCGCAGCAGGTGCTGATGACCGTCATGCGCAAGCACCAGCGCTACTTCCCGGTGATCGATGCGAACACCGGCGCGCTGCTCCCGCACTTCATCGCAGTGCGCAACGGCGATGAACAGCACATCGACGAAGTCCGGGCCGGCAATGAAGCCGTGTTGCGCGCGCGTTTTGCCGATGCCGCCTACTTCTTCCGCCACGACATCCAGAAGCCGCTTGATGAATACCTGCCCAAACTTGAGACGCTCACCTTTCAAGCCAAACTGGGTTCGATGTTCGACAAAGCCACGCGCATCGAGAAGCTGTCGCAGACCATTGGCAACACATTAGGCGCTGGCAAGATGGACCAAGCCATCGCGCAACGCGCGGCGCACCTGTGCAAGGCCGACCTCGCCACGAGCATGGTGATCGACTTCACTTCGCTCCAGGGCGTGATGGGGCGTGAGTACTACAAGCTCAACCATGGTAGCGACGAGCCGTCACAAGTTGAGGCAGTGGCTACAGCCATCTACGAGCACTACCTGCCGCGCTATGCGGGCGACGACACACCCGACACGCTGGCCGGTCTGATCGTGTCGCTGGCCGACAAACTGGACAGCATTGCGGGCTTGTTTGCGGTCGGGCTGGCGCCGAAGGGATCCGCCGACCCGTTCGCACTGCGACGCTCCGCGATCGGCGTAGTGCAGGATCTCGTCGAGAGTAAGCGCACCTTCTCGATACATGCAGGACTGCAGGCCGCCGCCGCGTTGCTTCCAGTGCGGGCCGATGCGGACGCGCTCAACGCCGCGAACAAGTTCATCAGCGAACGTCAACGCGCGCTGTTGCTTGAAGCTGGCAATCGCTTTGACGCGGTCGACGCCGTCATCGCCGCACAGGGCGATGACCCGCACCACGCGCAACTCGGCGTCGAGCAACTGTCGCAGTGGGTCAAGCATGCGGAGTGGGCGCCGATCCTCACGGCGTATGCGCGCAGCGCGCGCATCACGCGCGACCTGAAGGAGATACTGCCGCTGGATGTGAGCGCTGACCCGGATTCAGCAACGCGCGACCTGCACGACGCCCTCATCGCGTTGACGCCCGCAAGCGACGTCAACGGGTTGATGGACAACCTGAGTAAACTCGTTGCGCCCATCAACGTCTTCTTTGAGAAAGTGCTCGTGATGGCAGAGGACGAAGCCGTGCGGCGCGGGCGACTGGCGCTGCTGCAGACCATTGTTGCGCAGGCACAGGACATCGTCGACTTGAGCAAGATGGAAGGGTTTTAAGGTTACGCGCAACAGCGCATCAACATGCGATTGCTCACCATAAAAGCGCACCGTTCATCACTTGACGCGCTGAATTGGCCTGATATCGTTACATGTCGTAAAATGTACAAGTTTGATTATGATTAATTTGGCGTAGCCTCATTAGAGCCAGCCAAAAGATATTTTCAGGAGAGATTGCAGAATGGCAACTAAAACAGCTTCGAAGACTGCCGTCAAAACTGCCGCCGCTAAAAAGAGCGCCAGTAAGACCGGCAAAGCGCCTGCACCCAAGCAGTGGATATATTTGTTCAATGACACCAAGTCTGTCGCCAAGGTAGCCCCGACATGGAATGACGTGCGCAACCTGCTCGGTGGCAAAGGCGCCGGCCTGTGGGATATGACCAGCGCCGGACTTCCTGTTCCTTTCGGCTTCACCATCACAACTGAAGTGTGTGATGAGTTCGTCAAAGCCGGCAACAAGATCACCAAGGCGATCTGGGATCAGGCGCTTGAGGCGATGAAAGTCGTCGAGAAGCAGAGCGGCAAGCAGTTCGGTGGCGGCAAAGATGACGTGCGCCCCCTGCTCGTTTCCGTGCGCTCCGGCGCGCGCGAGTCGATGCCCGGCATGATGGAAACTGTGCTCAACGTCGGCCTGAACGATGCGACCGTCGAAGAGATGGCCGCGATCACCGGCAATGCGCGTTTCGCCTATGACTCGTATCGCCGTCTGTTGATGATGTTCGGCGCAACCGTGCTCGACATCGACGACGAGAAGTTCGACGCTCCCATGGATCACATGAAGGAGCACAAGGGCGTCAAGAACGACACCGAACTCACCACCGATGATCTGAAGGAACTCGTCGCGACATTCAAGCAGGTCATCAAGAAAGAGACCGGTCGCGACTTCCCGCAGGATGTGTACGACCAGTTGAAGGAATGCGCCATGGCCGTGTTCCGCAGCGCCACCGGCCACAAGGCCAAGACCTACGCCAAGCAGATGGGCTGGAAGACAACCCTTCCCACCGCCGTTAACGTGGTCATGATGGTGTTCGGCAACATGGGCGAGAAGAGCGGCACAGGCGTCGCCTTCACACGCGACCCCTCGACCGGCAATAAGGTCATGCTCGGCGAGTACCTGCTGAACGCGCAGGGCGAAGACGTCGTCGCCGGCATCCGCACACCCAAGCCCATCTCTGAGATGGAGAAGGAGATGCCGAAGACCTACAAGCAGTTCATGGGCATTACGGCCAAACTCGAGAAGCATTACAAGAATATGCAGGACGTCGAGTTCACCATCGAAGAAGGCACCCTGTACATGCTCCAGACCCGCAACGGCAAGCGCACCGCCCGCGCCGCCATCAAGATTGCGGTTGACCAGGCCAACGAAAAGTTGATCAGCAAGGTGGATGCGCTGCAACGCGTCACCCCGACCGATGTCGACTTCTTATTACACCCGCAGTTCGACGGCGATGAAGTCAAGAAGGCCAAGAAAGATGGGCGTCTGCTCGCCAGCGGTGTGAACGCATCGCCCGGCGCAGCTGTCGGCATGCTCGCTTTCGACGCCGACCTGGCGCAGCAGTGGGGCAAGGAAGAGGGCAAGGCCGTTATCCTGATCCGCCCCGAGACGAAGCCCGATGACGTGCATGGCATGGTCGCGGCCAAGGGCATTCTGACGGCCCGCGGCGGCGCCACCTCGCACGCAGCCGTTGTCGCCCGCCAGTTCGGCATCCCCGCGGTGTGCGGCGCCGACATGATGAAGATTGACCTGACCGCCCGCACCGTGACATCGAATGGTCACGTGATCAAAGAAGGCGAGTGGGTGTCTTTGGACGGCGCAAAGGGTGAAGCCTATATCGGTCACCTGCCCACCGTCGCACCGCGCTTCGAAGATCAGGCAGACCTTGTCACGCTGTTGACGTGGGCTGATGAAGTCAGCGCACAGAAGAGCCGCGTGCTCAATGGCAAGCCGTTCCGAGGTCTACAGGTGTGGGCCAACGCGGATTACCCGAAGGACGCCGAGCGCGCCCGCGCATTTGGCGCTGTGGGCATCGGCTTGTGCCGCACCGAGCACATGTTCTTCGAAGAAGTGCGCCTGCCTATCGTGCAGCGCATGATCCTGGCCAAGGAACCCGTTGAGGTCGATGGCGCACTGGCTGAGTTGCTGCCATTCCAGCGCAGCGACTTTGAAGGTCTGTTCCGCGCAATGTCCGGCCTGCCCGTGATCATTCGCTTGATCGACCCGCCGTTGCACGAGTTCCTGCCCAGCGGCGACGACCTGTTGAAGGATGTCACCAATGCTTATGCCAAGCGCAAGTATGAGGGCATCAGCGCAGAAGAAGAGACCGAACTGAAGAGCAAAGAAATCATGCTCGCCGCCGTCACCCAGATGCACGAGCAGAACCCGATGATGGGTCTGCGCGGCATCCGCCTGGGCATCATGATCCCCGGTTTGATCAAGATGCAGGTGCGCGCCATCTTCGAAGCAGCCTGCAACGTCAAGCTCGAAGGGCTCGACCCGCACGCCGAAGTGATGATCCCACTCACCGGCCATATCAATGAGTTGAAGCATGTCCAGCCTGAACTCGAGTCCGTGGCCAAGGCAGTGATGAAGGAGAAGGGCGTCACGGTGAAGTACAAGTTCGGCTCCATGATCGAGATTCCGCGCGCTGCTGTGACGGCTTACGAGATCGCAACCCTGGCGGAGTTCTTCTCGTTCGGCACGAACGACCTGACCCAAATGACATACGGGTACTCGCGTGACGACGCAGAGCGCGGCTTCCTGCTCAAGTACGTCGAAGATGGCATTCTGCCTTCGAACCCGTTCCAGACGATTGACCAGACTGGCGTCGGCGTGCTGATGAAGACAGCCGTTGATGAAGGTCGCCGACAGCGCCCGAACCTCGAGGTCGGCATCTGCGGTGAGCATGGCGGAGATCCCGATTCGGTGGACTTCTGCTATCGCATCGGCAACAACTATGTGAGCTGCTCGCCCTTCCGCGTGCCAATCGCGCGTCTGGCGGCTGCCCACGCAGCGCTCAAGCACGGCATCGCGAAGAAGTAATTCCCGCAACCGTCAACGAGTAATAAAAGCGCCCCGGCTTCAGTGAAGCCGGGGCGCTTTCTGTTCCCCTGTCATTCTGAGCCCGAAGGTCCAGGAATCTTTGCCGTGGCAGGGACGCCGATTCGCGTACTATCGCACGCGATACGTTCCTTCGCGCACGGCGTGATTGTCCATATAGACCAGCCAGCCGCCCACGCTCATCTCACCCAACTCATTGTGAGTGATCGTCTTTGTGATCGGCGTGTTCGCCTTCTGTAACTCGCCCAACAGCGCCAGCGTCGCAACGCGCGTGCTGTTGAACGCCGCACACAACTGCTCTTGATTTGCGCCGGCTGGCGGCCTGTAGCCAGTATACTCGTCGATAACCAGGGGCTCGCCCAGCGCGACGCGCACGCGATGCGCGGCCCAACGTTCAATGCCAATAATGTGCGTGATCGCTTCGAGGTTGTGGGGCGTAGACGCGACCGCGCGGAAACGCGCCCCGATGCGAGCGCCCGATGCCGTCATGCGACTGCGCAGGTCGTCATAGCTCAAGCTGCGCGCGCCGCGTTCGCTGATCCAGTTCATAATCGAACCGAGAATTGATTTCTTTACTTCACTCATTGTTGTTTTCCTTCATGTTGCCAACCGTTCGCAGGGGTATCACTGTTGTGTCTTGACCGTCGCATCCTGCATGATGGAGCCGTCAGGATTGAGCACGCGCACCTTAAAATTCCAATCGCCCTCGGCCTGACCCAGTTTGACCAGTAATGCGTTCAGTCCTTTCTTCAACTCGATCTGCGGCAGGTCAAAGTCGCGCGTGTCGTTCTCCATCGGGCGATTGACTTTGTTGAACCACAGCGTCTTGCCATTCACCCACACGCCGATGTCCTTGTTCGACATCATGCCCAGCAACCCCTTGCGATCTTCGGGCACATCCACCCAGATGAAGGCATAGGCCATCGTGTTGAACCCCGGTGTGATGTAATCGTGCAGGTTCACCAGATGGGCATTCGGGTCGGTGCGCACCAACTGGAAGAGCGGGTCGCCGGGCTTCGGGATGTAGTTTGTCTGTCCGCCCGGGAGTTTATCGTCGTCGATGAGGGCGAACGGATAACCGTTCGACAGCCACCAAGTGCGGATGTAGCCGTCGGTGGAAGGCAGGTATACCGTTGTGCGTTCGGTAGCAATGCTGCCGCCTTTAGTGCGCGCGCTGAAGAGAATTTCAACCGATGCGCCGTCGTTCTTTGCCTTTGGCATCTCGAACGATGAGTTCACGCCGATCGAGTCGGTGAGTGCGCGCGTTTCGCTGCCATCGTGGAGCGTCACACGCCACCAGGTCTGAGCGTCTGGCAATTGGCTGTTCAGTGTGTCGCGCGCGACGCCGGTGAGCTTGACCGTTTGCCCAGGCAGATAAATGTCGCCGTTGCCGGGTGAGGCGATAGTGACGCGCGGGGCGGCATCGCCTACTGTGATCAGTTGTTGCGCAGTGCGCTGCCCGTTCTGCGTGTCAATGGCTGTGAGCCTTGCGATATATTGTCCATTGGCTGTGTATTGGTGCGTCACGTCAATGCCGGCCGCTTTCCTGCCGTCGCCTAAGTCCCACTCATATCGCCATAAATTCTTGTCAGGGTCTGTCGTCCCGTTCCCACTGAGCATCACCGTCAATGGAACAGCGCCTGCAAGCGGCGTCGCGCTCAGTTTTACATCGGGGGTGTGGTTGCCGGCCTTGTAGCTGATGCGGCGCAACCCGCCCGAGTAAATCGACAGGTAATACAACATGCCGTCGGGGCCGAACTTCAGATCAACGGGTTCGCCTATGCCGGACGCGAAGTCTTCGATGCGCGTGACCCTGCCGTCCTTCCCCAGCACAGCGCGCTTGATCCACTGCACCGAGTAATCGGCAATGAACAGGTCGCCGTACATGGATGATGGGAAGTTGGTGGCAAAGTTAAAATCGCCGCCGGTGAGTGAGGCATTTTTCGAAAAGTGCGGATAGTCCCACTCCGCCGGCGTCACGGTCTCAAGCGTGATGTCCTTGCATTGCGGCTTCGATCCGTAGTCGGGGCGATTGATAATCCCCTCCACACACGGCCAGCCAAAGTTGCTCCCAGGCGTCGCGCGCCACAATGATTCATACGTCACGTCGCCCACGTTGCCCACGTAGGGAATGCCGGTGATCGGATGAACACCGAAGCGGAAGGGGTTGCGCATGCCATACGCCCATACGCGCGAACGCGCGCTCTTCGGGTTTGCCGCATCATAGAACGGGTTGCCAGGGACGCCAGTGCCATCCTCCTTGTTGATGCGCAGCAGCTTGCCGTGCAGGTCGTCGATGATTTGCGCGCGATAGGCCAGATCGGTCACTTCGATCGAGGGCGCCCCTTCACCAAGCGAGACGAACAAATATCCCTCCGGCGACCACCGCAGGGAATCCACCGAGTGGTTCTGGCGAGTGGACTCGAAGTCATCGAGGATCCGCGTGGCTGTCTCGGGGCGCACCGCGTTGCCATCCAGCACATAGCGCTCGATGCGGCCCATCACCGCATCCGGCGAGTCGTGCGGCATGCTGGCAGGCTTGTAGGTATAGAACAGATAGATGAAATGGTTGCGCGTGAAATCAGGATCAACAGCGACATCGATCATGCCCCGGTCGACGTAATCGTTGACATGCTGGCGCAGGTCGATGACCGGTTGCGCATGCACGATGCCATTCTCCACCATCTTCACCATGCCGCCCTTCTCAGTGACCAGAATGCGGCCATCGGGCAGGAAGCTGAAGGCGGTCGGCCACTCGAAGTTATTGACGATGGTCTCCAGGACAAACCCGTCGGGGATCTGCAGCGCCGCCGTTTGGCGCGCGCTCGCAAGACCGGTGCTCAGAAAAGTGCTGACCATGAGGGCGACAGCGAGCGCCACGCTGCGTAACGGGGCATACTGGCGCCTGGCATACCCGGCATGCCGGGCATTTGCCGAAACGCCATGTGGTGTTTGTGGTATTTGTGTTTGAGACATGGGTTTTATCCTCTGCGTTGATTGTATCGATTATGGGACGATTCATTTACGGCGCAATTGCGGCGGGCAAGGCAATGATTACTGCGCCATCCTGCCATGGGCTGCCGTCCGGCCTCTGTGCGCTCAGGCGCGCGCCTGTGTCCGGGGAATACCACCCGATGCGCAAACTCGCCGCAGATGCCGGCAACGTCATCGCGCGCACATCGATGATCTGCTCATCTGCATCCCACATACCCGTCGGATACGCCCCATTAAGGGGTTGAGCGTCTTGCTGCGAGATGATCGTCCCAGCGCGATCGATGACATGCACAAATAGAGTGTAGTCCCGATCAGGCTGTTTGAGACAGCGCCAGTGGAACGCCAGGGCTGGTTTGCCGTCAGCAGCAGTGAGGTCGATGCCGTCGAGTTGAATCAGCCGCTTGTCCGCGTTGGCAAATACAGCGGTATAAGGGTGCTGTGGCGCAGCGACGGACTGGAGTGCGCCCAGCACCTTGAACTGCCCGATGGTGAACTGGTCAGTAGCCGCATTGTCGATCGGCAACAGCGGAGGCGTCTCGTAGATACCCCGCACCGAGATGTGCAATGTCGCGATGCCGCGACGCGCGGCGCCGTCGATTGGCAGGCGATACTCATCGCGAAATACCTTGCCCGGTTCCCAGCGTTGGGTGTCGAATCGCCCGTTGAAGGGGATGGCTTCGAGCCGCCCGATCAGCTGTCCCTGCGCATCGCGCGCCGACAAGATCGCGCGATAGCTTTGTTTCAGGGGTTGCAGCGCGCCCCAATAGAGCGTCACACGCAGGCTCTCACCCGGCTGCACGGCGCGATCCTCGGTTTGCGCGTGTTGCAGCTTGATCTTCCCGCCAAACGTGACGCCGGTCTGCCCGGGCAGTGCGGCGCGTTGTTGATCCGTGAGGTAGACCGGGGTGGCGAATGCCGGCAGCACGGTCACGAAGGGCGTGAGCGCGCTCAGCACAAGCATTCCGGCGCATGCCACTCCTGCGAAGCCCAGTTGCAGCCAGCGGGGTCGCAAGGCAGTCCATCCCACGGCGACCGCGCAGGCGATCAGGCTGATGCCGGGGAAGATCAAGCGGCTGTTCTCGGTGGCGGTATAGTCGCGCAGCCAGACAACATACGAAGCGAGCAATGCCATCTCCCACACGAGCAGAATTACTATAGGCACAGGCCATTCACGCGGCGCGCCCGAACGCTGGGTGTTCTTCACAAATCCCGTAATGCGAATCACGATGCCGATGACGGCGAAGGCGAGCAAGGCCGTAAATATCCAGTTGACCCAGGCCGGATAACGCAACCCGATCCCGATCACGCCCCAATATGAGATCGCGATATCGGGGATGGACTGAATCATCTGTATGAGCGTGAGCGGTGGCGCGCGCAACAGCGACTGGTTGGCGGCCTGCACCTGCGCCCATGCCAGCGGGTGACCGTATTGGACGAGGTTGTAACCCAACCACGGGCCGGCAGTGACCAGCAGGCCGGCGGCGACCGCCAATCCCCGGCGCGCGAATGCCGCGAATTCGCGTGGGACGGGGTTGCGTAAGGACGCAAACACGATGAGCATGCCCGCGGGGGCCAGCAGTCCCAGCCCTGTCACCTTGCACAGGATCGCGATTCCGATGAGCCCACCAAGGATGACATAACCCGCCCGCTGGCGCTCGGTCTTCCACAATCGCGCCATCCACCAGCAGGCCAGCGTCGCGCTGAAGGTGATCGCGATGTCGTTGCTGACGATGCTCGAGACGTGGATGAACTTCGGATTGAGCGCAACGACGGCCGCCGCGAGCATGGGGACGAGGCGGGTCGCCGGCGTCATGGCGACGGTCAAACGCGCGATGGCATAAACCAGCACGATCGTTAGCGCACCCAGCAGCGTCGACAAAGCGCGCGCGACATGCACCGCGAGGGCAGCGCCCTGATAGGGAAACACTTCGGCAGTGGTGTGCATGTACTGATTTGTCACGCTACGGTGGTCAGCGTTCACATCGGCGTCGAACCAGTCCGGGTTCAAATGCGTGATGGCGGTGAGGTTGCCGCGATGAATCGGGGCGATGACGGCGGCGACCAATGTGTAATACAGCGGCGGCTGGATGATCTCGTGCGATGTGGTCAGGTCTGCCGTCAAATCGGGCAGCCGGCCAGTGCGCGCCAGCAGGTCGGCGTATGCGAAGTGGTCGCCCTCATCGGGCGCTTCGAACATCGGCTGGGTGATGTTGTAGAGCAGGCTGAGCAGCGCGAAAATGACCAGCAACCCACCCATCATGAGCCGGTCGCGCGCGCGTTGCGTCACTGTTTGCTCAGCCATCGAAACAAGTTGCGCGCGAAGAGACGGTCATCGACCTGATCAATATCGCTGCCCGTCCCGGGGCCGTTTTGAAAGGCGTTGCTGTCGCACACGCCGGCCATCCGGCCGCCCCTGGCGTTCTCACGCACAAAGACGCACGCCACGGCGTCGCCCTTTTTCACTTTGGACTGATCAGCAGGCGGCAGACTGCAGCCGTTGCGCGTCAGCGGCGAGCACCTGGCGATCACCTTATTCTGACTCAACGATGCGGCGCCGATGATGAACTGGCTGATCCCTTCGCCGCGAATAGCGTCGCCGCCCGCCATGCTCGTCAGGTGGGACGCGGCCTCAGCCTGGAGCTT
>Ga0118677_10007122_pt1 | contig 18613 bp, 9 predicted proteins | sample AliMusrvi5mmetaG_FD_86154 | JGI IMG/M metagenome (GOLD analysis project Ga0118677, IMG submission 86154) | reverse complement strand
CCGCACCGAGGAATAATGCCACTTCACTGTTAGCGATTTCGATACGGCGGTTATTTCGCAAATAGAAATTGCTAATCAAGGTTTCATAAATTGCGACATTGGCAACCGGAATTTTAGTGACCACGCCGCTGTTGGTCACCGTGTAACTCATTTTGAAGGTGTGGCCGCCTGCCTTAAGGAACGCCGGATCGGTGCTGGCGATTACCTGCATGTGACAGCCGGCGCAAGTATTGGAAACCACGTTCGCGTGCGGAGCGCTGGGAATCAACTGGCCGTAGGTGATGGCGTTGCCGGGCGAAGTGACGCGCAGGGCGTTGTCCTTGAAGGCGAACGCGAAGGCCTTGTCGCACCAGACGTAGCGGCCCTTGGAGGAGACGAGCAGCGGCGCGTACTGGTTGCCGCGGTTGTCGCCGTTGAGGTTGACCTCCAAGGGCGCAGCGCCGAACGGCATCATGTTGCCGAGCGTGGTGGCGCCCCCCCACCAGACTTCGCTGGGAAGCAGCGCAAGCTGCAACTCCGACTGCGCGGTGTTCTGCGAGAAGGCTGCGGTTGCGGTCGCGAGCAGGGCAAGGCAGAGGTGCTGACGAATGCTCATAAGAAGTCTCCTTTTCGATGTGCCAAAAAACAGCTTCAAATGATCACCCATTTCCGGTGTGAAGTGCAATACCGAAAATCATGAAGCTGACGACAGGCGCACAGCGAATAGCGCTCGCTCACTGGGTCAGGTGCACCCGGTAGAAGCCGGCCGGGTTAGTTGTGTTATCATTCAGCCACAGAAGGCTTCCTGTCCCCGGGGTGTTGGTCTGTCCGGGCACGCCGTTCCACACGTTGCTTCCCAGACGCCCTTGCAACTGGAGCGAATAGAGCCGATTGGTTGAAGACAGGAAGCACACGGCGATGGCGGGCGGCACACCGGTGACGGCCGTGACACGAAAGACCGAGGAAGAAACGTTCGGATCGGTTCCGGCCTCGTATTCCTTCGCGTCGCTGCAGCCGTCGGCGTCCGTGTCGTCTTGGCCGACGGCGAGAGCTTGGATCACGCGCGTCGGCAGGGCGCGGCGGTAGAGGCGGATGTCGTCGAGGTCGCCGTTGAACAGGAACGTGTTGCCTGCTTGCATACCGAAGCTCGATGTTCGCATGCGTCGTGCCGCTCGGACTGCCAAACACCAGTCCGTATGGCGCGGGAATTCTGAATCCCGTCTGGCCCAGCACTGGCGGCTGGTTGGAAACATACACGATCAGATACACTTGTTTCGAGGAGGTGTTCTCGCCGTCGCGGACGTCCACGTTGAAAACGTAGGTTCCGGCCACGGTCAGTCCGCTGACGGCGGTCGTGGCGGCGTTGGGCGCAACCAAGGCGGCATTGGCGTTCGCCGGCTGGCTGGTCACTGACCAGCGGTACGTCAGTGCGTCGAGTTCAGCGTCGTTGGCGGTGACGGAAAGCGTCGCGCTTGTTGCGGGAGCCACGACGTACCCCGGATTCGAACCCCACGTCATGATTGTCGGTGGGTGGTTGGGGCCGGAGTAGGGATACAACGTGGCGACCGCCGAACCTCCGTTCACCGTCACGCTCAGTGTGCCGCCAGTGCCCACCGTGCGAGTGCCCAGCTCTTGAAAGGAGAGACCACCCGCTGACGCTTGCGACAGGCCGTAGGTTCCTGTCGGCAGTCCGCTCAAATTGATCGTCTGCGCTGATCCGGCCGTGTTTCCGATGATCGCGGTGACCAAGCCGTTCGCTGTGAACGCAAGGACGTGGACGGCTGTGTCACTCGACGTTGCTCCGATCCGCACGGCCCCTGGACGCACGTAATGCAAGACCTGCCGCAGGCGAAAATAGGTGCCCGATGGCATGAACCCGGTGTCTCCGGTTTTGGGGTCAGCGTGAGGCTGGCGCTGTAAGCCACTTCCCAATACGAGACACCACCCAGGGTCAGATCGCTATACAGATCGTCAAAGGTGGGATTTCCCATCTCAGTCTGCGCCGTTGTGAGGCCCCGCGCTTTCCCATAACCCCGGAGGTGGGTGCGATAGGGATCCGCCGTGCCGTAATTGTGATACGAGATCCGGCCCGCAGAAGGCCACAGGTCAGGATCGCTCTGTACCGGCGTGATGTAGCTCCAATCCGTCTGCGGGGCGACGGCTTCGGCGTATTGGGTCAGTGTCGGCAGACCGTGAGCGGCGAGCCGTGGCCCCACGGCTTTAATGTCGTCCGCCAGAAGCGAGAACGCCATCGACGGCTCGTTGTAAATCACCGCGTAGTTGATGATGATTCCGTAGGTGTTTTTCAAATACAGCGCGCTCGCCAAAATCTGCTGGGCGCGCTCTCCGGGATGGTTCATCACCCAGGGTTTTACGTCCGACGCATGCGTCGGGTAGCCGGGACTGGAGTAAAAAGACGAAGGATAACCTTTCGCTAAGATGCGGTTCTGGAAGTAGAGCAAGTAAGCGGCGTCCATCGCGGAGAACGTGTCGCCTTCGAACAAGTTCCAGTCAATGGCATCGCAGTCACCGTGGTCGTTGCCCGTTCCATCGATCCGCGGCCCGACCTCCCAAGTCCGTGTGCCGGTGAGTCCCAGATCGTCGAGAAGACAGTCCAGGTACTGGTAGTTGACCGGATCGGCGACTGCGGGCGATAGGAGACCGGAGGCTCCAGCGGTCCCGCCGAGAATCCCGCCGCCGTGTCCCCAGCCTTCGATAGTCTGAAAAGTCTGTGAAGCATCGACCACCACGTTGGCACAGTGACCACAGAGAGCAAGGGCGGTGATTGCCAAGGCTGTCGTTGTGAGGAGACATCTCATGGAAATCTTTTTGCCATGGTGCCACCTGATCGGTTCGTTTTAGCTCACTGCTTGCGGCTGAGGCGTTCGAGCGCCGCGCCGGCTTGGAGGCGCAGGGCCGTGAGTTTGGAGGGGTCGGGCAGGATCTTGGACGAGTAGCGTCCGCCTGCGTTGGGGATGTCGAGCAGAGCACCGAAGTCCGCAAGGATGCGCGTGGCCTCTTTGTCGCCGGTCTTGTCGGCGAGGGCTTTCAGCAGCTTCAGATAGTCGTAATCCTCCACGCCGTCGCGTGCGGCTTCAAGACGCACCGTGGTGACCGCCCCTTCGACGCCGATCGGGGCTCCCGGATAGAGCAGGTAGCCGTCGCCGTTGGGGTAGCGCACGTAGTAGTATTCGCCGGGCGTACTGCTCTGATGGATGTAGCTGTGCCAGCCGAACGTCCACGGGTCGTAGGTGAACCAGCTCACGCCCCAGAACTCATAGGCGTCCACGCCATACTTGAAACAGTAGTGCGGCAGCAGGCGCTCGACCGCGCAGAAGGGCGTGTCGGTGCACATCTGCCCGTCGGTGGTGAACCAGATGTGCTCCCCTGCGGCCTTGCGCGCCTGCATCTCGCTCACGGGAAAACAACCGTAATGGCCGACGCCCCAGATGTCGAGAGAGCCGTTCCACTCGGGACAGTGGCGCCACGTGCTGCTGTAGATGCGGATCTTGGGGTCAACTTCGTGGATCATGCAGCAGAGCGCCTTCATTTGGTCGATGATGTGCTTCTTGGTCAGGAAAGGTTCGTCGGAAATATAGAGCACCAGTTTATCGGACCAGCCTTTGGCCTTCACATGTTCCCAGTACAGGCGCAGACAGGTCTGGTAAGCATCCTTGTAGGCTTGGCGAAGCTGGGTTCGGTCCGCGCCCGTATAAGGATAGTCGCCTTCGAAAGGCTTCTCTTTAAGGATGTCTTTGGGCGGATGTTCCCAGCCGAAGAGGTAGAAGAAGTTCGGCATGTAGGAGGTCGGGAACTTCAGTTCGCCGAAATAGCGCTGCGCGGCCTTGTCGTACTCGGTGAAGTCGCAGGTGATCTTTCCTTGCGCATCACGTGTGAAACGGGGATTCATGTCGATGCCGTCGGGGCAGACCTTCTTAGATGCCATAAGACGCATGATGCGGTCGCGCTGAACATCGGCGGTCGTGCCGTCTTTTAGCCAGTGTTCGTTCAGACGCAGATCGAAGATCGCGGCGCAGGAGGGCGTTTGCGGCAACGTGAAATCCCAGACCGTGACGGTGAACGGCAGCGTCTCGATCACCTTGTCGCCCGCGATGAGTCTCACCTTGCCTTTGTAGAGGCCTGCGGGCGTGTCTGAGGCGGTTTTGAAGGAGAGCCAAATCGGTTGCGTCTGGTTCGCGGCGAGACTGCCGGTCGCAGTCGGGCGGATGGGGTCGGGCCACCAGCCGGACCAGCCGTCCGAGGCGCCTGCGCCGGTGGGATATTTCAGTTCCCACGTCGGCGTCTTGAGGTTGTAGTAGGCGGTGCGGTAATCGATCGGCACAAAGCCGACCCAGCCCACGGAGAAGTCGGTCAGGGTCTGACCGCCTTTATGCTTGGGCGCCTGTACCTCGACGCGCAGATTCGGAATGCCGCGGCCTGCGCGGAGTGCGAGCTGGAGGGCTTCCTCCTCGTTGCGGGCGAGCGAGATCGCGAGCGGCGCGGGCTTCTGCGGCGGCAGAGTTTCGTGAAAGACCTTGATGACGGGGTCGACGGGCCACACCTCGAACTCCTTTGCGCCGAGCATCGGGGTTTCTGGATCGCCGGAAAAGGCTTCCAGGCACTCGGCGAGAAAGACGCCGTCGTGTTTGAGCGTGCCGCGGTCATTCATCGTGAGGTGCATCTGGAACTGCGTCGCGCCTTGCGGGATCGTGACGGTGCCGAACATCGGCGTCCAAGGGGTGTCTCCGCTGATCGGCGATCCGGCACCCAAGAAGCCGCCGGGGACAACCGCGCCTTTGGCGTTGCGCAGGTGCGCGTTCAGGTTGGCGGAGCCCTCCAGCTTTTCGCAGGCGAGCCACGCGCCGAAAAAGTAGCTGTGCCCGGGGATGACGGGAACCGATTGGTACCAGCCACGCCATGACTCCTTGGCGGCCAGAGGCACCGTGAGGCGGGCATAGCGCTTACCGAAGCCGCCGGGCGTGCCGCGCGAGAAGGCGACGCCGGGTTCGGGATTGCTGCGGGTCCAGACATCGGGAAAGTCGCCGCCTGTTTCGAAGTCGGGGTTCTTGACGAGGTTGACGGGGCTGTTCAGCAACTTGGAAAAGGCCTGCGCGTCGGTGTCACCTAGGCGGTCTGCCAGAATCTGGTCGGAGGGAATATCGCTGCCCATGGCGGATGCGGCGATTTTCGCGGGAGCGCTCTGCGCTCCGGTGTCGGCGACATAGAGATAGTAAGTCAGCGCCGTATGTGCGGCAGGCGAGCACGAGAAAAGCAAGCGGTCGCCGAGGCGGCAGGTCTCGACCGGTTTGCCGTTGAGAGTCAGAAGAAAACGGGGCACGGCTATGCCGCGCGCGGCACTGTTGAGGTCGACTGCGGCCAGAAGGTCGGCGGCGGCCTCTTTGCGAAGGTTTACGAGGCGCACGGGCAGGCGGTGGAGCCAGCGGGGGGCTTTCCATTCCGGCTTGAGCCAAGCGGTGTCCGCGCCTTGCTCTTGAAGGGTCAGACGCTCGATCGCGCCTGCGCGGGCTGTGGCGTGCGGCGGCTCTCTGTCCGTCTCGAATGAGAAGGCGTCGTACCACGCAGTTCCGGTGCCGTAGAGCACGGAGCCGGTCTGCATGCGCGTGGCCCCTTCGGGAACGGTGAAGGTGATGACCTGTTCCTTCCAGTCGAAGGTGCCTTCGCCGGTCCTGGCGGTTTGATTGATGACCTGTGGATTCTTGTCGTCACCGACGTGGACGTACCAGCCGGCATTGCCCTTCACATTCTCGCCGCGGATGCGGACACGAAGCGTGCAGCGTGCGCCTGGCGCGATTGCAAAGTCCGAGCGCGAAAACCCGAACCAGGATTTTTCCGCATCGGGGTCAGTTTCGGCTTTGAGGCAGTGAGTGCCCGAACTAGGTTTCTCTGCCGACCATGAGAGACGGTGCTTCGGAGTGGTCTGCCCGGTCTGCCAGCCGAAAGGCTGATCTTTCGCGCCCTTCTCGAAATCGCCGTTGAGGTCGGTGAAGGCGCGTTTGGCAAAGGTGTCGGCTAGCGCCCAGGCGCGTGGATTGTCGAAGTAGACGTAGTAGGTGGCGGACGTGCTGGGTGCGCAGACGGCAGGCAGAACCAGCGTGGCGCCGGAGGGGATCGAGCCCGTGGTGAACGTCGCGCTCTGATCGGGCGTCCAGAGTCCATAGAGCAGCTGCGTACCTTTTTCGTCAGTCACGCGCACAGCCTCGGCGCAAGCGCCCGCAAGCGGGGCTTGGCCCTGGGTGTCGCCGGCCGTGAGTGCCACAGGGACGCCTTCGAGGGCGGTGCTGGTGGGGTTGGTGACGGTGACCGCAAAACGGGCGCGCCAGACGTCGCCGCGGCCCAGCCAGAGCGGGTTTTGCCACTCGGCCGATACGACGTGGCCGGCGGCGAAAAGAAGGACGAGAAAGACACGTGACATAGACATTTAAAACTCCGCTCCATTTTTTGTTAACTTTAAGCGGTGATGGGGGGCCTGTCGAGCCACAAAAGGCGGTTTTTATTTTCGCGCAGTGAGTGTCGGAATTTGTTCTGACTCATGCCTTGACAAAAATCAGCTAAAGGGAGAGCATAGAAAACACTGTTTGGATGGGGCTTAGACATGAAATTGACATGTCAAACGAGGTTCGGTTTGAAAAAAAAGGATCAGAATCATGTGTAATAGAGCATGGACAGTCGCGTGTATGTTTTTTGCCGCATGTGCGGCATCGGCGCAAATTCAGACGGCGGGCGATCTGCTGTTGAACCTCGATCCGTCAAGCCTCTCGGGGCTGAGCAATGGGGCTAAAGTGTCGACGTGGACCAACTCTGGAACATTGGGTGGGTCTTTCCTGCCGGCCGTGAGCGGTCAGGGTGCGGTTTATCAGACCAGCGTCGGGGGGACTCCCGCTGTGACGTTCGCCGCATCTGCCAATTCCGTGATGACGAATACGGTTCCGCCTCCTACCTCCATTTTAAGCAACAATATATGGAGCGCGGAAATCTGGGTGCTTAACCCGACACTGGAGAGTCCGGAAGATCAGCTTTCATGGACGGACCGTGGGAATTGGACCGGTTCATCCGATGGCACCTGTATGGAAATTCGTTATTGCGGCGACTCCGCGAACGCGGTGGAACACTACAACAGCACGTGTAACATCCCTTGGACGGGGACCATACCCCAAGCAGGCGTATGGCATCATGTCGTCATCACGCGGGACACGAACGGCGTAGAGCGCTTGTATGCGGACGGCGTGCTGATGACGACCAAGACGCCTGCGGTCGCGAACCTGCGCGGAGCCGGGCGATTCGCTTTGGGCGGCGTGTGGGATCGCGCGGCTTCCAACTGGCAAATGCTTTTCAGCGGGTCGCTGGCGCGTGCGCGAGTCCACAGCGGCACGCTGAGCGGGGCGCAAGTGCTGAACAACTATCAGTACGAGCGCACGACGTATCAGACTGTCTGGAACGGTACGGCGGGAACTGCGCTGCTATGGGCAGATTCGGCCAACTGGCTAGGCGGCAATGTCGGCGTGGACGGCGGAACGGTCTGGGTCGACAACGGCGGAACGGCGGTGCTGACGAACAACCTGTCCCTGTTCTATCTGTTTCCGACGCATGGCGGTCTCGTCGTCACGAACGGGGCGGCGCTCGCCTTGTCTGCGACGTCGACGACGGTCAATATGGGTAACGGCTCGGGCAAGCAGTTCGCGCTCACTGTAGCCGCGGGCAGTTTCTTGCTTCCGGGTGCCAATGTCAACAACCTCTACCTGGGCGTGAACGGCGGACGTGCGGATGTGGTGCTCGGCGGAAGCGGAACCAGTGCGCTTCTCGACGTCGACCGGGATTTGATCGTCGGCAACGGAGCGGGCACGATCGGGCGTATGACGATCGGCAACGGGGGCGCGGCCTACACTTCGAACGGGTACTTCTATGTCGCTAACAGCGTCGGTTCTGACGGGCGATTGGACGTGAACGGCGGGCAGGTCGGTTTCCGCACGGTTGACCGGGCTTTCGTGGTCAGCGCCAACGGCGGACGGGGCGTCGTCAATGTGAACGGCGGAACGATCGATTCCACGGGCGATTTCCAGTGGTCATCGGGAACCTCCTCAAGCAACGCCTACGGCGCCGTGAATGTGAGCAACAGCGTTCTGCGGGCCAAACGCTTTTTCGCTGTGAACACGGCGGGAACGAATCTATTGTATGTGAACGGCGGCACCCTTCAGGCGCGCGACGCGCGCACCGACTTCATGTATAACCTGACGGGCGTCTATATTCAGTCAGGGGGCGTGACCTTCGACATCCCGGCCAATGTGTCGGTGACCGCCGCACAAGGGTTGCTGACTGATCCCGTAAGCGTGGGTGGCGGATTGACCAAAACCAGCGCAGGACGGCTCACACTCTCGGGCGTCAACACGTTCTCAGGCAACATCAACGTCAACGCCGGCGATCTCTTCTTCCGCAACGCCAGCGGAATTCCCGCCGGTTACGCCGGAACGGTTACGCTCGCCAACAACGCTCTGATCGGCTATGAGAAGGCGGGAGGCGCAGCGCAACTGCTCTCCCGGCTCAACGCGGCTTCCTCTGGCTATCTGACGCTCTTCGGGGCGAACGCGGCCGAGAACGTGGACTTCTCTTCATTCCCCAACATGAAGCTGTCCTTCGTTGGCGTGGCCAACTACACGGGCACGTTCACTCCGTACCCCGGGCAGTACACCTTCAAGGTCGAGAGCAGCGTGGTCACTAACGGAGCCGTGCTGACTGACAACGGCGGGACGCCCGGACATCTGTCAATCACCGGCACGTCAGGCGGCGGCATGATTCTCACCAACAACAACACGTTCACGGGCGGCGTCGAAGTCGACGGGGCCTACGTGGTGCTCGGCCATGCGAACGCGTTCGGCGTGCAGACCAACATAAGCGTGCGCGACGTGCAGCTCCGCAACGGCGGCGTCCTCCGCTTCGATGCGGCCATGGATCTGGGTGCGTTCGTCAGCAACCGTCTGGCGACCTCCTCGTCGGGCATCCTGCTGATCGGCGCGGCCAACGCGGGTAAGAGCATCGACCTCAGCAACCACCCCGGCATCATCGTGGGCTCGGGCGAGCTGAGCCTCGACTATTCTGGCACGCTCACTCCTGCGGCCAACACCTACCGCCTGGGCGGTGGCAATACGGTCTACAGCTCGAACAGCCGCGGCCTTTCGGTCAGCAACCTCACAGACAGCGCGGGAACGACCGCTGTGGTGATCGGCACGCCGGGCATCGTCGAACTCAAGGCTGGCAACAGCTACTCGGGCGGCACGGTGGTCTCCAACCGCGCGGTTCTGTATTTGAGCGGGGATGGGCTGGGTGCGGTACCGGCGTCGCCAGTTGCGGGCAACCTTCTCGTGGACAACGGCGTGATACGCAGCGGATCAGCGAACTTCTCGCTCAACACCAACCGCGGCGTGACGGTCGCCTCCGGCGGCTTGGAACTCACCCCGTGGGGAGGCTACACCATGACCGTCGGCGGCAACCTGGCCGGCTCGGGCAAGATCACCGCGACCGACTCCGGCTACGTGACGTTCGGCGGCGCTGCGAACAGCTACAACGGCAACGTCGTGATCGGCGGCGGCCAGAATATCCGCATCGGCAGCGGCCCGAACTTCAGTTGGACCTCGACGGGCGGCGTGACCGATAACGGAACGCTCTACCTGAAGACCGACACGTCCAAGTCGTTCGGGGATACCGTCAGCGGCAGCGGTGCCGTGCGCAAGGAGGGCAACGGAATATTGACGCTCTCGTCCGCGCAGAGCTATTCGGGCGTCACATACGTCGATGCGGGCGTGTTGCAGGTCTCGGCCACCAACATCCTTCCGCGCGGCGCAGGTAAGGGCATCGTCGAGATCAAGAGCGGGGCCACGCTGGATGCGAACAACCTCAACCTGATGGTCGGCGGGCTCAGCGGCGCGGGCTTGGTGACCAACAGCGCGGGCGGCTTGCGGAACATTTATGTGGGCGAGAACAACGTGACGTCCATTTACACCGGCATCGTCGATCCCGCATTGACTCTGGTCAAGATCGGAGCTGGCAAACAGACGCTGGCCAACACGAACGGTGCCCTCTCCCAAGCTGTCGCGCAGGTCGGAACGCTCGAGTTGGCAGGGCCGGTGACTGTCACCGGCACCGTTTCCGTCGCCGACGGCGCCACGCTGATCGTTTCTGACGCGGTTGCGGGCTTGAACGGCGAGTTCTTCGACCTGACGAGCGCGCCGTTGACCAGTGATTTCGTGTCGCTGGCCGCGATCACCTCCTTCCTGGCGGGCCGGACGCCTACGTTGACCATCAACAGCTCGTATCTCGGCAGCAACTTCGATCTGGGCGCAACCGCCACGGGATACACACCGTACTTCCCAGCCCCGTACAATGTTGGTTCAAAGGAAAATTTCGTCACGCGGTGGACAGGCTTTTTCAACGCGGAGCAGGCGGGCAGCTACACCTTCGCGACGGCGAGCGATGACGGCAGCATGCTGTTCATCGACGGAGCGACCGTGGTGAACAACAATGCGATGCAAAGTTATGCGCCGGGCAGCAAAGTCAGCGGCAGCGTCACGCTGACGGCCGGCCTGCACGCGATTGTCATCGTGATGTACGAGGCGGGCGGCGATCAGGGCCTCTCCGTTTGGGTGACCGTGCCCGGAGGAACCCAGCAGACCCTGCCAAACCGGCTGCTGTTTTACGGCAACTCGGGGGCCTCGAAGGTCGGGACGCTGAGCGGCAGCGTGAACAGCACCTTGAGTTTTGTGGCTGGTAATGCGGCGACCCTTCGGGTCACGGGCGACGGCGATTCGACGTTCTCTGGCGTTATCTTGGGAACGAACGTGAACAGCAGGCTGGTGAAGGAGGGCGCCGGCAATCTGACGCTCTCCTCGAACAAGAGTGACCAGTACGGCATACTCGATATCGAGGGCGGCAAGCTGATCCTGACCAACGGGCCGTCGATGCTCGGTACTCTAACGATGGCGTCTAACGCGACGACGCGGGTCGCGGGCCTGAACGGACTCACGATGCAGTTCTACTACCGGGGCTCCGCGAATGCGAGCTACACCAGCTTCCAAACGCTCGACCTGTTCAAGGCTTATCTGGCCAGCACGTTCACAAACATGCCGACGTATGTCACCAATTCGCTCATGCTAGGGGCGACCGTGACCACGGGCACGGGCGGCACCGGCTGGCCGACGGACTACGTGCAGGGATCCGGCAAGTATCAGGATTATTTCGACGCGTACCTGTTCGGCAGCATCTATTTGTCCGGCGCGGGTGTGTACACCTTCGGCACGGGCAGCGACGACGGCTCGATGCTCTATATCGACGGCGCGACGGTGGTCAACAACGGTTACGACCAAGGAGTGACCTATCGGTACGGGACCAATTACCTGAGCGCAGGTTTTCACAACATCGCGATCGCCTACCGCGAGAACTCAGGCGGCAATGCGCTTCTCGCGTACATCGCCTATCCGGGTGGAGCGACCAACCTGATCCCGCAGTCGATCCTCTTCGGAGGCGCGGTCTTGCGCGGGCTTGCGGGCGGGGCCGGCAGCACGCTGGATCTCGGGCAAAGCGCGGCGGTCGTGTTGGAGCAGAGTGCGAACACCGTACACGCAGGCACAATCGCAGGCGGAGCGGCGAGCGTCATCCAGAAGAACGGCACCGGTACGCTGACGCTCACTGACAACAACGCGGGCTACGCGGGCGGATACATTATCAACAACGGCGCGCTGAGCGTCGGCAACGGCGGTCTGACCGGTGCGCTCGGCCCGACGGCCTCGGTCTCGATCAACTCGGCGGGGACGCTGATCTTCAACCGCGCGGGCACCGTCACGGTCGGCGGTTTGATGGTCGGCACGGGCCTGATCCGCTTGGATGGCCCAGGCGAAGTGTATGTGACCTCCACCAACTCCTTCACTGGTACGGTGAAGATCAACAACGGGCGGCTGACCTTCGCTCCGGGCGCCACGCTGGGTTCATCCGTAGCCGTCACGAACGCAGGTGCACTGGAGGTCAGGACTTCTGGGACGCTGGTACAGAGCGGAATCGCGGGCACGTTAGTCGGCGGCGGCGAACTCGACGTCACCGGCAGCGGCACCCTTTTCTTGAACAAGGACAATGTCTACACCGGCATCACGCGCGTGACCACCGGTGCCACGCTGAAGGTGGCTCGCCCATCGCAACTCGGCGGTGGCGGCAGCATTGCGCTCGACGGCGGCACGCTGGCGATCACGCCGGAAGTGAGCGCGGGCACGAACGCGTTGCTTCCTTCGCTCGGGGCCTCGGCTTGGAGACTCAACGGCTCCGCGATCTGGTCCAACCGCTACAGCAGCTCGTGGATCCAGCTCACGCCGAACAGCGGCAGCCAGGCCGGCAGCGCGTTCAGCAACGCTAAGATCAATCCTGCGGTGCCGTGGTATGCCTCCTTCCGTTACGAGGTGGGAGACCACATGCTCAATGCCGCAGACGGCATGGCTTTTGTCCTCCAGAACAGCAGTTCGACCAATGGCGCGCTCGGTGCCTCGGGCGGTGCAATCGGGGTAGACTCGATCACGCCGTCGATCGGGTTCTACTTCAACCTCTACAATACGGCGTCTGTCGGCTGGATTGTCAACGGCGCAAAGAGCGGTGATACCACGGCTCTCAACGGCATCATCCCCACGAACGGCGTGGATGTCGCGCTGTCCTACGACGGCGACAAGCTGAACCTGACGCTCACGCAGGGCGTCAATATCTATACGGCCTCGCTCACGGTGAATATGACCACGCAGTTCAGCGGAAACACGGCGTACGTCGGTTTCGGCGGCGGCACGGGCGGCGCGACCGCGCAGCAGTTCGTCGGCAACTTCGCGATCACCGACGCCAAGTCCGGATCGACGGCCTTCGGCAATTCCGTAACGGTGGGTGACGGCCTGACCGGTGCGATCAAGCCTACTCTGGTCAACAGCAACGCAGCGTTCAGCGTGAACGGTTTCGGGCTCGGATCGAACGCGACGCTCAACGTGTCGGCAGCGACCGGCTCGTACGCAAACTCCGCCTACACGCTGGCTGCCAGCAATGTGACCGTAAGCGCGGGCACGGCGACAGTCAACATGGCGGTGAACGGCACGGGCAAGGGTGTGCTGGCGCTCACGAAGCTGACCTTCGGCAGCGGCGCCAAACTGGTCGTGACCGGTGCGGCCTCGGTGCCGGGCGGCGTGCTGACCGTGGTGGTGCCGACGCCGGTGCCGCGCGGGGTGACGCAGCTAGCGGACTTCACGGGTGCCACGTGGGTGGGCGGACGTCCGACCCTTGTGCTGAAGGATGCGCAAGGGAACGTTCTGAGTGAAAAGATCGTACTGAACAACGGCAAGCTGTATATCAACACCATCCTCGGCACGGCGGTCATCGTCCGTTAACGTTTTGAACGGGCGGCGGCGAGCATAAAGAGCCGCCGCCCGGTTCAAAGCAGAACACTTCGATTTGCGAAAAATCGCCTTTGACGAGTCGGCGTTTTTTTGGTACATTGACACTACTTTTTTGCGGGCGTAATTCAATGGCAGAATAGGAGCTTCCCAAGCTTCACACGTGGGTTCGATTCCCATCGCCCGCTCCATCCCTCTCCTCTTGCCACCCGTTGACTCCCGTTGCTAAACATTGCCATATCAACGGGTTACGGCACCCTCCGCAAGCGGCAGCACGAGAAACCCGTTCTTCCCAGTTTGACTCCAGATGACGCGTTTTGCCATCGCTTGCACCAAGTTGGTGCAAGCATTGGTGCAAGCGTTCAAGTGCCAGAGTATCATGCGATCGCCAAATCCGCATCGGATTGCCCCTTCCCCGGAGTGTCCGTTTCAGGGATTTTTTTCATGCCCTCGCAAGTGAGGCCGACATCGTTGGCGGCGGGCAGCCCAGAGAGTTTGTCGACCGCGCCGGCCACGTCCAACAGCGCCGGGTCGGTGTAGACGTTCGCGGTCAATTTGGGATCTGAATGACGCATCGCCGCCTGCGCAGTCCTCAGCGGCACGCCGGCCCGGCACAGGTTTGTCCCGAACGTGTGGCGCAGCGCGTGGACATCGACGACACGCCCCCTCACGTCTCGCTTCGGGATGCCTGCGGCTGCCAGGTCGCGGTTCATGACGTTGCACAAACCGTTCGGGATGTCGAACAGCAAGGGGGACCGGTCGGCGTTGCGCCGCGCATTCCTTTGGGTTTCTATCAGGAAGGCCGCATCAGCCCGCCCGGCCAGAAAATCGCGCAGTTCTGTAGCCAGGTCGGCGCGAATGTGAATGATCGACCCGCGCCTGTTCTTTTCGTCGGCAGCCTTCAATTCGATGAAAGCGTGTTCGGCTTGAAGATCCACATGGCTCAGTCTGATCGACGCCAATTCGCCGATCCTGAGTCCGGTCAGGAGAAGAGTTTTGTAAATGAGCGCACGCTCCCACCCGAGGCGCTCCAGGCAGCGCAGTTCGTTTGGGTTTCCGGCCAATGCTGCACGGCCCCGTTGCGCCGCCTCTTCCAGCGTCTCGGGGGTGATGGGTGCTAGACGCCAGTTCGACCGCTTGCGCTGTAGGGGGCCGGGCGAGGTTTTCTGGACCGTGCGGCCACGCTCGGCCAAGGGGCGCAGCCGGGCAGCCTTCAGCAATCGGGCGGACTCTCCCTCAGTGAGCGCCCTCCGCTGGTGCCGGCGGTCGGACTTCTCGTCGGCAGAGGGCACCCGAGAGAACGCGTTGGCGTTCAACCTTCCGTTCCGAACGCACCATTCGCAGAAAGAGTGGATCGCTGCTCGGTATGTGTTTCTGGTCCGTGCGCCCATCCCCTCGTCGCGCCGCACACCGAGCCACTTTTCCAGCCGGTCGGCGGACAGATCCGCCAGACGCACGAATCCGCAGTCTTCGTTGAGTCTGCTCAAATGCTGTGCAACGTGCGCGATATGACCGGGGGCGAAAGATGCGAGTGTCAGGTGCCTCAGGTAATCTGTGACAAGCCCGGAGATCGCCGCTTCCGCGTGCGACGAGATGGTGTCCTCTTCATGAGTCAGGACGCCGGATATGACCCGTTCCCGCCTCCTGATGATGCAGGACTGGACGCTTTCAGCGGCACTCCTGGTCCGGCACTTAGAACTGGTTTCTCGGACAATGCCGGACGTGTCTTTGCTTTTGATGGTAAATGTCGAGGCCGTCAGCCGGACTCGCTGTGAACCGTCGGGCGCCGTGAACACTTCGGCAGTGTATTTGCGGCCGCGCTGGTTTATCCACCGGGCATAGAGCTGCCCCTTCATTTCGAATACCTCTGCGTCGCGGGGCAAAGGTTTCGTGTACTGCTTTTTGAATACCGCCATGGTGACACCTACCCTTTCTTTAGGACTGTCCGTACAACCGGGCAACCTCTCTCAATCCAGTCATTTATTGACTTTTTCATCCACCTGACCAGTCGACCCACGCGGATCGGCCGTGGCATCATGCCCGCGTCAGACAGTCGCCACACGGTTCGTTCGGAGCACGTCAGCCATGCCGCTACGGCCGCGACGTCTAGCAGTTGCAGTTCGCTAGTGCAGGCGTCTGTACGGCCCGATGGCTGAGGCTTTCGAGCACTCTCGATGTTCCGGCACTGTTTGACGGGATTAGCCACCAGCACCGGACGAGTCCGTGCTGCGGTGATGCGTATCATATGGATCAGTTCCTCAAGCTCCAAATTGGAGCTTTGGTGCGTCATCTTTGCAGTCTTTTGTTCAGCCATAGCAGAACCTCCTTACTCATTCTCAGTTTGCGCCCCTTGCGCTAAGTCTCTGCAGGCACCTCTGGACGGCTGGCGTCGCGGCCAGTTCCTGCAGAAAGTCGAACTTTTGTGCATCGCCTTTACCGGCCAAATAAACCCACGGTCGCAAAGAGATTCTCTCATGTCCGAATTGCGACCAGTAGCGGAGCAACTGGAAGGGCTTGCCTTGCGGATGGAATGTGGCGCGGACGAGTCCGGCGGTTAGCCATGGGGGCCGGGAAATTTGATCACGTTCGTGAGCGCAGGCTGGAATGGTTGAGCGCTTACTGTCGTCACGCTGGCGCCATGGAGGCTGCGCAGAGTGATCGCGTTCGTAACGGCGACTCGATTCGGCAGCCCGTCGTATTCCGCCCGCCCGCCTGTGGCGTAAACGCCGTCGCTGACCAATACCGTGTCCCCGTCCGTTGCCGCGTCAACGGCATCCTGGATGTTCGTCGCCGCACAGACCCAGTCAGTATAGGGCGCGACCGGGTTCAAATTCGTGATGGCGACATAATGGGTGTCACCGAAAACGCCAAGTGCCGACAGCGATCCGGCTAGGAGGGCAGGGCACAATATGTGTGCTGGAACATGCATAAAGATAGTACCGTACTTTCACACTGTGTGCGATAAGCCCCATACTTCATTGAACTGCTCCGGCTTGATGAATATATTATTCTGTGTCACCACAACGACCTGATTGTCAAACAAGCCGAACCGTTTGGCTCCAGAAGGAACCTTATGAACGACATGGCCATCACAATCAAATCCAAGTTCACGAGTTACAAGTCCGTTGCCATCAACTTCAGTCCATAAAGAACATATCCCAATCCGTGCGAGACCATTAATGTCATCACTAGTCCATGCGATATAGATAGCCCGCATAATCGCCTTTTGTCTGTAGACTCTGCATTCTTGCGGGATCGATGCATGTAACGGCAGCGATCCCGCATGAATGCAGTTGGTCTATTAACTAACCAACTTGAATTGCACCGGCACAAAGGGGATCAAACCCCAGAGGCCACGTCGTTGTTTTATCGAAGAGCGCTCGTTTGAACGATGCTGTTTCAATGCGGTCACAAGTCAACCTCGCACCCAACAGATTTGCACCGTTAAAGTTCGCATTCCATACATCTGCCGAATCGAGATCAGCACAGGCCAAGTCCGCATCATCGAACTGGCAGCCAATGGCTCGGCAACCCCGCAAGTTCGCACTCCGTAATGAAGCACCGGTCAGAAACGCTGTGATCAGCGATGCCCGTTCCATGTTTGCATCCGTGAGATCCGCTTTTGACAATAAGGCACCGCGCAGATCCGTGGCAACTAAACTTGCCCGACGCATGCGTTGCTCATCCAGAATGGCTCGATGGAGATTAAGGCCATCAAGGCACGCATCATCAAGTGTGTCGGCGGCCACTTCAACCATGTAGCCAGTTTGACAAGTAATAATCATAACTATCTATTCCCCCAATCGAGAAGATCAATGACAATTTCCTGAATCGGTCTGACTTTGGGAAATTGGCTCGGGGCAAGTGTTCCAGGCGTCGCAGATGGTTCAACTCCATAAACTCTGCCCGCAATGTATCGGTGATTTCCATCAACAATTATGTTTCCATCAACAACAATGCTTGGAGCAACTTGACCTGCTTCCAAGTTTGCAACGTATTGTTGGACGACCGGAAGGGATATTGCGCCTTGAGGAGTCTTCATGGTCGAGCCCTTAAGAGCATCAGAAATTGTGGCCTCATTAACCACCAAGGCCGGCTTTGTGACAACACCAGCCTTGGCGAACGGCGCAAGGGTTGTAATGATGGCGATGCTGCCGCCGACAAAGACCTGTCCCTGTCCGCGTGGGCCGCTGTCCCATGCGGCGGCAATGGCGTCTCCAATATCGCTCAAAGTATAATTCAACTTCGCAATCGCGTCCATCGTGGCCATGGCGCTCTGGCTCGGGTTCATCACGGAGTTGGCGAACCCCGCAATGGCGGCATCGACCGCGTCTCCTGCACCCAAATATCCCAGCCACGAATCGTATAGGTAATCGCCAAAACCAAAGCCATATGATTCATCCCCACACAACCCCAGCGGATCGATGTACGCCAGCGGACTCCCCATGCAGTACGCATATAGGTTCGGGCCGCCGCCAAGGCCAAGGGGATCTGACGACATGAACCGCCCCGTGTACGTGTCATAAGCTCGATAGCGGGTCAGATGCAGCGAACTGCCGCCCACATTGAAGACGCCGTGAGAGCCGAGCCAACGAAACGGGATGCTGTTCGTGCCCGTGTGTCCCCAGTCAGCCCCGTAAGGTCCATAGCAGTACTGGTCGGTGACAGTGCTTCCGTCATCAGTCAGCGCTACCACGCTGCCCTGCTCGTCGCTGTGGCAGTAGCGGACCGTTCCATCGGCCTCGACCACTGCCAGCAGCATGCCGCCGCCCCAGACATAATAGCGCACGGGCACGCCGTTCGCGTCAGCTTCCATCAGCGGGCGCTTGAGCGGGTCCGCGTGGTCGGTCACCCATAGGCGGACTGCACCGCCCGAGTATGTGCTGAGCCGGTTGCCCAGCGCATCATAAGTGACAGCCAGCGACACGCCGGAAACAGAGGCGAACGTCAGCCTTCCGGCCAAGTCATACTCGTAATCCTGCGTCTCAGCGCCACGCATGACGTTGGTCAGCGCTCCGCCGCCGTCGTACCTGTAGGTTTCCGCCAAGGTGTTGGTTCCGACAGCAACCTGCGCCGACACCAGCCGGTCGGCGGCGTCGAAGGTGTTGGCGGCGCGGCGCGGGGACTGCGGGTTCGGGAACAGCCCAGACGTGACCTGCTCCACGGTCTTGATGCCCGCCTCATCGCGGGTGATCGTCCGGCCCGCGACAGGCGAA
>Ga0118677_10007121_pt1 | contig 18614 bp, 16 predicted proteins | sample AliMusrvi5mmetaG_FD_86154 | JGI IMG/M metagenome (GOLD analysis project Ga0118677, IMG submission 86154) | reverse complement strand
GTTTTATGCCTGCAAAGGAAGATATAACAACCTAGATATCAATGCTTAAACATTATTAATTAAGATATATGAGGATATTATTTATGATATGCATTTATATAGTTGATATTCAGATATTTAACTTTTCACGAATCAAATCCGGCTACCCCGACAAAATAATTATAACTAATTTATATTTCAGAAGTTTGCATTTCATAAAATCGCAACCTAAAAAGTTGAATATGGTTGACTGCTGAATTGAACTAACGAAAAGACCCAACAAACTCCAAATATTTTCAACCAAATAACTCAAAAATGAATATCTCAAATAATAAAATCTTAATAACAGGAGGTGCATCAGGAATTGGGTTAGGGTTAACCGAAAAATTTCTCAGTGAAAATAACACGGTAATTGTATGCGGTCGAAGAGAGACTGCTTTAAATGAGATATCCCGTTTGTATCCTTCAGTAATTACCCGGGTCTGCGACTTGTCAAAATCCAAGGAGAGAGAAGAACTCTACACCTGGATATCTCAAGAACATAATGATCTTAACATCTTGATCAATAACGCCGGCATCCAGAATTGGATGGAAGTTTCAGATAACCACTTTTTTGAACGGGCAAAGGAGGAGTTGGCAATAAATATTGAAGCACCAATTCACCTGGTTTCACTATTTTTAAATTTAAAGTCACTGACTACAGTGATTAATGTGACCTCAGGCCTGGCTTACGTTCCACTGATCAAAGTGCCGGTATATTCAGCAACCAAAGCATTTATGAATTCTTATACCCTTTCATTAAGACAACTGTTAAAACCCAGAGGAATTGAGGTAATCGCCCTGATTCCACCTGCATTGAATACCGATCTAGGTGGTATTGGGATACACAATTCTGCCCCACCTGTACATGATTTTATCAATGCCGTATTTAAACAATTGAAAGAACAAAAATCGGATATTACCTTTGGGTTCAGCGAAGCAATGGCTAATTCAGGACCTGAGGATTTGCGAAAAGCCTTTAACCGAATGAATGGGTCAAATTAGCAACACAAATAAAAATTACAGATTTTCAGAGTAAACAAGGAACCAAGAATAATTTAAACCAATAATATATAATACTATGGAGTTTAGGAAAGACTGGCATCAAAGACATCATGATACATTAAAATTTGGTGATCACCTGGCAGATTCTGTCGCAAAAGGAATGGGGTCATGGAGGTTTATTATCATTCAAACAATTTTGGTCATTCTCTGGATGGGATTAAATTTAGTGGGTTATTTTTTTCATTGGGATGCCTACCCTTTTATTTTGCTCAATCTGGTCTTCTCAACTCAGGCAGCTTATGCAGCACCAATTATAATGATGGCCCAAAACCGACAGAATGACAGAGACCGAATGCAGGCCCAAGCTGATTATCAAACAAATATAGATGCGAAACTGGAAATAGAAGCGCTGGCTATTAAGTTAAAATCATTGGAAGTGGACAAATTGGATAAAATCATTCAAATCCTCGGACAAATGAAAGAGGAAAAGTAAATCAGGACTATTCTCTCATATTAACCTTCCTTTCGCAATTTTTTACTGTTATTCAATATGATAACAGAAACCAGGGATCATAAGCAAATTGATTCACAGTATCTTAATTCCAATGACTTTGAGAGCTTGATGCGTTACTTTAATGGTCTGAGTAACGAAACAAAAAGAAGATTTGGGCCACACCTGTTTGACCAGCAATCAGTCATGGACTTTTATGAAAACGGGGACCAAAACCGGGGATTTTTGGCAATTGACACTAAAACGAATGCCATAATTTCGTATGCCATCATAAAACAAGGTTTTCAATCCAGGCTCCAGAAATATGGTTTAAAACTTGACAATCAAACCGATTGCACCTTTGCACCGTCGGTTGCCGATATGTGGCAGGGTATAGGGGTGGGAATAGCCATGCTCCATTTTATAATATCTGAAATTCAAGAGATAGGAATAAACCGCATTATTTTATGGGGCGGTGTGCAAAGCAATAATGTACATGCAAAAAATCATTACCTGAAAGCTGGCTTCAAAGTTTTGGGATACTTTGAATACCACGGTCAGAACGAAGATATGATACTGGAGCTAAAAGTGTAGGCTACTACAAAAAAAATCCCAATGTGTTCCTCAGAATGATCAGGGAATAAATTATAACCTCTCATATTATTTCCCGGGATACAAAACAGAAAGTAAAATCGTCGAAATCAATCGTATTTGCGGGGGATGAACCAACGTTCCCAAAGGCTGAAACTCCAATTTAATTTAACATACGAAACAACGATCAGATTATTTTGAAGAGACCCTTGTCTGCCGGCTTCAACAGCAAAATTCATTGTATTCCTGTCCTTCCTTATGGGGATAGCCATTCCAAAGCTAGCTGCGTAGGTACTGATTTGAGTGCCGGAAATAACCATATAACCGGTCTGATAGAATGCACCAAACCGGTATCGTCTGGTTTGTCCTAACCGCTGGGAATCATACTTTGGCGCAATTTCCAAACCTACATGATAACTTTGATTAAGTGCCAGCCCCGAAGGATCCACGTTAACCAAAGCGTTTCTCCAATCGCTACGGTCATAATCGGCTGTGAAAAGATATTTGTCTTTGAACTGAAGCCCAATACCCAAAACCATATCAACAGGAAGTTTTATTTGGTTCTGTATATTTAACTGAGTAAGTACGATTGACGATCCGGAAGAAATAGTCAGGTCATTTGAACCATTTAAATAGGTGCTAAGTTTTGTTGTACCGGCTATGGTAAGCATGGTGTTTTTATTCAGTCTGCTTTGAAATTGAAAACCCGGTTTAAATGATGTACCAATGTAATTTGAATTATCCACACGGGTAATTGTTGAACCCATAGGTGGATAGTCAAGATTTGTTTCTGATATGTTTCCCCACAAAACTGAACTTTGTAATCCTAAAGATAAATTCTTCCCGATTTTAGCACCCAGAGATACAGAAGCCTCACTTAAACCGCCTCCCCCTTTATAGGTTGTAGGGTAAGAATAATTAGCACCATCCAAACTTTTAATGGTGGAAATTGTATACCCGACACTACTCATCGGGTTCAAGGAAAATCCCAACCCAAAAGTCCGGTTGATCGGAAAGGCGAGGGCTGCCCAACTGAGGTTACCGTTGAGCACATTAACAGAATTTAATGAATTTTGCAAGTCGGAAAATTTGATAGTAATACCTGCGTCAGTTTCCAAACTTTGAGCGGGTATAGCAGTCAATGAAGCAGGATTGGAAAAATTCAGAAAGACATCTGATTTCATTGCAATTCCGCTACCGCCCATTCCCATATTTCTACCGCCAGCTGCATTATCCAGCTCGCCGATTCCAAAAACTGAATAAGGGGAATTGGTGTTATTCTGCCCTGAAGCAATAAAAATTGATAGTAGAAATATTATTATTAATGCTAACCTTCTCATTTCAAATTTTTTATTAAATATTAATTGATTTGATAGTACTATAAAATCAAGTCTTACACACCAGAAATGGGAGCAAGAAACCTAATTATTATAGACTTTATCAATATAGCAGTAAACGCTCAATTTAAAAAGATTACCACTTGAATCAAATGGGGCAAAAGCAAAAGGATTTAACATCATACCTGCCTTGGCTCCCACAGTACCAATCATCAGTGAATAACCGGTAAAGGTTGACGATGCCATTTCAGAAGCAAAAAAAGAAGTGGCATCAAGGATATAATAAGGTTGTTGATTAAAGGCAATCGGAATAATTTTATGGGCATAAATATTACTCCCTACCGAAGACGCATACTGCTTTGCAATCACATTTCTACGATCCACAACAAACACAGCTAGCGTATCAGGAAGTGGATTATTTGAAAGTGTCGGAAAGCGGGTATTTGTGGTGGTATAGGAACCAAGAAGCGGCGTTAACCGGATCTGGGCACTGATAAGGATCAGATTCTTGGCATATCCTTTCAAAGCTTCAGAACCGGGAATCCGGATTTTTGTATAGACTCCACTCCCAGCTTGTACCATGGTCTGATTAAAGGTGTTGCTACTAGGCACCTCACTACTACTCAATAATGGATTACTGGGCTGACTAATCGACCCAAGAAGGCTACCTGTTGAATTATATGAAATATGATTGTACCAGACACCGTTGGTATTAACAGCAAAGTTAAAGTAAGTGGGTACCTTTGGCTCTGTCGGATTCACCTGAGCGTGATAATATAACCTCATGGCAATTGATTTTTGGGATATCCCAACCGCAATCTGGTTTTGATTTACCGGAGATATAAAGGCAAGACCTGGCAAAAATAATTTAAAATAGGAGAGGTTGGATAAGGTATCAATCCATGTTCTGTTGATAATATTATTGAAAAGCGTCTGTCCATAATCATCGGAGAGACGAAAATAACAATCTCGTTTGTAGGTCGGACTAGGATAAAATTGGACCAGACCCAGATTTTGATCAGCCAGTTTAAATGTATCAACATTATACAAATACCCATCCAGGCCAAGTTTAAAGGCGGCTCTATTAAAGGTCGATCCATTGGAATTGGTACCTGTTATGGGATCCAGGCGTTTAACATTGAACGAAATTAACTTGGTAGTATCTCCAATGTAATACCCATCGTAATTATATTTAATAACCAGTGAATCATAGACCAAATCTGTTTGTAAAACAGTTGGGAAAGAACTGTTACTGATTTGAAAGTAAGGGCTGCTCGTCACAGTTCCTGTAAGGCTATTCTGATAACCCCCAATTAATAACCTGCTTAATTTGCTAGAAACAATGGAATCTAAATGGACGGTTGAAGAAACCATTTGCATTGTATCGATCAAAACAACTCCTGAAGTTGAATTGACGAAATTTGCACCCATCTGGAAATCTTGAACGTTTGTTAAATTACACGAAAAAAGAAAAGCTGTAAACAAAAACCCAGCTATAGCTCGAAAACTTCTTTCCATATTTTTTGATGCGAAAGTATTTGAAGTTTTTATTTGACCCTAAATTATTATACCAACGCCTATTTTTAACCGACGAATAAATATGAGAACACGTTTCAAATATATACTGTATACTGATTATTAGTATTTTTACACGTATTTTTAGTATTTACTAATAATTCATAACCTGTCTAAATATATTCATCGATTTTATAAAGCTTTATATCGACAATATATCACTGTTTATCCTGTTTCGTTTTTAAAGATCTAAAGGCTATCATAGTTTTGAGGCAGCATTAAATAAAGGCAGCAACAATATAAAATGCTCGCTTAGTATAAGACAAAACAGATTTCTGCTTGTCTAATTTAAATAGTTGAAATTTATTAAAATGTAAATTAATGAAAAAGTTATTTTTGGTGATGATTGTTCTTGTACTTCTCCTCGGATGTAAAAAGAGTACAACTTATATTGGAGACTGGTTATTAAGATCAGCTTTTGAAGGAATTCCAAGGGGCAATGCGACTTCATTCGTCATAGGGACTAATGTTTATCTTGGTATGGGATTTAACAGTGCCCAAACAAATACCGCACTTAATTATTACCTGCAGGATTTCTGGATGTGGGATACCCAAAAGGATTTCTGGACAAGATTACCTGACTTTCCTGGGCAGCCCCGCATTGGTGCAGTTTCTTTTGTACTTAACGGGAAAGGATATATGGGAGTTGGTTATAATGGAACAGATAAATTAAACGATTTTTGGGAATTTGATCCTGCAACAAATCTATGGACACAAAAAGCCAATTTCATGGGTACGCCCCGGTACGGATCGGTTGGATTTGCTTTAAATAACTTAGGTTACATTGGTACAGGATACGACAATAACGATAACAGAGATTTCTATCAGTATGATCCGGTTGCCGATCAATGGACCCAGATTGCAAGTATGGGTGGAGAAAAGCGTGAAGGAGCTGTTGCATTTACCTATAATGGGAAAGCTTATATCACTACGGGCACAGATAATGGCCTTGATTTACTTGATATCTGGGTGTTTGATCCAACAACCGATACCTGGACTGAGAAAAACAAACTTAATATAAATACGACTTATACTATTCCGCGTGCCGATGGATCAGCATTCGTTCTTGGATCCAAGGCCTATATTTGTTTAGGGTACAATTCCGGGGTGCGTGTTGATTGTTGGGAATATGATTTCGTTGCTGATAACTGGACAAGAAAGACCGATTTTGAAGGAAGTGCCAGACAGGATGCCGTAAGTATAACTTTCAACAATCGTGCCTTTATCGCCTGTGGAAGAAGCGGAAACGCCTTCTATGATGACATTTGGGAACTACATCCATATGATGCAATGGTTGTAGGCGATTGATCCGGAAAATAATATACAATTTCTAAAACCATAATAATTTTTATAAAGCATTGGTTTTTATCACACACTGATAGAAACCAATGCTTTTTTTTTGTGGTAAGAGCTATGAATCCAATAATTCCCTCACCTAAATCAACCTTAAGCCCCCCTTAAACCATACTTTGGATTAAAAATGGTTCAATTTCAGTTGTTTTTCAACGCAACCTTCAATATTTAAATACATCTTCCTTTTAATCATTTTCGTTATTACCTTTGGCCGAGGAATCATTAAAATTTTAAATAGTGAATTGCATAATTATTGACGACGAGAAACCTGCTATTGAACTATTAAAAGAGATGGTAGGACGCTTGCCATTTTTAAATTTGTTGAAATGCTTTACTAACCCATTCGAAGGTCTTGAATTCATTCAACAGCACCCGGTTGATCTTGTTTTTCTGGATGTTGAAATGCCAATGATTACCGGAATCGAACTCATGAAAAGCCTAAGAAATCGCCCGCAGGTCATCTTTACCGCCATGAATGGCCAATATGCCATCTCTGGTTACGACCTTGATGCCACAGACTACTTGTTAAAACCACTAACTTTTGACCGCCTTTTAAAAGGGGTCAACAAAGCAAGCCAAATCCATCGGTTCTCGGAATTATCAGGCAGCAGCCTTGCCAATCACGATAAAAATCCAAATCTTGATTTCATTCTGGTCAAAACAGGGTACAACACCATCCGGATCGATCTGGATGACATTCTCTATTGCGAAGGATTAAAGGATTATATCAAAGTTCATATCACAGGAAAAACAATAGTCACTCTCAATAGCCTGAAAAAATTTGAAGAACTTCTTCCCGACGATCGGTTTGTCAGAGTTCATAAATCCTTCATCATTTCATTGGCAAAGATTGACTCCATTCAAAATAACCGGATCGTCATTGGCAAATCGATTATCCCCATCGGTGATAATTATAAAACCAAGTTTAATAATAAGATACGGCAATAATCACCGATGTTTTTCAATAAGCCTTTCGTAGGTTACCGTTTCACTATTTTCAATTTCTTCTAATCCTTTAAGGATTTCTTCCTGTTGAGATTGAGATAAACTATCCCAAAAATCAACTTTCGGGTAGTTTGTGAAATACGTTTAACCGACAATAATATATTGGAATTATCGGTGTCTAATATCATTCTAACCAGTTCCAGTTTTTCGGTTTGAATATCCATTGTCGCTCTTTTCTGCAAAATTAAAGAATGTTCAACTAAAAATATACTGTTGCCTTTTATCTTCTGGGGTCCCCCTTTACCGGCAGTTTGGCCAGTTTCTCGACCTCCACCGACGGGTGGCCAAATTCGGCAACCACCTTTCCCAGGATCAGGTAAACACCATGTCCCGAGAATGGCCAGTTCTTCAGGGTCCCCGGAAAATGAACCGTCTCAAAGAACTCGCCCGAATGGTCCAGAAAGCTTCCAAAATTCATCAGCTCCCGCTTCGAAGTACTCACATATTTAATCGTAACCAGGAGCCCCACCATACGGACCATCTTTCCCACATAACTGATCAGGTCATTAGCCATCACCTCACCCCGAAACCCGGTTTGCAACAGATCGAACCAGCTCATCGAAACCGGAAAACCAAGCAGTTCAATCTCGTCATAGGCGGCCTCAACCAGCGACTGCTCCATTCCGGGCAATTCCCATTTTTTGGAAGGGATATCGAATAACCGGTTCGGGATATTTTTAGCAGTCTTGCTCAGTAACATATGCGCTTCCCACAACAACCGCATTTTAGGTTTGTCCATAAACCGGAATGCACCCAGCCGGATCAGCAGTACCAGATGCTCAATACCTATCGCAACGCGGGACAAAAAATCTTCAAGCGACCGAAACTCCCCGCCCCGCGCTCTCTCCCGAACCAACTGAACCTGGAAATCGTGTTCCAGATTGGCAACCAGATTAAATCCCAGGTAAATGCAATCCCCGTAAATCGTTGTCTCTTCAATACTCTTATTGACACAGGGGAGCTCAATACGGGCACCACAGCGCCTGGCTTCATTCACATAAACCCAGGTACGGTAGAAACCCCCAAAATTATTAATCACAGCCACCATAAAGTCCAACGGATAATGGGCCTTGAGATAGAGGCTCTGAAAGCTCTCCACCGCATACGAAGCAGAATGGGCCTTGGAAAAGGAGTATCCCGCAAAACTCTCGATCTGTCGCCACACCTCCCGGGCAGTCTCCTCGGGGCGGCCCAGGGTGCGGCAATTTTCAAAGAAACGGTCAGTGATCCGCTGAAACTCGCTCTTTGAACGGAACTTTCCGCTCATGGCCCGGCGCAGCACATCGGCATCTGCCAGATCGAGCCCTGCAAAGTGGTGACACACCTTGAGCACATCCTCCTGAAAAACCATCACCCCGTAAGTCTCTTCGAGCTGCTCCTTCATCACCGGATGGAGATAGGTAAAGCTTTTCGGATGGTGAAAACGGTTGATATACTCCCGCATCATCCCGCTCTTGGCAACACCCGGACGGATAATCGAACTGGCTGCCACCAGCGAAATATAGTTGTCGCAATGGAGTTTCTTAAGCAAGCCGCGCATCGCCGGGCTTTCGATATAAAAGCATCCGATGGTTTCCCCAATCTTGAGCTGATGCTTCACCTGCAGATCTTCCTTGAGCTCCTGCACCCGGTGAATATCAATCTTCATCTTCCGGTTCCGCCGAATGATCTCAATACTGTCGTTGATGTGGCCGATGCCGCGCTGGCTCAGAATATCGAGTTTCTCAAAGCCGATATCTTCGGCCACATACATATCCCACTGGGTTGTCTGAAACCCCTTCGGCGGAAGATCGAGAGCGGTGTAACAGGTTATCTGCTCCTCCGAAATCAGCACGCCACCTGCGTGAATGGTTCTCAGGTTGGGAAAATCCTGCATCAGCGCTCCCACAGCAAACAGCTGCCGGTACAATTCTCCACCCGTTGTCGCGGCAGCCGGATCATCGGCCAGCACATCAATCTCATCTTTCGGTAGCCCGTACACCTTCCCCAGCTCACGCAGGATCGACTTTCCCTGAAAGGTGTTCATCGCCCCAAGGAGTGCCGTATGCCTGTGTCCATAACGTTTAAAAATATATTCATGGATATCGTCGCGGTTACGCCACGAAAAGTCGATATCAAAGTCGGGGGGTGAAGATCGTTTGGGATTGAGGAAACGCTCAAAATAGAGATTCAGCTCAATCGGATCGACATCGGTGATCTTCAGACAATAGGCCACAATCGAATTGGCGCCTGAACCACGTCCCACATGATAAAAGCCACGGCTCATCGAATAGCGGATAATATCCCAGGTGATCAGGAAATAGGCCGAAAACCCGAGTTTGTCGATGATGGCCAGTTCGTGACTTACCCGTTTAAGCGCCTCAGGATCATTGCCATAGCGGTATTTCCATCCGTCAAGCGCGAGCTTCTCAAGCAACAGCTTATCATCGTACCGACTTCCGGTGAAGAGCTGTTTGTTTTTGGTCCCCTTGAAATCAAAGGTGATGGAACAATCGTCGAGCAGCTTTTTGGTGGTCTGAAGAATCTCCGGGAAATCGGCAAAGGCAACAAGCAGATCATCGAAAGGGCGGAAGATATCGCTCTCCTGGCCGGTCTGCTCCGGGGCAATCTTACTCAGCAAGGTGTTGTGATCAATGGCGCGCAGGTGTTTATGGAGTAAAAAGTCATATTTCCCCGAGAAAGTAACCTGCTGGTAAACCACCAGTTTATGAAAATATTTTTTGGTGGTGATGTAGCGGAGCCGGTTGATATCCTGCGGCTGAACCCCGATAAATTCATGGTCGCGCAGTTCGGCTATCTCTTTCTCCCCGAAAGGATAGATCACATAGGCCTGGTTAAAACGGTCGGGTACTGCCGGAAACGTTTTTTTTTCCATCAGGTGAAGGCTCAGAAATTCATTCAGCTCGCGGAAGCCTTCGTTATTTCGGGCAATTCCCGTGTAAAGATGACGGTCGCCATTGCGGAAATCGATTCCGGCAATAGGCTTAATCCCCTGTTTTTGGGCCTCTTTCACAAAATCGATCACACCGGTGGTGTTATTGATATCGGCCATAATAACTACGGGAAGGTGGTTTTTGGCCGCCTCCTGCAACAACGTTTCAGGTTTCATGGTTCCGTAACGCAGGCTATACCAGGTGTGACATGAAAATAACATAGGAAAAATGAAAGAATGAATGAATGGAAAATGAAGGGAGGTAAAGACGCGTTTGAAACGCGTCTCAACGATTTTAAATCAATGATACCCCCGTTTAATAATTAATTGCCCCGGAGGAACGGGAGAAGGAATCGTTTTCATGGCATCGATAGTTTTGCGGGCAGCCAGTCCAGATGCGCGCCGGATCGCAGCAGGACCAAACCGGTTTCGGATCTGATCCATACTCCGGTAGAGATTCACCCGTTCAGAGGTATCTTCAAAAAGATCGAGTTGCTGGGTACCGCTGACCAGGTGACTGAACCGGACGCCAATGAGCCGGATCAGCATACGCCGCTGATAAAGCTTCCTAAAAAGATCTTTGGCCGTTGCAAGCAGTGTATGATCGAATTGGGTGTATGGAATCCGCAGTTGCTGACTATAGGTGTCGAAGTTTGAATATTTGATCTTCACTGTGACACAGGAGGTCATCTTCTGCTGTTTCCGGAGCTGAAAGGCAAGTTTTTCGGTCATCCCCACGATGAGCTGCTCCAGGAAATTAACATCGGTGGTATCCTGCTCAAAGGTCCGCTCGGTACTGATCGATTTTTGCTCGGAATAGGGTTTGACCGGTGTATTGTCAATCCCATGTGCCTTCTTCCACATGGCAATCCCGTTTTCACCCAGTACCTGCAGCATCATCTCCATGGGAATCTCGGCAAGGGTATGAATCGTTTCGATCCCCATTGAACGGAGCAGGTAATAAGTCTTGGCACCAATCATGGGAATCTTCCGGATTGAAAGGGGATCAAGAAACAGTTGAACAGCGCGTGGCAAGACCTCTTTCTCTCCGTTCGGCTTGGCTTCACCCGTGGCAATCTTAGAGACTGTTTTATTCACCGACAGCCCGAATGAAATAGGCAGACCGCTCTCTTTGATAATGGTATGGCGCAGCTCATGAGCCCATTTCATACACCCGAAAAAACGGTCCATTCCCGTAATATCGAGGTAATGCTCATCAATCGAGGCCTTTTCGTAGACGGGAGCCCGCTCGGCGATAATCTGTGTCACCATATCCGAATAACGGCTGTAACTCTCCATATCGCCACGAACCAGGAAAGACTCGGGACAGAGCCGTCGGGCCAGCTTCATGGGCATACCCGAACGGACACCAAACAACCGGGATTCGTAGCTGCAGCTCGCCACCACACCCCGGTCAGAGGTCCCCCCGATAATCACCGGCTTCCCGATTAGCTTGCTGTTTTGCAGCCGTTCAACCGAGACAAAAAAAGTATCGAGATCATAGTGAACGACTGTCTTATTCGATAACTGACTGATCTCTTCCATAACTAATATTTTATTTTTTGTCGAAAATTTTTTGTTTCTCTGGAAAATGAATTAACTTTGATTAATATTTAATCATTGTTCCGGTTATAATATAATCATTATTTAAAAGAATTGTTATCCGGGGGGTGAAAAAATTTGACAATTCGGCGATTTGGCGATTTGACAATGGGACAATTCGGCAATTTGACAATGGGATAATTTGACAATGGAACGGCAGGTCCGGTAAATACGGATGAATTGGAACGAAGCTGGAATCGGTGAAGCAAATATCTCACATTCGGGTTCCATCCGGTAATTGAACAACATTCATCCGCCATCCACATCTCATAACTTATAACTTACATCTCATAACTCATAACTCCTACCATGTACTTCAACTCAAACATCAAACTGATGCGCAAACGGCGCGGACGGACCCAGGACGAAGTGGCCTTTGCCCTGAACATGAAACGCTCAACGCTGAGCGGTTATGAAAATGGAGTGGCACAACCGGGCATCCAGCAACTGGTTGCCTATTCTGACTATTTCGGAATCTCTGTCGATACGCTGATCAAGGTTGATCTGTCAAAGCTTAGGGAGAGTGAGCTGCGCCAGCTGGAGAACGGGTTCGATGTGTTTGTGAAAGGGTCTAAATTACGGGTCCTTACTACGACCGTTGACAGCACCAATACAGAAAATATCGAACTGGTACCCGAAAAGGCGAAAGCGGGCTACACACGGGGCTTTGCCGATCCCGAGTTTGTGCGCAATCTTCCTGTATTTCAACTCCCGTTCCTCTCTTCCGAGCGGAAATACCGAACCTTCCAGATCAGTGGCGATTCAATGTCGCCTATCCCCGACGGAGCATGGATAACCGGCGAATTTGTCCAGGACTGGAGCACATTGAAAAGCGGGGAAGCATGCATTGTACTCACCCTCGACGAGGGAATTGTCTTTAAGATTATTGAAAACAGAATCGGGAGAGAGGGAAAAATCAACCTGATCTCGCTGAATCCCATCTACAAACCCTACGAACTCGCAGTGGTTGAGATCCGCGAAATATGGCGGTTTATTCATTATATCAGTGACGAATTGCCTTCCGGCGAAATTTCGTCAGCCGATCTGGCTTATACACTGAACCAACTCAAAATGGACGTGGCCTTGATTAAGGAACGAATTGTCACAAAAGGGGATTCGATGAGCCTGGCTACGAATTCCGAAGGTTAACAATGATCATTACAACTCCCAGAATCAGGTAAACCCCACCCATGAGTCGTGAAAGTGACCGCTCACTAATCTTGCTGGCAAACCGGGCACAATAGATACCGGTGGGAATTGCACTGACTGCCAGAACTATGCCTGTCATCAGATTCACATTCCCTAATGAGGCATGACCGATTACACCCGATAATGCCGTAAACGACATGATCAGAATGGAGGTTCCCAGGGCATTATGCATCGGAAACCGGTTGACAAACAAAAGGATCAATAAAATATTCGTCCCCCCTCCTGCACCGATAAAACCGGTCATAAAGCCGCTTCCTCCAGCCAGTAGAATGGACAGAAGAATTCGCCATAATGGCGATCTGTGATCGGACAGGTTGAATGGGGCAACCGGTGTCTTATCCCTCTGAATCCCGGTTTGCCAAATGATCAATGCCAACACAATCAAAACAAAAGAGAATCCGGAATCAAGCCCGCGTTCGGGTATCTTATCCGAAAAACGGGCTCCTATTTGCGCCATCCCAATTGAAGAGAGGGCCACTAATCCGGCAGATTTAAGGGCTATATTGTTATTTTTAAAATAGGTAACTGAAATAACAAGTGAGGTTAGCACATCTACAACCAGACTCGTACCAATTGCTTCGTGGATAGGGAACTTGAATAAGATTAAGATCAGTGGCACAACAACCATCACACCGGAGGCGCCTGTTAAACCAGTCACCATTCCCGAGAAACATCCGACAAGAAGAATCAGAAAGACCGCCATTCAGTTAGATTGATAGTTGACTAATTTTAATATCTGTCGCAAACTTACCAAATTGTGACCGGTTATAAAAATCACTTTAAAAATTCTTACCTTGTTCCAGGTAAAGAGTACCTAACATAAAAACCAAAGAATATGAACTTTAAGGATTTAGCCCTCAACAATCGCAGTTACAGAAGGTTCGACGAGCAATATGAGATTGACCGGGCCACGCTTGTTGAGTTAATAGACCTTGCCCGGTTTGCAGCATCAGGCAGAAACGGGCAACCATTAAAGTATTTTTTAAGCCATGAAAAGAACCTGAACGAGCAGATTTTCCTTACACTTGCATGGGCCGCTTACCTTAAGGATTGGCCCGGACCGGAGAAAGGGGAACGTCCTTCCGCATATATTATTGTGCTGCTCGATCACGAAATTGCGGACAACTATTTTTGTGACGACGGAATTGCGATGCAAAATATACTGCTTGGTGCAGTTGAAAAGGGATTGGGAGGATGTATCATTCAATCAATCAATAAGAACAGGCTTTCAGCCATTCTCCAACTTCCGACAAATCTTGGAATAATCGATGTAATCGCATTGGGCAAACCGATTGAAATGGTGATGATCACTGAGGTTGGCCCGGATGGCAACATCCGGTATTACAACGACGCAAATGGCATTCATTACGTTCCTAAGAGATCGCTGGATCAGCTTATCGTAAACTAGTATACAGGGACTGGAAAATGGTTAACTGCGATTGGCGGCTGGCTTCTGGCTACTGGCAAAAAGCAGCTTTTAACCTTAGGTTGGCCGCTGGCATAAATGCGTTATTCACTAATTCTTCTTGAGCCTACCGGCGAAAATCTTTTTAAATTTTTCCAATTTCGGCGTGATTACAATCCGACAATACCCCTGGTTGGTATTATTCGCATAATATTCCTGGTGGTAATCCTCTGCCGGATAGAACTTCTCAAACCGGGTGATTTCCGTAACAATCGGGTGATCCCATATCTTTTCCTTTTCAAGTTTAGCCTTATAGGCAATTGCCTCCTGCTGTTGATCTTCATCGGTATAAAATATGGCCGAACGATACTGGGTACCACTGTCAGCACCCTGTCGGTTGAGTGTTGTAGGATCATGGGTGGTCCAGAAAACTTCGAGCAGTTCCGCAAAAGTGATCTGATCAGGATCATAAGTTATCTGGGTGCATTCAGCATGTCCTGTCAATCCTGTGCATACCTCCCTATAGGTAGGATTGACCGTTTTCCCACCCGAATAACCGGATACAACCTTTTCAACCCCTTTTAACTGACTGAAAATTGCCTCTGTACACCAGAAACATCCACCTGCAAAAACGGCACTCTTTAACGTTTCACCTTTCATCTCCATGTTGGTATTGTATTTGATGGAACCCTTTAATCCGGAAGAAATTACTGTAAACAACCCGATCAGGAAAATTAATGTTTTTCTCATCATATCTGTTTTATAGCTATTTTAATTAACGATTCACGGCATAACTTTGTTCCGGAAATCAGCTGATTTCCGGAAATTAATCAATACGGTCAGTGAAAAAACAGCTTGAAAATTTGGATTCCATTCGTTATTAATGTACATTTACCCATACCAAGATACCGAGATCATTCAGTTACCCTATTCCTGGTGAAACGACCAAGTTCCGAATTTATTAACTAATTTATTTTCGGGTAAAAACGATACTCTGGCTATTTCTTTCTTTAAACTTTATTTAAAATCTTTAATCATGAATAAAGCCTCCTACCGTTTCAATTCATCAGAAATGCCGATTCTAGCAGATCGGATACTTTCTAATTATAAACGGGATAAGTCCTATTTTGAACAGTATTCCCCAAAATTCAATCAGGAATTTCTACTCCGTTTTGAGGAGAAGGTCAACTCATTGCTTGACAGGAAGTCATCGAAAATATTTAATGATAAGGTCATTCAATTAAACAAGAAAATTGAAGAATTCATTCCCAATTTCAGTCCGTTATTAAACATCACCGAAACCTTTTTGCGAAGTGGCTCCAAGGTAACCAATCTCTATGTTTCAGGCTTCTGCTTCACTGAAGTAAAAGATGCACTTAACCTGAGATCTGTCGGCGAGATTCAGAGAAGCTGTCTGAAATTAGTCAGACAGCTGGAGTCTCATATTGAGGATTTCGTTGATAAAGGTTTTATAATTATCTTACTTCAAAATTTCCATTTGTTGATTGATAAATTAATCAATCTGGAGTGTGAACTTGCCGAATTAACCCATCGGCATGATCTTAAATCAGACGAATACCTTTATATTGACCATCAGTTAAAAGATTTCATAGAGACCATCATCGAATCAACACCCGCAGTATTCGGGGACAATGATGCAGCCAAACGAGAAGATTATTCGATCGAAAAGCTGATGTTGCAGACACAGTTTAACAGAGGTCGAACTCAATAAGTCCAGCGGGTGTGCAGATTACAGTTTTAAGTACTAAAAAGCTCCGTTGTCTGAATGGTCAACGGAGCTTTTTTGGAAATTATTAAACGTTTAATTGTCTTTTCTTTTAATTCTGGCAATCAAATTGGCATCCTCGCCCTTCCGGATCATTTTCAAATGGAATGAATAATTATATTCGCTGTTTTTAAGAAGATATTCAGGATGGGTATGTGCCCCCCAGCTGGTATCTCCCCCAACTCCCATTTGCTTGTAGTCAAGGTTCACCGATACCAGGTTTCGCTCTTTTACATCATTAACATGACGGTTAACGACCACCTTCCCTTCATAAATACGGCCAATGGTACGAACAGGAGATTCGAAATCCTCCATCAGATTATGGTGTGCGCTCACGCTCAAAAGGGGTAATCCGATAGCCAGCAGGCCATTCCCGTCATTATTTGTGAACGAAACCCACCTTACATCTGTTTTATTTCCATTCTCCTGGGGGCGCACATAAGCCCAATACTGATCCTTTACCTTGCCTAAATAGAGTCCAACCAGAGCTCCGCTATTCCTGTCCCAATAGTTCTCCTGCGGTCCGCGGCCGAACCACTGCATATTTTCATATTCGCGTGCCAGTTGCAGATTCATCCCCATCCTTGGAATTTCAGGCAAATCTGGTGAAATTGCTGTATATTTATTCATAACCTCGATTTCACCGTTGCCATAAACACGATATACTGATTCATATTTGGCAATAGGTTCATCCTGCAGTCCGGGAATATCAAAAACAAGTGTTATGTCGATCTTATTTTCTGTGATCTGATTCACCTTCGAGGAGGTTAATCTACGGTTCTCTCCAGCCTTGCGCCACACATGGCACCTTTTGTCGAGGCCATTTCCAAAATCGTTATCTGTCGGTGCTCTCCAGAAATCGGGTTCCGGCCCCTTCCCTTCCTTGAGCATCTCTTTCCCTGCCAGTACCAAACTAGTGATATTCCCTTTCACTAAATCAAAACCCACTGCAAAATCGGCCCCCTTAATGAGCGCCTTGCCATTCTCTTTGATCAAAGTTAGCTTACCCGAAAGAACTTCTGATTTCGCTGCCTTCTGAACCGGGAGTTTGAATTGTTCATAGGCTACTTCATGTCCTGAGGGAATTAAATCGGTCGCCCCAATCGTTTTGGCACTGATTATGAGAAAGTACTCTTTCCCCGATTCCGGCTTTAGATTTAATGGGATTGAAAAATTTGCAGTTTGGTGTGCAGGCACGTTGAATGCAGGAAGTTTTCCTTCGGCTACTTTTATTCCATCACCCTCAATCCGCCAGTCAAAACTAAAATTATTCAGGTTCAGAAAATCATACTTATTTTTCAGTTGAAAATTTCCATTTTTAATATCAACAGCCTTAATACCAATATACTGATAGACTTTCTTTACTTCATATAAACCCGGATGCGGAGCACGGTTAGGATCTACCAGCCCATTAATGTTAAAGTTTCCATCGGTCCATACATCTTTGGGACCAAAGTCGCCTCCATACGCCCAGAACTTTTCCCCTTTTTCATTGGTGATAAGCAATCCCTGGTCAACCCAGTCCCAGATACAGCCACCCTGAAGTTGATTGTGAGATTCAATTGCATTCCAGTAATCCTGCAGATTCCCTGTGCTGTTCCCCATCGCATGGGCATATTCACATTGAATCAACGGCTTATCCCTATGTTTTGAGGCATATTTAACAATCTCACTAATTGTTGCATACATGGGAACATAAATGTCGGTGTGCGAAGAGGTGCGGGCTTGTTCATATTGGACCGGCCGGGATTGATCGTGTGATTTTACCCATCTGTAGGTCTTGATAAAATTGGTTCCATCACCAGCCTCATTCCCCAAAGACCAGATAATTACTGCCGGATTATTTTTGTCACGTTCAAACATATTGCGCGTTCTGAAAAGATGAGCTCCAAACCAGGTGGAGTCTTTGGCCAGCGATTCTTTTCCATAACCCATCCCGTGCGATTCAATATTTGCCTCATCAATCAGATAGAGGCCGTACTTGTTGCAGAGCTCATACCACTTTTCCGGCTGTGGATAATGACAACAACGCATCGTATTGATATTGAATTTTTTCATCGTTGAAATATCCTTGACCATTGTCTCCAAATCCTGAACATGTCCGGTTAGTTCATTATGTTCATGCATATTCACCCCTTTGATAAGTACTCGGACACCATTAACGAGTAAATTTCCATTTTTTATTTCAATCGTCCGGAAGCCAACCTGACATCCTAAGGTTTCAATAATTTTCCCGGCATCGTCTTTCTGAGTTATAACAAGCTGATACAAATTGGGCGTCTCAGCACTCCATTTTCTGACATTTT